>Ga0193743_1000610_pt1 | contig 28012 bp, 29 predicted proteins | sample L2c2metaG_FD_143038 | JGI IMG/M metagenome (GOLD analysis project Ga0193743, IMG submission 143038) | Soil microbial communities from a riparian zone of the East river system, Colorado, United States - L2c2 | ecosystem: Environmental > Terrestrial > Soil > Riparian zone | place: USA: East River...
CCTTTAGTCGCCTCAAGGACTTCCGACGAATCGCCACTCGCTACGACAAGCTGGCGCGAAACTTCCTCGCCTCCGTCTGCCTCGTTGCTGCTATCGTATGGTGGATTTAATGAGTCTCGACCCTAATAGGAACTATTCCCTGCGGGAATGGACGGGTCGCAGCGGCCAGTGTCGCCTGGAATAAGTTCTATGCCGTCGAGCGACCTATCGGCGCCGCCGCCTTCGCCTACATTGGTGTGCCTCATCCATTCGCTGGAGGCAGTCATGATGGCGCGACATTTTCGAGGAATTGCTCTCGCCGTTCTGTGCTTGCTGGACTTTCAGGCGCATGCCCAGACGGTCGAGCCCGACACGACACGCCCCCTTCGAATGGAAAGCGTGACGATCGGCGAACGAGGCACCGAAGTATTCATCCAGTTCGATCGGCCGATCAGCCACGAGCGATCGTCGCTTTTCCTCGTCCACAACGGCAAGGTCATCGAGACCATACATCCTCGCCTGGAGGCCTCACCCAAAGTGTTGTTCGCGAGGATCCAGACTCCGACGCCAGGCACCTACGTGCTGCGGTGGACGGTTTGTCCGCAGGGAAGCAACGACAGATACGACGGAGAATTTCCGTTCAAGGTCGGCCAAGTTGCGACAAGCGCTGGCGAGCCCCGTCAACCGCGCTCGCGTGCGGAATAAGGCCTGGCAAGCTCAGCTTCGACAAAATTTGCGAAAGCCCGCGCCCTGGCCGTCACCATCCGGCCCGTCGGAAACAAGGCCCAGAAATCGAGCGGCGGCAGGTTCCAGTCGGCGAGGACCGCGCGCACCGCACCGGATGCAAGCTCCGGCGCGAACATCCATTCCGAGGCGATCGCATAGCCGAGGCCGCTGAGGACCGCGGCCCGCACCCCCTCGGCGGCGTTGACACGCAGTCACCCCGACAAGGTGACGGAAATATCGGATGCGCCCTGGCGAAAGGTATAGGTTTCGCCGCCACCCGCCCGCTCCATCGTATAGATCACGGCCGCATGCCGGCTAAGGTCGGTCGGTGTCTTCGGAACGCCTTCCTGCTCGAAGAAAGCCGGTGTTCCGACGACCAGTCGACTGCTTGTCGCAACCTTGCGTGCGATCACGGAAGAATCGCTCAGCACGCCTGCGCGAAACGATATGTCCACGCCCTCCTGGATGAGGTCGCCCGTGCGGTCGCTTAGGAACAGGTCGAGCACGAGGTTCGGGTACTGTTCGAGGAAAACATGGAGCCGCGGCACGATGTGCAGGCGTGCGATCGTCACGCCGGCACTGACTCGCAGGCGACCGCTGAGGCCTCCAGCAGCGCCCGAGACAGCGATGTCTGCGTCGCGGGCCTCGTCGATGATCTTGCGGGCGCGTTCGTAGAAGTCTTGGCCAGCTTCGGTCGGTGTCAGTCCCCGCGTCGAACGCATCAACAGCCGCACGCCGAACCGTTCTTCCAGTTGCGCAATGGACTTGGACACGGCCGGCTGGCCAATCTTGAGATCGCGTGCTGCCGCAGAGAATGATCCCGTCTCCACGACACGGACGAACGTTTCCATGGTGCCAAGGCGATCCATCCTGTTCCTCCGTGCGCGAGAAATTGGAGGCATCGTATGGGGAGTTCATTTGCCGAACGCATTTTTCGGAAGCAAGGCATTTGGCCACGCCATCTTGCTGGAAGGCACGATCCGGTCGCCGTGACCTAAAGGCCCCTCCCTTCGGCTTCGCTCAGGGCAGGCGCTTCACTCGGAGTGACAGTGACGGCCTTCGGTTCTGATGACGCCTGCGTCAACTCCGCTTCGACAAAGGCCGCGAAGGCGCGCGCCTTGGCGCTGGGCATGCGACCGGTTGGATAGACCGCCCAGAGATCGATCGGCGGCAACGACCAGTTCGTCAGCACCCGTTGCACGGCGCCTGACTCGAGCTCCGGACCGAACATCCACGCTGAAGTGATGGTCAGGCCCATATCCGCCAGCACGGCGGCGCGCACGCCCTCGGCCGCGCTCACCCGCAGCGGCCCTGAGACGGTGACCGAAACCTCGGTCGCACCCTGGCGAAAGCACCACGTGCCCGCGCCTTGCCGGGTGTAGATCACCGCTGCATGGGTGGCGAGCTCGGCGGGCGTGGCCGGCACGCCCGATCGGGCGAAATAGGCCGGAGTTCCCAGCACATGGTGGGGCCCGGACGCCAGCTTCCGCGCCGAGAGCGACGTCGAATCCGCAAGCGGGCCCATGCGCAGCGCGATATCGACGCCCTCCTCGATCAGGTCGATGATCCGATCATCGAGCACCACATCCAGGGTGAGACCGGGGTGCGCCGCCAGGAACTTCGGCAGGTGCGGCACGATGTGCAGCCGTGCAAAGGTGACGGCGGCGCTGATCCGCAGGCGCCCGGTCAGCCCCTTGCCGGCGCCGCGCGCAACCGCCTCGGCCTCGTCGGCCTCCTCGATCGACCGCTTGGCGCGCTCGTAAAAGCTCTGTCCGGCTTCGGTCGGCGTGAGACCGTGCGTGGAGCGCATCAGCAGGCGCACGCCGAGCCGCCCTTCCAGTTGCGCCACCGTCTTGGAGATCGCCGGCTGACCCATGTTGAGCGCCCGCGCCGCGGCCGAGAAGGAGCCGGTCTCGACCACGCGGACGAAGGCTTGCATTGCCGCCAATCGGTCCATGCTCATTCCACCCAGGAATGGAGTTTATCTCCCCGACGTACCTGCCGCATCCATCGCGCAGAGGTCAACTTCGACGGGCCGCGCACGGCCTTCCGCCGCGCGCAAAGTCACGAAGGACAGCAATGACCCTGCAAGCCAAGCTCGACGCCTTCAAGGCGGATTTCGAGGCCGGCAAGCCACCCTACAGCGTGCCCCGGTCAGTCATCGACACCATGCACCGGGCCACCGAAGAGCTGATCGCTTCGGGCGCGGCAACCCGCGCGCTCAAGGCCGGCGACACCGCACCGCCCTTCGTGCTGAAGAATCCGGACGGCAAGCCGGTGTCGGCGGCGGAGCTTCTGGCCCAAGGACCGCTGATTGTAAGCTTCTATCGCGGCGTCTGGTGCCCCTACTGCAACATGGAGCTGCAGGCGCTGCAGGAAGCCCTGCCCTCGTTCCGCGAGCTGGGCGCGAGCCTTGTCGCCATCTCGCCGCAGAATCCCGTCAACAGCCGCAAGTCGGTCCGCACCAATGGGCTCGACTTCCCGATCCTGTGCGATCCTGGCAACGCGACGGCCGCCGCCTTCGGTTTGCGCTTCACGCTGCCGGACTACCTGATCGAGCTGTACAAGAGCCTGAAGAACGACCTGCCGACCTTCAACGGCGACACGAGTTGGACCCTGCCGATGCCGGGCCGATTCGTGATCGGCCAGGACCGCGTGATCCGCTATGCCGAGGTCAATCCGGACTACACGCAGCGGCCGGAGCCGGCCGACATGCTGCCCGTCTTGCGGCACCTGACGGCCAAGGCCGCGTAGCGCGCACCGTCCCGACCTGAATGAACCGGCGCGAGCAATCTCTCGACGCGCTATCAAGGAGAAGGAACATGGCGAAGTTCGAGGCGTACCGCGATGCGTTTCCCAACGCGCATCTCAAGCGCAAGGAGAACGGTGTCCTTCAAGTCGCGCTGCACAGCAACGGCAGCAAGCTGGTCTTCAATGGCCACACGCACGAGCAGTTCGTCGATCTGTTCCATGCGATCGGCGAGGACCGCGACAACCGCGTCGTCATCCTCACGGGCATGGGCGACGCGTTCATGGACACGATCGAGCCCGAAGGCTTCGATTTCTTCTCGCCGCAGGGTTACGACAAGATCCTGCGCGAGGGCCGCAAGGTGCTCATGAACATCCTCGACATCGAGGTACCCATGATCACGGCCCTGAACGGCCCGGTGCTGCTGCATTCCGAATATGCCCTGCTGACCGATATCGTCATCGCGACTCCCGAAACGGTGTTCCAGGACAAGCCGCATTTCGATTTCGGCATCGTTCCAGGCGACGGCGTCAACCTCCTGTGGCCCGAGGTGATCGGCTCGATCCGCGGCCGCTATTTCGTCCTGACGCGGCAAAAGCTCGACGCCCAGACGGCCAAGGATTGGGGCGCGGTCAACGAGATCGTGCCCGCCGACCGGCTGCTCGCCCGCGCACACGAAATCGCCGACCAGATCGCAGCGCTGCCCCCGCTCACCAGTCGCTACACGCGAATCGCGCTGACCCAGAAGCTGCGCCGGATCATCGACGAAGGTGTCGGATACAGCCTGGCGCTGGAAGGGATCAGCGCCACCGAAGTCGCCCGGCGCATGGCAGCGAAGACTTCATCCGATCCCCCCTGAACTCCCCCATGCCCGAGGTTTGCGGTTGCGAGGCGAAGGCAGGCTCAACCCGCAGGACTGTCTTCTTAGCTGCTGCAGGTGCAGGCCTCGAAGGCGCGCGTGCCAGCTACGGCGCCGGTTTTGACGGTGGCGGCCATTCCACGGCACCCGTGACAAACTTCCCGCCATTGGTCGCCCGGCCCAATGCCGAAAGCGCCTAGTGGAGGACGAACCCTGTCCGTCTTGCCGGACTCGGCGCATTCACACGCGCCTGCGGCCTCCAGGCCCGCTCATCGCTGGGAGCGCGCCACTCTGGTGGCGCTTCTTTTCATGTCCGAAGCACATGAGCGCCACTGAAGTGCCGCGCTCCCAGCAAAGACTCATGAGCGGGTCAGGAGGCCTTCAGGCGCGTGTGAATGCACCGAGTCCGGCAAGACACCTGATCGGTGGGCGTACTACCGCTTGCAATAAGCCGCCAGAAACAGACGCACGGCGATGCCGACGACGTGGTCGATGCGCGCCTGGTCCGGCACCACGCCGAAGCCGAACAGCATCGGCTTCACCAACGTCGCCGTGCAGGATTCCAGGAACTGGGCGGCAGCCACTTCGCTGTCCTCGACGTCGAGCACGCCCGCCGCCCGCTGGGCCTCGATATAGGCAGCGACGCGGCCGATGCCGACCGCGGGACCGGTCTCGTAGAACTTGCGGCCGATATCGGGCATGCGTTCGGAGATGCTCATGACGGTGCGCACTGCCGCCAGGCGCGAAGGCTGGCAGAGGAATTTCACGAAGGCGGCGCCGAGCCGGGCGAGCACCGCGCTCACGTCATGGTCGGCAGGGTCGAGCTGGAACACCTGCTCGGCCTGCGCCAGGCACTCCTCGTGCGCGACCACCTGGAACAGGTCTTCCTTGCTGTCGAAATAGACGTAGAGCGTGCCCTTGGAGACGCCGGCCTTGCGCGCGATCTCGCCCATGCTGGCGCCGTCGAAGCCCTGGGCCAAGAACATCGCCCGCGCGCCGTCGATGATCTGCAACCGCTTCTGGCCGTCACCCAGTTCGGCCGCCGCGGTGTCCCTCTCCTGGGTCGTGGCCATCATCGTATTCTTGTCCTTCCAGCCGTCCCTGCTTGCCTGACCGAACCGTTCGGTCGGCGTTGACGTAACGCCGTGGAGCGGCTAAGTCAACCATGACCGAACGGTTCGGTCAATCAATGGAGCACGCCAGATGTCGAGCCAGCCCAAGGGCTTACGGCTGCGCAGCGCCGAGACTCCGGGAGTCCAGGAGGTCTCTGCGCCGCCCAGTGACTTGGCACCTGAATCGACTCCGCAGCCGGCCATTCCGGTGCTGAAGCGTCGTCGCTCGCGGCGGCGTCCGGTATTGATGCTGGTGCTGCTGGTCGCCGCCGTCCTGGGCATCTGGCAAGGCTATCGCTGGTGGACGGTCGGCCGCTTCATCGTCTGGACCGACGACGCCTATGTGGGCGCAAAGATGGCGACGCTGGCGGCGAAAGTGCCGGGCTACATCGCTTCGCTCGACGTCGAGGACAACGCCCCCGTCCACTCGGGCGACGTCATCGCCACGATCGACGACGGCGACTACAAGATCGCGGTCGACGCGGCCAGCGCCAAGACCAGGACCCAGCGCGCGACCATCGACCGGCTCGGGCAGCAGGTCGCCGCCCAGCAGGCTGCGGTCGAGCAGGCGAAGGCCCAGCTTGCCTCGGCCAAGGCCGGCGCCACGCGCGCAAGGCTCGAGCTCGACCGCCAGCAGTCCCTGGCGACGCGCGATTTCGCCAGCCGCCAGAGCCTCGAGCAGGCCTACGCCAACCGCGACCAGACCGATGCCTCGGTCATGAGCGCGCGGGCGGCAATCGACGCCGCGACCGCGAACGTCGAGGTCTCCAAGGCCCAGCAGGAGGAGGCGCGCCACACGCTCGCCGAGTTCGAGACCATGCTCGCCAAGGCGGAGCGCGACCTGCGCTTCACGGTGATCCGCGCGCCGTTCGACGGCGTCGTCGGCAACCGCGCGATCCAGGTCGGCGGCTACGTGCAGTCGGGCGCCCGGCTCATCAGCCTGGTGCCGCTCGACGGCGTCTACATCGATGCCAACTTCAAGGAAACGCAACTGGCGCGCATCAGGCCGGGCGCGCACGTCGCCATCGCGCTCGACGCGCTGCCCGATGCCGTCATCGACGGCACGGTCGAGAGCATCGCCCCCGCCTCGGGCTCGGTGTTCTCGCTACTGCCGCCCGACAACGCCACCGGCAACTTCACCAAGATCGTGCAGCGGCTTCCCGTGCGCATCCGCGTCTCGCCGGACGTGGCGCGCCAGGGCGCGCTCCGGCCCGGCATGTCGGTGTCGGCGAGCGTCGATACAAGGACCGGCGGCAGCGCTGCCGCGCCGGTCTCCGTCTCGGCCTTGCCGCTGGCAAAGTAGGCCGATGGCAACCGCCGCGTCCCGAGCGTCGAGCGTGCCGCTGCGCGCGGCGTCGGCGCCAGCCGACCATATCGATCCACGGCGGCTGGTGGCCTTCCTCGCCATGGTCTTCGGCATGTTCATGGCGATCCTCGACATCCAGATCGTCTCGGCGTCGCTGACCGAGATCCAGGCCGGGCTCGCGGCCAGCGCCGACGAGATCCCCTGGGTCCAAACGGCCTACCTGATCGCCGAGGTCGTGATGATCCCGCTCTCCGGGTTTCTGTCACGCGCCATGGGCACGCGGATCCTGTTCGCGCTCTCGGCGGCCGGTTTCACGGGGGCGAGCATGATGTGCGGGCTCTCCTCCTCGATGGAGCAGATGATCTTCTGGCGCGCGGTGCAGGGCTTCATCGGCGGCGGCATGATCCCGACCGTGTTCGCCACGGCCTATATCGTCTTTCCGCGCTCCAAGTTCGCCGTGGTGACGCCGCTCATCGGGCTGGTGGCGACGCTTGCGCCCACCATCGGGCCCACGGTCGGCGGCTACCTGACCGACCAGCTGTCCTGGCGCTGGCTGTTCTTCATCAATGTCGTGCCCGGCATCGGCGTCACGCTGGCGGCGCTCACTCTCATCGACTTCGACCAGCCGCACTGGGGCCTGTTCAAGAACTTCGACTGGCTGGGCCTCCTCTCCATGGCTGGCTTCCTGGGGGCCCTCGAATACGTCCTCGAAGAAGGGCCCCGTAACGACTGGTTCCAGGACGATACGATCTGGGTGCTCGGCTGGGTGTCGGTGCTGTCGGCCGTGGTGTTCTTCGTCCGCGCCTTCACGGCCGGCCAGCCGATCGTCGACCTTCGCACCTTCGACAACCGGAATTTCGCCATCGGATCGCTGCTCGCCGCGATGCTGGGCGTCGGGCTCTATGGACTGACACTGATCTATCCGCTCTATCTGGGCCGGATCCGCGGCTACGACGCGCTGATGATCGGCGAGACCATGTTCGTCTCGGGCATCGCCATGTTCCTGACGGCGCCGCTGGTCGGCCGGCTCGTCGGCAAGCTCGACCCGCGCATCCTGATCGTCGCCGGCAGCCTGATCTTCGCCCTCGGCAGCTGGCGCATGGCCCAGCTCACCAGCGACTGGGACTTCTGGGAGCTGCTGTGGCCGCAGATCTGCCGCGGCGTCGGCCTGATGTCGGCGATGATCCCCATCAACAACGTGGCCCTGGGCACGTTGCCGCTCGACCGGGTCAAGAACGCGTCGGGCCTGTTCAACCTGATGCGCAATCTCGGCGGCGCGGTGGGCCTGGCCGGCATCAACACCGTGCTCAATGATCGCACCGACCTGCACCTGGCCCGGCTTCACGAGCAGCTCACCTGGGCGCACGTGCCGGCGGTCGAGCGGCTCGATCAGCTCACCCAGCGCTTTCAGGACAAGAGCGAGGCTCCGACCATGGCGCTGAAGCAGCTCATGCAGATCGCCCATCAGCAGGGGCTGGTGATGGCCTTTGCCGATGTGTTTCTGATGTTGACCGCGATCTTCGTGGCGCTCGCTGCCCTGGCGCTGTTCCTGCGCAAGCCGGGCGCCGTCGGCGGCGGCGCCGGCGCGGGGCACTGATCGACTTCTCTTTGCTGGGAGCGCGCCACTCCGTGGCGCTCATATGCTGCTCGGCACAAAGATGCGCCACTCAGCGCGGAGGTTACTCCGCGCGCAGTGGCGCGCTCCCAAAGACTCTTGAGGCGTTACCTCGTTTGCGGCGCGCCGACTTCCGGATGGTTCAGCCAGCCCAGCAGGGCGGCGTGGAATCGCGCCGGCGCCTGGATTTGCGGCGAATGGCCGAGGTCGGGGAATTCGATCAGCTGCGCCTGTGGGAAACGAGCCGCCGCGGCCTTGCCGAGCGCCGGATAATTGCCGAGCGTGGGGCGAACGGACGCCGGCGCGAGGTCCTTGCCGATCGCAGTGGTGTCCTTGTCACCGATCATCAGCAGCACCGGCGGGACGATCTGCTCGAACTCGTAAAACACCGGCTGCGTCGCGATCATGTCGTAGAGCCGCGCCGAGCTCGACGCCACGGCCTCGCGCCCGGGACCGCGATACATCCCGGCGAGCATCTGCACCCAGCGTTCGTAGGACGGATCCCAACTGTCAGCGTAGTAGGTGGCGCGCTCGTAGGCACGGATGCTGTCGGCGGACACGCGCCGTTCGCGCTCCTTCCAGCCGTCGAGGCTGAGCCAAGGCACGCCCTTGGCTTTCCAGTCTTCGAGCCCGATCGGGTCGACCAGTACCAGTTGATCGACGGAAGTGGGGTACATCAACGCATACCGCATCGCCAGCATGCCGCCGGTCGAATGGCCCATGATGACCGAGTGCTCGATGCCCAGCGAGGCGAGCAACGCCCGCGTGTTGCCGGCGAGCTGCTGGAAGGTGAACTGATAGCCCTCCGGCTTGCTGGATTTGCAGAAGCCGATCTGGTCGGGCGCGATCACCCGCCAGCCTGCTTCTGTCAGCGCCTTGATCGAGCCTTCCCAGGTGGCGGCGCAAAAGTTCTTGCCATGCAGCAGAACAATGGTGCGACCGTTCGGTGACGAGGACGGCTTCACATCAAGGTAGGCCATCTGCAGATCCTGACCCTGCGAGCTGAAGCGATATCTTTCAACCGGGAACGGATAGTCGAACCCTTCCAGCTCCGGCCCGTAGGCAGGCTCATCGGCCGCCGCGGCGACCGCAGCCAGCGAGCAGAGACCGACGGCGGCAGCGATGGCGAGGCGAAGAAGGCGAGCGCGGATCATTGGGCAATTCGGTGATGTGGGGGATTGGTCGGCGGGCACTGTCTCATCGCCGCTATGTTGGCCAGAAATCGGGCGATGATTTGTTCGTAACCGGACGGTGAAAGCCAGTCGCGATTAGACACGAGGAGAGCCGTGGCCAGCGAACCGGCCGCCGCCCGCCAGGCGATAGCTCCAAATGCCCATCGGCGGAAGGTTGCGCCACTCGCGCCCGACGAACGTGGCGTCAAGCTTCGGTGCGGCCTCATCCGGATCGACGGGCGGTCGGAAGCCATAGGTATACTGGATGATGGCGCCGCCGGGCGGCATGCGCTGGAACGCTTGTGAATAGCAACGTGCGGCCGCTTGCGGCGGGACGACGCGCATCGGCAAGCCGCTCAGCACGACGCGTACGGAAGAGATTCGCGCGCTCGCCAGGATCTCACCGAGCTCCAGCGCATTTCCGTGCAGCACTTGCAGACCGGAAAAGCGCCTTTCCAGCGATCCGCACAGCTCTGCGTCCCGTTCGACCGCGACGATCTGGTCTGCCGGGCAACCTGTTTCAATGAGGGCTTCGGTGACCGGGCCGGTACCGGCCCCAAGCTCGAGGACCGGGCCGGCGCCGGCGATCGCGGCGTCCAGCGTTGCCTGAGCCAGCCGCCGGGCGGTCCAGCAGCTGCTCGCAAAGGGCCCTCCGACGGCGACGGGGTCGCGGGACCAGCCGCGCAAGAAAAGCAGAGGATCGGCGAGCGTCGGCGCGCGCGCCGCACCTCGGGTCATGCTTCTTGGTTCGTTGATACTCACAGTCGCAGCACCCCCATCCAGGAATTCTGCAGAGGCGACTACTTCTACGGAAAAGTATGCTGCTGGTTCCTTGGTCTTGTCACTGGCCGGCGCCGCCCTTCGAGACGCAGCCAGCGGCCGTTCCTCGGGGTGAGGCCTTAAGGGGCCTGCTCACCGGGGGGTGGGTGCGCCGGCGCGCGACATCTGGGCAAGGCGCACCGGCACTGTTTTCGCATAAGGTGATCGGGCAGCAGAGGAGCACCGGCATGGATAGCGAGATCGACGCGAAGACTTTCTGGAAGGCGATTGGTTGCCGGGCGATCGGCGTGGCGATCGTGACCGCCAAGGGGGCCGACGGGCCCGCGGGCTTCCTGGCGCTGTCGGCCACGCATCTTTCCGCCAGCCCGCCCATGATGCTGGTCTCGATCGGGCTCACGACCTCGGCGCTGGGCGCGGTCAGGCACGGCAACCACTTCGCGATCAACTACGTGCCCAAGGGCCGCGACGATCTCGCCAGGGAATTCGGCGGCGGCGGCGCGCTGAAGGGCGCCGACCGGTTCAAGGCCGGCGACTGGAGCGAGCTCAAGACCGGCGCCCCCACGCTGGTCGATGCCGTCGGCGTCATCGATTGCCGGCTCGAGGAGATGATCGAGCGCCACGGCACCGTCATCGCGCTGGGCCGGGTCGTGGCCTACAGCGCCGGGACCAAGGACCCGCTGATCAGCTTCCGCGGCGGGTATATCTGAGGGCGTTCGCCGGAAACGCCCGCAGTTTCATTGCCTCCCCCGTCATACGGGGAGGCGTGACTTAAGACGGCGATCACTTGAAGTGCCAGCGGGTTCCCTGCTCGGGGATCACGAAGCGCACGCCGAGGTCGTTACCGGCCTCGAGCTCCCGTAGCATCTGCTTCTGCGGCTGCTCCTTCGTCAGCGAATACTTGATGTGGCTCACGACCACCGGCAGGCCCTTGAGTGCGTTGCCGCCCGCCTGCCTGTCGAGGTCGCGCAGCGAGTCCAGCAGCCAGCGCGGCGTCAGGTGGCCGAACAGCAGGTTGTCCGGCCGGTCGCTGGTGTAGGACGATTCGATCACGATGGCCTTCAGCCGCTTTTCCCTCACCCGTCCGCTCACTGCCGCCCAGACGTCGTGCAGGTGCGTGCCCTTCTGCACCGCGTCGGGCCCGGTGTCGCCGAAGCACAGGATGGCCTCGCCGTCGCTCTCGAGCAGGAAGGTCGTCGATTCCATGCCGCCGTGGCTGAGCGGAAAGGCCGTCACGGTCATGGCGGTGTCACTGAGCTGCATGGCGACGCCGGGCTTGAGGTCAGAGAGGGCGTACTTCTTGAGCTGCGGCGCCTTTCCGCGATCGGTGAAGTTCGGCCAGGCCAGCCAATTGAAGTAGGTCGCGACCAGGTCGGCGGTGACCGACGGCAGGGCGTAGATCGGCTTCTTGCTGTCGTCAGGCGAGGCGATGACCAGGCCGGCCACGTGGTCGAGATGGGCGTGGCTGATCAGGTAGCCCTTGATCTTCGCGGTGAGCACGTAGCCCACCCGGCTTTGGTCGGTATCGGCCGGCACCGTGATGCCCGCGAACGCGCCCTTCTCCTCGGCGACGCGCAGGCCGTTCACCAGGGTGCCGGCGTCGCAGGCGACCGCGCGGTCGTCGCCGTGCGGATGGATGAGCGATGCGCTGAGGTTGCCGTCCTCGATGCCACCCAGGGCGCCCAGCACCACCAGATCGAAGCCGTCGGCGGCGCGCGCCCGATGCGTCCCGGGCAGGAGCGCCACCGCGGCGAAGACGGCGACGGCAAGGCTTGCGGATCTCATCTTCGGCTCCCCGACTGCGACGCACGGCGGCAGGTGCGGGCAGGTTAGCCTTCCCGCCGGCCGCCGCCTACGTCGTACGACAAAGTCCGAAAACCGCGAGCGCCTTCCATGCATGCGTGGAAAAATGCCGCGATCAACTCCTCCCGTGAGGTTTGCCATGGCATTGCTGCTCAATATCGATGTGCCCGATGTCGAGACGGGTGTGCGCTTCTACACGGCGGCTTTCGATCTGAAGGTGGGTCGTCGCTTCGGCACGGACTTCGTCGAGCTGCTGGGATGGCCTGCACCGGTCTATCTGCTGGCGAAGAAGGCGGGCACGGTGGGCGCGGGCGGCGATTTGCGGCGCTATGGCCGGCACTGGACGCCGGTCCATCCCGACATCGTCGTGGACGATGTGGACGCCGCCGTCGCGCGGGCTGTCGGCGCCGGCGCAAGGCTCGAGGCTCCGGCCAAGGACACGGCCTACGGACGGATTGCCATGCTGGCCGATCCGTTCGGCCACGGCTTCTGCCTGCTGCAGTTCAATGAGCACGGATATGACGCGCTGCTTGCGGGTTAAAAACACTCTTTGCTGGGAGCGCGCCACTCCAGTGGCGCTCATGGGCTGTGTGATCCACGAAGATGCGCCACTGGAGTGGCGCGCTCCCAGCAAGACTCATAGCAGCAGGAGGTTGCCATAGCCGGCGATGGGCGTGCGGACGGACGCCGATCGCAGGCAGTGCCAGAGGCTCGCCTGGTTCGCCGACAGGACCGGTCGCTTCAGGTCCTGCTCGAGCGCCTCCAGGATGGCAACGCAGCGAAAGCCGGTCCCGGCGATCAGGACGCTGTCGGCGCCCGCCGGACACGCCGCCTTGATCTGGGCGTAGAGCGGTTCGACCTCCTGCTCGAAGCCCAGGCCGTGGCCGACCAGCGCGGACGGCGGCAGGTCGCGCCACTTGCGGCCGGGATCGTAGCGAAGATGGCCGGCCGGCTCGAAGCCGTGATCGGCGTAATAGCTGAGGCCCGCAGCCACCGTTTCGTCGTTGAACCAGGGCGGCAGGACCAGGAAGGGCCGCCGCACGCCCGAAACCCGCAGAGCCGCCTGGGTGTCGAGACCGTTCGTGGTGACGATCGTGCCGGCGCCGAGCAACGGGGAGAGACTGGCCACGGTGGCCTCGTCCCAGCCCTTGCCGCCCAAAAGGCTGCTCGAGCTGTGCGCGACCACGACCGCCGAGAGCCGCATCGCCGCGAACTGGCGGCAGCCGCGCAGCAGATCTTCCTCGGGCTCGACGCCTTTCCTGTCCTCGCGCCAACGCGCCCAGGGCGCGCGCGCCGTCACGCGGGCCGCATGCACCGAGACGCCGGGCGGGGCCATGGCCCACCATTCAGCTTCCGGCACGGCCTCGTTGCCGACGATGAACAGCCCGATGCGGGCACGCCAACCCCAATTGTCGTTCGTTGTCACGAAAGCAAGCCTCCGATCACAAAACCGCCGCCGAAGGGGATACCATAGGGCGTGATCTTGCCAGGGTCATGGAGCGATGATCGAAGCCACTCTCAGCGACGCCATTCGAAAACAGCGCTGCCTCAGCGGTCTTTATGGCGGATTGCTGCGGCACTTCGCGCCGCATGCGCTGGGCGACGGCATCGACGACGCGCCGCACGTCTTCGTCTTCCAGTATGCCGGCGAAAGCTCCGGCGGATTGCCGCGCGGCGGCGACTGGCGCTGCTTCCGGGTCGATGGGCTGTCGGCCGTGCGCGCCAACGGCGAGCGCTGGCGCACACGATCCAACTACAGCCTGCAGCGCCAGCATTGCCTGGCGCGCATCGACCTCGCGGTACCTACTTCTTCGTGAGCGCTCCGCCGAACTTGCAGTAGCCGTCGAGCAGCACCTTGCTGTCACCGTCCTTCAGCGAGCCGGTGACGTCCATCGAGCTGCTGCCGCCGAGATCGGCCTTGGCCTTGAACAGGCCACTGGCATCCTTGGTCGCTTCGAAGTGGCGCTGCGGCCGGCCTTCCTGCTGGAACAGTCCCTTGACGCTGTTGCCGTCGACCGTGACATCGATCACCATCTTGTAGGTCGGGCACTTCGAGCTGCCGGCAACGTTGACGCCGTAGCCCGTCCAGTTATAGGCGGCCGTCTGCGCTTGGGCTGCGCCCGCGAACAGAAGGCCCGCCATGGCGCCGCCGAGAACAACAACCCTGATCATTGCAAAGCCTCTCCGTTAGAAGTGATCCCTGATCGCCTTGAGCACGGCGGCGGGCTTTTCCTGTCCGACCGCGTGCCCGGCCTTGGCGATCCGCACAAGCCTCGATTTCGAAATCGCCTTTTTGAAGGCATCGCCGTAGACCGGCGGAATCAGCACGTCCTCGCGGCCCCACACGATCAACGTCTTGGCGGTGATACGATGCAGGCGCTGCGCCAGGCCACGGTCGGGGATGGGAAACAGGATCTTGCCCGCCATGCCCAACCGCCGCGCGTTCATGACCAGGAACTGTTTTAAAAACTCGGGATCCTCCATGTTGCCGCCCGAGGCCAGAAGCTTCTGGCCGGCCTCGGCGTCGTGGAACAGCAAGCCGGGCAGCTCGTAGGGCAACTTGGCAAAGATGTCGGCGATCGGATGGTCGTCGAGCCACAGCCCGGCCGGCGCCAGCAGGCAGAGCCGGGCGATCTCGGTATGGGCGATCGCCGCCATCTCGGCCGCGATCATGCCGCCCATCGAATGGCCGACGACGATCGGCTTCTTGAGTTTCAGCGCCTCGAGCACGTCGAGCGTATGCAGGGTGATGTCGAGCATGTCGCGCAGCCCGTCCTCGCCCGTCGACTGGCCATAGCCGGGCAGCAAGGGCGCCACGACGCGGTATTTGGTGGCCAGCGCCGCGATCAGCGGATCGGCCGGCATGTGGCCGCCGGCGCCGTGGAGGTAGAGGAGGTCGTTGCCGCCCTTACTTTTCAATGGGCCGGCTTCAACGACTTCTATGCGCGCCTTCGAAGGCTTCAGCGTGAGGAAGCGGGTTTTCATTCAGCAGCAGCCCGCAGCGGGACGGGCTCGTGCATCGGGTGCATCCAGAAGCGGTCGTCGTGGTTGTTCCATTCGGGCCACATGTTGCGCAGGTGCGGCATCACTTTTTCGGCGAACAGGCGCGTGGAATGACGCACCTTGTCGTTGGGCATGTTGCCGAGATGCAGCAGGCAGAAGACATTGCCGACGCGCAAGGTCTTGATCAGCTCCTCCATCTGCTGGCGCACCGTCTCGGGCGAACCCGCGACGACGTAGCGGCCGTCCAGAAGATCCTTCCAGGTCATGTTGGGATAATCGCGCGCCGCGGCCGCGGTGAATTGCGACAGCGCGCCGGTCTGGATGGTTTTCACTGTGCGATAGCCCGGCGCGTCGGCGAAGCCCGGATAGACGTGCAGGCAGCGATTGTAGAAATAGTTCACGTGCGGGCCGTAGAGCTTCTCGGCCTCGGCGTCGGTGTCGGCGACGCAGATCACCTGGGCGAAGCCCGCGCGGTACGGTGATTGGTCGACCTTCCGCTCCTCCACCCGCTTCCAGTAACCCTCCATCAGGAGCTTGGCGCGCAGGTAGCCGGAGTAGCTCAGGTAGGAATAGGAGTAGGTGTTGTCGATGCAGAAGTCGTAGGTCTCGACCGAGCCGCCGCCGGGAATGAAGATCGGCGGCGCCGGCTTCTGGATTGGCTTAGGCCAGCAATTGACGTAGCGCAGCTTGGTGTAGCGGCCGTTGAAGGCGAACGGCTCGTCGGCCGCCCAGGCCTTGCGGATGAGATCGTGCGCCTCGGCATATTTCTCGCGGGTCAGGGCCGGGATGGTGCCGTAGGCATAGTTGGTGTCCATCGAGGTGCCGACCGGGAAGCCGGCGATCAGCCGCCCGCCCGACAGCACGTCGAGCATGGCAAACTCCTCCGCCACGCGGATCGGCGGATTGTAGAGCGCGATCGAGTTGCCCAGTACGACCAATGCGGCCTTGGACGTGCGCCGCGTCAGGGTCGCGGCCATGATGTTGGGCGACGGCATCAGGCCGTAGGCATTGGCATGGTGTTCGTTGACGCCGATGCCGTCGAAGCCGACGGACTCCGCGTATTCGAGCTGATCGAGATACTGATGATAGGCGATGTGGCCCAGTTCGGGATCGTACATCCGGCTGGGCAGGTCGACCCAGACCGAGCGGTGCTTCTGCCGGAAATCGTCCGGCATATGCGGCCAGGGCATCAGGTGGAACCAGGTGAATTTCATCGGTTTCTTCCCTCCCGTCGCTTGCGGCGACGGGTGGCGATTTCCGCCACCCGTCGGTATGGTGGCGCAGGAGAACACGACACGCCATGCAAAACCGTTTCATCGATCTTTACAGCGACACCAAGACCAAGCCCTCGCCCGGCATGCGAAAGGCCATGGCCGACGCCGAGGTCGGCGACGAGCAGAAGATGGAGGATCCGACCGTCAACCGCCTGCGCGAGCGGGTCTGCGAGCTTTTGGGCAAGGAGGACGCGCTGTTCCTGCCGAGCGGCACGATGGCCAACCAGGCCGCCATCCGCGTCCATTGCCGGCTGGGCGACGAGATCATCGCCGACCGGACGGCGCACATCATCAACGCCGAGACCGGCGGTCCGGCCGCCAATTCCGGCGTCATGATCCGGGCCATCGAGGGACCCAACGGCGTGTTCACCGGCGAGCAGGTGAAGGCCGCCCTGCGCGACCCCAACAGCCGCAACGCCCCGCGCTCGCGTCTGGTGTCGATCGAGAACACCTCCAACGGCGGCTTCGGCACGGTGTGGCCGCTCGCCACCATGCAAGGCGTGGCGGCCGTGGCGCGCGCGGCCGGCGTCGCCCTGCACATGGACGGCGCGCGGCTGTGCAACGCCTCGGTCAAGTCAGGCACCAAGGCCAGCGACTATGCCGCCTGCGTGGATTCGCTCTGGCTCGACTACACCAAGGGGCTGGGGGCGCCGGTCGGCGCGAGCCTCGCGGGCTCCAAGGACTTCATCAAGGAGGCGTGGCGCCAGAAGCAGATGCTGGGCGGCTCGATGCGCCAGTCCGGCGTCATCGCCGCGGCGGCGCTCTATGCGCTCGACTACAATTGGGATCGGCTGGCCGAAGACCACGACAATGCGCGCCACCTCTCCGAGGGCCTCGCCAACATCAAGGGCGTCGAGATCGACGTGCCGCGCATGGAGACCAACCTGGTCTTCTTCGAGGTCAAGAAGCCCGGCTGGACGGCGGCCAAGCTGGTCGAGGCCTGCAAGGAGCGCGGCGTCGGCATCGGCGCCAACACCGCCACGCGCATCCGCGCCGTCACCCATCTCGACGTCAACCGCGCCGACATCGACACGGCCCTGAAGGTGATCAGCGACGCCCTCGCGGCTTGATCATTGCTGGGAGCGCGCCACTCCGTGGCGCTCATGATCATGACAAGATGCGCCACGGAGTGGCGCGCTCCCAGCAAAGACTTGACGGCTGACTCGGCCGGTCGCCCGTCAGGGCGATACGGGGTTCCCGGCATCGGCCAAAACCTTGCCGCCGAGACCGATGAAGCAGACGCCTGCCGCGCGCTCGATCCAGTGCCTGGCCCGCTGGAAGCGGCGAATCACGGGGCCGGAAGACATGAAGAGGCTGACGCAGGAATACCAGGTGAGGGACGACGCCGTCACAAGCGCGATCATCAATCCCATCAGCCAGAGCGGCGTCGACGCGGTGACGGCGGTCGCAAAGACGCTGGCGAACAGAACGATCGCCTTCGGATTGGTCAGGGTGACCAGGAAGCCGAACAGGATCGCGCGCGTCCCGGCCGGCCGCATCGCCTGATCCAGTTCGATCGCCTGCGGTTTGGCCCTGATGAGCCGGATGCCCAGGAAGATGAGATAGCCGCCGCCCAGGATACGCACCGCCCAGGTGAGCCATTGGTACTTCACCAGGATGGCCGACAGGCCCAGCAGGCTCAACGTCGCGTAAAGGCACAGGCCCAGCGACACGCCGAGCGTCGTCAACAGGCCGGCGCGCGTGCCGCGGCTCATGGACGATCGAACGACGGCGACGAAATCCGGCCCGGGCAGGATGAGAGCCGGGATGAAGACTGCGAAAACGCTGATCAGGACCAGAGCGTAGTCCATGGACATGAATCTCCTGTCGACCTGCCATCGAGGTGCCATGCTCTTGGCTCGGCTGCAAGGGTCGCATAAGACCAATCCGATGAATGCACCTCTGAAGCTCGGCCAGTCGATCCTGCGCCGCGAGGACCGCCGGTTCCTGACCGGGCGTGGCCGTTACACCGACGACACCGCGCCGTCGGATGCCCTTGCGGTGCTGTTCGTACGCTCGCCGCATGCGCATGCACGGCTGATCGGCATCGACAGGGGCGCAGCACTCGCCTCGCCCGGCGTGGCGGCGATCTACACCGCCGACGATCTTTTAGCCGACAAGTTGGGCCATCTGCCGGCGATCAGCGAGATCAAGGACGAGGCCGGCAACCGCCACCGCGAGCCCGCGCACCTGGCGATGCCCGTCGGCAAGGTCCGCCATGTCGGCGACATCGTGGCCATGATCGTGGCTGAAACGCTCGACCAGGCGCGCGACGCCGCCGAGGCGCTCGATATCGAGTACGAGGCGCTGCCGGCCGTGGTCACGGCGGCACAGGCGCTGGCTTCGGGCGCGCCGCTGGTCCACGACGACGTGCCGGGCAATCTGATGTGCCGCTGGGGCAAGGGCGATGCCGCCGCGACCGATGCGGCGTTCGCCAAGGCCGCGCATGTCACGTCGCTCGCCATCCGCTCGCCGCGCCAGATCGTGCATTACATGGAGACGCGCGCGGCGTGGTCGGCTTACGACCCTGCCGATGACGTCGTCACCGTCACCTTCGCGTCGCAGGGCGTGCAGGTCCCGCACCGTCTGATGTGCGAGCGCGTGCTGAACATTCCGAAGGAAAAGCTGCGGCTGATCACCGAGGATGTGGGCGGCGGCTTCGGGCCGAAATTCCCGATCTATGCCGAATCGACCCTGATCGCCTGGGCGACGCGCAAGCTCGGACGCGGCCTGCGCTGGACCAGCGACCGAGCCGAGCTGTCGCTGTCCGACAGCCACGCGCGCGACCTTCTGGCGAGCGCGGAGCTGGCGCTCGACGCAGCCGGCAAGTTCCTCGGGCTGCGGGTCAAGGCGCAGGCCAATTTCGGCGCCTATGTCTCGATGGTGGCGCCGACCATCCCCACCACGGGATTGGCCAAGGTGATCTCTGGCCTCTACTGCATTCCGGCCATTCGCATCGACTTCGACTGCGCCTTCACCAACACCGTGCCGGTCGACGCCATCCGCGGCGCCGGCAAGCCCGAGGCGCTATTCCTGCTCGAACGGCTGGTCGACATCGCCGCCCACGAGACCGGCCGCACGCCGGTGGAGCTGCGTCGCCTCAACCTGCTCACAGCTGACGAGATGCCGTATGCGACGGCGAGCGGCTACACCTACGACGCCGCCGATTGCGTACGGCTGTTCGAGACCGCGCTGAAGGCCGCCGACGAACCAGGCTTCGCCAAACGGCGCGCTGTCAGCGAAGCCAGTGGCATGCTCCGGGGCCTGGGGTTTTCCTGTCATCTCCACGGCACCGGCGGCGTCGCCGACGAACATGTCGTGGTCGAGGTCGAGCCCGAGCGGCTGGTCGCCAGGCTCGGCACGCAAAGCCAGGGTCAGGGCCACGAGACGGTGTTCGCGCAGATCCTGGCCGAGTCCCTGGGTGTGCCGGTCGAGCGCATAGAAATCCGCCAGGGCGACACGCGCAGCATCCCGCATGGTGGCGGCACTGGAGGCTCTTCCTCCACCATCATCAGCGGCACGACACTGCGGCGCGCCGCCGACGTGGTGATCGAGCGCGGCCGCAGCCTTGCCGCGGAGCGGCTGGAGACGGCGCCCGCCGACATCGCCTATCGCGGCGGCGCCTTCGAGATCGTGGGCACCGATCGCCGCATCGGCCTGTTCGAGCTGGCGGCTATAAAGCCGTTCTCGGGCGATGCCTTGTTCGGTGACAAGATCGAGTCCTTTCCCACCGGCGTCATGGTCTGCGAAGTCGAGGTCGATCGCGAGACCGGCGGCGTGCGCATCGACCGCCTGATCGCGGTCGCCGATTGTGGCATCGTCGTGAATCCGGTCCTGCTGGCCGGCCAGATGCATGGCGGCATCGTGCACGGCCTCGGCAATGCGTTGATGGAAGACGCCATTTACGACGAGGCGACCGGCCAATTGCTGAGCGGAACGCTGATGGATTATGCCCTGCCCCGGGCCGATGACGTGCCCGCGCTCAGGGTCGAGACCATCGTCACCCCCTCGCCCAACAACTTCCTCGGCCTGAAGGGTGTCGGCGAGCTGCCGACCAACGGCGCGCCGGCGGCGATCGCCAACGCCGTGCTCGATGCGCTGCGCCCGCTCGGGGTGCGCCATCTCGACATGCCGATCACGGCACACAAGGTGTGGCAGGCGCTGAACGACCCGAACTAGAGTCCCATTGTTTCCAGGAGCCTTGGCATGCCGGATTTCTCCACCCTTGTCCTGTTCGCCGCAGCTTGCCTGGCGCTGACGGCCACGCCCGGCCCGGACATGCTGCTCATTGTCTCGCGCAGCGTCAGTCAGGGTCGGGCCTCCGGCTTCGCGACGCTCGCCGGCATCCAGGTCGGCACCTATTGCCATGCGCTCGCAGCCGCCCTCGGCCTTTCGCAGTTGTTCCTGGCTGTCCCGCTCGCCTACGACGTCGTGCGTTACGTGGGCGCCGCCTATCTGCTCTATCTCGCGTGGCAGGCGTTCCGCTCCGCCGGGACGGCGCTCGCTCCCACGGCCGGACTGCGGCGGTATCCGATCGGCTCGGTGTTCCGGCAAGGCCTCCTCACCAACCTGCTCAATCCCAAGATGGCGTTGTTCGTCCTGGCACTGTTCCCGCAGTTCGTGCAGCCGGGCGCGGGCTCCGTCGCCGTGCAGATCATGCTGCTGGCGACGGTGCTCAACCTGGTGGGATTGCTGGTCAACGGTGTCGTCATCCTGACGGCCAGTCGCCTCGGCCGGGTGTTTTCCGCTCAAAGCCGTTGGCGCCGCGCGCCCCAGCTCCTGCTCGGGACGGTATTTGCGGGACTTGCCGTCAGGCTCGCGCTGGACGGCCGGCGCTGAAGCGCCTTGCCGGGACCGTTCACGCATCGTGAGTGGGCGACGGGCGTAAAGTCGCGAAAACGTTGCTCGTTCGCGCAAAGGCGATGGATCGGCCGCAAGGCCGGGGTGAAAATGCACCCGTGCTTCGCCGGATCCTCATCGCCCTTGGCGCCCTTGTCCTGATCGTCGTCGGCGCCTTCGTCGGCGTCATCGCCTTCGACTCGCCTGCCGCGCCGCCGGCGCTGGCCGCCGGCGAGTCGATTCCCGGAATAGCGCAATGGAACTTCACCGAACTGCCCAAGGTGCAGAGCCTCAAGGCACGCGACGGCGCGCCGCTCAACTATCGCCTCTATTCCAGCCGCGCCGGCCAGGCGGCCGATCGCGCCGTCGTGCTGGTGCACGGCTCGACGGGTTCCGGCGTGGAGATGCTGAAGCTCGCCCAGGCGCTGCAGGCCGCCGGCGCCACGGTCTACGCCATCAGCCTGCGCGGTCATGGCGGCAGTGGCACGGCCAACGGCGACGTCTCCTATCGCGGCCAGCTCGACGACGACCTCGCCGATCTCGTCAAAGGCCTCGGCCTCGACAGGCAAGGCGTGCGCCGCACGCTGGCGGGCTTCTCGTCGGGCGGCGGCCTGGTGCTGCGCATCGCCGGTGGTCCGCAGGTCGCTCTGTTCGACGATTATCTCGCGATTTCGCCCTACATCGCGCAGGACTCGCCCACCAATAGGCCCAACTCGGGCGGATGGGCGGGCGTCGCGGTGCCGCGCATCGTGGCGCTGTCGCTGCTCGAAGGTGTCGGCCTGCCGTGGTTCCAGGGGCTGCCGGCCGTCCACTTCGCCACGGCGGCCAAGGCAGACAACAACCGCACGCCGGTCTACTCCTTCCGGCTGCTGGCCAGCCTGCAGCTCGGCCGCGACTGGCGCGCCGTGCTGGCCCGCATCAATGCGCCGACCCGCATCGTGGTCGGCGCCGACGACGAGCTGTTCAATGCCGACCAGTTCCAGCCGATGATGCAGGCCATCAACCCCCGCATCGGCGTGACCGTCGTGCCGAACCAAGGCCATCTCAGCATGATTGCCGATCCCGCGGCGACGACTGCCATCGCGGCCGCGTGGCGGACGTTGGCCGGCGACTGACCTACCGCTCGCGCAGGTCCTTGAGCACCACCGCAATCGCCTCGCGCGTCTCGGCCGGCTGCCGGCCGATCGCCTCGCCGAGCTGATGGAGCTGGCGGCGCAGGGTATGCACCTGGTCCACAAGGTCGATCACCGTCTCGACCGACTCGTCATCGAAGCCCATCTCGTCGACCAGTTCGGCGAGCAGGCGGGCGCGCGCCACATCGACTGTCTCGAAGACCCAGGCATCGCCCTCGGCGCTCGGCCGCAGCAGGCCGCGTTCGACCCAGCGCTCGACATGGACGGTGGTGAGCCGGCCGTGCGCCCGGAGCAGGTCGTCGAGGTTGGTCATGTGAACTGCTCCATCGCCTTGCGCGGGTCGTAGGCGCGCCCCGCCTCCCACTTCTCCAGGAACTCCTTCAACGCGGGGTCGGGCTTGTCGGGCAGCACGACCTTCAGCTTGACGTACTGATCGCCGCGTTGCTTCGACTTGCGGTCGAGCAGGCCGCGGCCCTTCAGCCGCAGCGACGTGCCCGTGTTGGAGCCCGCCGGGACGTTCAGCATGACCGGCCCGCCCACGGTCGGCACGCGGATCCGCCCGCCCAGCGCCGCCTCGGTGACCGTCACCGGCACCTCGACATGAATGTCGTTGTCGCGCGCCTCGAAGAAGGGGTGCGGGTCGACATGGATCTCGACATAGGCGTCGCCCGGCGGGCGGCCCTGGGCGCCCGGCATGCCCTGCCCCTTGAGCCGCAGGGTCTGGCCATCGACGGCACCCTCGGGGATGTCGATGTCGAGAGTCTTGCCGTCCGGCAGGTTGACGCGCTGCTTGCCGCCGCGCGCCGCCACCAGGAACGGCACGCGCAGGCTGTAGGTGACCGGCAGGCCGCCCATGTCGAAGCCCCCGCCCTCGCCGCCGCGGAACGAGAAGCCGCCGTTGCGTCCGCCGCGCTGGCCGAACATCTCGGAGAAGATGCCGCCCATGTCGACGAAGGATTCGTGGGCGCCGGCACGCTCGTACTTGGCGCCGTCGGAGCCGCCCGCCTGGTCGCGATAGAAGCCGCGCGGCGGCATCTCCTGGCCGGTCGCGTCGATCTCACCGGCGTCGAAGCGGCGGCGCTTCTCGGGATCCGACAGGATGTCGTTGGCCTGCGAGATTTCCTTGAACTTGGCCTCGGCCGCCTTGTCGCCGGGATTGAGGTCGGGATGGTGCTTCTTGGCGAGCTTGCGGAACGCCTTGCGGATGTCGTCGTCCGAGGCGGTCTTGGCAACGCCAAGGACGGAATAGGGATCGCTCATAACCGGCAAATGTGATGACGATTCAGGCGGTTGCAAGCCCCTTGCCGTTCACGGCATCGGCGAAAAGCCGGTATTTGACACTGTCGACTGACCATTCGCGGGCCCAATTCACGAGATCACCCCATGGATCGTTGAGCTTGCCCAGCCCCGACACCACGGCCACCACCGTGCCGACTTCGATGCGACCGGCCACGGCCAACCAGCCTCCTACGCCCAGCGCCACGGCGACGGCCATGGCATACATCAAGTTCATCGCCATGTTCATCGAGTATTTGATCTTGTAGATGCCCATGTTGAGGGCGAAGACGCGCCGGATGCCTTTATCGGCCGGCTCCCCGGTGTCGACGATGCCGCCGCTCAGCTCGCGCATGGTCGTGATGCGCTCCCCGGCGCGGCGGTTGATGGCCTGCTGCATCAGCGGCACGAACAGCATCTGCGGCAGCAGGAAGGCCACGCACAGCACCAGAGTCCACGGCTCCAGGAAAGTCATGTAGCCGATCACGCTCATCAGGATGCCGGCCTGCAGCAGCGGCTCGGAGATCGCCATGCCGACGAAGCCGCCGATCGGCTCGGCCTCGGCCACGACCATCGCGGTGTGGGTACCGACTTCCCCGGCGTCCTGCGCGGCGGGCTCCTGGCCTACGCCTTTCTCATGGAGCGTACGCCGCAGCGTCCGCACCGCATCCTCGCTCACCCAGCCGCGATAGACGTTGAGGGCGAGCTTGAAACTCTGCTCGAGGATCGCGACGCCGCCATAGGCGATGGCAAGCCACATGATGGTGCGGGTGGCGCCGTTCTTGATGGCGTCGTTGACGATGCGCCGCTGCAGCTCGAGCGGCACGGCGCTCAGACCGAACACCGCTGCCGACAGCGCCGCGAGCCCCAGTTGATGAATGCCCGAGTTGCGGATCACGTAGCCGATGATCGTCCGCGGCAGGATGGGCCGGTCCATCCGGATTCAACGCTGTCGGCAGGCGGATGTTCCGTTCTAAAGCCCCAGCACCGCCTTGGCGATGATGTTGCGCTGGATTTCGTTGGAGCCGGCATAGATCGTCGAGGCGCGGTTGTTGAGGTAGAGCGGCATGGCCGTGACGCCCCATTCCGGCGTCGCCGTGGGTGCGTTGTGGCCCAGCATGCGCGCCTCCGGTTCGAAGGGTGCGGCATACCAGGCCAGGGCCTCGACACCGAGATGATCGAGCTTCTGCAGGGTCTCGCTGCCGCGGATCTTCATCGCCGAGGAAACCGCGCCCGGGTTCTTGCCGCGGCTCAGGTCGGACAGGACCTGCATCTCGATCATCTCGAGCGCCTGTGCCTCCAATTCGGCCTCGGCCAGCCGCTCGGCGAAGCCGCGCTCGCCCAGCAGCCGGCCCGAACCGTCGGCCGCCTCTTCCCGGGCGATGCGCCTTATGTCCTCGATGCGGGCATAAAGGTTGGGCGTGTAGGCATCGCCACCGCGCTCGAACTCGAGCAGGTACTTGGCCACCTCCAAACCGGCATTCTCCGGCCCGATGCGGTTGGCAATCGGCGTGCGCACATTGTCGAAGAACACCTGGTTGACCTCGTGGTCGCCGGCCAGGGTCAGGATCGGCGCCACGGTGAGGCCGGGCGTCTTCATCGAATCGATCAGCACGAAGGAGATGCCGTCCTGCGGCTTGCCTTCGGTCGAGGTACGCACCAGGCAGAACATGTGGTCGGCGACATGCGCGCCCGTCGTCCAGATCTTGGTGCCGTTGATGACGTAGTCGTCTCCATCTCGCACCGCGCGCGTTTTCAAGCTGGCCAGATCGGAGCCCGAGCCCGGCTCGGAGTAGCCCTGGCAGAACATGATGTCGCCCGACACGATCGCCGGCAGGTACTTGGCCTTCTGCTCGGGCGTGCCGTATTTCATGATCACCGGCCCGACCATGCGCAGGCCCATGGCGAAGATGCGCGGCGCGTCGGCCGCCGTGCTCTCGCGCGAGAAGATGTAGCGCTGGGTGGCGCTCCAGCCCGTGCCGCCATATTCCTTGGGCCAGGCCGGCGCCGACCAGCCGCGTTGGGCCAGCAGCTTATGCCATCGCACACCGGCTGCAATGTCGGCGAACACGCCGCCCGTCTTGCGGCCGGCCTCGCGCAGATCCTCGCTTAAATGGTCGTCGAGGAAGCGGCGGACCTCGTCGCGGAAGGCTTCATCCTGCGGGCTGAGCGCGAGATCCATGGGGCGTCCCTCCGGCGATTCTTCTTTGCCCGAGGCTAACGGTCCGTGCGGCAGGACGTCCAGAGCATGGCTGACAGCGGCTTCCGACGGGCGGTACACTTCTTGCCTCGTCGCGAGCACCCGAATGCGGAGGTCGCCATGGCCAAGCTGCTCCGTCTCAGCATCCTTTTCCTCCTGCTCGCCTGGCCTGCCGCCGCGCAGGACAGGAAGCAGGTTGACCTGGCGCTTGCCATGGCGATCGACATTTCCGGCAGCATCGATCCCGACGAGGCCCACCTGCAGCGTGAAGGCTACGTCCAGGCCTTCCGCGATCCGGTGATCGTCAAGGCGATCCTGGGCGGCAGCAACGGCCGCATCGCCGTCGCCTACTACGAATGGTCCGATGCCTGGGTTCAGCGCATCCTGATCGACTGGACGCTGCTCGACTCCGAGGCGGCGATCGAGGCCTTCGCCAGCCGCCTCGCCGCCGCACCGATCTCGATCGCACGCCGCACCTCGATCAGCGGCGCCATCCGCTACGCCATCCCGCTGTTCGGCCGCAGCCCCTACGAGGCCGAGCGCAAGGTGCTCGACATCTCGGGCGACGGCTCGAACAACGACGGCGCGCTGGTCACCGACATGCGCTACGAGGCGCTGAAGGAACGCATCGTCATCAACGGCCTGCCGATCATGAACGACCGACCCAACCCGTTCGGCTTTCCGAGCGAGACCGACCTCGACAAGTACTACCTGGCGTGCGTCACCGGCGGCCCGCGCTCCTTCGTCGAGGTCGCGCGCAACTTCGAGGACTTTCCCCGCGCCGTGCGCAAGAAGCTCCTGCAGGAGGTGGCCGACATTGGCCCGCGGAACGATTTCGACATCGGCGACCTGGCCGACCTGCACGACGGCACGCAGCTCGCGCAAAGCAACAATAGCGGCAGCGGCCGCCGGGCGGTGCGCAGCGACGACGACTACACCAAGTTCGTGCGGCCCGAGTACGAGCTCGGCTGCGACATCGGCGAGCGGCGGTCGCGCGAATTCTGGCAGCGCCGCTTCGGCGTCACGCCGGACTGAGGCGCGGAGTCCTCCACCGATCCACCAGCTCTGACACGGGACGGTCACTGCGGTGCAACAACGTCCTCCTAGGGTAGCGACGCGCGCCGGCCGAGCCGCCGCGACGCCCACCCTCACGGAGGTCATCATGGCCAAAGAAAAGATCATCGAGCATCATAACGCCGCAGCCGAGCATCACGAGCACGCCGCCAAGCACCATCGCGAAGCCGCCAAGCATCACGAGGCCGATTCCCACGAGAAGGCCGGTCATCACGCCCATTCGGCACACGGTCATTCGTCGCACGCCGCGCACCATGCCGGCGAGGCGAGCAAGCATCACGCCGAGCATCACGGCAAGCACTGAGACGAGATGGACGGTTCGCGGGCCGTCGCGGCGCCCGCGAACCCGTCACCGCCTGCGCATCGCTGTCCGCAGGCGGTCGAGCATGCCGATCGTGACCAGCAGGCCGGCCGTCACCAGCGCCAGCCCGGCGATCTGCAGCGTGCCCGGGATCTCGCCCACGATCGGGATGCCGATCAGGACCGACACCGCCGGCACGATCGCGGGAAAAAGCACGGCTCGGCTCACGCCCAGCAGGATGACCGCCCGCGTGTAGGCGATCATGGTCACCAAGCCCTGCAAGCCGCCCTGAACGAGGCCTTGAAGAGCCACGGCTGCGACCGGCAGGGCCGCCAGATGGTCCGGTCCGGCCCATAGCAGATAAGTCGGCGTCGCCACGACCATCGACAGCACGGAGACGACGGCGGTGGCGCGCAGCGCCGGCAGTCGCCAGTGGCGCAGCAGCAAGGTGAAACACGCCCACAGCAGGCTGGACAGGAAAAACAGCAGGTCGCCCACCCAGGCGCGTTGGCCGGCGGCTGCGTGCGCGATGCCGTCCCAGCCGATCAACCCGATGCCTGAAAGCACGATCGCGGCGCCGGCCAGATGCGCCCGGCTCAATCGTTCGCGCAGGAAGATCGCGGCGCCGATGGTGCTGACGATGGTGACGGTCGAGGGGGCAATGACCGCGCCGTGGGCCAGCGGCGCGAAGCCGTAGCCGCCGGTCTGCAGCAGAGCAAACGGCGCGCCGCCCAGCGCGGTCAGGAGACAGGCGCGCTTGAAGCCGATGCCGGCCAGGGTCGGCAGGCCCCAGCGCACCAGCAAAGGCAGCATGA
>Ga0193743_1000611_pt1 | contig 28009 bp, 27 predicted proteins | sample L2c2metaG_FD_143038 | JGI IMG/M metagenome (GOLD analysis project Ga0193743, IMG submission 143038) | Soil microbial communities from a riparian zone of the East river system, Colorado, United States - L2c2 | ecosystem: Environmental > Terrestrial > Soil > Riparian zone | place: USA: East River...
CGCGAGCCGGCTCGAAAATCTCGGCCACGGGCTCAGTGCGACGATCGTCGCAGGCGAAGATTTCGTCGAGCAGGTTCGTCGCGAGCGCGGCGATAATCCGCCGGAGCTCGAGCACTTTGAGTGCCTCGGGCCGCAACCGATTCGAGGCCGCAGCGCGCCAGTGACGGTCTGGACGCTGCCAACACGTCTCGTCCAGGACATTGCGCCTCGTCCGCGGCATTGCCTTCCCGGTCCCGCCGCTTGAACGAACACCTCGGTCGCTGCCATGACGCTGGATGGGCTGACGACTTGCGCGAGCGGCCACGGTCCGCGGCAGGCGATCAAAAGGCTCGCGGTCGCGGTCACGGCGAGGGCATGCTGAGCCTCGCGCACGTCGATCACACGGCGGCAGCGGAGCGAGTTGGACTCACGCTGCGACCGACGGAAGTCCTAGTCTTCAGCAATCCGCCGGCGGGCACCCCGATCATGCAGGCGCACCAGACGATGGGCATCGACCCGCCGGGCAACACGCTGGTCTGGCAGGACGAAGCCGGAATGACTTAGTTATCCGCCTCACCTTGGCCCGGCATCGCATACGGGCGGCGAATACGCGGCTAATCGTGACTGCCGAGAAGGTCAGTTTATCACGCGCATAGCGCATTGGAATCAAGGAGCATTCAGTTCAAGGTTAGGATCGCCGGAGGGTTGCGCGCCAGTTCTCTCTTTTGACCACTCCGGCACGCCACTCCCGAACAAGAGAGAGAACTTCGGGAGACGACATTGAAGGCCCTCGAGGCGGATGCTGTGGTGGTCGACCGTAGCGGCCTCCAGCAGGAGCTTCATGTAGGACTGCCGCAGCTCTGGCGAACCCTCTGCGAGGCGGCGGCGCATCTCCATCGACAGAGTCTTCAGCTTCTGCGGCATTAGGGCCGCCCTCACCGGCCGAGAATGACGTGCGACAAAGGGCCGTTTGGGGCGCAAAATACGGCCTGAACCGTGCGACACTGGACACCAAAAAGTCCGACAGATCAATGACTTCACCGTTTCTGGCCTTCTGGCTACGGATCAGAAGGTTAGGAGTTCGAATCTCTTCGGGCGCGCCATTCTTCCTCCAGTGAATAGTTCTACCGATGCCGGGCCGATTTTCGTTTGGCCTTCGGTTTCACGGCGTGCCGCGACGTGGTTGGCTTCCTCGAGCCCTTCGCTTTGGCGCGCGCGGCTTTTTTTGGAGCCTGGCTGGCCTTCGACGTTTTGGATGACTTACCGGTCTTTGGTTTACCCGCAGGCTTGGCTCCTTTTTTCGAAGAGCTGGGCGATGTTCCTCCCCGTGTGCTCTGCGGGGGAATAGGTTCGTTCATCCAGAAGTCGAGTTCCTGAGCGCGCGAACCGCCAGGCTTCCAGCCATCGAGCGGCTTGAAGATCTGATCAGGATCTCCGCCACTGCCCAGATAGGCCCGCCAGGAGTAATGATCGTATACCCCGTTGATGTGAAGCGCATAAGCTTGGGCAAGCTTTTGGTTGCCGCGAACGATCACGAGGTTCTCGTCGTTTTTTGCCGAAGCGGAGTCCGAGAAATTGTGCGACCCGGTGATGACCGCGCAATCGCTGGAGAACGGGTCGATTACAATCGCCTTCGAGTGCACGATCGCCATCAGATGGGCACCCAGCATCTCTTTGACGTTGAATTCGGTTTCCGCCCACGACGGCTTGTCGTCCTCGCTGATACCGGACGGCAACGGCACGTCGTCATGGAACGATTGCGCCGGCGCTCCGGACTTGACCACCTGCCCCTCTATCTTGGTGACATCGCCGTCTTTTGGGTCTTTGGGAGAAGTGATACTCGACACGACTCCGCGAACGTAGATGTCGTTCTTTCGCACGCGATCGAGCAGCGCTTTCAGCAGGGGCGACTGGCCCGGCATGAACATCAAGAACAGCGCGCCCTCCTTGGCGCCGGCAATCAGGTCGATAACCGGCTTGAATTCGGCTTCGCCATTGCTCGCCGCGTAGTAGACCGAGATGTTGTTGTCGCTTGTCGGCTTGGAGTTTGACGCCTTCAGGGCGGCTGGCATGTCGTCCTTGGCGGCGACGAGCTTGCCCCATTGGTCGAGGAAGCGCGCGGCAATAGCCGTATCCTCGACGATGAGTACGTTGTTCAGTTGCGTACAAAGGCCGGTCGTCGTCCAGTTCGTGCTGCCTGTCAGAACACGACTTGCGTTTTTGCCCGAGGCGTCGCTTTCGACGACGAATTTGTTGTGAACGCTCGGAGACGAGCGTCCTGCGTGCGACAGATCGCGATGGTGGACCTCGAGCTTGGCCGCCGTCAGCTCCTCTGCGACCCAAGGCTGGGTTGCGCTGCCGTTGCCGAGGAGAACATGGCCGCGGCTGCCGAAAGGTTTCAGCGCGTCGACGAGTTCGTGATCATTCATTTCGTAGATCGCGGCGTGGATCGCACTGCCGCGGCGATCCGCATCGCGCAGGAAACCCAGAATTTCGTGCAGGGCATCGCCCGCGAGATACAGCCTGGCCTGGTACCCCGGCGTCTCCAGATCTTTCAGAAACTGACGCAGTGAATCCTCGGTGACGTTACCTTTCACAAAACGGCTGACAATCTGAGACATCAGCGTGCCACGATTGAAAGAGGCCGAAAGTCCGCCGCCGGCGTCGCCTGAAGCGATGAGCGGCGCCGTCCAGTCGGTCGCGGAAGCCGTATCGGGCGCGAACGTGCCATTCGACGCGTTTTTCATGGCCGTCACTCGATACGATACGTTGTCGGTGGCGACGACGCTGTGGTCGGTCCAAATGCATCGCCGGATTGGTGACTGTGTGGACGGGATGCCGGTCGGCTGCACGGGCCCTCCACCGGGTTTGGGCGGGATTCGATTGACGACAACGGTTACTTGTTGGGTGTGGTCGTCGCGCCGTTCGAGTTGGAAGCCCACCCAATCATCGGCCCATTTGTCCGGCTGCCAGGCAATCAGCACATCGTCCGCATTAGCGTAAGCCTTGACTGCAATCGTCATGACTCCCCCTTCCGGGTAGACCCGTCTGAACAAGTGTACCCTCGCGCGTAGCCCGCATCGTTGCACAACCAGAGGATGAATTCCATCGTCTTCGTTTTTGGGGTCGAACCATCGGTCTGACGCGTCGAGCTGTGAGTCCGACGTCGAGCGCCAGGGCAGAGCGGCTGCCTTGCCGGGAGGTGGCATCGAGGCTGGCCCGGTCGGTGGCGAGGGCAACTGGCCCGCCGGCTAACGTGCTGGATCAGATTCGAAATCAGAGTCGGCCCGCCGTTGACAGCATTTTGCTGTCATCGCCGGCGAGTGTCGCCCCACGCATGGCGTATGACCGACACTCTACGCTCTCTCGCCCTCTATGCCGGCGGGAAAGTATTATTCTGCTCACCGACGACGCTCGCCTCTTGACAGAACTGAGCAATGTTGTGGCGTATTCCTGTCGACACTTACGAACAGAGGATCGACACGTGGCCTCCCGCGGACAGTCAAGTGATACCCCGAACCTGTCGTCCCGCGAGCTGCAGGACGATCTACGAAGCCGTGAGCTGCTAGCCCTTCTTGAGAAACGTATAGTCGGCCGAATAGGGCACGGACAGAAACGTCCCCGCGGCTTCACAGGGCCCTTCGGCGACGCCGCCCTTGGTGTTGAGCCTCTGAATCGTCGTGACGCCGGTCAGCTGTCCCGATCCACGGTGCGAGGCCGCGTCGAGCTTGAGCAGGGGAATATCCTTCGGCGTCGCGCCGGCGGCGCGACCCGCGATCTTGCCGGTGACCGCGCTGCCATCGGCCAGCTCCCAGCCGGGGCCGGCAAAGTGTCGACCGACCGTCTTGCCATCGACGAGCAGCGTCGCAATGGGCTCGCGGAACTGCCAGACGAGCTTTCCATCCGCGCCGGCCTTGCAGTCGTAGATCTGTGCGCCTTCGGCGTGGACGGTTACGATCACCGCTTCATTCGGAGCGGCGACGGCCTCCGGTATTTGCGCGCTCGCGGTCGAGGCCGCCAAAATGGCGACGGGGCAGGCGAGAGCAACAACGATTGGCAAGAGAGCCTTCATTTCGCTTCTCCTCTCGAATCCAACGGGGTTGAACGCACGTCGTCCATAACACGCGACTTGCTTCGGCATCGCCAAGACAAGCAAACGTGATCGGGTCCCGCTCGGACCACAAGGCACGGCTTGGTGTTCGCGGATCAGTGTGAGAGACTCCATCGCGAGGACAGTGGCGGAAATGGGTAACGTCAAAAGACGGATCGGAAGGTTAAGCATTCGAACCTCTTCGGGCGTGCCGTTTTTCTTCAGCCGCGATGAGATCGCCGCCTGGGCATGACCGACATGTCGAACCGGATGCTCGCCTATGTGGGTTTCAGCCGTCCCTACCGTTTCGAGCGGGCGATCATCGCCCTCGTGGCGCTCATCCTGGCGCTCGCGGTCCTCCTGGCAGCTGGCTGGCTGTTCGAGCTCGACGAGCTCACCGCGTTCGGCCCGCGCGCGTTCTACTTTCTCTACCTGCTGGTGCTCTTCATCCTTGTCGTCGCACTCTTGCGCTGGCCGCGGATCGCCGGCACTTTGCTGATCCTCGCGCTGGTCGACTTCGGCTGGGGCGTTGGTTCCTACGCCTTGCGACATGCCGTGCCCGGCGAGGCATCGCTGCTGCCGCCGGATAAATCAGAGCCGCAACGCTTCCACTGGCATGCGTTGCTGCAGGCCGTTCCTATCCCCTCGCTGCGCTTCACCAGCGCCACCGGCCTTGCGATCAGCCACAGCTCGGAAGGCACGCGCGGTCGCGATCCCGTGCCGGGCGAACTGGCGACGCGCAACGTCGTGGCGACCTTCGGCGGCTCGACGACCTACGATATCGCCGCGGGCGAAGGCGACACCTGGAGCGACCGGCTCGCCGCCGCGCTCGAGCAGGGTGACGGCAAGGGCCGCTTCTTCATCGTCAATCACGGCGTGCCGGGCTACACGACGGTCGAACACCTGATCCAGACGGCGTTCTATCAGACCAAGTTCGGCAAGACGCCGCGCTGCGCCATCTACTATGTCGGCTGGAACGACCTGCGCAACGCGCATATCCCCCATCTCGATCCGGCCTATGCCGATTTTCATCTGCCGAGCCAGGTCGATTCGCTGAAAGTACGTCGGGTCGGCGGCTCGCTCGTCACGATCTCACCGCTGCTCACCCTGGCGATGCGCTTCATCAGCGCCAATGTCGACACCGTCCACTATTTCGTCGATCCCTACGGCCGCGATCCGGTACCGGGTGACGACCCCGCGCTCGATGCACTCTACGAGCGCAACATTCGCGAGATATCGGCCATCAACCGGCAGCGCGGCGTCATCACCCTCTGGGTCGGCCAACTCCTCAACCGTGCGCGGCTTTCGGGCGACGGCCGCTACGGCTGGCTGCCGCTGGTGCGCGACCGCGACCTCTGGCCGATGGAGCAGAAGCTGAACGCCGTGCTGGCGCGCACGGCGAAGGAGCTGGGCGACATCTATGTCGACGTGCCGCCCGATTCCTTCGGCAACGCCGACTTCGTCGACAATGGCCATTTCTCCGTGCAGGGCGCGCGCCGCTTCGCGGACGACCTGGCGCCCGTCGTGCGCGACGCCTGCCGCTAGCCGATGCTATCCTTCGCGTCGAGATGATTTTCCACGTCCCGTCAGCATCGGCGACTTCGACCGAGCCTGCTGTCATCAACCGGAGCCTGCCTGATGCGCGTCATCCTCATCACCGGCGCCTCATCGGGCATCGGCGCCGCGACCGCCCGCGCGCTGGCGGCGCCCGACACAGCGGTCGCGCTTCATGCGCGGAAGAATCGCGCAGGCCTGGAGAAGGTCGCGGGCTTCGTGGGCAGTGCCGGTGCCGAGGCGTTGATTCTCGAAGGCGATCTTGCCACGAGCGGCACTGCGCGAAGTCTGGTCGAGGTGACGGCGCAGAAATTCGGCCGGCTCGACGTCGTTGTCAGCAATGCGGGCTTCGCCGACCGCCGCCCGATCGGCGAGCTGGATCGCGCCGGCTGGGATGCAAGCCTCGCTACCATGACCTCGGCCTTCTTCGAGCTCGCCGCTGCTGCCAAGCCGTGGCTGATGAAAGCGGGCGTCTCAGGGCGCCTGGTCGGCGTGTCGTCCTTCGTGGCCCATGCTTTCGCGCGCGGTCTGCCGAGCTTTCCAGCGTCGGCCGCGGCCAAGGCCGGCATGGAGGCGCTGGCGCGCGCCTTTGCCATCGAGATCGCACCATCGGGCGGGACGGCCAATTGCGTGGCGCCCGGCCTGATCGAGAAGGATCCCGAGGCGCACGTCGCGATTTCGCGCGATCGCATGGCGCAGATGAGCGCGCTGGTCCCGATGGGCCGCTACGGCAAGCCGGCCGAGGTGGCGGCCGTGATCGCCTTCCTGTCTTCGCCGGCGGCGAGCTACATCACCGGCCAGACGATCCACGTGAATGGCGGCGTGACGCTCTAGGCAAATGTGCCAAAAGAAAACGGCGGGGCTTTTGCCCCGCCGTCGATCTTGGCTGCACTTGGAGCCAGCTCAGAGATGCTTCAGCACGTTCTCGGCCGCCGACACCTCGAAGGCGCCCGGCTTCTCGACGAAAAGGTCCTTGATGACGCCGTTGTCGACGATCATGGCATAGCGCTGGCTGCGCGTGCCGAGGCCGAACTTGGAGCCGTCCATGGTGAGGCCCATCGCCTGGGTGAACTCGCCGTTGCCGTCGCCCAGCATGAGCACCTTGTCGCCGGCCTTCTGGTCCTTGCCCCAGGCACCCATCACGAACGCGTCATTGACGGAAATGCAGGCGATGGTGTCGACACCCTTCGCCTTGAGCTTGTCAGCTTCGGCCACGAACCCGGGCACGTGTTTTGCTGAACAAGTGGGAGTGAAAGCGCCGGGCAGGGCGAAGGCAACGACCTTCTTGCCGGGCGCGAAAAGTTCTTCGGTGGTGACCGCTTTGGGCCCCTCGGGGCCCAACATGCGCAACGTGGCGCTGGGCACCTTGTCGCCGACTTTCGCCATTATTTGCTCCTTCAATTGCCGCCCGGAGCGGGCAGCCTCGCGAACCGGCGGACCCTAGGCGAGGGGTCGCGATTTGTCCAATGGGGCCCATTCCAGCTAGATCCCCGGCTTGATCTTTGCTCGGACAATCCCCATGGACTTGGAGGATCATTGCACCATGCCCGGATCAGGCTCCCCCGCCGCTACGTTGGTCGGCCGCTTCCTGGTCGCCGCACCGTCCATGCCGGACGAGCGTTTCCAGAAGAGCGTCGTGTTCATCTGCAAGCACGATGACGATGGCGCCTTGGGCATCATCGTCAACAACAAAGTCGAGGACCTGCCGCTGGGCCAGGTCTACAAGCAGCTCGGCATCGAGGTATCGCCGGCGGCTGCCGAGCGGGCGGTGCTGTTCGGCGGCCCGGTCGAGACCGCGCGCGGCCTGGTACTGCACTCCGCCGACTACAAGCGCGACGAGACCCTGCTGATCGAGGGCGGCATGGCGCTCACCGCCTCGGTCGAGATCCTGAAGGACATGGCCGGTGGCAGCGGCCCCAAGCAGGCTTGGCTGGCGCTGGGCCATTCCGGCTGGGCGCCGGGCCAGCTCGACCGCGAGATGCAGGACAATGCCTGGCTGGTGGTCGACGGCGACGCCGGCCTGGTGTTCGACTCCGACCTTCCGGCCAAGTGGCAGCGTGCTCTCGACCGCCTGGGCGGCAAGGGCGGTCCCGGCGGGCGTTTCGACCCGGCGTCCTTTTCGCACCAGTCCGGCCGCGCCTGACACTTCCAACTCAACCTTTCTCTGTCCGCTTTCGCGCAGAGAAAGTTTGATGTGCGAGTGCAATAGCCGAGCGCTGCACAGCCTTCATCCAACGGGTGCCAGATGTGCATTTTGCGACCCCTGATTGTGCTTACTTTCCCTTGGCCAACGGCCTATAGCGCGAAGGTGCCGCCGCAACCCTCCCTTCGCGGCAGGCACGTTCCAGGGACGCCTGCGCTTCCTTCCCCGACCCCATTAGGGAGCGCGGGCGTCCCGCTCTTCTCCGGCCTTTATTCGGCAGCGGCAGACTGCAGCGCAGGATTGCGGTAGGCGGCGAGCAGGCTCGCTTCGCGCTCCTTGGCCGTGTCGATGTTCTTGTCCTTGATGTGGCCGAAGCCGCGCATCGTCTCCGGCAACGCCGCGATCTGGAGCGCGAGCGCATGGTTGTTCTGGTCGAGGCTCGCCAGCAGCGTCTCGACGATCGCTTGGTATTCGCCGATCAGGCGGCGTTCCCGGCGGCGCTCGGCGGTGTAGCCGAAGAGGTCGAGCCGCGTGCCGCGCAGGCGCTTCAGCGACGCGAGCAGGCGGAACATCGGCATCACCCAGGCGCCGTATTCGCGCTTCTTGAGCTGGCCGGTCGTCGGATCGCGGTCGGCGAACAGCGGCGGCGCCAAGTGGAAGGTGAGCTTGTAGTCGCCCTCGAATTGCGTGCCGAGCTTCTTCAGGAACTCGCCGTCGCTGTAGAGGCGCCCGACCTCGTACTCGTCCTTGTAGGCCAGCAGCTTGTAGAGCGACTTGGCCACCGCTTCGGCGAGCCCGCGCCGGCCCGGCGCCTTTTGCTTCTCGGCGCTCGCGACCTTGTCGACGAAGGCGCTGTAGCGATCGGCATAGGCCTTGTCCTGATAGGCCGTCAGCAGCTCGACCCGCTTGGCCACGATTTCCGGCAGGGTGCGCGCCACCGGCTTCTCGATCCTGAGCGTCGGCTTGGCGGCGGCCTGCACGGCCGCGAGGTTGTGGGCAGCCAGCCGGCCCCAGGCGAAGGTGCGCTTGCTTGTCTCGACCGCCACGCCGTTCAGCTCGATGGCGCGCTCGATGGCCTCGAACGTCAGCGGCAGCAGGCCCTTCTGCCAGGCATAGCCCAGCATGAAGAGGTTGGTGGCGATCGAATCGCCCAGGATCGCCGTGGCGAGGCCCGTGCCGTCGACGAACGCGGTCGCTTCGTCGCCCGCGGCGTCGCGGATCGACTTCATCATGGCCTCGGCGCCGAGATCCATGTCGCCGTTCATGACGAAGGCCGCCACCGGCTGGACATGGCCGTTGATCACCGCCTTGGTGACGCCCTGCTCGATGCGCGACAGCGCGGCCGGCGAGGCGGCCACGACCATGTCGCAGCCCAGCACCAGGTTGGCGCCGCCGGCGGCGATGCGCACGGCATGCAGGTCCTCGGGCTTGGGCGCGAGCCGCACATGGCTCATTACCGCGCCGTTCTTCTGGGCCAGGCCCGTGAAGTCGAGCACGGTGCAGCCCTTGCCCTCGAGATGGGCCGCCATACCGATCAGCGCGCCAACGGTGATGACGCCGGTGCCGCCGATGCCGGTGACCAGGATTCCGTAGGCCTCGGAGAGCGGCCGCAGGGTGGGCATCGGCAGCACGGCGAAGGGGTCGTCCTGCACGACCTTGAGCTGCGGACGCCGGGCCTTGGCGGGCGTGCCGCCATGCACCGACACGAAGCTCGGGCAGAAGCCGTTCACGCAGGAAAAGTCCTTGTTGCAGTTGCTCTGGTCGATCTGGCGCTTGCGGCCGAGCTCCGTCTCCAGCGGCTTCACCGACACGCAGTTGCTCTTGTCGGAGCAGTCGCCGCAGCCCTCGCACACCGCATCGTTGATGAACACGCGCTTGGCGGGATCGGGAAAGGTGCCGCGCTTGCGGCGCCGGCGCTTCTCGGCGGCGCAGGTCTGGTCGTAGACCAGCACGGTGAGGCCGGGGATGTCACGCAGCTCGCGCTGCACGGCATCGAGCTCGTCGCGATGGCGGATCGTGACACCGGGCGCGAATTCGGTGCCCACCGGATACTTGTCCGGCTCGTCGGTGACGACGACGACCTTCTTGGCGCCCTCGGCTGCGACCTGCTTGGTGATGTCGGGCACGTTCAGCGGCCCGTCATGCGGCTGGCCGCCGGTCATGGCGACGGCGTCGTTGAACAGGATCTTGTAGGTGATGTTGACGCCGGCCGCCGCGGCCTGGCGGATCGCCATCAGGCCGGAATGGTAATAGGTGCCGTCGCCGAGATTCTGGAAGATGTGCTTGTCGGCGCTGAACGGCGCCTGGCCGATCCAGCCGACGCCTTCGCCGCCCATGTGGCTGATCAGCGAGGTGCGGCGCTCGGGCATCCAGATCGCCATGCCATGGCAGCCGATGCCGGCCATCGCCCGGCTGCCCTCAGGCACGCGCGTCGACGTGTTGTGCGGGCAGCCCGAGCAGAAGTACGGCGTGCGCGACACCTTGGGCGGCGGCGCGGCTAAAAGCTTCTCCTTGCTTTCGAGGCGGGCGAGCCGCTGGCGTAGCTCCGGCGATTCGCCGCCATGCTTCATCAGGCGGGCGGCGATCACCATGGCGACGCCGGTCGGCGTGAGCTCGCCCTCGCTCGGCAGGATGATGCGGCCGGTCTCGTCGGCCTTGCCGATCACGAGCGGCCGGCGGTCGGCCGGTGCGTTGTAGAGGATGCGGACAAGCTGGTCTTCCAGGTTGGAGCGCTTCTCCTCGACGACGATGACCTCCTGCAGCCCCTCGGCGAAGCGCCGCGCGCCTTCCGGCTCGAGCGGCCAGGTCATGCCGACCTTGTAGAGGCGGATGCCGAGCGCACGGGCGCGCGCCTCGTCGATGCCGAGATCCTCCAGCGCCTGGCGCGTGTCGAGATAGGCCTTGCCTGTCGTCATGATGCCGATGCGCGCCTGCGGCGGATCGATCACCATCTTGTCGAAGCCGTTGGCGCGCACGAACGCCTTCACCGCTTCCATCTTAGGCCCGTGCAGGCGCTTCTCCGCCTCGAGCGGCGGGTCGGGATTGCGGATGCCGAGCCCGCCTGGCGGCAGCTGGAAGTCGGTCGGCATCATGATCCTGATGCGCTCGGGATCGACCCACACCGAGGCGCCGCTCTCGACGGTCTCGGAGATCGCCTTGAAGCCGATCCAGCAGCCCGAGTAGCGCGACAGCGCGAAGCCTAAAATGCCGAAGTCGAGATATTCCTGCACGTTGGCCGGGTTCACCACCGGGATCATCGCCGCGGCGAAGACCTGCTCGCTTTGATGTGGCAGGGTCGAGGACTGGCAGCCATGGTCGTCGCCGGCCAGCGCGATCACGCCGCCATGCGGCGAGGTGCCGGCGGCATTGCCGTGCTTCAGCACGTCCATCGAGCGATCGACGCCCGGGCCCTTGCCGTACCAGATCGAGAACACGCCATCGACGGTGGCGCCGGGGAACAGGTTGACCTGCTGCGTGCCCCACACCGACGTGGCGGCGAGGTCCTCGTTCAACCCCGGCTGGAAGTGGATGTTGCTTTCCTTAAGGTAACGCTTCGCCGTCCACAGCGCGTTGTCGTACATGCCGAGCGGCGAGCCGCGATAACCGGAGATGAAGCCGCCGGTGTTGAGCCCGGCGGCGAGGTCGCGCTGGCGCTGCATCATCGGCAGGCGCACCAAGGCCTGGATGCCGGTGAGATAGACGCGGCCTTTGTCGAGCCGGTAGCGGTCTTCCAGGGCGTAGTCGCCGAAAACGAGGGGGACGGAAGTGGTGGTGCTCATCGCGGAAGGCCCTCCGGAGCGGCGGCGTGAACGGGCGTTTATGCGAGGCGATAGCCCCCGGGGGCGCCCGGGGGAACGCCGCGCGGTCCGCACCGGAGAGCGAATTTCGCATCCCCCGCCCTGCCGCGCCGTTATAGGGTTGCGGCAACCAGGAGGATGCAATGGGCTACAAGACAATCTTGGTGCATTGCGACGCCAGCCGCGGCACGGCGGGCCGCCTCGGGATCGCCGTCGATTTGGCGGACCGCTTCGCCGGCCACGTCGTCGGCCTGCATGTGCGTCAGGCCTTCCAGGCGCCGGCCTTCACCGATGCCGGCCCCGCCATGGACAGCCTCTACAGGACCTACGAAACGACGATGAGGGCCGAAGAGGCGATGGCCACGGCGGCCTTCCGGGATGCCGTCGGCAACCAGGGCATCTCCAGCGAATGGCGCGTCGCCGACGGGTATGTCGACGAAATCCTCGCGGCTGAGGCGCGCGTGGCCGATCTCGTGATCGTGGGGCAGGCCGAGCCGGACTCGCCGCCGACGGCCACGCCGGACGACCTGGCAGAGGATATCGCCATGGCCGCCGAGTGCCCGGTGCTGATCGTGCCCTATATCGGCGCGGCCAAACCGCCGGGCAAAACGGTAATGCTGTGCTGGAACGACAGCCGCGAAGCCAAGCACGCGGCTGTCGGTGCGCTGCCGCTGCTCGCGGCCGCCGACAAGGTGATCGTGCTGCTCATCGACCCCAAGGCAAGTCGTGACCGTGAAGAGCCGGGCGCCGATGTCGCCGTCTGGCTCGCCCGCCATGGCGTGAAGGTGACGGTGCAGCGCGACACCGCTGCCGATTCCGACGTCGGCGGCGTGATCCTGTCACGCGCCGCCGATCACGACGTCGATCTCATCGTCATGGGCATCTACGGCCATTCGCGCATGCGCGAGAGGGTGCTGGGCGGCGCCAGCCGCACGCTGCTGGCCAGCATGACGGCTCCGCTGCTCGTCGCGCATTGACGGCTAGTTCGTCGGCTTTTGGCCTTTCTTGTAGTTGGCGACCGCCGCCTTGAGCATGCGGTATTCGCTGCAGCCGAAGACGCAGAGCGAATCCAGCCGCGCCAGCATCTGGTCGGCCTCGGCCGGGCGATCGAGCATCAGGTAGGCCTCGCCGAGGTACTCATACGCGCCGAGATGCCTGGGATCGATTGCCAGCGCCTGCTGGTAGTATTGCAGTGAACCGTTCGCGTTGCCGGACTTGCGCGTGGCATAGCCCATCAGGTTGTAAGCGTCGGCGTTGCGCGGATCTTTGGCCACGACCTGCTGCAACAGCGGTAGGGCATTGGCGTAGTCCTTGTTGGTCTCGATCATCGCCTTGGCGCGCGTGAAGTTGGGGTCGACCGGCTTGGCGGGCTGCGACGACGATGAATCGGAGCCACCGCCGGCGGCGAAGGCCATGGTCGAAAAGCCGAGAGATAGCACCGCCGCGGCGGCTAGAAGGGTCGAGCGCATGGTCCACCTCCTGAGGGTCGCTGCATTCTTGCCTCGCCCGCGTCTCGGGCAACGAAATTCTTATGACATTGCCGTGAGTTCCGTCGCCCGCCTGACGGCACGCACCGCCAGCCGTTCCTGGCGGCCGCGGATCTCGACGTCGTGCCTTTCATAGGCCGCGAGATCGATGCCGGCGCGGTCCAGCAGCTCCTGCGAGACCACCAGCTCGACGCCGAATTCCTTGGTGAGCGACTCCAGGCGGCTCGCGGTGTTGACGGTATCGCCGATGGCCGTGAGCTGGGTGGCGCGCTCATAGCCCATCTGGCCCACGATGGTCGGGCCCGAATGCAGGCCGATGCCGATGCGCAGCGGCTGGTCGAGGTCGCCCGACATCGCCTCGTTGAGGTCGTCCAGCGCCAGAGCCATGCGGCGCGCCGCGTCGAGCGCCTGCCGGCAGGCGACCTGCGGCTCGCGGTCGAGCCCGAAGATCGCCATCACGCCGTCACCGATGAACTTGTCGACCCGGCCTCCGGCCGCCTCGATGGCGTGGCCGGTTGCCCGGAAATAGCGGTTGAGCAGGAACACGACGTCGTAGGGCAGCTTGCCCTCCGAGATCGAGGTGAAGCCGCGGATATCGGCGAACAGGATCGCGACATACTGCTCGCCGCCATGGGCCTGCGGCTGGCGGCGATAGGCCTCGACCGGGCCGGTCGATGCGGGCAGGAGCGGCGTCACGCGGTAGTGGCCAGGCGGCGGGCGGAGCTGGCAGGCGAGCCGCACATTGGCGGGAGCGCCAACCCTCGTCAGCACCTTCTGTTCGTCCGGCGAGGCCGGCGGCAACTTTGCGCGATCCTCGCCGCCGATGCGAACCCGGCAGGTCGAGCAGCGGCCGCGCCCGCCGCACACCGACGCATGAGGGATGCCCGCAAGACGGCTCATTTCCAGGATGGTGAGCCCCGCGGGCTGGCTCGTGCTGCGGCGTTCGCCATAATCGAGGCGCACCACGCCGGCACGGCGCTCCCAGTAGTCGCGCAGCGGGCGCGCGCCCAGAACACCGACGAGCAGGGCGAGCGCTCCGATCTGGAGATCGCGCGAAATGGCGTAGAGGTTGTCGATGTCGGCGGGCGGCGGCGCATGCACGCGGTCGAACAGGTTTTCGAGGAAGCCCGGCTGCTGGGCAAGATCGGCGACATCGCGCAGGGCGATCGCCGCGCCCACGATGCCCGCGACGGGCACGAGCAGGGCGACGGCATAGAGCGCCGGCAGCCAGGCGGGATACCAGGATTTCAGGCGCCATGCGAAGTGGAGGCCGATGCAGGCATGCAGCCAGACCACCAGAGGCAGCAGGAACTGGCGGGCGATGGACGTCCAGTCGCTGGTGACCAGCGATCCCAGGACCCAGGGATAGCCCGGCTCGACGCCGTAGAGTTCGTGCGCCAGGCGCGTGCCGACGACGTGGATCGCGCCCAGGGGAATGATCAGCGCGCCCAACACCAGTTGCGTCCACTCCCAGTGCGAGAGCCTGAGCGCGCGGCGGCGATAGAGCGACCACAAGGCCAGGAAGAAGTGGGTGAACAGGGCACTGTAGAGAACGGTCTGGCCCACCGGGTTATGCCAGATGAAGACGAACCACGTGCGGCCGACTTCGAGCACGCGCAGCGAGATCAGGCCGAGCGCATGATTGAGCAGATGCGTGACGACATAGAAGAAGAGGACGTAGGCCGACCAGAGGCGAACCCGTCCGATCATGATGCTATTTCAGAAGCGGCAACACCGCTTCGGGCGGCCGGCCGATGGCGGCACGCTTGCCTGACACCACGATCGGTCGCTGCAACAGGATGGGATGCGCGGCGATCGCCTTGGCGATGTCGGGTTTGCCAAGATCGGCTTTCTTCTTGCCGAGCTTCTTGAACTCCGGTTCGCCATCGCGCATCAGATCCTTCGCATTGCCACCCACCAGGTCGATCAGCTTCTCGACCTCGGCCTTGCTCGGCGGCTGCTTGAGATACTCCCGGATCGTGGGTTCTATTCCCTTGCGGCGCAGAAGCTCGAGGGTCTCCCGCGACTTGCTGCAGCGCGGGTTGTGCCAGATCGTGATGGTCATTCTGATCCTTTCTCCATGCCTCCCCCGTCATACCCTCGATTCGGAGAGCTGGTCGTGCACTCCAGGAGTTTCCGCCAGTTTCCGCCCATTTCCGCCAGCCCATCCGGCGCAAACCGGCCGCCGGCCGATACACCGAAGCGCCTGATATCGTTGATGAATCGAGCGCGCTGGATTCCGGCAAGGGGTTTCCGGTATTTCCGGTATTTCCGGTATTTCCGACGGACCTTTTTGGTTCGTCCTTCCGACAGCGCCGGGTTACCAACACTGCTGGCACTCCTTCACGCGCCAGCACGGCGCGCCCGTTCGTCCGCCGCGAGCGAGCTGCCGTTGCCATCGAACCATCGACGCGACTGAACATGGCGCCAATCCTTCTGCCGGCGGGAACCATATGGCGAACTTAAGTACTAGTCAAGTAGTTGTTTAGTAAATCTTTGAACGACGAAGATCGGAATAAGCAAGCACCAGCGAGGCCATATGACGGGGGGAGGCTGGGACCGAAGTAATCAAGATGCTTACGACTCGTCCAGCGCATCGGGGCTGGGTGCATCGATCACCTTTTTGGCAACGTCGTAGGCGAAGCCGGCGCGGGCCATCGCCGCCAGGTCGCGCGTGCGGTTGTCCTTGCGATCCTCGGGCAGCCGGTAGGGACCGAGCCTTCGCCGCCGCGCCAGTGCCGCCGCGGCCCGCCATTCGCGTTGGCGGGGATTGGTATCGAGTTCCTGGTCGAGTCCCACCATCGCCTGGTCGAGCGTGTCGCCGTCGACGCCGGCGATCTGCAGCTTGCGGCGGGTGAGCCTGGTCGATGTGCCGCGCCGGTGCAGTGCGCGCGCCTTGGTCTGGGCGAAGGCCTTGTCGTCGATCACGCCGGCGGCGACGAACTTGGCGACGATGGCCTCGATCGCCTGCTTCACGTTCTCCATCACCGGCGCTTCGAGCATCTCGGCTTTGCGCACCCGGCGGCTGAGGACGCGGCGCAGGCCTTCGGCCGTGCTGGGATAGCGCTCGAGATAGAACGCGGCGGCGTTCTGCAGGTATTTGGCGGTGATCGGACGCGCCGTTCGCTTCACCGACGCCCTCTTTACGGCCGGTAGCCGAAGCTGCGTGGGCCGGGCTTGCGCATAGGCGCGGCAAGATTGGCGAACTCGCACAGAAGCGGCCGCGTATCGCGCGGGTCGATGATCTCCTCCACGCCGAAGCGCTCGGCGGTACGGAACGGCGAGCGCACCTTGTTGAGCCTGGCCTCGATGGCGGCCAGGTGGGCGGCCGGATCGGGTGAGGCGGCGAGCTCGGCCTTGTAGGCGGCCTCGATGCCGCCCTCGAGCGGCAGCGAGCCCCAGTCGCCCGAGGGCCAGGCGTAACGGAAGTTGTACTTCTGCCAGTTCTGATGCCCTGCGCCCGCCACGCCGAACGACTTCCGCATCAGGATCGAGCACCATGGCGCCTTCGATTGATAGATCGCCGCCAGGGCGCGCGCGCCGTGCCGGATGGTGCCGGCCTTCTCAGCCGTAACGCCGATCACGAAGCCCGGAATGTCGACGAAATGCACGACCGGCAAGTGGAAGGTCTCGGCGAAGTCGACGAATCGGATGACCTTGTGGCTGGCATCGGCCGTCCAGCCGCCGCCATAGACGAAGGGATCGCTCGCCAGCACCGCCACCGGCCAGCCGTCGAGCCGCGCCAGGCCGGTGACGACCGACCGTCCCCATTGCTTGCCGATCTCGAAGAACGAGCCGCGATCGACGCAGGCCTCGACGATCGGCCGGATGCGATAGACCTTGCGGCGGTCGCGCGGGATGGCGTCGAGCAGGGAGGCGTCGCGACGGCCGGCATCGTCGTTGCTGGGCGTCCGCTCGCCGAGGCCGTCGATCGAGGAAGGCAGGTAGGAGAGAAAACGCCGGGTCCGCGCAAAGGCTTCGTCCTCGCTCTCGACCTCGTCGTCGACGGCGCCGTTTTTTGCATGGATCTCCGTGCCGCCCAGCTCTTCCTTGGTGACGGTCTCGCCCAGCCGCGCCACCACCGGCGGCCCGGCCACGAACATCTGCGAGATGCCCTTCACCATCAGCGAATAGTGCGAGGTCACCAGGCGCGCCGACCCGAGCCCGGCCACGGAGCCCAGCCCCAGCGCCACTACCGGCACCTTGGCGAGATTGTCGACGACGTGCTCCCACGCCGGATTGCGCGGCACATAGGTGAAGCCTGAGGTTTCGTAGGTCTTGACCGATCCGCCGCCGCCGGTGCCGTCGACCAGACGCACCATCGGGATGCCGAGCTCGCCCGCCATCTGCTCCGACAGCATCTGCTTTTCCCAGATCGAGGCGTCGGCGGCGCCGCCGCGCACCGTGAAGTCGTCGCCGCCGACCGACACGGTGCGGCCATCGATGCGGCCGCGGCCCATCACGAAGTTGGATGCCATGAAGGCCGTGAGTTGGCCCTGCTCGTCGTACTGAGCCTTGCCGGCGATGGCGCCGATCTCATGGAAGGAGCCCGGATCGAGCAGGCGTTCGATGCGCTCGCGCACCGTGAGCTTGCCGCCGTCATGCTGGCGCTTGATCTTGTCGGGCCCGCCCATGCGGCGCGCCATCTCCTCGCGCCGCCGCAGTTCATCGATCTCGGGTTGCCAGCTCATCGTCAGCCTCGCAGAGGGATTCCCACCATCTTTTGCAGTTCGTCGATCGCCGCGTCGGGGTCGCCGACCTTTATGGTGCGCATGCCCATGGCACGCGCCGGCTTCAGGTTGATGCCGAGATCGTCGAGATAGACGCAGTGCTCGGGCGGCACGCCCAAAAGGTCGCAGGCATGGCGATAGATGCGCGGATCGGGCTTGCGATAGCCGACCTTGCTCGATTCAACGACATGTTCGAACAGCGCCATGATCTCGGCCACGGCCTGAGCTTTCTCCGGGCCGCGCGCCATGCCGGGTCCCTCGCCCGACTTCATGTTGTTGGTGATGCAGGCGACCCGGAACGTCGTCTTGCAGCGGCGCAGCGCTTCGACCATCTGCGGCCGAATGTCGCCGCTTAGTGACTGCAAAATCCTCCAGCCGTCGAGCTTGTGTCCCTGCTGACGCGCTTCCTCTTCGAACAGTGCAACGAAGCCTTCGAGGGAGACCTCGCTTCGTTCCATCTTTGCCCAGGCATTAGCGTCGGGATTGCGCGCATTGAGGCCGCGGACGAAATCTTTGGGAAGTCCGGCTTCCGCCTCGTAGCGATTGAAGTCCTCGAAGGGGCTGCTGAGGATGACCCCACCAAAGTCCCACAGCACGGCGAGGGGGATTTTTGCATGGCTCGTATTCATGGTGGTGCGACGGTGTTTACCTTGTTCCTGCCCTAGTCGGCCCTTATTTCACGCCCTCCATAGGCGACAGGTCGGCCATTGGCCACCATCCGCCGTTACACCGGATAGGAATACGCAAATGAGCGAAGCAGCGGTTCTCCCGCGCGGCAGCGCAGTGGCACACTCAAGTGAGGTACAAATGGTCGAGACAGGCCGTTCTGACGGACGCAATCGACGCGCCGCCGAGACGCGCCGCAAGATCATTGCGGCCGCCAAGGAGATGATCGCCGAGACCAGCACGGCGCCGACGGTGGTCGCGGTCGCCAAGCGGGCCGATGTCTCGGTCCGGTCGGTTTTCCAGCATTTTGGCGATGTTGAGTCACTTTTCGTAACTGTAGTGGACAGCGTGCGCGGTGACCTTGTCGTGCCGCCGATGACCCCGAGCAGCCAGCCATTGTCGGATCGCATTGCTTCGGTCGTCGACAATCTGGCGCAGGTCTTCGACAAGATCGTGCCTCTGCGCGTCGCCGCCGGGCAGTTCGTCAATCATCCGGCGCTCACCGAGCGCGGCATGACCGCGAAGAACCAGTTGCGGCAGGCCACTTTTGAAGCGTTCGCCCCGGAGTTCGCTGCCTTGGACGAGCCGGCTCGCGAGGAGCTGGCCGACGCCATCGGGGCGGCGCTGTCGCTGGAAGCCTGGATCGTGCTGCGGCGTCGCGACGGGCTGAGCTTCGAGCGCGCCACCGCTGTCTGGCGCCGGACGCTGACGGCACTGCTCGCTTACCGCTTCGACGCCGCGGCGGCCGAGTAGGTTTTTCGGCCGGTCGCCAATTGACTTGGCGTTTGCGATCAGTGACTTAAGGGCCCGCAAAAGACGGCTTACTGACCAGGCACCATCGACAAATGGCGACCAGCCAGCTTCACGAAGACTTTTCGCGCGAAGAGCATGTCAAAGCCGGTAGCGACCGCGGCTTTGGCTTGGTCTTCGCCGGCTTCTTCGCGCTTGTCAGCGCGTTGTCGTGGTGGCGTGGCCATACCGGCTGGCACTGGACCTTGCCGCTGGCGATCGTCTTCCTGGTCGTGGCCTTCACTTTTCCGAAGGTCCTCAATCCTCTCAACAGGCTGTGGCTGAAATTCGGCCTGCTGCTCTACAAAGTCATGAACCCCATCGTCCTGGGGTTGCTTTTCTTCGTGACCATCATGCCGATCGGCCTCGTCATGCGCGCCATGGGCAAGGACTTCCTGCGCCTTCGTCTCGATCCCACGGCCAAGAGCTACTGGATCGATCGCACGCCGCCGGGGCCGCCGCCGCAATCCATGAAAAACCAATTCTGATCCTGAAAGGACAGGCTATGGGCTCCATCATCGTCGAACTCTGGGCCTTCATGCGGGAGCGCAAGAAGTTCTGGCTGTTGCCGATCCTGATCATGATGGTGATCTTCGGCGGCCTGATCGTGCTGACCAAGGGCTCGGCCATCGCACCGTTCATCTACACGCTGTTCTAAGGGGAGCGTTGCCGTTCCATGCGCGTGCTCGGGATCTCGGCTTTCTACCATGACAGCGCCGCCGCGCTGATCGAGGACGGCCATCTCGTGGGGGCCGCCCAGGAGGAACGCTTCACCCGCAAGAAGCACGATTCGGGCTTCCCGCAGAACGCCGTGCAGTACTGCCTCGACGCGGCCGGCATCAAGCTGGGCGACGTCGACTACGTCGCCTTCTACGACAAGCCGTTCCTGAAGTTCGAGCGCCTGCTCGAGACCTACCTCGCCTACGCACCGCGCGGCTTCAACTCGTTCCGCATGGCCATGCCGCTGTGGCTGAAGGAGAAGCTGTTCCAGAAGACGCTGCTGCGCGACGAGATGAAGCGCTGGCAGCCCGACTTCGACTGGCACAAGCGCCTGCTGTTCGGCGAGCATCACCAGAGCCACGCCGCCTCGGCCTTCTTTCCCTCGCCCTACGAAGAAGCCGCCGTGCTGTGCATGGACGGCGTCGGCGAATGGGCGACCACGTCGCTGGGCTGGGGCCAGGGCAACAAGCTCGAGATGCTGAAGGAGATCCACTTCCCGCATTCGCTGGGGCTGCTCTATTCGGCCTTCACCTACTACACGGGCTTCAAGGTCAATTCCGGCGAGTACAAGGTCATGGGCCTGGCTCCCTATGGCGAGCCCAAGTTCAAGGACACGATCCTGAGCAACATCGTCGACCTCAAGGAGGACGGCACCTTCCGGCTCGACCAGAGCTACTTCGACTATTGCACCGGGCTGCGCATGACGAACGAGAAGTTCGGCGCGCTGTTCGGCGGCAAAGCGCGCAAGCCTGAAGAGCTTCTGACCCAGCACCACATGGACCTGGCAGCCTCGGTGCAGGCCGTCACCGAGGAGATCGTGATCCGGCTGGCGCGCTCGGTGAAGAAGGAGACCGGGGCGAAGAACATCTGCCTGGCGGGCGGCGTGGCGCTGAACTGCGTCGCCAACGGCAAGCTCCTGCGCGAGAACCTGTTCGACGGCATCTGGGTGCAGCCGGCGGCGGGCGATGCCGGCGGCGCGGTCGGCGCTGCCTTCGCGGCCTATCACGGCTATCTCGGCCAGTCACGCCAGCTCAACGGCCATCTCGACGGCATGGCGGGCTCCTATCTCGGCCCGGAATATTCCGACGACGAGATTGCCCAGCGCCTGACCGCGGCGGGCGCCAAGTTCACGCGCCTCGCGCGCGAGCAGACCATCGAGCAGACCGCGCAGGCGCTGGCCGACGAGAAGGCCGTGGGCTGGATGCAGGGCCGCATGGAGTTCGGGCCGCGCTCGCTCGGCGCCCGCTCGATCCTGGGCGACGCGCGTTCGCCCTCGATGCAGAAGACGCTGAACCTCAAGGTGAAGTACCGCGAGTCCTTCCGGCCCTTCGCGCCGGCGGTGCTGCGCGAGGATGTCGGCCAGTATTTCGACATCAAGACCGACAGCCCCTACATGCTGATGGTGGCGCCGGTGAACGAAGACCGCCGCCGCGCCATGAGCGAGGCCGAGGAGGCGCTGTTCGGCATCGACAAGCTGAACGTGCCGCGGTCGGACATTCCGGCGGTGACCCACGTCGACTACTCGGCGCGCATCCAGACGGTACACAAGGAGACCAACGCGGCCTTCCACGACCTTCTCGAGTCGTTCAAGGCCAAGACCGGCTACTCGGTGGTGGTGAACACCTCGTTCAACGTGCGCGGCGAGCCTATCGTGTGCACGCCCGAAGACGCCTTCCGCTGCTTCATGGGCAGCGAGATCGAGGTCCTGGTGATCGGCAACTGCTTCCTGAAAAAGGAAGACCAGGATCCGGCGCTCAAGCTCGACTACAAGAACGCCTTCGAGCTGGATTAGTGATCCGTGTCGTCCTGACATGAAGGGCTGAATGCGCGCCGTCGTCTGCGATCGCCTGGGCGATCCATCGGTCCTCAAGATCGAGGAACGACCGATCCCCGAGATCGGCCCGGCGGACGTTCTGATCAAGGTCGGCGCCGCCTCGGTCAACTTTCCCGACGTTTTGATGCTCTCCGCCGGTTATCAGCACAAACCGGAGCTGCCCTTCGTGCCGGGCATGGAAGGCGCCGGCTCGATCGAGACGGTCGGCGCAGAGGTGAAGAACTGGCAGCCGGGCGATCGTGTGATCTTTGGCGTGCGACCCGGCGCCTTCGCCGAATATGTGCGGGTGCCGGCCAGCGGCAACCTGATGCGCCTGCCGTCGGGCTGGTCGGACGCCGAGGGCGCAGCCTTTCGCGTCGGCGCGACGACCGCCTACCATTCGCTGGTCCATCGCGCGCAGCTCAAGCCGCGCGAAGTGTTGCTGGTGCACGGCGCCTCGGGCGGCGTCGGCCTGGCCGCCGTGCAGCTCGGCAAGCATCTCGGCGCGCGGGTGATCGCCACCGGCAGCGACGATGCCCGCCTCGCCGTCGTCAGCGAGAACGGCGCCGATCTGGTGGTGAACTACCGCACCGCTGATTTCGTGGCGGTGGTGAAAGCGATGACCGACGGCCATGGCGCCGACGTGGTCTACGATCCGGTGGGCGGCGAGGTCCTGGAGAAGTCCCTGCGCGCCGCGGCCTACGGCGCGCGGCTGCTGGTCGTGGGTTTCACGTCAGGCGGCCCGACCAGGATCATGTCCAACCATGTGCTGATCAAGGGCCTGTCGATCCTGGGCGTTCGCGCCGGCGAGACCGTGCGGCGCCTGTCGCCCGAGCTCGGCCAGGATTATGCCGACGAACTGCCGCGCCTGGCGGCGCTCGGCGTCATGCGCCCGCACATATCGCACCGCTTCCCGATGGAACGCGCGGCCGATGCCTTCCGCGTGCTGATCGACCGCAAGGTCGTCGGCAAGGCGGTGATCGAGATGACAGCGCGTTAACGCGAAAACAGGATCGTCACCTTGCGATCCTTCTCCTGGGCATCGAGATTGCCCAGGCTCAAGTTGCCGAACGCCTCGGGGTCGGCGGCAATGACGATATCCTTGGCCGGGATGCCGGCACTGACCAGTTCGGCGGCGACGGCCTTGGAGCGGGCGCGCGCAAGCTGCTCGTTCAATGCCTTGTCGCCCAGCTTGTCGGTATGGCCGATCACGCAGATCGAGGTGACCTGGCGCGCCTTGGCGGTAACGGCCGCTTCAGCGATCTTGTTCTTGTTGTCGCCGCGCACCTGGGCACTGCCGAGATCGAACAGCACCCACACCGCCTGCGGCTGGCTGGCGCCGCCGCCGTGCGCGCAATTGCCGACAGTTTGTGCAAGGGACGGAGTCGCGGCGAACAGCATGCCGGTCGCGAGCAGGGCACCGAGCCTGGTCATTTGAGATCCCCTTTCAACGCCATCTCGACGAACGGCAGGCGGTCGTTGCCGAAGAACATCGTGTCGCCCACGAAGCTCGTCGGGGCACCGAACACGCCGCGCGCCACCGCTTCGTCCGTCGTGGCCTTCAGCCGGTCCTTGACGTCCTGCTCCTGGATGCGGTTGCCGAGCTTGCGCGCGTCGAGGCCGGCCTCGGTGAGTACCATCGCCACCTCGGCCATGTCGTTGAGGTTGCGGCCGTCGACCCACATCGCCTTGTAGACGGCCGGATGGTAGTGCTCGAAGCTACCGTCGATCTGCGCCGCCGCGGCACCGCGCATCAAGGCGAGCGTATTCACCGGAAAGAACGGGTTGCGGTTGAACGGCACGCCGTAATGCTTGGCCCACATCGGCAGGTCGAAGCTGCTCCATTTCGACTTCAGTTCCACCGCCATCGGCGAGGCGTTGCCGGTCGCCTTGAAGACGCCGCCCAGCAGCATCGGCTTGCGCACCAGTGCCGCACCGGCGCGCTTGGCGATGGCCTCGACCTGGGTGTCGGCCAGATAGGAGTAGGGGCTGCCGTAGTCGTAATAGAATTCCAGGGTGCGGGCCATTTCGCTCCTCCGTGCTTGCTGCGAGCCTGCGCCGCTTCTAGCCTCGCCTCAAGAAAGATTGGGAAGGAACGAATGGGCCGGGTTGCAGGCAAGGTGGTGCTGGTGAGTGGCGCTGGATCGGGCATCGGCCGCGCCACGGCCAAGCTGCTCGCCCAGGAAGGCGCGACGGTGATTGTCACCGACATCAATCGCCCAGGCGGACTAGAGACCGTGCAGCAGATCGGCGGCAAGGCACGATTCGAGGAGCACGACACGTCGCGCGAAGCCGATTGGAAACGCATCATCGACGGCATCCTGGAGCGCGAAGGCAAGCTGAACGGGCTGGTCAACAATGCCGGCATCTCGGGACCCTTTCCCGCGACGTTCGAGACGGAGACGCTGGAGCAATGGAGGCGCATGCTGTCGGTCAACGTCGAAGGCGTGTTCCTGGGCTGCAAGTACGGCGTGCCGGCGCTGCGGCAATCCGGCGGCGGCTCGATCGTGAACACCTCATCGCTGGCGGCCTTTCTGGGCACACCCGACCTCTCGGCCTACGGCGCCAGCAAGGGCGCGGTGCGGCAGTTTACCAAAACGGTGGCCATCGACTGTGCGCGCAAGGGCTACAAGGTTCGCTGCAATTCGGTCCATCCGGGCATCATCCTGACGCCCATGGGCAATACCGTGATGCCCAACGACAAGGCGCGGGAACGTACCCGAAAACGCATCCCGATCGGCGATTTCGGTGCGCCCGAGGACGTCGCCTATGGCATCCTCTACCTGGTTTCCGACGAGTCACGCTTCGTCACCGGCACCGAGCTGGTGATCGATGGAGGAATGAACGCCATCTAGCCGAACGGAGAGGGCGATGCGACACGCCGACCAAGTAGCGTATCTCGAGCGTATGCTGCACATGGTGCGTACGAACACGCGGGACGACGGTCCCGGTGTCAGCCATACCTCGGTCGAGGAGTACTACGATCCTGCGCGCTTCAAGCGCGAGGTCGACCTGCTGTTCCGCCACCATCCCATCGTCGTCGCCTTCTCGGGCCAGGTGCGCAAACCCGGCGATTTCGTCGTCCATAACGACACCGGCCAGCCGATCCTGGTGACGCGCGGCACCGACGGCGTGCTGCGGGCGTTCTTGAATGTCTGCCGACACCGCAGCGCCAGCGTCGAAGTGAAGCCTTGCGGTTCGAACAAGCGCGCCTTCGTCTGCCCCTATCACGGCTGGAGCTACGACCTCACCGGCCGCCTTGTCGGCATCACCGACGCCGCAGCCTTCGGCGACGTCGACAAGAGCAAGCACGGCCTGCGCCGCCTCAAGCTGGCGGAGAAGTATGGCCTGATCTGGGTCGTGCCGACGGCGCTGGAGGACGGCGAGGAGGCGAGCCTCGACATCGATCCCTATCTCGGCGCGCTCCAGGTCGACCTGTCAGGCTGGGACATGCAGGGCTGGGAGCTGCACAGCTCGGAGCCGGTGCGGCCGCGCATGAACTGGAAGCTGGTGATCGACACCTTCCTCGAGCTCTACCACTTCCGCTACCTGCATCCCGGCACCGTCTATCCGCTGTTCCTCGACAATATCGCGACCTACGAGCGGATGGACCGCCACCTCCGCATGGCGGCCGCCAAGCGCACCCTCACCGAGCTCGAGGGCCAGCCCAAGGAGGCGTGGCGCATCCTCGACCACGCCATCGTGCTCTATCAGCTCTTCCCCAACACGGTGCTGACCTACACCCAGGATCATTGCGGCGTGTTCACCAGCTTCCCGGTGTCGCCCGACGAATCGGTGATGCAGTTCTCCGTGCTGGTCAGTCCGGAGGAGAAAGCGAAAAAGCCGGAGAGCTACTGGAAGGCCAATGTCGACCTCTTTGCGATAGCCCTCAGCGAGGACTTCGCCATCGGCGAGTCGATCCAGCGCAACTTCCCGACCGGCGCCAACAAGCGGCAGACCTTCGGCAAGTTCGAAAAGGCGCTGGGCTGGTATCATCGCGAAGTGGAAGCGGCGGTGAGCTGACGCTGTGCGTCACCCCCTCACCTAACCTCTCCCCCTAGCGGGGGAGAGGAACATGACTCAAAACTCCTCTCCCCCGTTAGGGGGAGAGGGCGGGTGAGGGGGTTACAGTAGCTATCCGAATTACTTGATCGTCACCTGGAGCGTCGTCTTCTCGCCGTCGGTGATGGTGACCTCTCGGAAGCCCAGCAGCTTCAGCAGGTCGAAGAAGGTGGCGTCCTCGGCCACCGTGCGCTCCTGGAAGAACGGCGACAGGCGCGACATGGTCGTCATGTTGGCGAGCAGCGCGCGCATGCGATAAATCGTGTTGAGCTCGCCCTGCTGCAGGCCGACGATGATCAGGCGGTCGGCCTTCTCGCCCTTGGCGAACACGGCGTAGGGCACGCGATAAGCCGACTGGATGGTGCCCTGCGACACCACGGTCACGAACTGGACGCGCTGGGCCCGCTCGGCGCCGGCGATCGTCTGCATGCTCGATTCGAAGGTCTCGGTCGCAGTCGGCTTGGGATAGTAGTAGCCGATGTAGCGGTCGTCGCCTGCGGCCTTGGGCGCCGGTGCCGGTGCCGTCGCTGCCGCTTTTGCGGGTTGCTGCTGCGCGGTGGCCGACACGGCGGCCGTCATCAGGGCAATAGCCAGGCAAGCTGCGAACTTCTTCACCATTTCTCCGTCTCCCCGAGATGCTTCGGACTAGAATAAGGTATAGCCGCCATCGATAACGAAGTCGCGCCCCGTCGTATAGCCGGTGGCGCCGCTCGCCAGATAGACCGCAATCGGCCCGAAATCGGCGCCGACGCCCCAGCGCCGCTCGGGAATGCGCGGCATCACGTTGCCGGCGAATTTCTCGTTGCCAAAGGCGTTGGCGGTCATCTCGGTCTCGATCCAGCCCGGCAGGATCGAATTGGCGGTAATCTTGTAGCGCGCCAGCTCGACGGCGAGCGCGCGCACCATGGCGGTGACTCCGCCCTTGCTGGCGCCGTAGTGGCTCGAGCGGGCCGCGCCCTCGATGGCCGCGGTGCTGGCCATCGCCACCAGCGAGCCGCCTTTGCCGCGCTCGACCATATGCTTTGCCGCGGCGCGAAAGGTGAAGAACACGCCGTCGAGGTTGACCCGCATCACGCGGCGCCATTCCTCGTAGTCCATCTCCAGGATCGAGCCCTTGCCGCGGCCCGAGACGCCGGAGTTGGCGACGCAGTTGTCGACATGGCCCATCACCTTCAGCGTCTCGGCGAAGGCGGCCTGGACCTGCTTCTCCTCGCCGACATCGACGATCTGGCTATGGACCTTGCGGCCGTGGCGCTTCAGTTTCTCTGCAGCGGCGTCGTTCTTCTTGGGGTTGGTGCCCCAGATGCAGACGTCGGCGCCGGCCTCGGCCAGCGCATCGGCCATGCCGAAGCCGATGCCGCCATTGCCGCCGGTGATCAGCGACACCTTGCCGCTGAGATCGAAGCCCTTGTAGGCCATGGCCGTTCCCCCTCTCGCTCATGTTCCTCTCCCCCTCAGCGCCTTCTGAGGCGCGGCTAGGGGGAGAGGCTAGGTGAGGGGGAATCGACGTGCGCTGCCCCTCACCCGTCCTCTCCCCCTAGCGGGGGAGAGGTGGAAGAAGGAGGAAGAGCACGAAACGGCGCGCTAGTTCAACTTGTCGGTTTCGACCAGCACAATCTCGGCGTCTTCGACCGCCTTGATCTCGATCTCGTCCTGGTCGACCACGGCCACGCCGTCGCGGGCGTTGGCGGTGACCGGCTTTCCGTCGCTGCCTAGGACCTCGATCTTGCCCTTGGCCGGCACGAGATAGGCGGGCTTGCCGTCGAGCTTCTGGCGGATCGTCTGGCCCGCCTTGAGCGTGCCGGCATAGAGCGCGCCGTCGGCGTAAAGCGGGATCGCGCCGTCATGGCCGCGACCCGAAGCCAGCGGCGCCAGCTTGCCGTCGCGCGCGTCGGCGGGAAACTGCACCGTCTCCCAGCGCGCCGGCACGCCCTCCTTGTTGGGCAGGATCCAGATCTGGAACAACTCGGTCTCGGCATTCTCCTTGTTGTACTCGGCGTGCTGGATGCCGTTGCCCGCGCTCATCACCTGGATCTGGCCCGCCTCGGTGCGACCCTGATTGCCGAGATGGTCCTGATGCGTGATCGCGCCTTTGATGACGTAGGTCACGATCTCCATGTCGCGGTGGGGATGCGGCGGGAAGCCCGAGTTGGGCGCGATGCGGTCGTTGTTCCACACG
>Ga0193743_1000612_pt1 | contig 27975 bp, 25 predicted proteins | sample L2c2metaG_FD_143038 | JGI IMG/M metagenome (GOLD analysis project Ga0193743, IMG submission 143038) | Soil microbial communities from a riparian zone of the East river system, Colorado, United States - L2c2 | ecosystem: Environmental > Terrestrial > Soil > Riparian zone | place: USA: East River...
CATCCTGCGCATCTCCTGGACCTCGACTGCCGATCACCTCAACGGGTTCCGTACCAGCGCGCAGTTCCGCCGGTTCCTCCCGCCCATCCGGCCGTACGTCGACGGCATCGAGGAGATGCAGCACTATCAAGTGGTCGACGGGCTGGACTCGGATCCCAGCGCCGCCTCCAGGCGTGCCACGTAGGAATCCAGCCCATCGGGGCCACCCACCGCCGACTCGGCGGCGTGCACGCCGATCGTGACGGTGTCGCCGACGCCGACCACGACGTGGGTCAAGCCCATCATCGGCGACAGTCCGGCGAAGGCCGAGGCCAGCACCACGGGTGGGCCACCGAAGGCGAAGTCCGCTGCGCCGCAGTTCACGCTGGACACCACCGTGTTGCCCGTCACCGCCGCCACGCGCACATCGGGGTCGAATCGTTCCATCCCCCAACGCAACAACGGTGCAGGCGTCGCGCCGAAGGCCAGATCCGCGGCACGCATCGCGGGATGTGCGGCCCTGCGGCGCCGTGCGTCGAGGCCGGCGGCGATCCGCGTGCTGCGCTCGTCGGCGGTCAACTCCGGGTACAGACCGATGCCGACGTTGCCGAAGTGGTTGTACGACAGGAGTGGGGGCGGCTTGGCCATCGGAACTTCGGCGCCGAGCGTCGACGGGTCGTCGCCGAGGGCGCGGAGATGATCGGCCAGCGCGGCCGACACCCCGGACAGGACGGCGACCGTCACCGTTCCGCCGGACAGTTCGGCGCGCTTTCGGACCACCGTGCGCAGGCCCGTCGAACCGGACGGTCGCGCATTGGTCCGCAGCAGCGGACGCAGATCCGCCTGTGGCGGAACGACTCCCGCCTCGGAATCGGCCACCAATCGACGATGAGCCCTGGCGGCGCGCCACCCGAGAAGCGGCAAGGCGGCCGGGCCTGCGGACGGTGCGCTGATCCCTGGCACCACTGCGCCGACCCGGCCGAACATCAGCGCCGCGGGCACCGAGGTTCGTCCACCGCCACCGAGCGCATGCGAGATCTGCAGTACCGCCACCGTGGCGCCGCCCGCGACTCCCGGCACCCCGTGCACGTCGGTGAAGACGTGTAGCCGCCACGCCGTCACCCGTGCGTCCAATTGGTCGGCGATGAGCCGGCTCACCTCGGCCAGGCAGCCCGCCCACGTGCGGTCCTCGAGATCGTGCACCACGAACTGCGAGCGGTCGACGTCCCGGCGCACCCAGGCCGGATAGCGCAGTCCGCCGCGATCGTCGATGCGCACCGTCAAGTCAGGACAGCCGCGGGCTCGCGAGGCGACTTCGTCCAGCGTCGCCTCCAGGTCGGGTGGCACACCGGCGAATCCGAACAACAGGAACGTGTCGTTGGGAATCTTGGCCGACATCCAGAACGCCTGCGCATCGGTCGGCGTCAGTCGCCGGGTGCTCATCGGCCAAGGTTAAGCTGCCGGAATGCTTCCGGCGGCGAGTAACAACGGGGTCGTTCTCATCACCGGCGCCTCGTCGGGTATCGGCGCGGAGATGGCGCGCGAGTTCGCCCGCCGCGGTCGTCACATGGTGTTGGTGGCGCGCCGGGCCGCGAAGTTGCAGGCGCTCGCCGAAACGCTGGGTTCGGCAGCCGACGTGCTGGCCGCCGACCTGTCCAAGCCCGCCGAGCGGGCCGCGCTGCCCGACCGGGTGGCCGACCTCGGCCTGGTCGTCGACGTCTTGGTCAACAACGCGGGGCTCAGCACCGTCGGCCCGATCGCGGCGTCGGACCCCGTCGCCGAACTCAACCTCGTCGAGGTCGACGTCGCCGCCGTGGTCGACCTGTGCAGCCGGTTCGTCCCTGGGATGGTGTCGCGGGGCCGCGGCGCGGTGCTCAACGTCGCATCGGTCGGGGCGTTCGGCCCGGTGCCCGGGCAGGCGGCCTACGGCGCGGCCAAGGCGTTCGTGCTCTCCTACACCCAGGCGCTCGGGCAGGAGTTGCGCGGCACCGGCGTCGTCGCCGCCACCCTGTGCCCCGGCCCGGTCAAGACCGGGTTCGGCGAAACCGCGGGCATCTCGGACGAGGACGCCGAGGCCGCGCTCCCGAAGGCCATGTGGGTCGACGCCGACGAAGTCGCAAGGGCCGCGATCGAGGGGCTGGCGTCGGGCCGCACCGTGATCGTTCCCGGGGTGTTCAACCGGGTCGGCGCCGCGGCGTTTCAGCACCTGCCCCGCCGGTTGCTGCTACCGATCCTGGCCCGTAGCCATCCCGGCCTGAAGAAGCGCTAGCGTCCGACGAAGTCCAGGATGTGGCCTGCGACGACGTCTGGCCGGTCCAGTTGCATGAAGTGCCCTGCGCCGTCGACGATCTCGACGCGGCTGCCCTCGGGGAGCACCGGCTCCACCCACCGCGCGTAATCCGCTGTGGCAGCCCCGTCGTCGGAGCCGTGCAGGTACAGGATCGGCAGGGTCGGCGCCGACAGCCAGTGCTGGTGTAGTTCGGCGTAGAGCTCCGGCGGCTTGCTGCCGCGCACTCCGACGCGGTAGTACCCAAGCGCGGCGCGCCAGTTCGCCGGGGATCCGATCGCGTCGAGTGCCAGGGCGACGTCCTCGGCGGTCGCGTACCCCGGTGACCACTGCCGCCACAGCCGCGGTACCACCCACGATGCGGAACGCTCTGGTAGCCAAGGCAATTGGAAGTACATGATGTACCAGCTACGCACGAATTGGCGCGGGAAGCGGGCGAGCAGGCGGCCTCGGTGGGCAACCTTGCCACGGAACGACGCGGCAAGAGGCACGGACATGATCACGGCTTTGTAGAACGGGCTGTCGGGCATCGCGGCCAATCCGTTGCCCGCGATCGCTCCCCAATCGTGCCCGATGAGGACATCGCGGCCCGTCGGGCCTGCCGCGTCCAGCACGCGCAGCGCGTCGTCCATCAACGCGCCGACGTGATAGCTGCCGTCCGAGGAGACCGACGACGGGGCATACCCGCGCATGAACGGCGCGATCACCCGCCAGCCGGATTCGGCCAGCACGGGGGCGACCTTGCGCCAGCCGTGCGCGGTGTCGGGAAACCCGTGCAGGCACAACGCGATCGGCCCGTCCGCCGGTCCCCATGTCAGTGCCCGCAACGTCACGTCGGGGGTGGTGACGTCGAGCCAGCGAGGTTCGGTCACCCCCGCGCGCCTACACCGGCTGGAACTCGGAGATCAGCCACTTCTCGCCGTGCTTGTCGAGCGTCACCCGCACGCTCGACGCGGTGTCGGTGGGCGCGTCGGCACCCACCACCACGGTCTGGTTGACGAACACCAGCACCACGGCGTGATTCGGTTCGGCCGAGACCGACGCCGCGGCGGGCACCGTCGCGACCGCGGAGATCTGCTTCTGCTCGGCGCCAGGGATCACCACGTCGTTGATGAGCGACGTGTACGACTCCTGGAAGTCGCCGGTGAGCAGGTTACGGGCGTCGTTCAACTGCGTCTTGACCTTGTCAGGCTGGTAGGACAGCAGAGCGATGGTGCTGTCCTTGGCGGCCTGCATCGATTCGACGCGGGCGACGTCGGAGTCGCGCACCGAGTTGTCCACGTACTTCAGGAAACCCGCGGTCAGCGCCAGCACCAGCGCCAGTCCGGGCAGTATCCCGTACGCCACCACCCGGCCCCAGTCGATGCGGCGACGGGCCGCAGGCGCCGGCGTCTCCTCCGTCTCGATATCGACGGGATCTTCGGTGTCGACAGCATCCTCGACGTCGACGACGTCGGGCTTCTCGGCGTCGCGCTTCTCGGCGTCGCGCTTCTCGGCGTCGCGCTCCTCGGCGTCGGTCTCGTCGACCATGGTTGTCTTCTCTTCGTCTGTCACGGCACGAACTCCACGTTGGAAACCTTGGTGTCTTCGCCGACCTTCTGCACCAGGATGCGCATCCGCCAGGCGCGCGGCTGCTGGTTGGGCTGGCCCTCGACGGTGGTGTTGACCGCCACCGCGACGAGCACCTGCGCCTCGTTCTCCGACTCGGACTCCAGGCCGGCCTCGGTCACGGTGCCCACTGACTTCGACTTCACCTGCTTGACCACCTCGGTGAACGGCTGGGCGCGCTGCTGGAAGTCGTCGAAGAACGTCCCGGTCGCCGAGTCGAGGATGCGCTTGACGTCATCGTCGACGTGCTGGAAGTCGATCGTGGTGAGGTTCAGCGCTCCCTGGCGGCCGACCTGAAGGAAGACCTTGCGCTGCGTGTCGAGCTGGTGCGACTGGTATGCGCGGAAGCCCAGCCAGCCCACCAGCCCGCCGAGGGCCAGCACCACGACCAGGCCGACGATGCCCGCCAGCCGGACGTGCGAGATCCGCGGCGCGGCGTCGTCGGCCTCCGGGTCGCTGTCGTCCTCGGCCTCGTCGCCGTCGTCCTCGGCCTCGTCGCCGTCGTCCTCGGCCTCGTCGAGGAACTCGGCTCCGGACTCCTCCCCCGCGTCGTCGACGTTGTCGGTTACCGGTTCGACCGGCTCGGCTGCAGGCTCGCTCAGCTCCCCGGTGGGGGCAGCAGCATCGTCTGCCATGTTTGCTCCTCTGTGGCGTTACGGGCCAGATTGCCTTGCGTGTACACGTGCCCGTCCGGTCCAACGTACGTGCCGGTGGCCGGGTCGTATTCGGCGGCTGCGATTGGCGGCGGCGCCGGTGCCGGGGGCGGCGGGGCTTGCGCAGGTGGTGACCCCGGCGGCAGCTGCGGAACGTCCTGCCCGGACAGTGTCGCGTTGGGGTCGCCCTTCCAGTTGTAGCCGTCGTTGAGCGGCACGTAGTTCTCGTTGCTCTCGCACAGCTTCACCGTCGGCGCGCGTTTGCCTGGTACCGTCTCACACGGCAGGTTGCGCGCACCGCGGACATTGAACGGCGCATCCTGCGGGACTCGGCAGTAGACATCACCGGGCGGGCGGTCGGGGTAGTCCTCAAAGGTGGGCACCCGCTGCTGCTGGGCGGGCAGGAAGCCGGTGGTGCACGGCGGCGGCAGCTGCTGCGGTGGGAGAGGTATCGGCGCCGGCAGCAAAGGGATCATCAGGTTCAGGTTGAAGACCAAGGCATCGCCTTCGTAGTCCTGTTTGGTGTTCCGCTTGTGCACCCCGACGGCCTGCGTAACGGCGGTGCCCTGCGGCAACAGCACCAGCAGCTGCTCGAGACCCGGCTGGTAGGTGACGGCCACCTCGCCGATGCTGACCAGATTGGCCAGCACGATCGGCAGCGTTGGCCGCACCCGATCGAACAGGGCCCGCACCTCATCGGCGGCGCCCGGGCCCTTCTGCAGGATGCCGGCCACGGCTGGGTCCTGGCTCTGTAGCTGGCCGGTGATGCTCGCCAGGTTCGCCGCCCATGCCTGGATCGAGCCGGCGGTGTCGGTTTGGCTGTCCAGCACGGGTTTGGACTGGTCGATCAGGGTGGTCAGCGGGTCAAGGTTCTGGCGAGCGTCGATGGCCAGCGCGGTGCTGCCGTTGACCAGCCGGCGAAGCTCCGGCCCGAGCCCGCCGACCGCGACGTAGGCCTCGTCGATGACCGTCTTCAGGTTCTCACGCGGGATCGCCTCGAGACCGCGCGTCGTGGCGTCCAAGGCCGCGTTGATATCCGTCGGAACCGTGGTGCGGTCCCGAGGGATCACATCGCCGTCCCTCAACTCCGGCCCCTGCCCACTGCGGGGCACCAGCATGACGTACTGCTCGCCGACGGAGGACTGGCTGTGCACTTCGGCTTCGACGTCGGCGGGAACCTTGACGTCCGAGTTCAGCGACAGCACCGCCGCCACACCGGTATCCGTCAGCTCAACGCTATCGACCAGGCCGACCTGCGCGCCGCGGTAGGTGACGTTGCCGCGCGGGTAGAGGCCACCGGTTTCGGGCAGCTCCACGGTGACGCGATACTGCCCGATTCCCACCATCTCCGGCAGCCGCATGTACCCGAACAGCATGACTGCGAGCGCCGTTATCGCCACGACGGCGAAGATCGCCATCTGAATCCGGATCTGTCTCGTCAAAATCATGTCAGGGCCCCTGATCCCAGTGATACGGAGCGATCAACGGGTTGCCGGCGCCGTTCGGCGGGGCACTCCCCGTGCACGGGCTGGGGAATTGGCCTATGGTGCGGCCCCACTGAATCTCCAGCCAGGTCAGATCGCACTCCCACCGCGATCCGGTGAAGAATCCGGAGTCGATCCGGCTCAACGTCAGGTCGAGGATCAACGTCAGGTTGGCGTAGTCGCCACGCATCCAGTTGGTCAGCGTCTCCTTGGGGAACGGGAACGTGGGCAGGAAGCTCAGCGCGCGGGTCAGCGCCGGGCCGGCGTCGGCCAGTGATTGCAGCACCGGCCCAAGGTCTTTGAGCTCTTGGACGAGTGCATCCTTGGTCTGATTGACCGAGTCGGCGGCCAGCGCGCTGAACTTGCCGAGCTGCGCCAAAGCCTCGGTGAGGTTGTTGCGCTGGTCCTTCAACACAGCCAGGGCATCGGGGATGGTCTTTAACGCCTTGTCCACCACGGGTTTCTGCTCGGCGATCTGACCGAACAGGTTGTTCAGGCTTTCCGAAGCGGCGATGATGTCGCCCTTTTGGTCGTCGAGGTAGCCGATCGCCTTGTCGAGTTGCTCGATCAGGCTGCGCAAGTCGTTCTCACGGCCGGCGAAGGCGGTGCTCAGCGCCTCGGTGATGTCTTGAATGTTGCCGATGCCACCGCCGTTGAGCACCACCGCAATCGCGGCCAACGCCTGCTCGGTGGTCGGATACGCCCCCGCCGAGGTCAGCGGAATCACCGAACCTTCACCCAACCTGCCTTCGGGTGCAACGTCGACCGGTGGCGTCAGCTCGATGTGTTGTGACCCGAGCAAACTGGTCTGTCCGACCTTGGCCGTCGCATTGGCCGGCAACTCCACGTCGCGGTTGAGTGTCATCGTCACCAGCGCATGCCAGCCTTGGCGCTCGATCTTGCTCACCGTGCCGACATTCACATCGCCGACCCGCACGCGGGAATTCTGTTCGACGTTGTCGACGTCGGGCATCTGCGCCTGGATGGTGAACGACCCGGGGCCCACACCCTGCACCCCGGGCAGTGGAACCGAGTTCAGCCCTTGCCAGCCGCACCCGGACACCGCGAGACAGAGCACCAGCATTCCCGCCGCTGCACGAATCCACCTGGCCCGCATCATGGTCCGACTCCCGGCGGCACCATTATCCCGGGCAGGCCGTCTGCCGGATTGGTGGTCATCGCCTCTGCAGGCAGCGGCGGCGTGTTGGCCGGCACCGGTGGCGGCGCGGGCGTGCCGTCCGGTAGCGGCGGAGTCTGCGGCGCAACCGGCTGCGGCGGCACGTAATCCGGCCGCATCCAGTCCTCGCTGTAGGTGAGCTCATTCGGCCGCGTCGTGGCACCGACGAAGACGTTCTGCGCGAGGGGCAGGAAGTTGAATTGGCGATTCTTCATGACCGGCGCCAGGTATTGCACGCACAGCTTCGCCGACTGCTCTGCCCCCATCCGTGACGCCGCCTGAATCGCGCCGCACAGAAAGGAAATCGGATTGGCGAAGTTGTTGATCATCGGCACGCTGCTCACCGCACCCTGGGCGGGTTGCCAGATGTTCACATAGTTCTGCAACGTGTTGGGCGCTACGTGCAGGAACTGCTTGACGTCGTCCAGGCTGTCGGTCAACGCCTGGGTCACCCCTGCCAACTTGTCCGACGTGGTGCCCAGCGCTTCGCGGTTCTCGGCCACGAACGTCTGCACCTCGGGAACAACGGCGTTGAGATCGCTGACCGCGTTGGCCACTTCGTCGGGATCGTTGGCGAGCAGCCCGGTCACCGACGCCAGGTTCTGGTTGAGCTGGCGCATCAAGTCGGTGCTGTCCTGAAGCGCCGACACCAGAATCGCCAGATTCTTGATGGTCGAGAAGATGTCGGTGCTGTGATCACCGAGAGCCGAAAACGCCTGCGACAACTTGATGACGGTATCGCGGATATTGGCGCCCTCGCCGCGCAGGTTGTCGGCGGTGGTGTTGATGAGCGAGCCCAGCGGGCTCACCCCGCCGGGCTCGGTCGGCTGCAACGTGTCGGCAAGCTTCTCCAGCTGCTGACGGACCTGGTCCCACTCGACCGGCACCGCGGTTCGTTCGCGCGGGATGACCGCGTCGTCCTTCATCACTGGCCCAGTGGTGTAGACGGGGGTGAGCTGAATGGCGCGTGCCGTCACCAGCGTCGGCGACAGGATCGCGGCCTTCACGTCGGCCGGTACGTCGTACTTGTCGTCGTACCAGAATGAGACCTTCACCCGCTCGGGCTGTGGTTCGATCGACGTGATTCTACCGACCGGCACACCGAGGATGCGGACGTCGTCGCCGACATAGATACCGTTGCTGTTCTCAAAGTAGGCAACGACATTGGTGCGGTTGATCGTTTCCGTGGTGCGAAGCAACACGACCACCCCTGCCACCAACAGAAGTACCAGCGCGGCGGCCACCCACGCTCTCGCGTTGCGGATCATTGCCCGCCCTCCACTGGCGCGAGGGGCGGCGCCTCACCCGGTGCCGGCACGAAAACGGGATTCGGCGTCGGCGACGGTGTGGACTCCAGCCCGGGTGGCGGCAGGGCCGGAGGTCCGGGCGGCGGACCTCCGGGCGGGGGCGCGGGCAGCGGCTCGCGGTAGGGGTAGCAGCCAGTAGGCCCGGGTAACGGCAAGCCCGGCGGTCCGCATCCCTGATCGCCCGGGTTGCCGGTGATGGCGTCGGGAATATTCAGATGCGGTTCGCCGCCCTGACCGGTCCGGGGGTAGGGCACCGGCAATGCCGGTGTCCCCGGCTGGCCGATCTGTGGGTCGCTACGTTCCGAAGGCAGCAGCACGTTGGGATCCAGACCGAGGTCGGAGAACGCGGCGTCAATGAACGGCTGCAGGAACTGTCCCGGTAGCAGATTCGCGACATAGGTCTTGAAGAAGGGGCCGGATCCGACCGATTCGCCGAGCGACATCGAGTATTGCGTGAGCAGTTTGAGCGACTTCTGCAGGCGTTCCTTGCGGTTGTCGAGGATCGTCAGTACGCCGTTGAGCTTGTCGAGTGCGGGTTTCATCGTCGCGCGGTTCTCGCCGATGAAGCCTTGCAACTGCTGACTGAGCGCCGAGATGTTGCCGGAGATCTGATCCAGTGCGGCGCTTTGGCTTTCCAGTTCCATCAGCAACGCATTGGTGTTGGAGACGAGGCCGACGATCTGGTTGCTGCGCTCGGCGAGAACCGTAGTCGTCTTGTTGGCGTTGGTCAGCAGACCGCGCAGCTGCGCGTCGCGCTCATTGAGCGTTTCTGAGAACCGGGCCACTCCCTCGACCGCGATCCGTAGCTCCGGCGGGGTGTCGGAGAACGTCTCCGACAAGACCCTCAAGGAGTCCGACAGTTGATTGGTGTTCAGACCGCTGATCGTGGTCGCCAACTCGCCCAGCGCATCCGGCAGCTGATACGGCGATGTGGTGCGATCCAATGGGATCGTGCCGTCCTGTTGGCCGTCGCCACGGGAATAGACCTCCAGGATCTTGTTGCCCAACAAGCCCTTTGTCTTGATGGCCGCCTCGGTGCGATCCCCCAGCCGGATGTTCTTTTTGACGGTGAACTTGATCAGCACCCGCGGACCGTCCAGCTCGATCGAGGTCACCTTGCCCACCTGGAAACCCGAAACCTGTACGCCCGCATCACCTGTGATACCGCCTGCCTCGGCGAAGTACGCCGAGTACTCCTTGCCCTGATTGAGGAAGGGCAGCTTGTCGTATTGCAGTGCCCCCACCACGATGCCGACGGTGACCGCCAGCCCGATGGCGCCGATGATGAAGTGATTGCGTTCGCTGAAGGGCTTCACCTTGGCGCACACCTCCCAGTGCTCTGGCCCGCGACCTTGACGTACACCGGCTGGCCGCCCTTTCCATTCAGCTTGAGCACGATGTCGCACAAGTAGAAGGAAAAGAAGTCGCCGTAAATGCCTTGGCGCGCAAGCGCTTGATACGCATCCGGCAACGTGTTGAGCAGGTTGTCGAAGTAATCGTGATCGGCCACCACGATGCCGGCGGCCCGGTCGGTTTCGGTGATCGTCTTCGCAAACGGTGGACGGGCCTGCGCGAGCAGGTCGGTGATGCTTCCGGCGGCGGCGTTGGTGTACCCCAGGCCGTTACTGATGTCCTCTTTGCGGGACTCGAGTCCCTTCACCAGTTCGGCGAGCGCGTCGACAGCCTTTGCGAATTGGCCGTTTTGGTCGCCCAGCGATCCCAGCACAACGTTGAGGTTGACGATGACCTGCCCGATCAGCTGATCCCGGTTGGCCAGCGTATTGGTCAGCGCCGCGGTCTGAGCAAGGAACGAGTTGATGGTCCCGCCCTTGCCTTCCAAGGCGGCAATCAACTGACCGGACAACGCATTTACCTGATCGGGATCGAGCGCCCGAAACAGCGGCCGGAAGCCGCCGATCAAGGCATCCAAGTCCAGCGCAGGCGACGTGCGGGCCAGCGGGATCGTGTCACCCGCATTGAGCGCCTGGGTGCCGCCAGTACCTTCTTCCAGCGCCAGATACCGGCCGCCGATCAAGTCGTCGTAGCGGATGACGGCTCGGCTACCCTCCGTGAGCACCACCGAATCGTCGGCTGTGAATTGAACCGCCGCCGTGGTGTCGGGCTGAATCTCAACGTTCTTCACCTGGCCAACCTCGACGCCCGCGATGCGGACGAAGTCGCCGTTCTCCAACCCGGTCACGTTGACGAATTCGGCGTTGTAGCTCCTGGCCTTCTCGCCGAATCGCAGCTGCCCGAAAACCGCGTAGAGGCCGAACACACCCAGCAGGCAAACAGCCAGAAAGACGGCGAGGCGCAACCCGACGCCTCCCAGGCTTTCTCTCATGACTGGTTACCTTTCGCTGCTGTCGGTCTGCGGGCGGTCATGGTGCCGGGACCACCGCCGGCGGAAGAGGTATCGGCGGCAGCGGCGTCGGCTGCATCTGCGCGGGCGCCGGGACCACGAACGGCTCCGTGCCCGGTGTCCGACCTGGGTCCCGTGGCGCCATCGGCAGAGGCGCCGGTGGCAGGCCCGGCCACAAAGGCGTGCCGTCCGGCGCGTAGAGGTCCGCTCCATACGCAGGGGCGCCTGGATACGGAATCGGTCCCGGCGCAGGCCCGCCGAACAGGTTGCGAATGCTCGGCGGCTCGGGCACCCCACGGGTGACGGGTAGGTAGTTGGCCCAGGCCGGGAAGCCTATGCCGGGGTTCGGTCGCCAATCCACGCCGGTGCCGAATCCGGTGTTGGTGACGAGATTGCGCACCGGCCAGTTCTGCGCGACATCCGGCAGCGAGCCGCAGCTTGGTTTGCCGCCCGGTCCGCCCTTGGCGCCGATGACCGGCAGGTTGGCCGGATAGTGGTATGGGTCGTCCCCGAGCGACAGGGCGGTGTCGAGCACGAGTGATCGGCCGTTGCCGCCGGGCGCTTCGTAACCTCCGGTATCCAGTAAGGTTTTCGCGCCCACCAGCAGGCAGGTGTACTCGGGGTTGTACTTGTACAACAGGTTGGTCGTCGGCTCCAGCACATTGATGGCCTTGATGAGGTTGGCCTGATTCGGCGCGAGCAGAGTGATGCCGCTGTTGGAAAGTCCAATGGTGGCCAGCAGCAACGCATCCAACTGGCTGGCCTGCTTGACGACGGTGGTGCTCGTTGTGCTGGCCGCGTCCAGCGTCGCCAAAATATCTCGTGCCGCACCACTATAGGTGTCGTTGAAATCCTTGAGCGCTCGCCAGTCGGCTCGTATCGTCTCACTGCGCGGGTTCAGTTCGAGCAGAACCTGGTTGGCGTCGGTAGTGGCCTGACCGATCCGTTCGCCCTGTCCACGGACGCCTTCCGCGAGTGCGGACAGGGTGCTGTTGAGCTTGGCCGGGTCGATCGTGTCCAGCACGAGAACAACGTTCTCGAACACCGTGTTGACCTCGGTGCTGACGTTGCGCGACTTCAGCACCTGACCGGCCGCCAGCGGCTGCGAGCTGGGATCGCTGGGATACACCAGATCGACGAACTTCGCGCCGAACACAGTCGTGGCCCGAATCTGCGCCTCGATGTTCGCGGGAATGTGCTCGATCTGGTCCCGGTCGATCTCGAGCTTCAAGGTCACCGGTTCCCTACCGCCGGTGATGGCGGCGACCCGGCCAACCTGTACGCCGCGCAGCTTGACCTTGGCGTTGGTCTCCATCACCAAGCCCGCCCGATCGGAGGTCAACGTGACCGGCACGGACTTCCGGAAAGTCCCGGTGAACAACGCATACGTCAGCCAGATCAACGCGGCGACCACGAGCACCAGGCTGAGCGTCGCCCATCCGGGATGCAGTCCTTCGTCTCTGTCGTCCATTGCACTAGCCAGCCAGGTTGAAGTTGCCGGATTGGCCGTAGATGGCGAGCGACATCATCACGAGAACGAACGCGGCAATGATGAGTGACATGCGCACTGCACGCCCGACGGCCTCGCCGACACCGGCGGGACCGCCCCGTGCGGTAAAGCCGTAATAGGTGTGCACGAGCATGATTACCACGGCGAGGACCACGCATTGGATGAACGACCAGAACAGATCGGTAGGGTTCAGGAACGTCCTGAAGTAATGGTCGTAAACGCCCGTCGACTGACCATAGAGCACCGTCGTGCCGAATCGCGCCGCCCAGAATGCCGCCAGCACACCAATGCAATAGAGCGGGATCACGACGAGTAGGCCGGCCACCACCCGGGTGGACGCGAGATAGGCGACGCTGCGGATGCCCATCACCTCGAGCGCGTCGATCTCCTCGTTGATCCGCATGGCGCCGAGTTGGGCTGTGGCACCGGCCCCGATCGTCGCCGAAAGCGCGACCGCGGTCGTCGCGGGGGCGATCAGTCGCACGTTGAAGAACGCCGACGCGAATCCCGTCAAGGCCTCGACACCGATCTCGGAGAAGTCGGTGTACCCCTGCACGGCCACCAGCGCGCCGGTGGTGACGGTCAGGAATCCGACGATTGCGACCGTTCCGCCGATGATGATGAGCGCGCCTGCGCCAAGGCCCATTTGGGCGATCAGTCGGATCAGCTCAACGCGGTAGTCGGTGAAGGCGTAGTGGATCGACCGTAGTGTCCTGCCATAGAACTTGGTCTGCTTCCCAATGCCATTCCAGCCGTCGACCAAGGGGCGGGCCCTGCTCTTCAGCCACGGGAACTGGGAATGGGGCCTCGAGACGGTCACATCGTCACCTTTACGGCGACGGCGGTGGCGACGACGTTGATTGCGAACAGCGCCATGAAGGTGAACACCACGGTTTCGTTCACGGCGTTACCGACACCGGCCGGGCCGCCACGCACGGAAATGCCTTTGTAGCAGGCGATCAGCCCAGCGGAGAGTCCGAACAACGCCGCCTTCAGCAGCGCGATCGTAACGTCGGCAGCGCCGATGATCAGGGTCAAACCGGACGCGAAGGCACCCGGTGAGACGTTCTGAATGTAGACGGTGAAGAAGTAGGCGCCCGCGAGGCCGACGAGGATCACCGTCGCGGACAGCGCCAGCGACACCAGCGTGGCGGCGAGCACGCGGGGAACCACAAGGGCCTGAATGGGATTGACGCCCATCACCCGCAGCGCGTCGAGTTCCTCCCGAATCGTCCGCGCACCGAGGTCAGCACACATCGCGGTGGCGCCGGCTCCGGCGACCACCAGCACCGTGACGATCGGCCCGATCTGACGCACCGTGCCGAGCGCAGCGCCGGTGCCGGAGAAGTCCGCGGCGCCGAACTCTGTCAGCAGGATGTTGAACGTAAACGTGAGCAACACCGTGTAGGGAATCGTCAGCATCAGCGTCGGCAGAATCGACACCCGCGCGACGAACCACGACTGCAGGACGAACTCCCGCCAGGCGAACGGTGGCTTGAACATCAACACGAAGGTGTCGAGCGCCATCGCGAAGAATCCGCCGACCGCGCGGATCGGTTTGGCCGCATTCGTGGCGAGGGCGTTGGGCGCAACCATCAGCGGATCTCCCCTGCGTTGCACCTCAATGGCATGAGCCGATGGTCCCCTCCGACTAAACCCGATCGCTGGGCGAACCCCGTGATGGTGACACATGACGAAGTCGAAGAACCGTACAACAACGATTTCGACGCCAGCAACTGGAAAGCCGGGCGTGACGTCGCCACTGCGTGGACCGGAGCCCACCAAAGCAGGTCGCATGTGCCGAGTTGGGTTCGGTATGGAGTGCGGGCCACCACCACGCATGAGGGTGCGGCGTCAGCAAACCATCAATGAGTCGGTATTGCGCGAGGATCACGCATTAACCGACTGCCGCCTCCAGTTCGGCGATCACGATCTTGCGCATGCCGAGCATCGCTGCCGTCGCCGCGGCCGCGCGCGCCGGGTCGGCATCGCCGATCAACTCGAACAATCGCTCGGGCACGATCTGCCAGCTCACCCCGAAGCGGTCCTTGAGCCACCCACACTGGGATTCCTCGCCGCCGTCGACGAGCCGGCCCCAGTAGTAGTCCACCTCGTCCTGACTGCTGCACCGCACGACGAATGACACCGCCTCGGTGAACGGGAACTCCGGACCGCCATTTATGCCAACGAACCGGGTGCCGTCCAGCACGAACGTGCCGGACACCAGTTCGCCCGGAGTCCCTGGGCCGGCGTCGGTGTAGCGGTTGAACTGTTCGATCGACGAGTTGGGGAATACCGCCGTATAGAACTGCGCGGCTTCCTCGAGGTTGCCGTTGAACCAGAGCGATGGCGTGATGGTGGGCATACCCATCAGACTCCGCTCGGCGCCCAAACTCGTCGCGGGCGTTGCCGGGGCCGCCTCCGTCGCCGCAAACCGCCTGGGTAACGTGAGCTCAAGGGCCGACGAGAGGATGTCCGTGAGCACTGTGAGCAGCACACCGCAGACCGTGACGTTCCGCGGCGTCGACGACCTCAACTTGATCGGCGACGAGTGGAACCGCGGTGCCGAGTCGGCCGAGGGTCGCCCGACCGTCCTGATGCTGCACGGCGGTGGTCAGAACCGGCACTCGTGGAAGAACACCGGCCAGATCCTGGCCGACGACGGCTTCCACGTCGTCGCCCTCGACAGCCGCGGCCACGGCGACAGTGACCGTTCCCCCACCGCGAACTACTCGGTGGAAACGCTGTGCACCGACATCCTGCAGGTGCTGTACCAGATCGGCAGACCGGTGGCATTGATCGGGGCGAGCATGGGCGGGCTGACGGGCATCCTCGCCGCGCACGAGGCCGGACCCGAACTGGTAACCAAACTGGTCCTCGTCGACGTCGTGCCGAGGTTCGAGAAGAACGGCAGCGCCCGCATCCGCGACTTCATGTTCAGCGGCATAGACGGCTTCGACTCGCTCGAGGACGCCGCCGAGGTCGTCGCCGCGTATCTGCCACACCGCACCAAACCGCGTAGCCCGGAGGGCCTGAAGAAGAACCTGCGGCTGCGCGACGGCCGCTGGTACTGGCACTGGGATCCGGCATTCCTGACCAAACCGGCCGACGATCCATTCATCCGGATGGACATGCTGGAGCAGGCCGCGATCAACCTGGAGATCCCGATCCTGCTGATTCGCGGCAAGCTGTCTGACGTGGTGACCCCCGAGGGCGTCGAGGACTTCCTGGCCAAGGTGCCGCGCGCGGAGTTCGTCGAGTTGTCCGAGGCAGGGCACACGGCGGCAGGCGATGACAACGACGCCTTCAGTGAGGTCGTCGTCCGATTCGTCAACCCGTGACAGTCGGATTCAACTTTCTGGAGCAGCCCGAGCTTCCGGCGCCCCAGGTCACCGAGGCGCAGGCCGAACACCTGCTGTCGACGCACTACGGCCTCACCGGCCGGGCGGAATCGCTTGGCAGCCAACAGGACAAGAACTTCCTGGTGTTCGACTCCGACGACCGGCCGCTCGGAGTGCTCAAGATCGCCAACCCGGCGTTCACGCCGGCCGAGCTGGCGGCGCAGGACACCGCCGCCGAGCTGATCGCCGACAAGGAGCCGACGCTGCGGGTCGCGGTGCCCATGCCGAACCTGGCGGGCGAGAAGTGTACGGCGGTAACGGGTCTGCTGGACGGCACCGCTCACGTCCGGTTGCTGCGGTACCTGCCCGGCGGCACCTTGGTCGAGGCGGGTCACCTGTCGCCCGAGGTCGTCGCGGGCATGGGCGACCTGGCGGGCCGGGTGAGCCACGCCCTTGCCGGCTTCCGCCACCGCGGCTTGGACCGTGCCCTGCAGTGGGACCTGCGCGTCGGCCACGACGTCGTCGAAGCCCTCGTCTCGCACGTCGAGGACCCGTCGCACCGCGACCGGTTGACGGCGGCCGCGGCGGATGGGTGGGCGCGGATCGCGCCGCTGGCCGACCAACTCCCGCGCCAGGCCGTGCATCTCGACCTGACCGACGCCAACGTCGTCGTGACTCGGCCGGAGGATGCCGCCGCGCGACCGGACGGCGTCATCGACTTCGGTGACCTCTCGGACACCTGGGCCGTCGCCGAGCTCGCCATCACCCTGTCCTCCGTGCTGGGGCACCCCGGCACCACGCCCACGTCGATCCTGCCGGGCATCAAGGCATTTCACGCGATCCGGCCGTTGACCGCCGCGGAGGCCGACGCACTGTGGCCGCTGCTGGTGCTGCGCACCGCGGTGCTCATCGTCAGCGGGGCGCAGCAGGCCGCGCTGGACCCCGACAACGCGTACGTCACCGCCCAGTCCGAGGACGAGTGGCGCATGTTCGAGCAGGCCACGTCGGTACCGATCGACGTCATGACGGAGGTGATCCGCGCCGAACTCGGTCTGGCCACCACCCCCGCCGTGGTGTCCGGCGGGTCGTTGATCGCCGGTCTCGATCCGGCGTCGGTCACCACCCTGGATCTGTCCCCCACCTCCGACGTGTTCGACAGCGCCTTCCAGCCGGGCGCATGGCTCCTTCCGGACGTCGAGGGCGAATTGGCAAGGGCGGCAGTACGCGACGGGGCGTCGTTCGTCGTCACCCGGTTCGGCGAGCCGCGTCTGACCAGATCGCCGGCGCTGAGCCAGGACAGCCCCGACGTGATACCCACCGGCATCTCGCTGTGGCCGGCTCAGCACGTCACGGTGACGGCGCCGTGGCCTGGAGTGGTCGACCGGCTGGGCGACGGCCTGGTGCTCCGCGGTGACGAGTACGAACTGACGGTGACGGGCGCCGACGCCGCCGTGACCGCCGGCCACGTAGACGTGGGCGGAGTGCTGGCGACCGCCGCGGCGGGCCGTTGGTTCGAGGTCGGGATCGGTGCTGCGGGTGCCCCGCCCGCACCCGCGTTCACCACAGCCGAGTTGGCGCCAGGGTGGCTGGCGCTCGCCCGCGACCCGGGACCGCTGCTCGGGCGGACCGCGTCGGAACCGGCGACGTCGCGAGATCTGTTGGCGCGCAGGGACGACAGCTTCGCCAAGGTGCAGGAGCACTACTACCGCGATCCGCCGCAGATCGAGCGCGGCTGGCGGCACTTCCTGATGTCGACGTCCGGCCGGGTGTACCTCGACATGGTCAACAACGTCGCCGTGCTCGGGCACGCCCATCCGCGGGTGGCCGACACCGCAGCACGACAACTGCGCAGGCTCAACACCAACTCGCGGTTCAACTACGAGGCCGTCGTCGAGTTCTGCGAGCGTCTGACCGCCACCTTGCCCGATCCGCTGGACACCGTGTTCCTGGTGAACTCCGGTTCGGAGGCAAGCGATCTGGCGTTACGCCTGGCGATGGCGGCCACGGGACGACGCGACGTGGTTGCCGTCCGCGAGGCGTACCACGGTTGGACGTATGCCACCGACGCGGTGTCGACGTCCACGGCCGACAACCCCAACGCGCTCACTACGCGACCCGAGTGGGTGCACGCGGTGGAGTCGCCGAACAGCTTCCGCGGCAAGTACCGCGGCACCGACGTCAGCCGGTACGCCGACGATGCGGTACGCCAGATCGATGAGCTCGTCGCTGCGGGCCGCGCACCGGCGGCGTTCATCTGCGAGGCCGTGTACGGCAATGCGGGCGGCATGGCATTGCCTGACGGCTACCTGCGGCAGGTGTACGCGGCGGTGCGGGCCGGCGGAGGACTGGCCGTCGCTGACGAGGTTCAGGTCGGCTACGGCCGGCTCGGCGAGTGGTTTTGGGGTTTTCACCAGCAGAACGTGGTGCCCGACATCGTGTCGGTGGCGAAGTCGACGGGCAACGGCTATCCGCTGGGCGCCGTGATTACCAGCCGCGCGGTCGCCGATGCGTTCGGCTCGCAGGGCTACTTCTTCTCGTCGACCGGCGGCAGCCCGCTGTCGTGCGCGATCGGGCTCACCGTGCTCGACGTGCTCCGCGACGAGGATCTGCAGGGGAACGCGGCGCGCGTCGGTGGCCATCTCAAGTCGAGACTGCTCGCGCTGCGCGACAAGCACCCGATCATCGGCACCGTGCACGGCATGGGGCTCTACCTCGGCGTCGAGATGATCCGCGATCAGGAGACGTTGGCGCCGGCCACGGTGGAGACCGCGGCGATCTGTGACCGCATGCTCGAACTCGGCGTGGTGATCCAGCCGACCGGCGACCACCTCAACATCCTGAAGACCAAGCCGCCGTTGTGCATTGACGTCGACGGTGCCGACTTCTACGTCGACGCGCTGGACCGGGTGCTGACCGAGGGCTGGTAGATCCCGGATCCATTACCATTCCGCGAGTGCTATCGCCGAGATCGACACTAGGGCTGTGGATAGCCCATCATCGACGCTTGTCGACAGCCCTGATGTAGAAGTGGACGCCAGCGTCTGGGAACCATCGTTGGCCAGATCCCCGTCAAACTTGGCAAAGATCGCGCTAGGCACGGCTGAGCGCGCGCCTTAGCGTGAAGCTCGATGTCCGCGATCCTGCTCAGCGCCCACGTCATCCTGGCGATCCTCGCGGTCGGCCCAATCGCGGTGGCGGCGAGCATCTTTCCGCGCTACGCCGCAACGCCGCCGGTCGCAGGGGCACTCCATCGGATCTGCGTCACGTACGCCGCGGTCGGCGTGGCGGTGCCGCTGCTCGGCATTGCCACCGCGGTGGCCATGGGGTCGTTGACCGAGGCCTGGGTGCTGGTCTCGATCGGCCTGACCGTCGTAGCGGCGGTGATCCTGGGCGCGGCGATCCTGCCCGCGCAGCGCGCAGTGCTCGGGGGCGCGTCGGCTGGCCGGCTGGCGATGGCCACGGGAGTCTTCAACCTGCTGTGGGTGGCCGTCACGATCCTGATGATCGTGCGACCCGGGTCGTCAACGGGCGTCTAGCCCGAGCTCGACGGCGACATAGGCCCTTGCGATGTGCTTGATCTCGTCGGTGGGCGCACCCGGACGACAATCCCCTTCGGCAAGACTGCGGATGAACGGGCAAAGATCGCGAACGACATTGCAGAGATCGAGCCGCTGCTGCATGCGACTCTTCGCCAGAAGGCGGAGAAGAATGTCCAGCCAACGACGAGTCGCATCGGCAACACGATCAGAGCTGGTGAATCTGATACTGGCGGTGCCGTAACGGGTTGTGCAATCGCGGGACGCATGTGTTTCGCCTTACCGTTGATCGGTGTCGTCAGTTCTCGACTGTCGTCGCGCTTAGGCCTGCGCTGGCAGCAGCGCACAGGCAATGCTGGTGTTGCTGGCCACTTTTGGCCGGACGGCGCTAGGATGCCGCTGAGCGTCTCGCCAGGAGCGACCGGCCAAGGGTGAGGGTCTGCGGTTTCGATTTGGCGACCGATCCGGTGTCGAATGGTGGTTGCGGGTCGTATTCCATCATCAGCTGGATCGCTTCGGCGACCTGGTCCCCGGCGATGCGGGCAGCGAGGGTGAGGGCCATGTCGATGCCGGCGGACACTCCGGCTGCGGTCACGATTTTGCCTTGGGTGACGACCCGCCGGGTGGTGTAGCGGGCGCCGAACGCTTCGAGTTCGTCGACGGCTGCCCAGTGGGTGGCGGCCTCGAGCCCCTGCAGCAGCCCGGCGGCTGCCAGCACTAGTGCGCCGGTGCAGACCGAGGTGGTCCACTGGGTCGTCGTGTGCACCTGACGAACCCAGCCGATGAGTGTCTCGTCGGTAGTTGTCCTGCGGGTGCCCGGTCCGCCGGGGACGACGAGCACGTCACAGCTCTCGACCTCCTGCAGCGACGCGTCGGCCACGATGGCCAGCGTGCCGGTGTCGCTACGGACCGGGCCACGCTGGGCGGCGGCGAAGACGACCTCGGCGCCAGGGATCTCGGACAGCACCTGGTAGGGTCCGACCGCATCAAGGGCCGTGAACTGGTCGAATAACGGGATGACGATGCGCATGGAGGTCCTCCTTTTCAGGCGGGTGTTCGTGGGCTGAAATGTTGGCGGTATTGGTCAGGAGTTGACTCGCAGGGTGCGTTGGAAGCTGCCACGCAACCGCCGTCCCGCTTCGACGCGGACGGCCTCGACGTCGGCAGCGGGGGTGCTGCCAAATTCCTGGGCGAAGCGGCGCGAGAAGTTCCGCACGCTCATGGAGGTGCGAGCGGCCATGACGAGAACCGAGAGGTCGTCGCCGAGATGGTCGTCGGCGATCCAGGATGCAAGCTGCACGAGGGTGTCCCGTTCAGGACGATGATGTGTAGTTCGTGGCCCTCGAGAGTGAAGGTGTCATCCTCATACGGTTGGGCCGTTGTCATCTGCGAGGACAGTTGTCCTGGCCACCATCGCCGGAAGAATCCATCCAACGGCCCGGATTCCAGCTGCTGGTGCATCAGCTGCACCGACTTGGGGGTCGCGATCACCCGGGCGTCGGGGAATCGGTTCAGCCGCACACTCAGGCCGAAGAAGTGGTCGAAGCCGGTGGTGGCGGGCTCGCCGTTGCGCGAGACGACGCGCACGTCGTAGCCGTCGTCCGTGCGGCCCATTCCCTGCAGGCAGGGGGTCGAGCTGTGGAACACCTCGGACGGGCCCACCAAGTCGAGGGACTGCACGCCCGGAAACCCGAGGATCAGCACGGATCGAACCATGAAACCCAGTGTTGGCGCCTACGGCCGTGGCGTCCACGCCATCACACCCACAAATTAGGACATCACCTCACACAGCAGATCCGCCCTCGCGGCCAGCCTGCCGGTCGAGCATGGGACTGCTCGGCTCTCCTCGCACGGTGTGGTCGCTGAACCCGGCGGGACAGGCGATCTGGCAATGACATCGCGCCGATTCCCGGGACTAAGCGTCGCCCGCGTGGAGGAGAACGCCACTGCTGATTGTATTGAAAGCCGACCCGCGACCGTCATTACTGCTCTCAGCTCTCAGTCACCCGTCGTCGCAAGCAAATAGAGCGGCGTGGGTCATTGCTCGTTGTTGCCGACTATAGCCGCCACAATAGACGCAACATCTGGCACGTCAGGATGGTGCGAAATCGGCGTGTTTCCTTCTGCAGTGGAGTGCCAGATGCCCACCGCAATTCGTCTTGTTACCGGTATTGGAACTAGAGTTCGGCGAGGAACCGCAGGAGGGCTTCGCTCGTCTCCGTCGGTTTTTCCTGCTGTACCCAGTGCCCGCAGTCGTCGAGGATAACGGCCCCACGTAGGTCGGAGAGGTACTCGCCTGCTCGGGCGAGGGCGTCGAGACCCCATAGCGTGGCGACGTCGCGGCTGCCACCGATGAACAACGTCGGCACTGCCACCGGCCGCCCTTCGTACGGTGCAAGCAATTCCCAATCGAGGTCCAGGCAGCGGTAGTAGTTCAAAGCGCCAGTGAGGCCAGTGTATTCGAGCTCCGCAACGAAGATGTCGATATCTTCGTCGGTCAACCACGCCGGCATATGCTCGGGAATTGCAAAGCCATCTCGCATGCGCCGACCGCGCCGAATACACGCGGGTGAAGCCTGGGTCATGGCCAGAACCTGTTCAGGCTTGCTGAGATCCATCGCGGCGAAGTCCGAAGGAGGTGGCGGCGATGCCGAGAAGCTGTAATAGATGCCCAACAGCCATTCACGCAAATTCTCTTCAGCCTCGGCTTCCACCGCTCCGCGTATCCCAAATAGCTCCTGATAGAACAGGACATCGGGATCCCCGCCAGCCATGCAGCGGTGCACAACGCTGGGCCGCAGGTCGCCGAATGTGCTGATGGTGGGCAGCGAGACGACCGCTCGGCCGCCGAAGGGCACGCTCAACCCTACTGCGGCCCGAAATACATCCGGTCGGGTCCATGCCGAAGTCCACGCCACCGGTGCCCCCCAATCATGGCCGACGATCACCGCATTCGTTGCACCGAGTGCTTCGACGACCCCGACGCAGTCGGCCACGAGTGCGGGTAAGCGGTATTCGTCCACGCGTTCCGGATGGGCTGAACGACCGTAGCCGCGCATGTCGAGGGCGGCCACACGGTAGCCCGCGTCGGCCAACGCTTCGATCTGGTGGCGCCACGAGTACCAGGACTCAGGGAACCCGTGGCACAACAGCACTAGTGGCCCCTGACCGGCCTCCACGAGATGGATTCGGGCTCCCCCCGCATTGACGACACGGCTGTGCCATCCGTTGCGCTCGGCAAATGCACCTGCTGTCGTCCGTGTAAGGCCCTGTTGCATAGCGAATCTCCTTTGGCTTTCGGGCACCTCGACCTGTGGGATCGACACGTCCATGTGGTATGCGGTGATGCAGCCCAATCCAATCCGCGAGTGCTGTGGCTTCGGCGACGGTGGTCAAGGTGTCCACCAGCACCGCGTCATACTCGCCGTAGATCAGCGTCGAGGTGATCGGATCCCAGCCCAGCGGTTCGCCGAAGGGTCGTGGCCGCTCACCAACGACGGCCTTGGCGGGTGCGGTAAAAGCGTTGACGCCCAGTCGCTTCGGCGACGAGGCCTGCGGTATGGCCGCTGTCATGCCGTGTGCCGCAGTTCCGAGGGGAGGTTTCCGCCCATGTCGATGATCAACAGAGACAACAGATAATCGAGTCGATAGCCCACCGTTTCGATGTCGGGGTTGTGGTAGCTGCCGAACAGCAGGCTGGGTTGGTCGACGGCGAGTTTGGTGTCGCCGTCCGGGTCGGCGTACAGGAGGGTGCGCAGGGGAGCGTGCAGCATGACGGCGGGGTCGTGGCGGAACATTGCCTCGGCGATGGTGTGGTTGCCCATCAGGTAGTGGGTCGCCTTCCAAAACGAGGCTGACCCCGCCATGGCCGCGGTCACGTCGCTGCGGTAGTAGCGCATGAACCCGTGTGGGGCGTTGATTGCGGCGAGTTCCAGGGTGGCTTGCCAGGTGGCCATCTGGCCGAATCGGGCGCGGTCCACCTCGGGTACCAGAGTTTCGTAGAGTTCTCGCGCCTCGTCATAGGGGCGGGGCAGGTGCACGATGAGTCGCCGCGACGGGTGCTCGACGGCGGTGTTGGCGGCGGTCATGGCCGGGCCCCTTCGTTGGCGTCATCGAGCTCGACGTTGCCGATGTCGAGGGTGATGGACGGCATGTTGAGATTGACGGTGTTGTCCGGGTTGCGCCGGGAGATCCGTTGGCGGGTGGCAACGAGGAGTCCGTCGAAGCATCGGTAGCGGCCGCTGCAGTGGCCGACGAGGCTGCCGGGCGGTTGCCGACAGTGCTGCGAGCTGAGCACTGAAGTGTGACTGGCCACCTCAGGCCGCGAACACAGTGTCGGGCGACGGCGTCTCGTCGAACGAGTGCATGACGCCGATGAGCAGAACCCCGGAGTCGGCGGCGATCGGCCCCGGCTCGTGCCACACGAACCGGACCTCGGCGTCGGGCAGATGGCGCAGCACCTCGTAGGGTCCGATGAAATCAAGAGCGGTGTAGCCGGGATACACCACGATCGCGATCTGGGTCATTGTGATCTCCTGTTCCGTTTACGCGAATGTCTTGCGGTACTGGTCGGGCGAAATGCCCAGCCGGCGAACGAAATTGCGGCGCAAAGTCTCGGCGGTGCCGAACCCGCAACGGGCGGCGATCACGGTGACCGTGTCGTCGGTCTCCTCGAGCTGGCGACGGGCCGCCTCGGTGCGGACCCGCTCGACGTACGCCCCGGGTGCCTCGCCGACCTCCTCGGTGAACACCCGCGTGAAGTGACGCGGGCTCATCGCGGCTCGGCGCGCCAACTCTGGAATGCTGTGTGCGCCGGAGGGTTGAGCTTCGATGGCCTCCTGGACGTCGCGGATCGGTGCGCGCTTGGCCCACGGCATCCACACCGGCGCGGCGAACTGTGTCTGCCCGCCGGGCCGGCGCAGGTACAGCACCAGCCAGCGGGCCACGGTCTGCGCGACCTCGGTGCCGTAGTCGTCCTCGACCAGTGACAGCGCCAGGTCGATGCCTGCGGTAACACCCGCGGCCGTCCATACCTTCTCGGAGCTGCGGACGAAGATCGGCTCGGAATCGACTGTGATCTGCGGGAATTCGCCCGCCAGCTGCCCCGCGAACGCCCAGTGCGTCGTCGCCACGCAGCCGTCGAGCAGCCCGGCCTGCGCGGCCAGGAACGCGCCGCCGCAGACGCTGACGACGCGGCGTGCGTTCTCGGCGGCGATCTGAATCCACCCGATGACGTCCGGGTTCTGCCGTGCGGCGTCCGTTCCGAACCCGCCGGGCAAGACGATGGTGTCGACGGGAACGCGTGGGTCGGGCAGCGGTTCAGCGACCAGCGCCAGGCCGGTGCCGGTGGTGGCGGGCTCGCCGTTGCGCGAGACGACGCGCACGTCGTAGCCGTCGTCGGCGCGGCCCATTCCCTGCAGGCAGAGGGTCGAGGTGGTGAACACCTCGGACGGGCCCACCAAGTCGAGGGACTGCACGCCCGGAAACCCGAGGATCAGCACGGATCGAACCATGAACCCCAGTGTTGGCGCCTACGGCCGTGGCGTCCACGCCATCACACCCACACATTAGGACATCACAGTGGCGCCGCCACCAGCGTGTCGCCAAGACCCGAGCCGACGCGCAATGGCGTGCGGGGTCTGGAGGTTCCACAGTCCGGCGATCTCGTGAACGATGTGGGGGCTCAGGCGCCGCCTCGCCGGCGTCGCACGCCAGGACAAGGTACGCGGACGTTCCTGCACTCGCAGCCAGAGCTCATGCACCCACGTCTACACCCCGGGCATCCGCAGCCACGTTGCGGGCGCGCTCGCACAGGGAGCCAGCATCCAAGAGATCATGGAAGTACTCAAGCTGTGCGGGGCGCTCGGGGTTGACGCCTGCGAAACTCGGCGCACCCATCCTTACCGAAGAATTGGCCAACCATCAAAAGCGGAGCTGAAACACAACGCCGCTCGATCAAACAGCCGCGGCGGACGGCCGTGTCTTGCCGTCCGGCGCAGGCCAGTCATCTTCCCCGGACCACCCCGTCGTGGACACCCTGGTAACGCCGTCGCCGCGGACCCTCGAGCGCCGTCACACCGTGTCCTGCTACATCGAAGAACAGTTCGCCGCGACCCCGGGGAACAGCGGTACGAACAGCCGTGCCAAATCGTCAGGATGGGTGTCAGTCCTGCGAACAGGTGCGCCGACACGGCCGATTTGTGTTTTCCGGGCGACTCCCATTTCCTGCAGTGTGAGCCGCAGTGTGCGCACCGCGTGGTACAGCCTCGACTTCACCGTGCCTTCGGCAATCTGCAGATCGTCGGCGATGTGTGCCGTCGTCCATCCCAGGTAGTACGAGCGCCCAACGACGGCAAGGTGCATGTCGGACAGCTTCGCCAACGCGTCACCGATCACTAGCCGGTCCAGCGTGCTGTTCACCTCGTCGGGACCGGCCGGCTCTCGGACACCCAGCGCCTCCGGCGAGTCGACCTCATTGCGGAACCGCGGACTGCGGCGGTCATCGATGATCATGTTGCGCGCGACGGTGAACAGCCACGCGCGCGCTGATCGCTCAACGTCGCCGGTGACCTCGGGGTGCTGCCAGGCGCGCAGCAGTGTTTCCTGCACGACATCCTCAGCGTGCATGTAATTGCCAGTCAATCGCAGCGCATACCGCCGCAACGCAGCGGCATGCTCGCTGTACAGCTGATGCATCCGGTCGGGATCCAGATGATGTATTTCGACACGGTCATCTGAGCGTTGGCAAGGCGCGCGCGTCGGAAGGATGATAATGCTCCTTTGGATCGGGTCCTCATCTGTACTTGTTCCAGAGTTGCCTTCCCATGCACCCGTGTCGTTGTGGCTGACGCCATTCAGTTCTTGCAGCTAGGTGGAATGTGCACCCGAGACGGTTGTTGAGCATGTCCTCGACGCACGAGATCGCCTCATCTGAGATGAGCAGCAGTCCGGAAAGTGCTGTCCCGCAGTGCTACTGGTCTCCGTCGGCTGTGCGTCTGCCCCATGAATAGCGTGCTGCGGATTGTCGGCGAGACGCGAGTCGTGCAGCCCGCCGGCGTACATGACGTGCGGTGCGGGAGATGAACTGGATCGAGGTTTCGACTCGACCACAATTGCCAATGGCTGCGCGATCGCTAATGTGGCGGCGTGGCAGCGTGTTCCGCACTTTGAAAGTGTGGAACAACGACGACACGATGTTGACATCACCTCGACGAGCAGATGAATGAGGCTGGAGCCGACGAGATTTCACGTTCTGTGCCCGTGCCGTTTTCCTCCAATCTGGATCGAACATCGAGAACCGACCTTCCGCCGGCGATGCTTCGAGCGGCATGACGCTGGGCTTTTCCAGCTGGCGGGTACACAGAGATTCCAGCTAGCAGTGAACAGTGATGGGCGCCAGCGGTGGCGACACGGGCTCCCTGATGCGCAATGGTGGCAAGGCATCCTCACGCCAGCGAACGTGATGGCAACGGCGTGGGTTCGGAACCCGATCGGAGAACTTGGATGCCCGTTTGCCCGGCAGTGGTGCATCTCGACGCCGCACGGCCGTATGAGCAGGCCCGTATGCGCGGGGTGCCATGTTGCGGATCGGGGATCTGATGACAGCCGAAGCGTCCGCGCTGGGAGGACTCGAGGCACGCCGGCCATTCCCGGCGCGGCTCGGTCCCAAGGGCAACTTGATTTACAAGCTGGTGACCACCACCGATCACAAGACGATCGGGATCATGTACATCGTCGCCTGCTTTGCCACATTCTTCACCGCCGGCCTGATGGCTCTGTTGATGCGTGCCGAACTCGCGCAGCCCGGATTGCAGTTTCTGTCCAACGAGCAGTACAACCAGCTGTTCACCATGCACGGCACGATCATGCTGCTGCTGTATGCCACCCCGATCGTGTTCGGGTTCGCCAACATCGTGCTGCCGCTGCAGATCGGTGCCCCCGATGTTGCATTTCCGCGGCTGAACGCGTTGTCGTTCTGGCTGTTCGTGTTCGGTGCGACGATCGTGCTGGCGGGTTTCATCACCCCGGGCGGAGCGGCAGACTTCGGCTGGACCGCCTACGCGCCGCTCAGCAACGCCATCCACTCACCCGGTGCCGGCGGTGATCTGTGGATCATGGGCCTGATCATCTCCGGTCTGGGCACCATCCTGGGCGGGGTCAACATGATCACCACCGTGGTCTGCATGCGCGCACCGGGCATGACGATGTTCCGGATGCCGATCTTCACCTGGAACATCCTGGTCACCAGCGTGCTGGTGCTGATGGCATTCCCGCTCTTTACCGCAGCGCTGTTCGGCCTGGCCGCCGACCGTCACCTCGGCGCCCACATCTTCGACCCGGCCAACGGCGGGCCCATCCTGTGGCAACACCTGTTCTGGTTCTTCGGCCACCCCGAGGTCTACATCATCGCGCTGCCGTTCTTCGGCATCGTCAGTGAGATCATCCCGGTGTTCTCCCGGAAGCCGATCTTCGGCTACACCACTTTGGTCTACGCGACCCTGGCGATCGCCGCGCTGTCGGTGGCGGTGTGGGCGCATCACATGTACGCCACCGGCGCGGTGCTGCTGCCGTTCTTCTCGTTCATGACGTTCCTGATCGCGGTGCCCACCGGGGTTAAATTCTTCAACTGGATCGGCACGATGTGGAAGGGCCAGTTGACGTTCGAGACACCGATGTTGTTCTCGGTGGGCTTCCTGGTGACCTTCCTGCTCGGCGGCCTTTCCGGTGTGCT
>Ga0193743_1000613_pt1 | contig 27968 bp, 17 predicted proteins | sample L2c2metaG_FD_143038 | JGI IMG/M metagenome (GOLD analysis project Ga0193743, IMG submission 143038) | Soil microbial communities from a riparian zone of the East river system, Colorado, United States - L2c2 | ecosystem: Environmental > Terrestrial > Soil > Riparian zone | place: USA: East River...
TATTCCTTGGTGAAAGGTGGGGCCATTCGGCGTTGGGATGTCTGGCAGCGTGAACGGGGGACCATCGAACACGTCTTGGAATACCTCATTGGGCAACGACGAAACCGGGCATTGCGCGCCGCTCGCCGTTGAGCCAGTGCCGACAGCGCATTTGAGTGTAAACAGCTTGCAGGCAGGTAGACCGTTGACGAGCTCTCCGGAGTGTATGAGGCAGCTGGAGGTAGCAAAGGAAGTGTTGGCGGCCAATATTGACTTGAAAATGTTCGGATCAAGGGGTAAGTCATCTGTCGTTGGAATGGTGGCCGGAGTAATCGACAGAGTGCCCGCCGCGTGAGCTTCCGAGAGGTCATAGGTGAATTGAACTTTTTGCTCTGTCGTCGGATTGAACGCAAAATTCTGCGTGAGTTGCGCCGGCGTCGGGTTCGACTGCGGGATCGGGTTTCCGGTAATTGTGGCCGGTCCGGTAACACCGTTTTGCGAGCAATTCGTGTTGAGATAGAGAGTTGAACTGGTGAGAAAACTCCCATTGTCCACCAGGTCAATCTTGATCTGCAGCGTGCCCGGCTGGAATTGACTGCTGATATCGATGGGTGCAACGCCGCCTGTGCTGACGAGGGTATCTGGATTCTGGCCCGTAAGCTGGCCTTGACTGGCTGGCTGTTGATAGCTCGTCGTAAAACAATTCTGCGTAATCCCATTAGGCGAATTGTCCGCGGTCCCGCCGCGGCATACATTGACCGGGCCATGGCTGTACGACGCAGAGGTCACGCTGACTTGAACGTTGTTGTCCACCAGAACATTTCCGGTGCTGTCCGCGGATGACGAAACCACGGCGCGGATGGGAGAGGCGCTGCAGTTCAAATTCAACGTGGCGCTGTTGAAAGTGACCGCGCTCGATCCAAAGCCGGTGCCGTTGGCGGATGCCCGCACGTTGACGGGATCAAAGAGACGGATGGAGTTCTGGGCGACGATTGCAGGTACAACGAAGGCAGAGCATGCAGCGATCACGCTACAGCGCAGAATGGATGCTTTTCTCATTTTTTAGGCAACGCCCTGACTCATCTCGCCTCAAGGCGACGGTAGCGAAACTCCGGACACGATTGCGGTCTGGCAGAGCGCTAGCAATTATTTGCGGGGGATCAAGAGGGGGGTAATGATCACAAAAGGTCCCGTCCAGCGCTGTGATCGTAACGAGGGCTTTAGGAAGCTGTCAACTGAATGTCGGCAATCGAACGGAAAATACACCTGGCAAAAATCGGGCAAACCCGAATCGGTCTGCAAGCCCCGCCAAACCGGCTCCCCACCTTCCCGCCCGGGCAAGCGCAGCAGTCACCGATGCGGGGTTTGCACACCCGGTTAAGGCGAATAACGTAAATTTCATCGAGACCCACTTGCTTCCTTCATTCGCGTACTCAGCTCTATCTGGGCAACTTTAGAAGCCCGTGACAACTACTCACGTATGCGATAAATGCCCGTCACGACCGCGCTGTCCTTCTTCCCGGCCACACTGGCGAACGCCTTGATGGTCAGCTCTGTTCCCTTCACCGAAATAGGCGCGGTGTAGACCGGCGAACTGGCAACCGGCTGCGAGCCGTCGAATGTGTAGTGGATGACGGCGCCCGGCGTGGCGCACCGCAACGTCACTTCTGTATCTCCGGCAAACACTCCCGGCTCGGGAGAAAACTTCGGCTCTCCAGCCACGCCATCCGTCCCCGTAGCGACGACCGCGGGTTGCTCCGTCGTCTGCTCGGGAGTTCCCTGCTGAAGCAACGAGCCCGGAGTCTGCATTACCGCACCATTCAAAGGACTGGCAACCACCCCATCCGTGGAACCACCACCGCCCGTTAAGACTGGTTTGCCGATCGCCGGCTGGATATTTGCCGCCGTGGGTCCTGCGCTCAGCGTCCAGCTCAATATGTCGGAGGTCATGGTCAATCCGCCTGTCGCAGCGGTAAAGCCGACATAGGCTGTCGATGCACTCACAATCGATGGGATATTGATGGTTGAACTGGTGGTGAACGATTGCGAGGTCACAGTGTCGGTCAGCACCAACGTCATGCGTGTTCCGTCATATGTGATATGCGCATGCATCACATGTCCGCTGTTCAGCTTGACTCCTGAAGCAGTCATGTCCATTGCCGGAACGGTAGGCGAAGCGCCGTTCGTATAAAAGCCTGTCGAATTCGAGCCTTCTCCGTCGTTGTTATAAAGATCGAACTTGACCGCGACGCTCCGTCCAATGCCGGCCGTCGTGCCCGGATGCGAAGCTCCATAGCCGAGCCCGCTGCCGCCAGGCCCAACCGCAGAGGTGCCAGCATTCTGGATCGCAAAGGTAAAGCCGTCTGCCTGCGCGCTCAGAAGTTGGAAGTTGAAGTCCGTAGTAAATGAAGTGATATCAACTGGCGTCGTAAACCACGCTACGCCTGTACTCGCGGCAGCGGACGCCAGCGTCAGTTGCAGCAGGTTATTGGTGACCGTGGAGCTACCCTTGAGCGACAGGCCAGCCGTCGAGCTGAATCCGCTGGGGAAGTTAATCGTCGTGCCTGCATTCTGAATGGTATACGCGGCGGTTGCCGTTGCACTGACTTGCGCGTTCGGCGCGACAGCAATCGCTTCAATCGTCTCCGATACCGCCACAGTGATCGGGCCCGAATACACCGTTGAGGAGGTGGTCGGTGTCGTCCCATTCGTCGTGTAATACATCACTGCGCCTGCGGTACTGTCGCTCAACGTCACGCTCTGTGTCGTCGCATACGTGCCTGCTGCAGGGCTGAAGGTTGGGGTCGCGGTCACCTGCTGGCCAACAACATATGTGGCCGTCACCACGGCGCTCTGCGACGATCCACTTGCAATCGCCATCGCCTTGATCGTCGTCGTCCCCGTGCCCACCGCGATCGGTCCGTTGTACACAGAAGAGGACGTCGTGGGTGCCGTCCCATTCGTCGTGTAGTAGATCACCGCGCCTGCAGTGCCATCGCTCAAGATGACATTTTGCGGCGCGCTGTAGCTGCCGGCCTGCGGCGAGAACACCGGTGCTGCCGTAACCGGCCCCAGCGCCTGCGTGCTATACGTCCATGAAAGAATCTTCTGGACCGCCGAGAGTCCGCCCGTACTGCCGGTGAACCCCACGTAACCCGTATTTCCGCCGACAATCTGCGGAATGTTGATCGCCTGCGTCAGCACAAAGCTCTTGTTCGTCACCTGGTCCAGAAGATTCATGGAGAGCGTAGTGCCGTCGTAAGTGACGTGCGCCAGCATGCGGTCTCCACTCTTCAACACCACGCCGCTCGCGGTCATGTCCACGGCAGGAACCGTGGGCACGGCACCATTCGCGTACACGCCCGTCGAATCGGTGCCCTCACCTGCGTTGCTATACAAGTCAAACTTTATGGCGACGCTCTTTGCGATCTTTTGATAGCCCAGCCCAGACCCGGACGCTCCCAGCGCTGTTGGCCCTGTTCCCTGGATCGTGAAAGTAAAACCGTCTCCCTGAGCATTCGATAACTGAAATGAAAAGTCAGTCGTAAATCTCTGGATGCCTATCGGCTGATTCCAGAAGGCACTCCCTACCTGGTAAGTACCGCTGGTCGACGTCAGTTGCAACAGGTTGTTGGTATTCAGCGCGCTGCCATTCAAGGTCAAACCCGTCACGGACGCGAAGCCACTGCCGAAGTTGATCGACGGTGTCCCCGCTTGAATGACATACGCGGCGGCCGCGACTGCACTGGCTTGCGCGTTCGGCGCAACAGCGATTGCCTGGATCGTCTCCGATACTGTCACGGGAATCGGCGTCGAATACACCGTCGACGAGGTCGTCGGCGTCGTACCGTTCGTCGTGTAATAGATCACCGCGCCCGCAGTGCTGTCGCTCAGCGCCACGCTCTGCGCCGTCGCATAGGTCCCGGCCGCCGGGCTGAAGTTCGGCGCCGCGGTTACTGCCTGTCCCACAACGTACGTCGCTGCCACCATTGCGCTCTGCGACGATCCGCTCGCAACCGCCATCGCCTTGATTGTCGTTGTGCCCGTGCCCACGACAATTGCTCCCGTATACACGAAGGACGAGGTCGTCGGCGTCGCACCGTTCGTCGTGTAATAGATCACAGCGCCTGCGGTGCTGTCGCTCAGCGTCACATTCGGTGCCGTCGTGTACGTACCGCCACCTGGGCTGAAGATGGGTGCCGCCGTCACCGGCTGTGCAACCACATACGTGGAAGTCGCCACCGTGCTCTGCGACGATCCGCTCGCAACCGCCATCGCCTGGATCGTCGTCGTCCCCGTGCCTGGCACAATCGGGCTCGTGTAAACGAAGGATGAGGTGGTCGGGATCGTCCCGTTCGTGGTGTAGTAAATCACCGCGCCGGGCGTTGCGTTGCTCAGGGTTACGCTTGGCGGTGTTGTGTAATTTCCCGCCTGCGGCGAAAACACCGGGGCCGACGTGACAGAACCTGCGGCCTGCGTAGCGTAAGTCCAGTAAAGAATCTTCTGGCTCGCTGAGAGTCCTCCAGTGCTGCCCGTAAATCCCACGTAGGCCGTGTTCGCACCAATAATCTGCGGAATGTTGATCGCCTGCGACAGCACAAAGGACTTATTCGTCACCAGGTCCTGAAGGTTCAGGGTGAGCGTGGTGCCGTCGTAAGTGACGTGCGCCAATATCGATCCCCCGCCCCTCAGCACCACGCCGCTCGAAGTCATATCCACGAATGGCACTGTAGGTACAGCGCCATTCGTATAAAAGCCAGTCGAATCGGTGCCTTCACCGGAGTTGCTGTAGAAGTCGAACTTGATGGCAACACTCTTGCCGATGTTCTGATAGCCGAGCCCTGAACCGGACGCGCCCAGCGCCTTCGGTCCTACGCCCTGGATCGTGAAAGTAAAGCCGTCTCCCTGCGCATTCGACAACTGAAACAGGAAATCTGTCGTAAACGATTGAATCCCGATCGCCTGATTCCAGAAGACACTCCCGGCCTGGTAGGTGCCGCCATTCGTCAGTTGTAGCCGGCTATCGTCGGCATTCACTGTGCTGCCATTCAACGTCAATCCCGCTACAGATGAGAAGCCGCTGCCAAAGTCAATCGACGATCCCCCTGCCTGAATCACATACGGGGCGGTCGTAACGCTGCTGCTCTGCAGGACTGGATCAATCGCCACCGCTCGAATGGTCATCGATGCCGGGACCGCGATCGGGCCTGCATAGGGATTCGAAGAGGCAGTCGGCGTCGACCCATCCGTCGTGTAATAGATGGTGGCCTTGCTATCCGTATCCGACAGGCTGACCGTCTGCGCTGTGGTGTAAGTCCCCGGACCCGGCACGAAGTTTACCGACGGCGTCTGGCCGAGCGAGGTAAACGAAGCGCTGCTCACCGCGCTCTGAATGAAGCCGTCCCCACTCGCCATCGCGCGAATGGTTGTGCTGGTGTTGATCGCGATCGGGCCCGTATAGACTGTCGATGCCGGAGTGGGAGTCGTGCCATCCAATGTGTAGTAAATATTCGCCGAGGCGGTTGCACTGGAAAGCGTTACGTTCAGCGTCCCACCAAAATTGCCGCCGTTTGGACTGAATGTTGGTGTGCCCGCAATCGGTGCCCCATTGAACAACCCGTAGACATCTACCTGACCATTCGCCGCGATATACACTCTGCCATTCGTAACAACAGGAATGGCAAATTTCATAGACTTACCGGCGCCATCCCGCGCGGCATTCGTATCGCTCTCGTACAGTGGATTGGAGAGATCGTTCGCATCCCATGCGTACAGCACTTGAGGGCCGTGGGTGGTGTACTGGTCCGTCCGTACCGCCCAGGCAATGCCATTCTGTGCACCATCAGACGAGATCATGAAATTGGCGCCCGGATACGCGGACGAGATGTTCGAGACACTCGTAGGTGTCGTGTCGAGCATCCCACTGTTCATCTTGAACATTTTGGGCACATCGCCCTTCGCCCATATATAAACATTTCCATTCCAATAAGCCGGCGTGCTCCACAATCCGCCGCCCGCCTGGTTCAGAATGTCCTGCACCGCATTGGTGTTCGAGGTGACGCCGGTGGCATAGCCGCCAAGGTTATCGCGGTTCAGGACCAGAATGCGTCCCTCTTTTCCGATCTGCATCAGAATGTGAGGATTCGCTCCCTGTTGATCGGGCACCATTAAGATTCCGCCCGATCCCTGGTCCAGATCGGCACTCGACAAATGCGCCTGGTTGAAAGGCGTAAACGCATCGATCGGCGTCAGCTTCCCATTCGAAAGATCCAGAGCGACGATGCTGTCGCCGAACTCGCTGCTGGCGTTGAATGGCGGATAGGGGGCATACGTACCATTGCCCGTTGTCAAAAACATCCGCCCGCCGCCGCTGCCGATGTCGATCGGCAGACCCGAGCCCGCCGCCCATACACCATTGCCAAATCCATTCGGCGAAGTGCATATCACTGCTGTCTGCGCAAGCGTCGTAGCGTCATACGCAAATACCCATCCATGCCAGGGCCCGTTGTCGCCATGCGCACCGAACGCGATATAGACATGCCCGTTGTAGTAGGCAATCGCCTGACGGTTGTTTTGCCACAAGGGGCTGAACGACAATTGTCCGCCCGAGCTGCCATTGCCCGTTCCCGCTACCGTCCCCTGGATCGCCACCGGGCTGCCGGGTAGTTCTGCACCGGTAAGAATATTGATGGCATGCAGCCGCACAAAGTAAGTGCCGTTCTCTTTGGTCTTGCCGACCACATACATCGTGTTGGTCGAAGCATTGATATACGGCGTGGAGGTGATACCGATCTCCGGCGCAATGTCCGGCGATCCAGTATCCGTATACGGCACCGTGGTCGCACCGGCTGCTGCTCCATGTGACGCGGACAGCAGGGTGATCTGCCAGATCGGATGCATGTTTACGCCGCCATTCGAATCTGCGTCGAAGGCGTAAATCGAGTCATGCTCCGTGGCGACGAAGAGCACATTGTGCACCAGACCGTCGCTCATCGTCAGCCCGGGCACAAACAGCGGTTGCGCATAGACCGAACCGTCTACCGTGAGCGAGAACAGCTTGCCGAACGTACTGACGTTGACATTGGCGGGCGCCAACGCGGTTTCGTTGGTATTCGCTCCGATGTGAGTAATGTCGTAACGCCATGTAGGCACAGTCACCGGCGTAGGAGTCTGCGCTGCCACGCGTGGCAGCAGGCCGCCAAAAGTCAAAATCAGCAGCCAAAGCAGGAAGGAAATCTTTCCCGCCGAAGCGAAGGACCGCGCGGAGGAACCAACAGAAGAACGCTCGCAGCAAATCTCACACATAAGGGGAACACCTTCACGAAGTCGTGGTTCACATGCAGGCGCCGGATAATCGAGAAAGCAGAGGCAGAAATACGATCAAGGGCGCTGAGTTGCTGGGCCTCTCTGTGCCCAAATTTGCAACGGCAGACGTCAAAGGCAAAGCTTGTCACTTCTGCCATTGCTTTCTTTCACGTCTTGCCAAAGTGACTCTAGATGACTGCGGCTCTGGGCTCAAGGCACGCTGGTGCTTACAAACTGTGTAGAGGTAACGTTTGGACATTACGCCAGACCCATCTTCCGTATATGTGGCGGGGCCCGTTAACCCTGCTTTAACTTGCACGAAAGTCGTAAATCGGACACGCTGACTGAGATATGTTCTCTTTCCTGTTACCGAACGGCCGGCCACTCCTATCTCGTAAATTTCTTGTCTGCGCGTTACTTTTTGCTATCGGATCAGGGTCGCTGCAGGCCAAAAAGGCCTATCTAGGCCTCGCCTGGCAGGTACGAGGCACCTGGCAGATCGAAGGAAAAGGCGCACCCATCCGCACCGGAGACGCTATCGCCCCAGCCTCCCTCCTGCAGCCGAGCGACACTGCGGATGACCACTCCATCACCGTCCTGCTGCCGGACGGTCAGCGCGTTCTCTACGAATGCTTCACCGTGGCGGATTGTGCCCGTGGCTTTCGCGTGCCGTCGCTCATCCACCCGCCCGATGCCTTCGCGACAGAGATGCTCGCACGCATTCGTGCTGTGCTCTCCAGCAAGCGAGCGACCGAGCCAAACGGACAACGCACCGGCCACCCGACGCAGACCTCACGCCAGCAGTCTGTAGAGGTCCTCGATGCCAATCGCGTCCGCATCGCCGGTCTGATCGGAGGTCTTCCCAACGGTCATTACACCTACGACCTGCGCCCGCTCGATCCCACCTATCCGCCTCAACTTCATCTCTCTATTGAGAAAACGGCGCCCTCGATCGAGCTCGCGCTTCCTGCAGCCGGCCTCTACGACATCACCGTCAGCGACGCTTTGAACACCCCACGCGTCGATCTCCTACTCGCTGCAATCCAGCCGGCGCAGTCGGCTCATTTTCAGTCCTTCGATCGCGCCGGAGAGACGATGGAAAAATGGAACGACGATTACGCCGGATGGCCCATCGATGACTTCCTGCGCGCCTACCTTGAATCGCTCATGCACAGTGCGAAGACACCTGGCGCCGCAAACCGCACTGAGCATCCTCTTTTGCGAGTCCAACTCCATTGAGAGACGAGAAAGAGAATCGCGCTTATGATGGACGTCGTCTGACTTCGGCTAATTAGCACGGCAAGATTTCCGGAAGGCTCATGCCAAATATCTCTCGCTCCCTCTGCTGCAAGGTTTCCTGCGCCCTCAGCCTCGTGCTTCTGATCAGCCTGCCGCTGATCGCACAAACAGTGCGTATCGATACGGCCAACCCGGTCAACGCCATCAACCCGCGCGACTCGGTCGGCGCCGGCATCGATCGGATTCCTGTAGACGCCATTGACCACGACCTGACGAAGCAGGCACTTGTGCCGGTCCTCGATTCTGGATGGCAACCCGTCACCTATCGGCAGAACACCGACCTCGCCGTCGAAGCCTGGCATTGGAATCCAGAGGGTACATGGAGCGATCCATCCGGAAAGGGATACTTCACCGGATCGACGACCTCCACCGCTTTCATCCGGCACTCCTTCGGCTATGCCTTGCCGCATCGCGGAGTCACACGCAATGACGGCACCGGAAACACAGGCTTTTCACGCATCACCGATGGAGACGAGAGCACCTACTGGAAGAGCAACCCATACCTGGCCAGCCGCTTCACTGGCGAAGACGACGCGCTGCATCCACAGTGGGTGATCCTCGATCTTTCAAAGGAAGAACTCGTCGATACCATCAAGATCTCTTGGGCCGAGCCCTACGCGACAAACTACGTCCTTCAATACTGGACGGGAGTCGATCCCCTTCACCTTCCGACGCGTGGTACGTGGGTCACCTTCCCCCAAGGTGTCATCACCGCCGGCCACGGGGGCCTGGCAGCCCACACTCTTTCTGAGCTTCCCACGCGGCTCCGCTACCTCCGCATCTGGATGACGAAGTCTTCCAATACCTGCGACACCCACGGGGCCGGCGATCCTAGAAACTGTGTGGGGTACGCGATCAAAGAGCTCTATCTCGGCACGACCTCAAAAGACGGAAGCTTCCACGATCTGCTGCGCCACACGCCGGATCAGGAGCAGACCGCCACCTTCTCCTCATCCATCGACCCCTGGCATGCACCCGACAGCGTTGTGAACAAGAACGAAGCGCAGGTCGGCTTCGATCTCTTCTTCCAAAGTGGCGTCACGCGCGGCCTTCCGGCCATGATGCCGATCGCCATGCTCTACGAGACGCCGGAGAATGCCGCCGCCGAAGTCCGCTATCTTGAAAACCATAAATACCCTGTCTCGTACATCGAGATGGGAGAAGAATCCGATGGCCAGTTCATGCAGCCGGAGGATTACGCCGCGCTCTACCTGCAGTTTGCGACAGCACTGCGTGGCGTCGACCCAAATCTCAAGCTCGGCGGCCCATCCTTTGAAGGCGTGAATGACGATGTCGAAGTCTGGCCGGATGCCCAGGGCCGTATTTCGTGGCTCGGAAGATTTCTGGTCTACCTGCGCCAGCACAATCGAATGAACGATCTCCAGTTCTTCTCCTTCGAGCATTACCCCTACGAGCCCTGTCACATCACCTGGGGCAGCCTCTACGACGAAGCGGAGCTCATCCACCACATCGTCGATGTATGGCACGCCGATGGTCTTCCCACTTCAATGCCACTCTTTATTACGGAATCGAACCTCTCTTCCTCCACCAGCGAGACCTTCGAAGATATCTTCAGCGGGCTCTGGCTTGCGGATTACATCGGCTCGTTTCTAAGCAATGGCGGGGGCGGTGTCTACTACTTCCACTATCTGCCGCTGCAGTTGGAGCACGGCTGCAACGACTCTCCCGGAACCTTCGGCATGTTCACCGTCAATCCGAACTTCTCCATCAACCAGCCGCTGGCGCAATTCTTCGTCAGTCAGTTGATCAACCATGAATGGCTGCAGGCAGATGGCATCAACCATGTATTTCCAGCCTCGTCTGACATCACCGATGGCGCCGGGCACACACTCGTCACCGCCTATGCGGTCCAGCGTTCGGATGGACAGTGGTCTGTGATGCTTATCAATAAGGATCAGGAGAACAGCCACAGTGTCCGGGTTGAGTTCACTGGAGGAAGCAATCCCCGGGGCCAGTTCAGCGGCACGGTCGAAGAATCACTCTTCGGAAGCGCGCAATATCACTGGGATCCAGGTCAGCACGACTTCAACGCACACCTTCCGCAGGCTCTCAACACGCCATCGCAGATCTACCACGGAGGTCACGCCGAACCGGATGGTCCCATCACGCACAAGCAGATTTCCGGTGACGGCGCCGTTGATTTGCCTGCCGCCTCGGTGGTGGTCTTGCGCGGCAAGTTCTGAAAGCAAGGTCTTGATCTCACTACTACACAGAGGAGTACAGGCCGAAGACACTTCGCGGAGCGCCGGTCAAGCGCACTCGGCCTTACTCCTCTGCCGCTTCAAAGCATCCCCGGCCTTCATGGCATTTGGAAGCATGCACATAATGTTCGTCCGGGCCGGCTTTGCCCATTGTCTTGAGACACCAGAACGTGCTGGTGCTTCCCATCAGCATCTCCCGATCCTCGTGATACTCGCCGAAGGCAGAGTAAGAGGACTTGCTGCGGAGACACCTGCATTTCGTGATCTGTTGTAGCTCTGCCATATTGACTCCTATCCAGGGCACTCTTATCCGATAGCGCTCGGGTCGCGGCCCATCTGGCCTGCAGCCAGCAGAATCGTGCGATACACCGCCGTTTGAAAGAGCTGCACCTTGTAACCATTCTGTGAGAGCGGCGTTGCATTGGATACGGCAAGTTTTCCGGCTTCGCGCGCTGTCGCCTCATCGATCACCTTGCCGCGCAGCGCTGCTTCAGAACCGGTCGCGTGGATGGGCGTCGGGGCCGCCACGCCAAGGACGATGGCCGCCTTCCGGCAGGTCTTGCCGTCCATCTCCAGAACAACACCCGCGTCAGCCAGAGGCCAGTCGAAGCTCTCCTTCTCACCATACTTCTGGTACGCCGAGCGTGTTCCTGCTGCGGGCGTCGGGACTCGTATCGCGGTGATCAGTTCACCCGGCTTTACCGCTGTCTCCCGCTGCAAATCCTCTTCCGGCCTGACGTAGAAGTCGCTCATTGCCACCGTGCGCTTGCCCGCCTTCGATGTCAGTTCGACCTCCGCGTTCATCGCAAGCAACGGCACCGCGGTAGACGACGGGTGCACCATCGCACACGTGTTGTTGCTCACAATCGCATGGTATTGATTTTCCCCTTGCAACGCGTGGCACTCATCGGAGCCGCCCTTCTTGCGGCAGTCGAAATCGCTGGATCGGAAGTACCAGCACCGCGGCCGCTGCATCAGGTTGCCGCCAAGCGTTGCCATGTTACGCACCTGTGGCGTGGCAGCATGGCCCGCCGCATCGGAGAGAGCGCCGTAGCGTCGCTGTATCTCCGGATGATCCGCAATCTCGCTGAGCGTCGTCAGCGGGCCAAGATGCAGACCGCGATCGGACGACTCAACGCGGTGAAGCGATTGCACGTTCAGGATGCTGATAAGTTTTGGCGGTGAAACAATGCCGTCCTTCATCAGGTCAAGCAGGTCGATGCCTCCTGCTTTCACCACGGCGTCCCCCTTCATCTGGGAGAGCGCTTCATCTACAGTTGCGCAATCGACCAAAGTAAACCGGTTCATACGGTCATCTCTCCTGTAGTCTTGCCCAGCGCCGCCAGCACATTCGATGGAGTCATTGGAATCGACCGCATCCGCACGCCGGTCGCGTTATAAAACGCATTTCCGATGGCCGCGGCCAGCGTAATGACACCGGCCGATTCACCAATGCCCGCTGCATCGGTCGAGCTCTGACCAATGTAGTTCTCGATCAGTTCCACCTCGATCTCCGGCACTTCGCGCGCTCCGATGATCTTGTAGCTCTCCAGGTTCGCGTTCAGCATGTAACCCTTCTGCCGGTCCATCACTCGCTGCTCAAACAATGCATACGAGATGCCCTGCAAAATGCCGCCGTGTACCTGGCTGATCACTCCGGTCGGATTGATGGGCCGCCCACAATCGTGTACACCGAACACGCGTTCAATATGCACACGTCCCGTCTCCGTATCGACGGCAAGCTCCACGTAGTCCACCCCGCCATATGTCAGCTTCGCCTTCTCGTAATCCGGAACGCGAGTCGTCCGCGCCGAAATCTCGCTTGTTGGCATCTTCGCCGCGGCGCTGCGCAGCGATACAGAGTGCGAGCCGTCCTTCCATGCGACCTTTCCATCACGCAGATCGAGATTCTCCGCGGTCGTGCCGAGTGCCGGCGCCACCGCCTGCAGGAACTTCTGCTTCGCCTGCCACGCAGTGTTGCGGATAGCAGGCGTGATCGATCCCGCCGTCACGCTGCCGCCGGAGTTCGGCCCAATTGGATAGCGCGTATCCCCCACACGTACCTGCACGCTCTGTGGGGGAATGCCAAACTCCTCCGCAACCACTTGCGCAAGAATGGTCTTCGTCCCGCCGCCAATGTCCTGCACGGCAGAGAGCACTTCCACCGAGCCATCCTTCGACACGCGCACCTCGCACGACGAGTCCATGTCGACGAAGCGATACCACACAGATTGCGCGACACCCATGCCCCGCTTAACGGGCCCCGTATCCGCGCCATCGGGCTTGCGGTTGCGCCAGTTCGTCTTTTCCCGGATGATCTGACGCTCCACTTTGCGCGCCGGGCTCTCATCGATCTTCTCCCGCAGGTCGAGAGGATCCATGTTGAGCTTCACCGCGAGATCATCGATGGTCTGCTCGAACGCAAAACATCCTTGAGGATGCCCTGGAGCACGAAACGCGGCGCCTGGACCAGCGTTGATGAAAACATCGTTTTCTTCCGTGTGAACGTTGGCGCATTTGTAAAGATTGGTAGCCGGCCCCGCTGTGCCCGCTCCCGTGCCAACTCCGGCAGTGCCATAACTGATCAGCTCGACGGCGGTCAGCGTGCCATCGCGCTTGGCGCCAATCCGCAGCTTCTGATGAGAGTCCGGCCGGTTGGAGACGATGTGCTCCTGTCGCCGATCGAGCATCAGCCGCACCGGCACACCCGCTTTGCGGGAGAGGTTTGCTGCGATCACACCCTCATTCCCCGCACCAAACTTCGCGCCAAAGCCGCCACCCATGAACTCCGTAATCACGCGGACTTTGTTCTTGGGCAGCTTGAAGACGTCAGAGAACTCATCCCGCACGCTCGCTGTGCCCTGCGTGGAGGCGTACACCGTAACTTCGTCCGGCTTCCAGTCGACAACAAAGCCATGCGTTTCCAGGGCGGAGTGCGTCTGAACCTGGGTAAAGTACTCGCCTTCGACCACAACATCCGCCTCTTTGAAGCCGGCCTCGGGATCGCCCTTGGTCTTCTTCTCCGGACCGTGCACATTGCCGGTCTGCGGCACGTCCTTTGGCCCGCCCCCGCCGCCCGCGCTGCCCGCAGCATCCGCCGGGCCCGGAAAGACCAGCGGCGCATCCGGATGCCGCGCATCCATGCGATCCACGACAAAAGCCTTCGCGTCGTACTTCACCTGAATCAGCTTCACGGCATCTTCCGCGATCGCCTGTGAGGTCGCGGCAACTGCCGCAACCGGCTGGCCGGCATAGCGAACGATCGGATAGCGCGAAGACACTTCTTGCTTGGGATCGCGCAGTTCCGCGGAGCCACCATAATCGTGCTCAATCACGTGCACGGCCTTCACTCCCGGAAAGCTTTCCGCTGCGGAGGTGTCCACCGAAAGGATGCGGCCATGTGGTATCTCAGCGCCCAGGACGTAGGCGTAGAGCATGCCCGGCAGATGAATGTCTGCCGTGTACTTGCCGCGTCCGCTCGCCTTCGCCGCACCGTCGTAGCGAACGGTTGGCTTTCCAACATATTTCAATGCGGCGTTCTCAGGCATCGGCGGCGGCTCATCCACGGGAACCTGACGGTCCACGTGCGTCAAGCCAAGCTGCGGAATGCCGAACAGGACGCTGGCGGTCTTGGTGGCGGACGGGGTCTGTTTCGTATCGTCTGCCATTTAGACCTCCTGCAGAATGCGCGGCATCACCAGTCCGGCGCTTAGCTTGTTGGGGGATCCGTGCTTCGAAAGATCATCCATGGCGTCAAAGATTCTCGGGTAGGTGCCGCACCGGCACAGATTCCCGCTGATGGCGTGTGCAACTTCCGGCCGGGTGGGATGCGGATTGTGCTTCATCAGCGAAGCACACGTCATCACCATGCCCGGAGTGCAGAAGCCGCACTGCATCGCGTCATGCTTCACGAAAGCGGCTTGAACCGGGTGGAGCTTTTCGCCCTCCGACAAGCCTTCGATCGTCGTCACCTTTTTGTCGCCAACATCGAGTGCCAGCGTCATGCAGGCAAGCTGCGGCTTTTCATCCACCCACACCGTGCAGGCCGAACAGGCCCCACGGTCGCAAACCACCTTGGTTCCGGTCAGTCCCAGCTTGTCGCGCAGGGTCGTGGCAAGCGTATCGCGCGGCTCCACAGCCGTGGCATGCACCTGACCGTTCACGTGCAGCCGCACCGGGACCGCATCGGGTCCAAGCGCAGCCGGCTCATGCAGCGCGCTCTTCACCTCTGCCGTCAACGTCTGCGCCTGTTCCAGCAGGGTTCCGGCTGCGGTCAGCCCGGCGCCTTTCAGAAAACCGCGCCGCGAAAAATGCGTCTTTTTCGAATCAGCCATAGCAGGGCCTCGAAGGAGGAATTCGATCCACGCCGCAATTCTACGCCGTTCCAAAACGTGTAGGATCATCGTGAAAATTTCGTCAAAACCGGCAGAAATCAGCGAGTGGCTCGAGAGCTCCAGGCAAAAAAAGAGCCTTCACTCCGCGCTAACGGAAGTGAAGGCGTCCAACCGTTCGCTACAACACTTGTCTACATGAGCGGACCAGGCTTCAGCGTATTCACCGTAATCCGGCTCGCCGTAACCGTCCCTTTCACTGGCGACCCCATGGGAGCGCCTTTTTCGTCGTAGACGTTCAATGTGAATGTGCCGGCATAGGAATTGCCGTCAGGCCTCAGATACACATCGAACAGGAAGACATCGGTCTCCTGAAAAGCAGTTCCGGTGTCATTCCAGCCAAGCCCGCGGTGATTCAGCCGATAGTGACGCGGGCCAACCTGCTGCCACACGCCCAGGCAGAAGTCACCAATGATGGGTGGACGCCCCCCTGAGTTCAGGATCTCTGTTCCGTCGCTGTGCCACTGCTGGTTGCCAGCGTCAATCTCGTTCGCGCCGATGAAAAACTTGAAGTGCCAGAAGCCCACAATGCTCGGCTCCCGGTAGCGATCATTACCGATCAGCGTTGCCGCAAACGGCATGGCGTGTCCCGGTTGAACATCCCAGCTGCTATGTGTCGGTCCCGCCAGACTGGGGGCACACCCTGCCCACGAGCTAGGCACGCACGCGAGTGCGAGTAACAAGGCACCGAAGGTAGCTGCCAATTTCCCATAACGACTTTTCATTTTGTATTCTCCTCACCGCCGGCCTCGCCAGCTGGCCCTCAGCTAACCTCTCCGCTCTGGGATGGCGCAAGAAAAGAAGGCATGAAGTAATGGTGAAGGTTAGGTGAAGTGCTAACTCGCAGAAAGCAAGTAAGATCAGGCTATCTCGAGATATCCGCTGTTATACTTCCGCCGCGAGGTGCGCCTCCGTTGGCCGTCACCATATTCGAATTCGGCGACTTTAAGCTGGATTGCGACCGCCTCGAGTTATGGCGTGCGGGTCGAAGCCTCAAGCTCGAACGCAAGCCAATGGAGCTGCTCATCCTCCTCGCCTCCCGCGAAGGCGACCTCGTCACGCGCGCCGAAATCGCCGAACGCCTTTGGGGCAACGAAGTCTTCGTCGATACCGAGCACGGCATCAACACCGCCATCCGCAAAGTCCGCCAGGCCCTCCGCGACCACCCGGAACAACCTCGCTTTGTGCAAACCGTCATGGGCCGCGGCTACCGCTTCATCGGTCCCGTAGTGGAAATCAAACCGTCTTCCACCGAAAGCGCCCGTCATCCCGCCGAAATTGCCACGTCCACAGTTGTCCCCGCCCGCGCTGCGGCGGCGCCGGATTCCCCAGTCGCCGTTGAGAATCGCCAGCAACGTTCGCACCGCCGCCTTTGGCTGATTCTCGGCGCCTCCGCAGCGATAATTCTTCTCTGTGTGGCTGCTACTCTGCGTGCGCACTGGTCGCACTGGACCATGGCCCGCAGTGCACCCCCAATATCCGATCCCTCGCCGTTCTCCCCCTCGACAATCTCTCCGGCGATCCCGCCCAGAACTACTTCGCCGACGGCATGACCGACGAGCTGACGACCATGCTGGCAAAGAACTCCACGCTTCATGTCATCTCTCGAACCTCCGCCATGCAATACAAAGGAGCGCACCGCCCGCTGCGCGAGATTGCGCAGGCACTGTGCGTCGACGGCATCATCGAAGGCTCGGTCGAGCGTGTTGATGGAAAGGTACACATGACCTTGCAGCTCATCCACGCACCCACCGACACCCATATCTGGGCCGACAGCTACGACCGTAGCAACAACGATGTCGCCGCGCTGCCCAACGAAGCCGCCGAGGCCATTGCCAGGCGGCTCCGCAGCGCCGCCCCCGCGCACGCCGCTCCACGATATGTGAGCTCCGAAGCCCACGACGCCTACCTGCGCGGCCACTACTTCTGGATGGTCGGTCGCAACGAGGACGCCGGCAGATACTTCCGGCAGGCGGTCCAGATCCAACCCGATTACGCCCTCGGCTGGGCAGGGCTCAGCGAGTATTACTCCGTCGGAGCACTCGGGGCCGGTCTGAATCCACTGGAGGTCTTGCCGAAGGCCGAAGCTGCGGGCCGCCGGGCCGTCGAGCTCGACGACAGTCTCCCGCAGGCCCACAATGTTCTCGGAGCCGCAATCTTCTTCAACCGATGGGACGGAACGGACGCGCTCAACGAAGTCACCCGCGCCGCCAAGCTCAACCCTCAATACACCGAGACGTACCATCTGCGCGCGAAAATCCTCTGCGCGCGGCCACTACGATGACGCGATCGCGGCCCAAGGGCTGGCTACGGCCGCCGATCCAATTGAACACCCGGGAGCGCGGGCAGAGATCTTTCTCTGCGCCCGCCAATACGACGCAGCCATCAACGATGGCCGGTTACGCCTCGAGGACTTTCCCGCAGCGCCCGATGTGCTCGCTTATCTTGCGGATAGTTATCACTGGAAGGGCATGGATAAGGAGGCCGTCGAAATGCTCGCCCGCGAATTCGCTGCTGAACACAACCCTCAACTGGCTGCTGCTGCGCAGCACGCATTTCAAAGCGGTGGATACAGCGCCGTGGTTCGCTGCCAGTTGGCCGACCTGGAGACGCAGGCGCGATCCCGGCGTGTATCCCCAGTGGCGCTCGCCCGACTCCACGCCATGCTTGGCCAGCATGACAAAACCCTCGCCCTGCTCGATCAGGCTCTCAACGAACGTGCTCCACTCTTGCTCTGGATCCAGACCGATCCCGCCTACGATTTCCTCCACACCGATGAGCGCTACCGCAACATCATCGGCAAGATCGGCCTTCCGCCAGCCTGGTGAGCCACATAACAGACAACCTCCCAAGATGTCGAAAGCCCTCAGTGCTCGTTTAACTTCTGGATTGCCTTGCGGAGCACTTCCTGTCGTTGAGGTCCCTTTTCTTTGGCTGCTTCAAGGACCGTTTGGCCCTTGTTGTTGCGAATGGTCAGATCAGCACCATGCTCAATAAATAGCGGTATGGCAGCATCGTCAACAGTCGTAAAGATCGGCGTCTCTCCGTCGTTGTTACGCGCATTCACGTTTGCCCCAAGCTTCAATAATTCCTCCTCCACATCGGTGACGAATATTTCATGGAGTGGAGTATTTCCGTCGTGATCGCGCGCATTGACATTGGCGCCTGCCTCCGCAAGAAGTCGCACGCATTCCACTCGTGCGCCATCTTTCTCTCCATCGCGATAGTTCCCGGCCGCGAACATGGCTGTCTTTCCCTCGCGATCTCGTGACTCCAGCCTCGGGCCATAGCGAAGAAGCTCGCGCACCATCTCGGGATTGCCCGAATCCGCAGCATAGATCAGGACGCTCCCCGCACCCGGGCCCTGCAGCGTCATACTGCCGCCGCTCTCCGTAACCGTGAGTTTGCTCATTTCGACATTTGGATTGGCGCCATAGGCAATCAGCGCACGCGCAGCTTCCACCCGCCCGGACTTAGCGGCGCCTGCAAGTGCCAGGTCTTTATCGCTCTGGTCGTTCTGGCTCGCCCCCTCGTCAATCAGTAGCTGAAGCGTCTCCGGATGATCGCTTGCTGCGTTGAGCCAGCCCACTGGCTCCAAGGCATAAGACTCGGATGGATCCTTAGGTTTGGGAGGAGGCAGTGGCTTCAGGGGCACACCAGCTTCCAAGAGCTGTCGCACGGTCTCCGTCTGTCCACGGTTGGCGCACTCCTTCAACATCCCCTGAGCGTCGAAGCTGTGAAAGTTGAACCGCTCAGCCTGTAGCGCAGCGACCAGTCCATCGCTCCCTTTGACCCATCGCTCTGTATGAGCAAACGTATCGACTTCATCTTCCAGTTCGGTGATGACCGCGGGCATTCCTTCCCAGGAGCCGACATAGTCTTCGACCTGTTTGGCATGGCCATCGATCGCAATCGAGAGAAGGTAAGTGGGATTATCCGTCACTCCCGCCCGATAGACATTGTCCATAGAGTAGAAGTCAGCAGCGATAAAACGCTTTGCTAGTTCGTGAACGTCATCCGGCGCTACTGTGTCGACGTGTTTTCCATCGGCAACTACATAGTTGCGACCATCGAAAATGATGCCATCCGTGCTGACTGAAACTGTGTATCCGGGACAGCTGCCAAAGCATCCCGTCCTCTCCAGTGTGATTGTGACTTTGGAATCGGATCGAAGAACCGGGGCAGCAACATGCTTTTGGGGCAGCCGCTCCGGCGGAACCAGGTCTAGATATTCCTCGACTTCTGCTGTCACCGCCTTTCCGCCTTCTTCAAATGGCGTGAACTTCCACTGACTTACCTCGCCCCGCAGTTGCGGCCAGATCTCCATCGCCTCGCGGTCGCCGGTCGCATCTGCATGTACGACATCGCCGGTAGGCGTCACGGTAAGCGTCAGGCGAAGCTGAAGGGAGCCAGGCCGCACACCCTCGAATGGAATCGTGCGGCGATGCGGCTTGATCTCATGTGCGCGGGCGACGTCATAGTCGTACGAGGGGTAAGTGGGTCGCGTTTCGCCCGGCGCCCAAGGCCAGACACCGGCCAGCAGGCAGACAAGAGTAGCCAGCGTACGAATCATGCCGAGCATCGTATATGGACCCTGAAGCTTCTTAACTGGACAAATAGACACCGATCCGATAGTGGACAGCAGCGATTCCCAAAGTGAACTCGGAATCACCGCATCTCGCAAAAACTTGCCAATTTACCCTATCCAAATTGCTATCCTTGAATAAGAAGGCTTGAGATAAGCACTTGTGCGGGGATCACACCCACATTCATGGCATACAGCGGCCGTAAGCCCTTTGCCTGGACGAATTTGCCGATAAACCCAGTGAAATGACGAATTTAGGCCTCGGGAGAGGCTTTAAACCATTGAATTGCGGCGGTTTAGGCACCGGCCTCCCGGCACGGGAGGGGGAGGGGTAGGAGGTAACGGTACTGCGCATCAGCGCGAAGCGGCTTCGATCGACTCGCGCAAGGCTTCTGTTACATGCTGCATCTCCTCTTCGCGAAGGCGGCTGAAGAAAGGCAATGCGAGTTGTCCGGCGGCTGACCGACTCCGTAACCGGAAGAGCGCGCTGCAGCGGCACATCTGCATAGGCAGGCTGCGTGTGTATCGGAGCAAAGTATCGCCCGCAGCCAATACCACGCTGTTGGAGCATGCGGACGATAGCATCCCGCTGATCCTGGCTGAACTGCTCTTCAAGCCGCACCACGTAGACAAACCAGCTAACCTCTCCATCCATCAGATCCGCGGACGGAAGAATGAGCATCGCAACATCGCCCAGCAGCGTTCCGTACCTTCGAGCAACGCGCTCCCGTGAAGCAAGGATCTCCGGCAGGCGTCGCATTTGAGCACACCCCAAAGCACACTGGATCTCGGACAGCCGGTAGTTGTATCCGAGGATGGAGTGCTGATGCCAATCGTCCGATTCGTATCGGCCATGATTGCGCATGGCGCGAATCTCTCTCGCCAGATGCGGGTCTCCGGTAACCACCAGCCCGCCTTCACCCGTCGTGATCTGCTTGTTGGGATAGAACGCGAACACGGCAGCATCGCCGAAGCAGCCGACATGCCGGCCCTGGTACGTTGCGCCGATCGCTTCGCACGCATCTTCGATCACACGAAGCCCATGGCGACGGGCAATCTCGAGGATCGCCTGCATATTTGCAGGGCAGCCAAAGGTATGGACGGCGATAATGGCGCGTGTGCGAGGCGTGATGGCAGCCTCAATGAGACTGGGATCGAGATTGAGAGAGCTCGGCTCGATATCGACGAATACAGGGGTGGCGCCCTCGTATCGAACAGCGTTCGCCACCGCAACAAATGTGAATGAGGGCACAATCACCTCATCCCCGGCACCGATCTCCAGGGCGCGAATGCAAAGATGCAATCCAGCCGTTCCGGAGCTGACCGCAACTCCAAAGCTCTGACCGATGTACCGGCAGATCAGCTCTTCAAACTCCTCCATCTTCGGGCCAAGGCTCAGTCGAGGGCCGCGAAGAACGGAAATTACCTCTTCAATCTCGGACTCGGTGATGTCAGGCTCGGAGAGCGGAATATTCAGGATGACAATGCTCCAGGATCAAGCTTAAGCAGCAATCGATCGCGAGGCGGCAGGGTTGTCAGCACATCGACAATGCGTTCGGCAGCCTCTCCCTCCCCATACGGATTCGTCATCCCAGTCAGCGACTCCCGAAACGCCTGCGTTTCAGCTTTGCGAATCTGCTGCAAAATGGATACCGCCAGCGGCTCCGCATCCAGCACATTTCGAGCTCGCTCTCTTCCCTGCTGCCGCATACCGACATTGACGGTCGGCAGGGCAAACGACGCCGACTCCATGATGCCGCTGCTCGAATTCCCCACCAGAAGGTCTGCGTGCCGAAGCAGACTCCAATACTCAATGGCTGGCAGATTGACGAACAAATGCCCTGCACCTCGACTTGTGAGGAAGGACTGGATACGTTGTGAAAGCTCCCGGCCACCAGCGTCCGCATTCGGATGACAAAAGATGAGCTGATGAGGGATCTGAGCCAGAGCTGCGAACAGCTCCTCCGCTTCCGCATTTGTGTCTGAAAGCAGTGTCACCGGGTGATAGGCGACAACCGCCGTAGGGCGCGTCAAATCGATCTGCAGCTTCTCCTCAAGCTCACGTTTACTGAGAAGTTTGCTCTTGCGCAAGTGGTCCAGCGATGGTGCCCCGGCACGGTGGACGCGCCACGGTTCCTCACCCATTGAGATGACACGCTCTCGCGCGCCGGTCGTGGAGGTGAAGTGGACATGACTCATCTTTGTAAGGGCGTTCCGCACTGCATCGTCGATCGCCCCTCGACTGATTTCGCCGCCCTCAATGTGTGCGATCGGTATGCGCAAGGCAAGGGCCACGGCTGCCGGAGCCAGCATCTCGTATCGGTCAGCGATGAGCAAGAGCACATCGGGCCGCATGGCAGCGAGAGAATCGGCCAGCGAAAGAACTGCCACCCCGATGCTTTTAGCCATTCCCACATCGCTGTCGGAGCTGAGCAAACATTCCAGGCGGGCGGCGATGGCAAAGCCATCCCTCTCGATCTCGCGGACTGTAAGACCAAACTCGGGAGAAAGATGAGAGGCGAGAACAATGAGGTTGAGGTCGACATCGGGTCGATTAGCCAGCTCCTTCAATGGCCAATACAGATGACTGTAATCCGCTCGCGAAGTAGTGACGACGGCGATCCTATGCCTCACGCGGTGATTCTTTCGAGGAGAGGCTGCTGGAGACGCGCACTGGGTACATAGTCCGGAACAACACTGATGATTGCTTGCAAGAGCCTCCCGAGATCGCGCTGATGGATCGCCGCGTCAATTTCTGTGATCGCAGCGTTCAACTGATGCGGAGTCGGGCTGGGACTGTACAGCACTTCCCGCAGGCCCTGGATGCTCGATGTCGCTAAAGTCTCCTCATTTGATGTCATCCGTTCGAAGACTTTTTCTCCAGGGCATAAGCCTGTAAACCGCCACTCAATTTCCTGGCGGTCGAGCCCGGCATTCTCCACAAGGAACTGGGCGAGATCGACAATACGGTAGGGTTGGTCAACTTCGGATACAAGGATGACAGAAGATCTATCGAGCAGAAGCGCTGAGAGTAGCCGCTGAATAGCCTCATTAACTGAGATAAAGAACCGGGTGCAGGCCGCATCCGTGATCGTGATTGGCCCCCCCTGAGCGATCTGGCGCTGCAGGATCGGAAGCACACTGCCGGTCGATCCAAGCACGTTGCCCAAACGAACAGCCTTCATCTGCGTCGCGCTGCGGTTTGCCAATAGGATGAGTTCCGCAATCCGCTTTGTCGCACCCATAATGCCGACCGGGGCGACGGCCTTGTCCGTTGAGATCAGCACCAACTGATCGGCTCCGAAGGCGTTCGCCGTTTCCGTCAATTGCTGCGTGCCCTGCACGTTGGTTTTAGCCGCAGTAAAAGAGTTATCTTCCATCAGCGACACGTGTTTGCAGGCAGCAGCATGCAGAACAATCTGCGGCCGATATTTCCTGAATATGTCAGCGAGCAGAGCTGCATCGCAGATATCGCCGACGATCAAATCGCAGGGGACACTCGCGTTTCTATTGAGATCCAATGCGAGGTTGTGCAGTCCTAATTCACCAATATCCAGCAACAACAGATGCTCGACGGACAGGCCAGAAATCGTTCGCGCAAGAGCCGAACCGATGAAACCTCCCGCCCCCGTAATGAGGATGCGCTTCCCGCGCAAAAAAGACCGAATTGCGGAATCGTCAAACGAATCCTTTTCTCGACCGAAAAAGTCTAAGGCGTTGTCATGGTCTCGCATGCAGGACATGTCGGTTCGATTTTAACCGTTTGTCAGCTTGGCGATGGCGCGCGTGTGCCAGCGTGCTCCCACCTTCACTATGGCTGAGCTTCCATTGGCTCCGATTTTGTCGGCATGTAGTGAAATTGGAATAGCTGAGTGCGATCCCCGGATTCAAAGCGGTCATTCCACCTCAGACGATAGTCGAGGCTTTGCATATTTTCAGGGAAGTGTTCACTCTGCGGGTAGGGATAACTGCTCATGGATTGAAATGGCAGTTGCGCAACGGTAAAAGGCAGAGCCTCGTGGAAATCCATGTCCTTGACATAGCCATCCGCATAAAAGAGGTAGTCACGCTTCCAATGCGGCGGCAATACGGGAAGAGATGCATCGCTGAATTCCGCATCGATCTCGTCACCGCTTCCGAAAATCACATATTCATCATCCCGCCGCAGCAGGAGGGGAGTTACGGAGCCGTAGTGCGTATAGCTTCCGCGCTGCCATTGGAAGGGACCAGTCAGGCTGATGTGTTGGTAGTCATATGTAAGATCGCCCGGAGTTTCACCATCGACCTGTTTTGGGTAGCCACGGAAAGCGACGCCGGCCGTAGCAAGCGGAAGTTCAGTCTCGTGCAAGGAGGACGAGGAGTCCGAGTTATTATCGACCAGAATCTGGTCCCAATAGATCTGCAGATTCGTTCGCATGCGGATACGCCGGACACCCGGAGGCAACTTGCCGGTCAGATCGACAACAATCGTCCTGGGAAGACCTGCAGGAAATCCCATATCTTCGACAACTGTCTTCCAGGTACCGTCCGCCATCTGCGCCTCAACAGAAGGGGATTCCGGCCGGATACCGGTTTGCCAGGCGGCGTATAGCGAAGTGGCGCTGAAATACTCAACAAAACCACGCAGGAAAATGCGCAGTGGGCGCTTCGAAGACCAAGGTCCCAGGTCCACGGTCAGAGTGTGCCTGTTTGCAAAACCTGCATAAGCCAGATTTTTGAAGTCGTGGACATATTTGTGATCTGGTTTCGCAAGGAGCGAGAGCACATTCTCGCCTTTGTCGTTCCAGGCGGCTGCCGGGAGATGGATGTCACGGGAAGCAAGGATCGGAGCGCCGGTAGCGAAGGGCTTCTCGCTCAGGAAACGCTCGTCCGGATATACCTCCGTCCCTTCAGGGTGGTCGACAGCTACGAGACGCAACTGGTCAATATAGTTAATCTCCTCCATGGGCTCGCCAAATCGGAGACTTAACCTGCCGTTGCGAGACTGCAACATGGATCCGTCCACCTTGACCCACTCGTCTGGATCATTTTCATTTCGGCTGGATGGTGACATCCAATGGCCGACGACAGCCGCTCCGATCACATCGGAAACAAATTCATACTTCTTCCCGTCCCATGCAAAAAGAACCGGGCACGAACTCCCTCGCCGATCTAGTTCCTGAAGCACGAGTGGCTTAGTGGCGACAACATCGATCTCATCCTGCGGAACTCCGGTCGGCCACAGCATCCGCACCACATCCACGCGGTCGGATTTGCCCAAACCCACAAGAATGTCCGCCGGCCCCTGACTCAAATATCCGGAGCTTCCCGCGACCTCAAATTTCTGCATAGTGCCGTTCGAGAGGACCTCTACCTTGGTTCCAATCGCCGACTTGTTGTCGGCCAGGCCGGTGAGTGCAATACGTAGCGAGTGATTCTGGTCGCCGCCCACGTTGTGCAGCACAAGAGGAACCACGTTTCCCCGAGCCATAATTAGGTCTGGCGCCCCGTCACCATCAACATCGGCCGCGATGAGCGATTTTGCTCCCGATACATCCAGATTTTCGAGTTTCAGAGCATCGGTCACATCTTCAAAGCCCTTCGCGCCACAGTTGCGGAGGACACGCAGACGAGCACCGCGAGGCGTTTCCACAATCACAGCGAGATCGATCCAACCGTCGTTGTCAAAATCAATCGGAGTAAGTCCCCAGGCTCCAGTCACATCCTTCAATGGCAGCGACACGCGCTCGAAGCGCTTTCCTTCGACATTTTTCCAGAGTGTCAAACTAGGAGCGCCGGCATGCGTCACGACCACATCCATCCAGCCATCTTTGTTGAAGTCGAGGGTGGAAACCCCGCGAGTGGTCGGCAGAATACTGTCGTCATAAAGAGCAATCTGCTTGAAAGCTCCTTCGCGCTGGTTCTCAAAAATCGTCGGCACTCCGTGACCAGTCACAATCAAATCAATTGCCCGATCGTTGTTGATGTCGGAGAGAATGGCATCCGCGCTTTGCGTTTTGCCAGCAAGTCCGGTCGGACTAGTCCATTCGGTGAAGGTGGAGTTGCCGTTGTTCCGCCAGAGAATATTGGGGCCCATTCCAGCGCTGGAAGTAGAACCCGTGATGAACAGATCAAGGTCCCCATCGTGATCGAAATCCACAAAGGTCAAGCCCGAGGGATGATTCAGCGAGCGAATTCCAACAGCTGCAGTCGTATCGGCGAACTTACCGTGTCCCAGGTTGTGAAAGATCGCGATGCGGTCCTCCAGGGCAATCGCTAGATCGGGCAAGCCGTCATTGTCATAGTCACCCACGGCACAAGCGATGCCTTTTCCCGGTAACGCAAGACCCGTCGCTTTTGCATCAACCGTCGTCGAAGTACCATCTTGCGCGATGCGATATCCGTGAATCGCGTTCGCGCCAGATTGCATCGCTACGATGCCCTTCTGGCCGGTACCTTCCAGGTCAATAATGCAGGCTCCCCCGTTCATTGGTGAGGAATTTTGACCGGTCTGCGCGATCTCGGGCGGGGCGGGAATAAACGTAACAGGAATCATTGCCGATACTGCGACGGGAGGGCCAGGCATATCCTGGGCTGTCGCGTAATGTCCCTGTTCTCCGTAGTTGTCGCTAAAGATCGTGCCGATCTTGCTCTGCGTGATTTCCTGGAACCTTTGTACATGCTTGCGCGCATTATCGGCTTTCCCTGAACGCTGAAGGGCACGCGCCAATCCATACTGTGCGGAGGCGTGCAAAGGGCTAATCTGCAGCGCTCTCTCGAACTCCGGAATGGCCTGATCGTAATTTTTCAGTCCAAGGTCGATGATGCCGAGGTAGTAGTGAGTGTCGGCGTCGTGCGGATCGACTTCTGCCGCATGCTCGAATGCCTTTAAAGCCGATTGCTGATCGCCGGAGTCAAACAATGCGAGACCCAGGCTGTACCAGACGCGCGGATTTTTCGGATCGAGGAGAGACGCAGCTTTCAGCGCCTCCTCAGCTTCTGGCAATCTGCGAAGATAGATGAGCGCGATCCCCTTATTGATCAACGGAATCGCGGAAGCCGGATCCGCGCGATGCGCATCCTCAAATTTCACGAGGGCCTTGCCGGGGATCTGCTGGTTCATGAATGCAACGCCGACACTATTTAGGCTTGCTGCGGCGTTATCCGCTTTAGAGGTAACGGCACTCCGGGCAGAAATCGAAAAGAATGAAGCGCATAGCAGGGTTGCCAATAAGGTGAACGAGCGGTTCAAAGTAAGCTGCTTTCCCTGTGACGAAGTACCTCGAGTGTGAACGAAGTCAATGGTCGACCGACAACCGGCGCCTCGCAAACCGGCAGTCCCCTTCGGTCGCCACGATTATATATAGTGAGGGGATTCGCTTCACAATCTTCGGAAACGTATCGCCGTACCAATTGTCGCCGCTACATTCTCCGATCGTGACTCTCAGATGCCCGCCGTTGTGAAAACTGAAGGCCGCCTCGAGAGGCGGCCTTAAAAGCTCTACAGCTTCACGTTACCAGTGGTAGATAGTCATCTTGTGGACATACGACGTGACACTCCCACTGCCCTTACTTTCTCCATCAATCTGGTAGTTCACCGAGAGATTGCCTTTGCCCCAGCCCAGCCACAAGCCAGCCGCACCAGTCGCATTGCTGAAAGTCTTGTGTGACCCGTCCAGATTCACCCAGTCGTGAACTACAGTGCTGCCGCTGCGATGAAAACCAATCTGGACATGGTGCCAGCCCGTAGACCAGGTCAAGGGATTGCAGCCGATATTGGACGCCTTCCAGTGCGGTTTGTTGCTTGAAACGACTACGTATTCCCAGGTTTTTGAAATGCTCGAGCACTGAGTTCCGAGGATTATCGTCTCGCCGCTCGACAAGACCTGATTCAAATCCAACTCCAGGTTCTGCACCTGAGACGGATTGGCTACGAAAATATAGGTATCGAAAGCAAAGTGAGCTGCAGTCCCATTGTTACCAAACGAGACGTGCCAACGTTCGCCACCATGGTTGGAGTACGTCATGTAAAACTTTCTCGCATGGTCATATGGGGAAGCACTTGCCGGATAGACCATGGACCCCTTCGACGATCCAGGTGTACCTGCGTCGTGCTCGGCTCCCCACCCACCGATGTCATCCAGACTTGCAGATGGAACTGCAGCGGAAGGAAGTGCATAGACCGCGCCGCTCGAGCCACCAGATGAT
>Ga0193743_1000614_pt1 | contig 27930 bp, 24 predicted proteins | sample L2c2metaG_FD_143038 | JGI IMG/M metagenome (GOLD analysis project Ga0193743, IMG submission 143038) | Soil microbial communities from a riparian zone of the East river system, Colorado, United States - L2c2 | ecosystem: Environmental > Terrestrial > Soil > Riparian zone | place: USA: East River...
CGATCGGTCGACGGCGGTCCTGGCCCACGGTCTGGGTGGCTCCTCCGATCTGCCGATCCCCTACACCTACGCGCTGATCGGCGCGGCGTGGGCGCTGACGTTCACCTTCGCGGTCGTCGCGCTCGCCTGGCGCCGGCCGCGCTTCGACCCGACCAAGCCCGGTCGGCCGCTGCCCGCGCGGCTCGAGACGGTGGTCGATGCGCCTGCCACCCGGTGGGCGGTGGCCGTGGCGGCGCTGCTGTTCGCGGTCTGGGTGGCCGTCGCCGCCGTCTTCGGTCCGCAGGACAGTCAGAACCCACTGCTGGGCGTCTTCTACGTGCTGTTCTGGGTGGGCCTGGTGGCGCTGTCGCTTGCGGTCGGGCCGGTGTGGCGCGCGTTGTCGCCGGTGCGCACGCTGTACCGCCTGATGCCGCTGTCGCGTCGGCCCGCCCCGACTGCATACCCGCGACGTTGGGGCTACTGGCCCGCCGTGCTGGGGCTGTTCGCGTTCGTGTGGCTGGAACTCGCCAGCTCTGACCCGGGATCGCTTGCAGCCGTGAAGATCTGGCTGCTGCTGTACCTGGCGGTGACGCTCGCGGGCACGCTGGTCTTCGGCGATCGCTGGTGCGCGCGGGCAGACCCGTTCGAGGTGTACGGCGTTGCCGCGTCGCGGCTGTCACCGCTGCGCCGCAATCCGGACGGCCGGATCGCGATCGGCAATCCCTTCGATCACCTGCCGTCGATGCCGGTCCGGCCCGGGACCGTCGCGGTGCTGGCCGTGTTGCTGGGATCGACGGCGTTCGACAGCTTCTCGGCGATGCCGCAGTGGCGCAACTTCGTCGACGCCCACGCCGATGCCATGCCGTTGGGCGCCGTCGCGATCCGCACCGCGGGCGTTTTGGTGTTCGCCGCGGTGGTCGGCGCCACGTTCTGGCTGGCCGCGCGAACCACCGGCGGGGTGTCGCGGGAGCAGCGTCGTGCGCTGCCCGGCCAGATGGCACACTCGCTCATCCCGATCGTCATCGGCTACGTGTTCGCGCACTACCTGACCTATCTCGTCGAACGGGGCCAGCAGACCGTGATCCAGTTGGCCGACCCGCTCGGCCGCGGCTGGAATCCGTTGGGGCTGGGCGACGCCCAGGTGAGTTACGTGCTGTCGATGCACCCGTCGATATTGGCCACGCTCAAGGTGTGCTTCGTATTGGCCGGGCACATCGCGGGCGTGATCGCCGCGCACGACCGGGCGCTGTGGCTGCTGCCGAAGGGCCACCAAGTGACCGGCCAGCTGGCGATGATGCTGGTCATGGTCGGGTACACGTTCACCGGGCTCTACCTGCTCTTCGGTGGCTAGTCTTCCTCGTCGTCCAGAGTTCGTCGTCGTGGTGGATGCGGTTGGTCTTGGGTGGGCTGTCGCCGACGGACCAGGCCAGGCGTCCATCGGAGGTGACCGTGGTGGTGGCATGTCCGTCGGTGGCGAGTTTGTGGTCGGGGGCGCAGCCGAAGAACAGTGCGTCGGCGTCAGTGCGTCCATCGGGTGTCCAGTCCGCGGCGTGGTGCGTGCCCAACGACCCGGACTCGATGCCCGCTCGCAAACCCCAGGACAGCGCCGGGCTCCCCGTCATTGCTTGCGTCGCAAGCAATTCAGCCGTGTCGCCCTGTAGCGACACGGCTGAACTTCTGCATGTGGACCGTCATCCCGCCTCGGCGCTTTGCGGACTGAAGCGGTCGGTCACGCCCCCCAGTTGGCCCACCCGCATCTTGGAGTCAGCGTGGGCTTAGACGGTGAGTACGAGGCGGCCGGCGACGTCGTGGGCTTGGAGGCGTTGGTGGGCTTCGGCGGCTTTGATGAGCGGCATTTCCTCGATGTTCAGCCTGAGTTGCCCGGCGGCGAGCAGGGGCAGGACCTGTTCGGCGGCTGGCTGCGCGCTGCCGGGATGGGTCTGCAGGTAGAAGCCGATGGAGAATCCGAGCATGGCGGCGTTCTTCTGCCACAGTTCGTCACCGGTCACGGGGGTGTCTGGGGTGTGAGCGGCGTGGCCGAGCAGCAGGATCCGGCCCAGCGGTGCCAGGACGTCGAGGCTGGCAGTGCGGACGTCGCCGCCGACGGCGTCGGCTACCACGTCGATGGGCTGCCCGGCCAGTTCCTCGACAAACCGGTCGCTGGTCAGCACCTTGTCGTAGCCCAGATGGTCGGTGTCGGCGATCCGGCTGGTCGAGGACACAGTGCCGATGATCCGCGACGCGCCGAGCGAGCGGGCGACCGCGGGGAAGGTGGAGGCCAGTCCGCCAGCGGCGCCGTGGACCAGGACACTCTCCCCAGGTTGCAGATGAGCCACTCGGGTCAGCGCCAGGTAGGCCGTTACGGCGTAAGGGAGTGCGGCCACCGCCTGGGCCGGATCGACGCCGGAGTTGCCCAGCGGGATGACCGTCGACGCTTGGGCGAGGGTCACGCTGGCATAGCCCCCCAGCGTGATCTGGGACATCGAGACGACCGGGTCTCCGACACGAAATCCCTCAACGCCGTCGCCGAGCGCACGCACGGTGCCGGCGACTTCGCCGCCTGGTACGAACGGGGGCTGTGGGAGGCCGGGGTTGTCCGCCATGTCGCCGCGGCGCAGGAGGACGTCGATGAGGCCGACGGCGGCGTGGGTGGTGTTGATGGCAATCTGTCCCGGACCGGGGGTCGGGTCGACCAATTCGGCTTCGGTGAGAACCTCGGGTCCGCCGAAAGCGCTGACGATCACTGCTTGCATGAACTTCCCCTTCTGATGGGTGGAGTAGCGGGAATCGCTGATTCGAAGCTAACGCAAGGCTGTTGCGTTGTCAACGCAAGAGCCTTGCGTTGTATTAGGATGGGGTCATGTCAAAGCAAGGCACGTTTCAGCGCGCCTACTCCCCGCAGCACAAAGAGCAGCGCGCGACCGACCTCGTGAAGGCAGCACGCACGCTCGCCGCGAGAGATGGAGTGCGGGGAGTGACACTGACCGCGATCGCGACCCAAGCTGGCGTGCACGTCTCAGCAGTACGGCGCTACTTCGATTCGCGGGAGGAAATCCTGCTCGGCCTCGCCGAAGAGGGGTACGCCGAGTGGACGCACGCACTGATTGATCGGGTCCACGGCCACGAATGCCTGACGTCGGCGGACCTCGCCCGTGCGGTCACCGAAACCCTCGTCGAACGTCCCCTGTTCTGCGACCTGCTGACCCACGTCACCCTGAATCTCGAGCGCGAGGTGACCTACGAACGGGTACGGGTCTTCAAGTTCACGGTCGGCGCCGCCCTGGCACCCCTCACGGACGCCATCACTCGGGGTAGTGCCCTGACAGCGGAGCAGGCAAATGACCTCATCATCGCGGTGATCTCGATGACTGCCCCGCTCTGGCAGGCCGCCCATCCCGCGGAGACGCTCGCTCGCCTGTACGCCGAGGAACCGTCACTGGCACATATCGGGATCGACTTCTCTCCCACCCTCACCCGATTACTCACCGCGCTGTGCGACGGCATGACCAGAGGCCACCGTTGATGGACGGTTGTGGACACCCTGGTAACACCGTCGCCGCGGCTCCCTCTGTGCCGTAACAAATGCCCCTGGTACATCAACGACAGTCCGTCGTCGACTCTCGGGAACAATTGGTCGAACACTCCGGCTGACAACGCATCTGTGGATGAAACCGGACTGTGGATAACCGCGTATGGCGGTCGATAAAGTGCAGCATGCGCGCGTTGATCGTGGTGGACGTACAGAACGACTTCTGCGAGGGTGGGTCGCTGGCCGTGGCCGGTGGGACCGCCGTCGCCGCAGCCATATCCGAGCTGCTCACAGATCCCGTTCGGCGCACTGAGTACTCCCACGTGGTCGCGACGATGGATTACCACGTCGACCCCGGCGAGCACTTCTCCGACCACCCCGACTTCGTGGTGTCATGGCCCCGGCACTGCGTGGTGGGCACCTCAGGCGAGGAGTTCCCGCCGGCCTTCGACGCCATGGCGGTCGAGGCCGTCTTCGTCAAGGGTCAGTACTCGGCCGCGTACAGCGGGTTCGAGGGCCGCGACGACCAGGGCACGCTGCTCACCGACTGGCTGCGGCAGCGCGATGTGGACACCGTGGACGTGGCAGGTATCGCCACCGACTACTGCGTGGTGGCCACGGCGGCCGACGCCATCGGCGCCGGCTTCCAGACCCGCCTGCTGGTGGATCTGACCGCGGGCGTCGCCCCCGACACGACCGAGAAGGCCATCGCGGACATGCGCGCCGCCGGCGTGGAGATCGTCGGCGGCGCGCACGCGTAGCGACTAACCCGCGCGTACCTCGGCCGCCGCGGCCACCAGGTGCCGAAGTGACTCGGTCACCTCGTCCGTGGTGCGGGTCTTCAATCCACAGTCCGGATTCACCCAGAGCCGTTCGGCAGGAACGGATTTCAGCGCCTCGCGCAGCGAAACCGCCATCTCTTCGATGCCGGGCACCCGGGGCGAGTGGATGTCGTAGACGCCGGGGCCGACGCTGTTGGCGAACCCGACCGCGTTGAGGTCGCCGAGCACCTCCATGTGCGAGCGCGCCGCCTCGATCGACGTCACGTCGGCGTCCAGGTCTGCGATCGCACCGATCACCTCGCCGAACTCCGAATAGCACAGGTGCGTGTGGATCTGCGTGGAGTCCGCGACGCCCGACGTCGACAGCCGGAACGCGTCGACCGCCCAGCGCAGATACGCGCCCTTGTCCTTCGACCGCAGCGGCAGCAGCTCCCGCAGCGCGGGCTCGTCCACCTGGATGATCGCGATGCCCGCCGACTGCAGGTCGACGGTCTCGTCGCGGATCGCCAACGCCACCTGCGCGGCCGTGTCGGCCAACGGCTGATCGTCGCGGACGAACGACCACGCGAGGATCGTCACCGGTCCGGTCAGCATTCCCTTCACGGGCTTGGAGGTCAGCGACTGCGCGTAGGTGATCCATTCGACCGTCATCGGCTCCGGGCGGATGACGTCGCCGTACAGGATCGGCGGCCGCACGCACCGGCTGCCGTAGGACTGCACCCAGCCGTTCTGGGTCGCGAAGAACCCGTCGAGTTGTTCGGCGAAGTACTGCACCATGTCGTTGCGTTCCGGCTCACCATGCACCAGCACGTCGAGACCCAGCTTCTCCTGGAGTTCGATGACGGAGCCGATCTCCGCGCGCATCCGGCGCACGTACTCGCCCCTGTCGATGTCCCCGGAGCGCAGTGCGGCGCGCGCGACCCGGATGGCCGACGTCTGCGGGTACGACCCGATGGTGGTGGTGGGCAGCGCGGGAAGGTGCAGCCGCTCGTTCTGCGCAACCCGGCGCCGTTCGGCCGGACCGCGCGCGGTCCCCGACGCGGTGATCGACGCGATGCGGGCCCGGACCTGACCGTTGTTGAGCCGCGGATCCGCGCGACGGGATGCGATTGCCGCGTTGGACGCCGCGACCTCCGCCGCGACGGCATCGCGCCCCTCCCGCAGGCCGCGCGCCAGCGTCACCACCTCCGCGACCTTCTCCGCGCCGAACGCCAGCCAGCTACGCAGAGCGTCGTCGAGATCGGCCTCGGCGTCCAGTGAGTAGGGCACGTGCAGCGTCGAGCACGACGTCGAAACCGCCACGCTTCCAGCCGATCCCAGCAGGGTCGCCAACGTGCCAAGCGCCGCCTCGAGATCGGTGCGCCAAACGTTGCGGCCGTCGACGACGCCGGCGACGACCGTCTTGCCCGCCAGCTCCGGCACGGCGGCCAGTGGCGCGACGCTGCCCGCGACGAGATCGATGCCGATCGCCTCGACCGGCGTGCGGGCCAGCGCGGGCAACGCGTCAGTCAGCTCACCGAAGTAGGTCGCAACGAAGAGGGCAGGCCGCTTCTTCAGACCACCGAGCAACCGGTACGTACGCTCCGCCAGCTCTGCTGCGTTGTCGACGATGTCGGTCACCAGAACCGGTTCATCCAGCTGAGCCCATTCGACGCCCTGGTCGGCCAGCAGTTCGAGCAGCTCGGCGTACACGGCGAGGAGGTCGTCGAGCCGGCCGATCGGGGCCGCTCCGTCCGTAGCCTTGCTCAGCGCCAGGAAGGTGATCGGCCCGACGATCACCGGCCGCGCCGGAACGCCCTGTGCCCGTGCCTCTTCCAGCTCACCGATCACCTTGGCCGGGTTGAGTGCGAACCGGGTTCCAGCGCCGATCTCGGGCACCAGGTAGTGGTAGTTGGTGTCGAACCACTTCGTCATCTCCAGCGGGGCGATCTCGTCGTTCCCCCTGGCGGCGGCGAAGTAACGGTCCAGATCGTCGGCGACGTGCGCGACCCGGGGTGGGAGTGCACCCACCAACACCGCAGTGTCCAGGACTTGGTCGTAGTACGAAAAGGTGTTCACCGGAACCGAATCCAGCCCGGCGTCAACCAGTTCGCGCCAGGTGTCGCGGCGGATCGTCGCGGCGACACCTTCGAGCTCGGCACGGTCGATCCGGCCCGACCAGTACTTCTCGACGGCCCGCTTGAGCTCGCGGTTCGGGCCGATGCGCGGCGACCCGGTGATGGTTGTGGTCAATGGCTTCATTTTCGCGTCCTTCGCTGCAACGGGATGGTCACCGCCAGCGGACATCGAACCGAGCGCGGTCACCCACTAGGAGTAACCGCTTCGGCCGCCGCCCATTCCACGAGGCGATGAACCACCGGGCGCGGCGCGCCCGGTGCGGCTGGCAGGTCTTCGGACTCGCAGACACGCACTCCGAGCTCGATGAGCTCGACGTGCACCTAATGGCCGTCGCTTCCCAGCCGCAGATCTCTCTGCGGGCCAGTGCTGATGACGGCGGTCGTTCCTGCTTACCGCTGCGGGACAGTCCCGGATTCTCACCGGGTTCCCTCTTGCGATGTCGGCGCCAAGCGCCGACAAACCAGCTGCAAGCGTCACCGTTGCTCGCCACCTGCCCGCGATTCGTGTGCGTTGCGCTGGTTTGGTCGGGTCGGCGTGATGGTGCCCACACCACTTCCCTGTCGGGTTTGCACGAGGCCGCAAGCGGGCAGTTCAGGAGGGGTGGACCAGCGGTTTGCCTCCAGTGCGAGCGGCTCGCCCGGAATGCTTTCCCACCCGGGCGCACCGTATCGTCGCCTTGGTCTGTGTCCCACCACCCGGAAGGCCGCACCTTGCCCCAAGCCCCGAGTTCGACCGTCGCCGCACCGGAGGTCTGGCGCGGCAAGGCGTACCCGCTCGGCGCCACCTACGACGGTTCGGGTACCAACTTCGCGGTGTTCAGCGAGGTCGCCGAGCGCGTCGAGCTGTGTCTGTTCGACGCCGACGGCCTGGAGACCCGCGTGACCCTGCCCGAGGTGGACGGGTTCGTATGGCACGGCTTCGTGCCCAGCGTCGAGCCTGGCCAGCGCTACGGCTACCGGGTGTACGGCCCGTACGATCCGGGCGCGGGCCATCGGTGCAACCCCAACAAGTTGCTGCTGGATCCCTACGCCAAGGCCATTGACGGCACCTTCGCGTGGAACCAGTCGCTGTTCGGCTACACCTTCGGCGACGAGGACAGCCGCAACGACGACGACTCCGCGGCGAGCATGCCGAAGTCCGTGGTGATCAACCCGTTCTTCGACTGGGGCGTGGACCGTCCACCCCAGCATGAGTACGCCGACTCGGTCATCTACGAGGCGCACGTCAAGGGTCTGACCGAGACGCACCCCGACATCCCCGAGCAGATCCGTGGGACGTACGCCGCCGTCGCGCACCCCGTCATCATCGAGCACCTCACCAGCCTCGGCGTAACCGCCATCGAGCTGATGCCCGTGCACCACTTCGCCAACGACTCCACATTGATCGACAAGGGGTTGTCGAACTACTGGGGCTACAACACGATCGGCTTCCTGGCGCCCGACCCGAAGTACACCAGCAGCACCACGCCCGGCGGCCAGGTGCAGGAGTTCAAGGCGATGGTCCGCGCGCTGCACGAAGCCGACATCGAGGTGATCCTCGACGTGGTCTACAACCACACCGCCGAGGGCAACCACAGGGGCCCGACGCTGTCGATGCGCGGGATCGACAATGCCGCCTACTACCGGCTCGTCGAGGACGACAAGCGGTACTACATGGATTACACCGGGACGGGCAACAGCCTCAACGTCAGCCACCCGCACTCCCTGCAGCTGATCATGGACTCGTTGCGGTACTGGGTGACCGAGATGCACGTCGACGGGTTCCGCTTCGACCTGGCGTCCACCCTGGCCAGAGAGTTCTACGACGTCGACCGATTGAGCGCGTTCTTCGACCTGGTGCAGCAGGATCCGACGGTCAGCCAGGTCAAGCTGATCGCCGAGCCGTGGGACTTGGGGCCGGGCGGCTACCAGGTCGGTAACTTCCCGCCGCAATGGACGGAGTGGAACGGCAAGTACCGCGACACCGTCCGCGACTTCTGGCGCAGTGAGCCCGCCACCCTCGACGAGTTCGCCTACCGTCTGACCGGATCGGCCGACCTGTACGAGCACACCGCCCGCCGCCCGGTCGCGTCCATCAACTTCGTCACCGCTCACGATGGGTTCACGCTGCGCGACCTGGTGTCCTACAACGAGAAGCACAACGAGGACAACGGCGAGGACAACAACGACGGGGAGAGCCACAACAGGTCGTGGAACTGCGGTGTGGAGGGTCCCACCGACGATCCGGAGATCGACGCGCTGCGGGCCCGCCAGCAGCGGAACTTCCTGACGACTTTGCTCCTGTCGCAAGGGGTTCCGATGATCTCGCACGGTGACGAGCTCGGCCGCACCCAGCGGGGCAACAACAACGGCTACTGTCAGGACAACGAGCTCACCTGGGTCGACTGGGCCAACGCCGACAGCGACCTGCTCGAGTTCGCCCGTACGGTCTCGGCGCTGCGTGCCGCCCATCCGGTGTTCCGGCGACGGCGGTTCTTCAGCGGCAAGCCAGTGGGGCGGCGCGGCGCGAGAGGACTGTCCGACATCGCCTGGTTCGCTCCCGACGGTTCGGAGATGACCGGTGAGGACTGGGGCGCCGGCTTCGCGAAGTCGGTCGCGGTGTTCCTCAACGGCCATGGCATCCCCGACCGCGACGTGCGCGGGCAGCCCGTCACCGACGACTCGTTCCTGCTGTGCTTCAACGCCCACCACGAGGCCATCGAGTTCACGTTGCCGCCCAAGAAGTTCGGTGCGGCGTGGCGACCGGTGATCGACACCGAGGCCGCAATCGCCGACACGCATGAGCGGATCGTCGCGGCCGCAGCGGTGTCGGTGGGCGCCCGCTCGCTCATCGTGCTGGAGCCAGCGCCCGATCATTCCTGATCAACCGCTCGCGTTTAATTAGCTCTGCAACAGAGGTATTGTGGTCGGGTGGACACCCGGACCGATCTCGCCGCTGAACTCTTCGCGACGGTCGGCCGGTTCCGTCGCCAGGTGCGCCGGTCGGGCGGTGGCCCCGCGATCGGCACCGGCCTACCCGAATCACAGGCCGAGCTGCTGCGGCTGGTCGGTAGGCAACCGGGCATCTCCGTACGACACGCGGCCGCCGAACTCGGACTCGCGGCGAACACTGCATCAACGCTGGTGTCCCGGTTGTCGGCCGACGGCCTGCTGGTCCGCACCGTCGACCCCGACGACCGCCGCGTCGGCCGGCTGCGACTGACCGCATCGGCGCAGCGCATCGCCGACGAATCGCGCGCCGCCCGCCGGGCCGCCCTCGGTGCGGTGCTCGACGGTCTCGACGCCGACCGGATCGATCGACTGACCGACGGGCTGGCGGTACTCGCCGACTTGACCCGACTGCTGCGCGAGGAGGAAGCATGACCACCGCACCGGCGATCGACTGCCGGCACCTGACCCATCTCTACGGCCAATTCACCGCGGTGGACGACCTGACCCTGGAGGTCCAGGCCGGCGAGACCATGGGACTGCTCGGACCCAACGGGGCGGGCAAGACCACGGTCGTGCGGGTGCTCACCACGCTCACCCCCGTGCAGGACGGCGAGGTGCGGATCTTCGGATTCGACTCCCGTCGCGACACCTTGGACATCCGCCAGAACATCGGCTATGTGCCGCAACAACTCTCGATCGAGTCGGCGCTCACCGGCAGGCAGAACGTCGAACTGTTCGCCAGGTTGTACGACGTGCCGCGCAAGCATCGCCGCGCGCGGGTCGACGAGGCGCTGGATGCGATGCAGCTGCTCGACGTCGCAGGCAACCTCGCCGGGACGTACTCGGGCGGCATGGTGCGACGGCTCGAACTGGCGCAGGCGCTGGTGAACCGGCCGTCGCTGCTGATTCTCGACGAGCCCACCGTTGGCCTGGATCCCATTGCGCGCGATAGCGTCTGGTCACAGGTGGCGCGGATGCAGGACGAGTTCGGCATGACCGTGCTACTGACCACCCACTACATGGAGGAGGCCGACGCGCTGTGCGACCGGGTGGCCCTCATGCACCACGGCGTGTTGCAGACCGTGGGCACGCCGACCGACCTGAAGGCCACGGTGTCGGCGTTACCCGATGTCGCCGGCCGGGCGGCTCCGGAAGCGAGCCTGGAGGACGTGTTCCGGCATTACGCCGGCGAGGACCTGTCGGAGGACGCCGCCCGAAAGGGCCTGCGCGAAATCCGTTCCAGCAGAAGGGCGGCCCGTCGTGTCAGTTGACGAAACCTCTCCCCGTCGCTCCGACGCCGCGCCCCGTCCCCTCGCTCGCCCCGACGCCGCACACGTCGAACTGATCCTCGCGCCTCGCGGTCTGAAGCGCGTCACTGGACTGCTTCGTCGCATGGGCGCCTTCGCGCTGGTCGAGCTGCAGAAGCTCACCCACGACCGCAGTGAACTGCTCACCCGGATGGTGCAACCCGCGTTGTGGCTGTTGATCTTCGGCCAGACGTTCTCCCGCTTGCACGTGATCGACACCGGCGACGTGCCGTACCTCGCCTTCCTGGCACCCGGCATCATCGCGCAGTCTGCGCTGTTCATCTCGATCTTCTACGGCATCCAGATCGTCTGGGACCGTGACGCGGGCATCCTGGCCAAGCTGATGGTGACGCCCGCGCCCGCTTCGGCGATCATCACCGGCAAGGCGTTCGCGGCGGGCGTGCGGTCGGTCGCGCAGGTGGTCGGCGTGCTGGTGCTGGCCTATCTGATGGGCATCCACCTCACCGCCAATCCGTTGCGCATCCTCGCCGCGATGGGCGTCGTCGTGCTGGGGTCGGCGTTCTTCGCCTGCCTGTCGATGTCGCTGGCGGGCCTGGTGCGCAACCGGGACCGGCTGATGGGCATCGGCCAGGCCATCACGATGCCGCTGTTCTTCGCGTCCAACGCGCTGTATCCGATCGACGTCATGCCGCAGTGGCTGCGCTGGCTGTCGGCGATCAACCCACTCAGCTACGAGGTCAACGCGTTGCGCGCGCTGCTGCTTGGCACCCCGGGCAACATGTGGCTGGACGTCGGAATCCTGTTGTTCGCCGCGATCCTCGGCGTCGCCGCTGCGTCGGCCCTGTTGCGCAGGCTGGTGCGCTGACCCGCGGGTTTTTCGCCGAAATTGGGCCCCCGCGTGCAACGGGACATTCCCTGTCGTTGAGACAGCCTGTGGACAACCGTGGTTACTGTCCCGTCGCGTGTCGGAGCGGGGGATCACGCTCGGCGCCATGGGAACCGTGTTCTTGGGCAGCGAAGCTATCGACCGCAACGAAGTCACCGACCGGCGACCCAGATCCCGGTGCTCGACGGGAGTGGCCACGCGTTCGCCTATCTCGACATGGGTTGGGAGGACTTGCTGATCGCCGTCGAGTACGACGGTGATCAGCACCGGACGGAGCGAATTCGGTACGCCTGGGACGTCAAGCGGCTGCGACGGGTGCAGCAGATCGGCTGGCATCACATCAAGGTCATCGCCGAAGATCGCCCGCGCGACATCCTCGAGCGCGTGGCGCGCGCCTGGGCCTCGCGCCGAGACAGCAGCGATGGTCGTTGACGGGTCATCTCAACGACAGGGAATGTCCCGTTGCACGCGGGGCCCAATTTCGGCGCAAGGGAAATTACTTCGGCGCCGACAGGTCGTACACCGTCGCGCTGCCCATCTGCACGGAGCGGAAGGTGGTGGCCACCCACTTGGTGATGTCGGAGTGACCGTGAGCGGTCCACCCCTGGCCGCGGCCGCGGTTGTTCGAGGTGACGTAGAACGCGACCCGGTGGTGGGCGACGTCGTCCTGGAACTGCGGCAACGTCGGCGTCGGGTCGGTGCCGGAGAAGCCGCCGATCGCCATCACGGCGGTGTTGGTGGACAACTCGAGTCCCGCGGCACTCGACGACCGGTCGATGGCGGCCGACCACGGCGTGCTGGTCGCCTCCAACATCGCGTCCAGTTCCGGGGTGTCGACTCCCTTCCCGCCCCACATGCCCATCCCGCGTCCGCCCGCCCGCGCGGGGCCGACCGAAGGCCCGCCGCCCTGGTGCGGCGCCCCGACCGTCGCGACGGCGTACGCGGCGGGCCCGGCCAGCGCGCCTGCCACCGCCACGCCGAGCAACGCCAGCACCACACCGCGACGTGGCCGGACGGCCCACACCCCGAGCAGCGCCAGCGACGCGACCACGGTCAGCACCAGCACCGCCCACTTCAGGCCAGGGAGCCAGTCGGCGTTGCCCTCCAACGTCCACCAACTCCACAGTCCCGTCGCCAACAGCGTCACCACGAGACCGATACGGCACCACCACAGTTCGCGCCGCGCCCACATCTGGCCGACGCCGATCGCGAACATCGCCGCGACGGCAGGCGCGATGGACAGGCTGTAGTACGGATGGATCATGCCCTGCATGTAACTGAGCACCAGGCCGTCGACCAGGATCCAGCCGCCGAACAAGATCGCGGCTGCCCGCACCGGATCGGTGCGCGGGGCGCGGCCGCGCGCGACCACCACCAGGACGGTCGCCAGCATCGCGGCGGGGATCAGCCAGCCGATCTCGAACCCGAACTCACCCGAGAACAACCGCGTGAGGCCCTGCGACTGGCTGCCGAATCCGCCAACCCCGAACGCACCACCGGCCCGTTGGGTCGCGACGTGTACCTGGCTGCCCGCCAACGTGCCCAGCTCCGACGTCGGCGGCGTGAACGCCGGATGGTTGCGGCCCAGCACCCTGGCGAACCCGTTGTAGCCGAGCACCAGGTTCATGAAGTTGTTGTCGGTCGAGCCGGCGATGTAGGGCCGCGACGACGCCGGCCACAGCAGCGTGAGCACCACGAACCAGCCTGCCGCCGCCACGAATCCGGCCGCCGCCCCGAGCAGGTGCAGCAGCCGGTTCCGGAACGGCACCGGTGCGGCCACCAGATACGCGGCGGCCAATGCGGGGCCCACCATGACGCCCTCGAGCATCTTGGCCAGGAACGCGAGGCCCAGTGCGACGCCCGCCAACGCGAACCACCTCGCACCGTGGCTTTGCCTGTCTTGCTCCTCGCGTCCGCAGTCCAGCGCGCGCACCGTGCAGTACGCCGCGGCCGTCATCAGCAGCACCATCGCCGCGTCGGGGTTGTTGAACCGGAACATCAGCACGGCCACCGGCGTCAGCGCCAGCGCCAGGCCTGCAAGCAGCCCGGTCCGCGGGCCGCTGATCCGCGCCACCGCGGCGTACAGCAGCGCGACCGCACCGACCGCCATCAAGGCCTGCGGGACCAACATGCTCGCGCTGCTAAACCCGAACAGTTGCCCCGAGAGCCCCATCACCCACTGCGACAGTGGCGGCTTGTCGACGGTGATGAAGTTCCTCGAGTCCAGCGAACCGAACAGCAGCGCCTCCCAGTTCGTCGCACCGGCCTGCGCAGCCGCCGCATAGAACTGGTTGCCCATCCCATTGATGGTGATGTTCCACAGATAGAGGACCGCGGTGCCGGCCAGCAGTACGACGAGGCCCACCCGATTCCACGTGGTGGCCGAGATTCGGGTGGGCGGTGTCGGGGTGGGTTCGGGGTTGGTCGGCGTCGTCTGGAGCGCGTTGAACGTCGTTGTCACACCGCCCAGTGACGCATCGCTACCGTGGGCCGCCCTGTGAGCCGGCCGCGAGACGGCTGCGGGTTGCCCGCAGTGCCCCTTCCGTGACGGCGCAGGCACCGATCCGTTACCGGACTCGATTCGGCCGGAGTGCCGGAGGTCAGCCGACGAGTCTGACGATCGCCCCCATCGGGATGGGCAGCCAACCCGGTCGGTGCCGGGCCTCGTAGCCCACCTCGTACACCGCCTTGTCGAGTTCGTAGGCGGCGAGCAGGTCGGGCTGGTCGCTGGGATCGGCCCCTCCGGCCGCCGCGTACCCCTCGCAGAACGAGGAGCTGTTCCGTTCGACCCATTCGCGGGCACGTGCGGCGAGTTGCTTGTCCTGCTGCGGGTCACCGCCGCGTTCGACGAGCCGTTGGTAGGCGGCGTACTCGTAGGACCGCAGCACACCGGCGACGTCGCGCAGCGGGGAGTCGGGTCGCCGGCGATCGGCCAGCGGCTGCCCTGGTTCGCCCTCGAAGTCGATCAGCAGCCACCGCTCGGGGGTGCGCAGCACCTGGCCAAGGTGCAGGTCGCCGTGCATCCGTTGGACGGTGATGGACTCATCGGCCAGCTTTCGGTACCGCTCCTCGATCGTCGTGACGTACTGCTCCAGATCCGGCACCGCCGTGGCGACCGCGTGCAGTCGTTCCAGCAGGGCGTCCGTCGGGAACGGCACGTGCCACGTGCCGAGCGCCTCGGCGAGCGTCTGGTGCACCGAGGCGACGGCTTCGCCGAGTCGGTAGGACTCGCCAGCGAAGTCGCCGCCGACCTCGTTGGCGTAGAGGTCGCCCTCGGCGAACAGGTCGCGCGTGCTCGCCATCGCCATGTCCCAGCCCTCGGCCGCGTTGGCGGCGAACTCGGTCACCATGCCGAGTGCGTACGGTTCGCCGTCGAGGACGGCCTCGTACGAGCCGAGCAGCCGGGCAACGTGCGGATTGCCTGCACGGGCCAGCACCCGGTTGAGCTCGATGTCGGGGTTCACCCCAGGGGTGACCCGGCGGAACACCTTGAAGACGGCCGCATCCTCGAACACCACGCTGGTGTTGCTCTGTTCGGCGGTCGACACCCGCGGCGCCTTGTCCACCGGCAGCTCGGCGTCGGGTTCCCTGATGAACCGAAGCGGCCCGACCGATGCGGACCGGTCGACCAGTGCCAGGAGTTCCCTGGCGGCGTCGGGGTCGTACAGCGCGTCGTAGGCGGTCCGTTTGCCGCCCTCCTCACCCACGGTGCCGATGGTTGCGACGTCGCTGTACTCGTCGATCGGCGCAGTTCCCCAGCGGATCAGCACCTGGTAGAGCTCGGACGATCCGTCGGTATAGCCCACGTCGAGCAGGACCAGATCGAGGTCGACCCCGGAGTCACTGCGCAGCGGCACGACGTGGCCGGGCCGCACCTCCGCCAGGTCCCTGCCGCGTCCGGCGTACCAGCGCTGCGACGGCAGCCATTCGGTCCACGGCAGGCGGGCCGGCGCGCTCATCGAATCTCCTCCGACTCTCGTAGGGGCTCCCGGAGTTGAAACCAGTAGAACCCATGCCCCGGCAGCGTGAGCATGTAGGGGAGCTGACCGATCGGGGGGAACTCGACGTGCCCGGTCATCTCGACCGGCGAGTAGCCGCTCCACTGTTGCAGGTTCAGCTCGATGGGCTGCGGGAATCGGGACAGGTTGTTGACGCACACCACGGCGTCCACCTCGCCGTCGCGATCGAGCTCGCGCACGTACGCCAGCACGGACGGGTTGGAGCCACCCAACTCGCGGTAGGTGCCGACGGCGAACGCGTCGTGTCTGCGCCGCACCGCCAGCATGGTGCGGGTCCAGTTCAACAACGAGTTGGAGCTGTCACGCTGGGCCTCGACGTTGACCGACTGATAGCCGTAGATCGGGTCCTGATTGGGCGGCAGGTACAGCCGCCCGGGGTTCGCCGTCGAGAAGCCCGCGTTGCGATCGGGCGTCCACTGCATCGGGGTGCGCACACCGTCGCGGTCGCCGAGCCAGATGATGTCGCCCATGCCGATCTCGTCGCCGTAGTACAGCACCGGCGAGCCGGGCAGCGAGAGCAGCAGCGCGGTGAACAGCTCGATCTGATTGCGGTCGTTCTCCAGAAGTGGCGCGAGCCGCCTGCGGATGCCGACATTGGCCTTCATCCTCGGATCCTTGGCGTACTCGGAGTACATGTAGTCGCGCTCTTCGTCGGAGACCATCTCCAGCGTCAACTCGTCGTGATTGCGCAGGAAGATGCCCCATTGCGCCATGTCGGGGATCTCCGGCGTCTGCGCCAGGATCTCCGAGATCGGGAACCGCGACTCGCGACGCACCGCCATGAAGATGCGCGGCATCAACGGGAAGTGGAACGCCATGTGGCACTCGTCGCCGCCGGTCGCCGGATCGCCGAAGTACTCCACGACGTCGGCAGGCCACTGGTTCGCCTCGGCCAACAACACCCGCCCCGGGAACTCGTCGTCGATCACCTTGCGGCAGTGTTTCAGGAAGGCGTGCGTCTCGGGCAGGTTCTCGCAGTTGGTGCCCTCGCGCTCGAACAGGTACGGCACGGCGTCGAGCCGGAAGCCGTCGATGCCGAGGTCGAGCCAGAACCTCAGTGCATCCAGCATCTCCTCCTGGACGGCCGGGTTGTCGTAGTTCAGGTCGGGCTGATGGGAGAAGAACCGGTGCCAGTAGAACTGTTTGCGCACCGGGTCGAAGGTCCAGTTGGACTCCTCGGTGTCGACGAAGATGATCCGGGCGTCCTGGTAGAGCTGGCTGGTGTCACTCCACACGTAGTAGTCGCCGTACGGCCCGTCCGGATCGCGCCGCGACTCCTGGAACCACGCGTGCGATTCCGACGTGTGGTTCATCACCAGGTCGGTGATGACGCGGATGCCGCGCCGGTGCGCGGCGTCGAGCAGTTCGACGAAGTCGTCGACGGTGCCGAACTCCGGCAGCACCTTGTAGAAGTCACGGATGTCGTAGCCACCGTCGCGCAGCGGTGAATCGTAGAAGGGTGGCAACCAAAGACAGTCGACACCAAGCCATTTCAGATAGTCGAGCCGATCGGTCAACCCACGCAGGTCACCAGCCCCGTCGGAGTTGGAGTCGTTGAACGCGCGGACGAGCACCTCGTAGAACACTGCGTGCTTGAACCATGTGCGATCTTCGGGGAGCGTCCGCGCGTGTTCGAAGTCGTCCGCGGTGGGGTGCTCCACCATGCCGTCGGTTCCGGTGGTCTGATCCATCAAGGTTCAAACCTACCCACCTTCGGCTGTATTGAATCCTGCCATCGGGGAGGTGTGGTTCACGCCGCAGGCTCAGAATGCGTCGTCGGCGCTCCAGACGCGCTCGGCAACCGGCGCCGCGGTTCCGGTCAGCACGAGCCATCCCAACGTCACGACGCCGACCAGCACGCAGACGTCGGCGGCGTTGAACGTCGGTGACCATCCGACGGAGACGAAGTCCACCACCGCACCCCGCAACGGCCCCGGTGCGCGGAACACGCGGTCGGACAAGTTGCCGAGGGCGCCACCGAGGACGAGACCGAGCCCGACGGCCGCCACCGGCGACACCACACTGCTGCCCCGCCACGCGACGGCGCAGACGACGGCCCCGACCAGCAGCGTCAGCAACGCAGGCTGACTTTCGCCCCATGCCAACGCCGCTCCCGAATTCCGGATCAGGAGGCACGACACCGAATCGCCGAACAGCCACACCCGTTCGCCCGGGGTCAGCACACCCACCGCGACGGACTTGGTGACGACGTCGACGACCAACACGGCGGCCGCGGTCACCACGAACAGCGCGGCCCGAGACCCACTCCCTCGTTGCGCGCCCACTCGCCCATCATGTGCGGCGAGGGCCACGCGGCCCTATCTCGAGGTGACGCGCGGATGAACGGCGAACGTCGAGGTCACGGCAGGATCGCCGGGGCGAGCGCAGCGACGGGAAAGGCGCCGGGGCGAGCGCAGCGACGGGGAGGGGCGACGTCACTGCAGGAAGCGGGCGGCGTCCGAACGAACGTAGCGGCCCGAGTTGGCCTGCCGGAAGCCGATCATGCCACCGCTCGCGGTGATCGCCAGCAGCCCCGCGATACCGGGCAGCGCGACGATGGCCAGTTCACCGACCCTGGCGGTGCGCAGGTACTGCGGGAAGCCCTGCCGGTAGGCGGTGTTGCCCATCGGCGCGGTGGCGCTGGCAGGGGCAGCCTCGCCTGCCTGCACCGAGCCCTGTGTGACGGAGCGTCCCGCCGGTGCGCGCACGCCCGCGGTCCCGACGCCAAGCACCTGTCCCGTCATACCCGCGGGCACGACCTCTGCCAGCGGGCGCGGCGGGCCAAGCCGCAACGCGGGGAACGCCGTCGGCGCCTGCAGCACAGGCATGTCGGACGTGCCCTCCGACATCGATGTGAGGCCAGTACCTCCGCCCGCGGAGTCGATGACGGGCTCCTCCTCCATGATCTTGAGGGTCGGCTCCGGCGGTGGCGGTGGGAACGGGTTGTACGGCGCGTAGGCCTCCGACACCAAGGAGTTGAGGGTGGCGAAGGTGTCCTGCACGCTCGAATAGGCGGATTGCGGGTCGGTCAGATTGATCGACCACTGTGTGTCGGACGTACCGGGGAACGTCGGCAGGCGAACCGAGAAGGGTGCCGCACCGGGAAGCGTGATCTCGGCACTGCTGCCCACCAACTTCTTCGGGGGGATCTCCGGCTCGGTGACCTCGGTCCAGGACCCCTCCGGCAGCTCGACCGTGGGATCTGGCTTGGATTCCGGGTCGGGATCGGTCTTGGAAGGGTCGGGGGTCTTCACGGTGGGCTTGGGCAGGTGGCCCGGAGTCCTGCCGTTGCCGAAGATGCTGCGCGGCCTCTGCAGGGCGTCGCGCAACCGACTCAGCGGACCCTGTGGCTCGACCGGCGTCGCTACCGTGGGCGGGGGTTCGCTGACCGGGCCGGTCTCGCTGCTCTGACCCGACTCCGAAGAGTTGCCAGAATCGTCTGGATCAGCACCCGCAATGCCCGCACCCGCGCCGCCGATCACCAGCGTCGCGCAGAGCGCGACGAGACATAGCATCAAGCGGTTAACGGAGGTCGGCACAACCCTCTCGTTTCTGATCGAACGGACGTCAGCTGCTGAACGACGTTTAGCTGATTGTGGCATATGTCACTGGCTCAGTGTTAATGAAATATATTTGCCAGCCTTCCGCCATGTAGGGTGCCGACGTGGCTTCCCGTGACCACGGTGACCCGGGTGACGCCCCGTCCGTCCCGCCTCCGCTGAACCCCCTCACCAATGCCGTGCGACCGTCGGCCGCGGAGGAGGCCCGCACCATCGCTGCCTCGACCAACATCGCGACGCTGGCGTCGTTGACCAGCGACGGCGACCCGTGGGCTTCGTTCGTCACGTACGGCCTGCACGGTGGTGCCCCGGTTCTCTGCGTGTCCAACATGGCCGAACACGGCCGCAACCTCGTCGGCGATCAGCGGGCCAGCCTGTCGGTCGTCGCGCCGGCAACCGAGGGCGATCCGCTCGCCAACGGGCGTATCACGCTTGCCGGTGTGGTGGAGCGGCCGTCGGGCGACGAGCACGCCGCGGCGCGGCAGGCACACCTCGATGCCGTGCCCGCGGCCAAGTACTACGTCGACTACAACGACTTCGCGCTGTGGGTACTGCGCGTGCACCGGGTCCGTTGGGTCGGCGGCTACGGCCGGATGGACTCCGCCACCGCCGAGGACTACGCCGCGGCCCAGCCCGATCCGGTCACGCCCACCGCCGCGGGCGCCATCGAGCACCTCAACGCCGACCACGCGGCGGCCCTTGTCGCGATGGCGCGCACGCTCGGCGGTTACCCCGACACCGCGGAGGCCACGTGCACCGGCGCCGACCGCTACGGGCTGGACCTGCGGGTGACCACCGAACGCGGGGTGGCCTACACCCGGGTCGGCTACGCAGCACCGATTGACTCCATGAACGAATTGCGCGCGGCCACAGTCGAGTTGACGCGCCGCGCCAGGCAGGGCTGACCGCTTCCGATCCATCCGGGCGCGGACCGATACCATCGCCGTATGCCCGACCGCCCCGACAACTGGCAAGCCGCCTTCGACCTGATCCGCACCAGGGGACACGAGCGACGCGATGAGCCGTTCAAGCTCGCCAGCGGCCAGCTCAGTCACGACTACATCGACGGCAAGTACGCCGTCGACACCGGCGAGCGGTTGACCATCGTCAGCCGAGCCGTCGCCGACCTCGCCGCACGCGCCGGAATCGAGTACGACGCCGTCGGCGGGCTGACCATGGGCGCCGACCCGCTGGCGCACGGCGTCGCGATGGTGACGGGCAAGGCCTGGTTCTCGGTGCGCAAGGAGCAGAAGCAGCGCGGCCACGAGCAGTGGGTCGAGGGCACTCGGCTCCAGCCGGGCACCCGCGTCCTGCTCGTCGACGACGTGATCAGCACCGGCGGTTCGACCGAGCTGGCACTCGAGCGGATCGCCCCGCTCGGGGTCGTCGTTACGGGCGTGATCCCGATGGTCGACCGCGGCGACGTCGCAGCCAAGCGGTTCGCCGCGCGCAACGTGCCGTTCGTTGCGCTGGTCACCTACCGGGACCTTGGCATCGACCCGGTTCAGGACGTCTGAGGCACCACCAGCAGCGTCGTGGGCTCCACGCCGACGGTCACCGGCGACCCGGGTTCGAAGGTCCGGGCCTGGGCGCTCGGCAGCTGAGCGTCGATCACCGCACCGTCGGGCAGCGCGACGTACACCCGCGAGATCGGTCCCAGGAACGCGACGGACCGGACCGTCGACGTGCCCGCGCCATCGGCGGTCACCGTCACCGACTCGGGCCGCAGCAGTGCGGTGCCCGCTCCGGAGGAGATCGAGCCCGCCAGGGTCGGCACCGACGTGCCCAGCAGCCGAGCCTGCCCCGACACGACCTCAGCGGGCACCTTGTTGTTCAGCCCGACGAACTCGGCGACGAACGGCGTCGCGGGATCGGCGTACACCTTCGCGGGCGGGTCGAGCTGTTCGAGTCGACCGCGGCTCATCACGCCGACCCGGTCGGCCACGGCCAGTGCCTCCTCCTGGTCGTGGGTGACGAACAGCGTCGTCGTGCCGACCTCGAGCTGGACGCGGCGGATCTCGTCGCGCAGCTGCGTGCGCACCTTGGCGTCGAGCGCGGACAGCGGCTCGTCGAGCAGCAGCACGCTCGGCTGGATCGCCAATGCCCTGGCCAGTGCGACGCGCTGCTGCTGACCGCCGGACATCTCCGCGGCGTACTTGTCCACGTGCTCCGACAGACCCACGAGGTCGAGCATGTCTCCCGCGCGGGTAGCGCGGTCCTTCGTCGCCCGGCCCCGCAACTTGAGCCCGAACTCCACGTTCTGCAGTGCGGTGAGGTGCGGGAACAGGCTGTACGACTGGAACACCATCCCCATGTCGCGTTTGTTGGCGGGAACTCCCGTGATGTCGCGGCCTGCCACCGACACCGTCCCCGACGTCGCCTCGTCGAGGCCGGCCAAGATCCGCAGGGCGGTGGTCTTGCCGCAGCCCGACGGGCCCAGCAGGGCGATGAACTCCCCCGGCTCCATGTGCAGGGTCAGGCCGTCGAGCGCCCGCACTGAGCCGTAGACACGGGTCAGGTCGTTCAGCTCGACGCTGACCCCCGTGGTCGATGCCACACCGACTCCGGTGGTCATACTCGCCGCCTCCCTCTGGTTACCAATGAAAGAGCAAGCAGCAGAACGAAACCGAACAGCAAGGTGGCCAACGAGGCGGCCACCGAGGTCGGCCCGTCGCTCTTGCCGATCGCGACGATCTGCACCTGCAGGGTCTCGAACCCGGACAGCGAGGCGATGGTGTACTCGCCAAGCACGACGGCCACCGAGATGAACGCGGCCGACAGGATTCCCGACCAGATGTTGGGCACCACCACGCGCAGGATGGTCGTGGTCCACCCGGCGCCGAGCGAGCGTGCGGCCTCCGCCAGCGTGCGCAGGTCGATCGCGGACAGGGCGGCGTCGATCGCCCGGTAGGCGAACGGCAGCACCACCACGACGTAGACGAACGTCAGGGTCAGCGCGGACTCCCCGAGCAGATACGTCACCCACAGGTACACGTTCTTCAATCCGACCACGATCACCAACGCCGGAATGGTCAGCGGCAGCAGGCAGAGGAACTCGACGGCGCCCTTGGCCCACGGCGTGCGCAGGCGGACCCAGATCATGGTGGGCACCAGCACGATCAGCATCGCCACCACGGTCAGCACCGCGAGCGACAGCGACGTGATGATCGCCTGATACAGCGCATCGTCGGCGAACAGGTTGGCCCACGCGGTCAGCGTGCGTCCGCCCTTGATCAGGTTGCGGGTGGAGAAGTCCGCCATGGCATAGAGCGGAAATAGGAAGAACGCCCCGAACAGCACCCACAGGCAGGCCCGTACCGCGCGGGTCATCTCAGCCACCTCGAGGTGCGCCGCATCAGCAGGTTGTAGGCCGCCATCACCAGCGCGACGACGACGATCATCTCCAGCGCCAGGGCGTACGCGAACCCCGACTGGCCGAGCACCACCTCGCTGGTCAATGCCGAACGGATCAGCAGCGGCACGATCGGACTGCCCTGACTGACCAGCGCGGCGGCCGTCGCATAGGCGGCAAAGGCGTTGGCGAACAACAGAAGTAGCGAGGCAAGGAACGCGGGGGTGAGCAGCGGGACCGCAACCTCGCGCCAGTACTGCCACGTCGACGCGCCGAGGCTGACCGCGGCCTCACGCCACTGACTGCGCAGCCCCTCCAGCGCGGGCAGGAAGACGATCACCATCAGCGGGATCTGAAAGTAGGTGTACACCAGGATCAGACCGGGCAGACCGTACAACCAGCCGGAGCCTGCCAGGTTCCAACCGAGGAACTCCTGCACCCACAGCGTCAGAACGCCGTTGAGGCCGATGGTGGCCAGAAACGCGAAAGCCAGTGCCACGCCACCGAACTGGGCCAGCACGCTGCACAGCGAGATCACCGTGCGGCGGATCACCGACGACGGAGGACGGCTGACGATCAGCCACGCCAGCAGCGCGCCGAGCACCGCGCCCAGCAGCGCAGTGCTGCCAGAGAGCAGCACGCTCTTGCCAAGCGCGGTGAGCGCCGTCTCGGTGAAGAGCGCCTGTACGCGGCCCAGCGAGAACCGGCCGTCTTCGGTCACCGCGCTGACGATGACGGTGATGGTCGGGACGATGAGGAAGACCGCGACGACCCCGAAGAACGGCAGCAGGGGGACGGCGTCGCGGACGCGGCGGATCAGCCGACTGCCTTCGCCCAGTTGGCCTGCAGGTACTTCGTCGCCGCCTGGTTCTGATCGATCGTGACGAACGTCGCCGCCCCGTCGACCGGTGGCAGCACCTTATAGGCGGCCTGGTCGATGGTGCCCTTGGTGACCATCGTGTCGGCCCGCACAGGACGGGCGCCACCCTGTAGGTACAGGTTCTGGCCCTCGTCGCTGTAGAGGAACTCCTCCCACAGCCGGGCCGCGGCCGGGTGCGGCGCATCCTTGTTGATCGCCTGGTAGTAGTAACCGGCCACCGCGGCGTTCGGTGGGATGACCACCTGCCACGACGGCAGCTTCTTCGTCTCGGCGACGTTGAGGTAGTCCCAGTCGATCACCACGGGAGTCTGGCCCGATTCGATGGTCGCGGGTGTCGGGTCGACCGGCAGGAAGTTGCCCGCCTCCTTGAGCTTGCGGAAGAACTCGACGCCGGGGGCGATGTCGTCGGGCGAGCCGCCCTGGGACACCGACACCATCATCACGCCCGAGAACGCGGCGCCGGCCTGCGTCGGGTCGCCGTTCAGCGCGACCTTGCCCTTGAACTCCGGGCCCAGCAGGTCGCTCACGCCCTTGATCGGCGGCACCTTGGACGAGTCGAACCCGATCGACATGTAGCCGCCGTAGTCGTTGACCCAGGCGCCGGCGGGGTCCTTGAACGCGTCGGAGATGTCGCCGAACGTCTCCACCTTGTACGGCGCGAACAGCGCGGTGTTGGCCAGCGCCACCGATTGACCCAGGTCGAACACGTCCGGTGCGGTGGACTTGCCCTTCTGCTGGTTGGCGGCGTTGATCTCGTCCTGGCTGGCGGCGTCGGGCTGCGCGGAGTTGACCTTGATGCCGTACTTGTCGCCGAACGCCTTGATGATGGCGCTGTAGTTGGCCCAGTCCGGCGGCAGGGCGATCACGTTGAGTTCGCCCTCCTTCTTCGCCGCCTCGACCAACTTGTCGATTCCGCCGAAGTCGCCGGCCGAGGTGGCCTCGCCCGCCTTGACACCCGAGTCGGTGGTCTCTCCGCCGCTGTCCTTCTCCGGCGGCGCGCACGCGACGAGCGCGCCTGCGACGAGGAGGATTACGGCACCGGCGGCGGCTGCGAGCCGAGAATTCTTCATTGGCGAACCTTCTTATGGGCGCAAGGCGCGGCGGTGGCGTCGAGGTGACGTCAATATGACCGGGCCAGGTCGCGGGGGTGAAAGAAACCGACGTCGCGTGACCTTACCCGCGCGCTCGCGACACCGCGGCGCGTTCGCGGCAGACCACCGGCCCGCCGCCGCCACGCCACGTCAGTTTGCGCGCTACCGCACGTTTGCCCAGGTAGCCGCCTAGCATCAGGGGGTGGCGGAAAGTGGGGCCTCGGGCGACTCCGACTACACCGGGGACTTTCGATTGGACGATCCAGCCGAGACCGACCGGCTGGCCATTCCGGTGCCGGAGGCACCCGCAGATCCAGAACCCGGGGTGCCCGGCGACGACTTCGACTACCTGTTCAACGACCCGGCGGACGATCGATCCGACGCCCCACCGCTCGACGGCGGCACCGCCGACGACGGCTGGGAGGGCGCCGGATGGACTGGATGGGAGGATGCGCGACCGGTCGAGCCCGACCCCGAGTCCGTCGGCGACCAGTACGTGGACCAGGACGAGGACCAGTACGTCGACCCGGATGGGGACCGTTTCGACGCGTTCAATGCGAACACATGGCATTTCAAGGCTCCGCCCACGCCGTGGTACCAGACTCAACAGGCCCTGATCGCGCTGGCCGCGGTTGCGGTGGCGCTCATCGCACTCGTCGTGTCGGTCGTCTTGCTCGCCTTCCGCGGCCCGTCGGACACCGACGAGACCCCCACCACCGACACGTCGTCCACCCCGACCACGGCCGCGAGCACCCCGGAGACCACCAGCGCACTGCCACCCCCGCCGCCGCCCCCGCCGGAGACGTCGGCATCATCGATCGCACCGCCGCCGGTGTACAACCGACCGCGCGGTGAACCGCGGCAGACGAAGCAACCGGAGATCGGCATCACCCGCACGCCGGTCACCCGCACGCAGATGAGCGTTGCCCCGCAACCCCGCTCGGGCTCGCAGCGCCGATGACCGGTTTCGACGCCGCCGGGTCGTTCGCCGCCGCCGGCGTGGCCGTGCTCGCCACGGTCGGTTCGGACTCTGTTCCCCACGTCGTGCCGGTGGTGTTCGCGGTGAGCGGCGGATCGGATGGCGCCACGCTCTATACCGCAGTCGACGCCAAGCGGAAGTCCACCCAGCGGCTGCGCCGGCTGGCCAACATCGCGGCCAACCCGCGGGTGAGCCTGCTCGTCGACCACTACGACGACGACTGGACGCAGTTGTGGTGGGTGCGCGCCGACGGACTCGCCGAGATCCACGACACCGGCGAGGAAATGGCGATCGGGTACGCGTTGCTGCGCCGCAAATACCCCCAGTACGAGCGGATCGCACTGGACGGCCCGGTCGTGACCGTCGACGTGCAGCGCTGGTCGTCCTGGCAGGCGTAGCCGCGATTACTGCCATCCGTCGATCAATTTCTGCCACTGGAATTAAACCCCTGACCTGTTGGTTTAAACGATCAGACCGGTTCGAGAAAGCTCGGGACGGTCGGGGAAGCATCCGAACCGCGATACCGGCACCACGGCTCGAGAGCGGATGAAGAGGAAGAAAGAAGCAAGCAGCATGAAGAACCTTGGATTTGCCACCGTCGTCGCCAGCGGTCTGGTGGCGGCCGTCCTCGGGCTCGCAGCGCCCGCCGACGCCGCACCGAGCGGGCCTGGCAACGCGCAGGACACCATCAGCCAGCTCGAGTCGCAGGGCTTCAACGTGATCGTGAACCACGTCGGCAGCACCCCGCTGGAGCAGGCGTCCGTCGTCGCCGTCCGTCCCGGACAGACCTTCAGCCGGACCGACTCCGGAAACCCCGGAGACGACCTGTTGACCACGGTCACCGACAAGACCGTCTACGTCGACGTGAAGTAACCCGCAACATCGAAGAGGGGCACCCCGACCGGGGTGCCCCTCTTTCGTGTCTGCGGACCCTTGTGCCCGTCACCGGTTTGGGTGATGGTGGATCGATCGGGCCAGAGGGGACGTCATGGCAGACAAGACGAACACAACCCAGCGCAACGGCGCCGCTCCCACCGCGGACGGTCCGGCTGCCATCCGCAACGTGGTGCTCGTCGGACCATCCGGCGGCGGCAAGACGACCCTCGTCGAAGCACTATTGGTGGCCACGGGCGTGTTGACCCGGCCTGGATCGATCGCCGACGGCACCACGGTCTGTGACTGCGACGAGGCCGAGATCGAACAGCAGCGTTCCGTCGGCCTGGCGCTGGCGTCGCTGACGCACTCTCGCGTGAAGGTCAACCTGATCGACACACCCGGCTACGCCGACTTCGTTGGCGAGTTGCGGGCGGGTCTGCGGGCGGCGGACTGCGCGCTGTTCGTGATCGCCGCCAACGAGGCCGTCGACGAGCCGACCAGATCGCTGTGGCTGGAGTGCAGCCGGGTCGGCATGCCGCGCGCGGTGGTGATCACCAAGCTCGACCACGCCCGCGCGGACTACAACGGGGCGGTGGCCGCCGCCCGGAACGCGTTCGGCGACAATGTCCTTCCGTTGTTCGTGCCCGGCAGCACCGGTGTGGTGGGGCTGTTGTCCCCCACGGGCGACGACGCGGTCGCCGAGCTGCGCGGCACCTTGATCGAGGCCATCATCGAGGAATCCGAGGACGAGACGCTGATGGAGCGCTACCTCGGTGGTGAGGACGTAGAGGCGTCCGTGCTGATCGGCGACCTCGAGAAGGCCGTCGCCAAGGCGTCGTTCTTTCCCGTACTCCCGGTGTGCAGCACCACCGGTGTCGGGACGACGGAGTTGTTGGACGTCATCGCCACTGGATTCCCTTCGCCCCCAGAGCATCCGATGCCCGAGGCATTCACCCCCGCGGGTGCCGTGCGCCCGTCGCTGGCCTGCGACCCGGCCGGCCCGCTGCTCGCCGAGGTGGTGAAGACGACGTCGGACCCCTACGTCGGCAGAGTCAGCCTGGTCCGGGTGTTCTCCGGCACCATTCGGCCCGACATGACAGTTCACGTGTCGGGCCATTTCGCGTCGTTCTTCGGGGCGGGAGACGACCAGGGACACCGCAAGGATCACGACGAGGACGAGCGGATCGGCGCGCTGTCGTTCCCGCTTGGCAAGCGACAGCGCATCGCGGCGTCGGTGGTGGCAGGCGACATCTGCGCGATCGGCAGGCTCAGCCGCGCCGAGACCGGTGACACGTTGTCGGACAAGGAACAACCCCTGGTGCTCAAGCCGTGGACCATGCCGGAACCACTGCTGCCCGTTGCCATCGAACCGCATGCGAAGACCGACGAGGACAAGTTGGCCGTCGGCCTGCAACGCCTCGGCGCCGAGGACCCGACGCTGCGCATCGACCAGAATCCCGAGACGCATCAGATCGTGCTGTGGTGCATGGGCGAGGCCCACGCCGGTGTCGTGCTCGACGGGCTGGCCAAGCGGTACGGCGTCTCCGTCGACACGGTGGAGGTGCGAATCCCGTTGCGGGAGACGTTCGCCGCCTTCGCCAAGGGTCACGGCAGGCACGTCAAACAGTCCGGCGGGCACGGTCAGTACGCCGTCTGCGACATCGAGGTGGCACCGCTGCCG
>Ga0193743_1000615_pt1 | contig 27915 bp, 27 predicted proteins | sample L2c2metaG_FD_143038 | JGI IMG/M metagenome (GOLD analysis project Ga0193743, IMG submission 143038) | Soil microbial communities from a riparian zone of the East river system, Colorado, United States - L2c2 | ecosystem: Environmental > Terrestrial > Soil > Riparian zone | place: USA: East River...
AGAGCCGGCCGGGCGCGGCGACGGGCGTGAGCCGGCCGCGGCCACCTACGGCCGCGAGGCAGCCGGACGTGGCGACGGCCGCGAGCAGGCCGCAGCCGGCTACGGCCGCGAGTCGGCCGGGCGCGGCGATGGGCGTGACCCCGCCGGGCGCGGCGATGCGGCCGGCTACGGGCGTGAGTCTGCGGGTGCGACCTATGGGCGTGAGTCCGCCGGGCGCGGCTACGACGGTGGCTACGGGCCCGAGGTGGCCGACGAGGAGCCCGCCGGGCAGCCGGCGATGGCGACGACCGCGGGCACCTACGGCGCGCCGGCGGACGGGCGTGGTGCCGCCACACCGCGGGCGCCGCGAGCCCGGACGCCCGGTGGCGTTGTCCGGCACACCGAGACCGTCCAGGTCACCACCCGGCACACGGTGGTCGACGGGCGGGGCGGTGGCAGCTACGGCACCGGCGACATCTACGCCGACGAGAACCGTTACGGCGGTGCTGACTACCGGTCCGGCGGCACGTATGGCGGCCGCCGGAGCCAGGACGAGGACGCCGCAGCGGCGGCAGAGCCGGCCTACGAGAGCTACGCCGGCCGGCGCAGCCGGGCCGACGACGAGCCGGCGGGCTCCTGGACCGAGCCGCGGCCGTCCAGCGACCGGGAGGAGTCGTTCACCGACCGGCGGCTGCGCGAACTGCGCGGCGACCGGCCGGCGATCGAGCGGGGCGACGACCCGGCCCACGACGACCAGTGGGCCTCGGCCCGGGCCGGCGACCGCTGGGCTTCCGTCCGGGCCGACGACCGCGGCCGTGAGCTGAGGGTGGGCGAGCGCCGGGCGAGCGTCCGGGCCGACGACTCCGGCACCGAATACCGCATCGAGGACCGCTGGGCCGCGGTCCGCCGCGACGACGAGCGGGCCAGCAGCGGCCCCGACGCCTGGTATGCCGGCGCCTGGTCTGGCAGCCAGGCCAACCCCGGCGGCGGCAGCCCGAGCGACAGCGGTGGCACCTACGGCAGCGGTGGCACCTATGGCAGCGGTGGGACCGCCGGCCGGGGCTACGGGGGCCGGCAGGACGAGGACCGCGAGGCCGGGTGGTCCGGCCGCGCCCTGCCCGCCGCCGACGGTGACGCCTCCTGGCGCCGCGGCAACTACGACGACGATGACCGCGGCGGCGATGACCGCGGCAGCGATGACCGCGGCAGCGATGACCGCGGCAGCGATGACCGCTGGCGCTAAGGCGTCATCACTTGTCGATGTCGCCGACCACGAAGAACATCGAGCCGAGGATCGCGATCAGGTCTGGCACCAGGCACCCCGGCAGCAGCGTGCTCAGCGCCTGCACGTTGGCGTAGGACGCGGTGCGCAGCTTCATCCGCCAAGGCGTCTTCTCACCGCGCGACACCAGGTAGTAGCCGTTGATGCCGAGCGGGTTCTCGGTCCACGCGTAGGTGTGGCCCTCGGGCGCCTTGACCACCTTCGGCAGCCGCACGTTGACCGGGCCGGTGAGCTGGTCGACCCGGTCGAGGCACTCCTGGGCCAGGTCGAGCGACGCGTACACCTGGTCGAGCAGCACCTCGAACCGCGAGTGGCAGTCGCCCGCCGTGCGGGTCACCACCGGCACCGACAGCTCGCCGTAGGCCAGGTAGGGATCGTCGCGGCGTAGGTCGAGGTCGAGCCCGGAGGCCCGGCCGACCGGCCCGGAGGCGCCGTAGGCGGCGGCCTGCTCGGCGGTCAGCACGCCGACCCCGACCGTGCGGGCCAGGAAGATCTCGTTGCGCCGGATCAGGTTGTCGAGGTCGGGCATCCGGCGCCGGACCTCGCCGATCGCCGCCCGGGCCCGCTTGGTCCAGCCGGCCGGCACCTCTTCCTTGAGGCCACCGACCCGGTTGAACATGTAGTGCATCCGGCCGCCGGAGACCTCTTCCATCACCGTCTGCAGCGTCTCGCGCTCGCGGAACGCGTAGAACACCGGCGTGATCGCCCCGATCTCCAGGGGATAGGAGCCGAGGAACATCAGGTGGTTGAGCACCCGGTTGAGCTCGGCCAGCGCGGTGCGCAGCCACACCGCCCGCTCCGGCACCTCGATGCCCATCAGCCGCTCGACCGCGAGCACCACGCCGAGTTCGTTGCTGAACGCGGAGAGCCAGTCGTGCCGGTTGGCGAGCACGATGATCTGCCGGTAGTCGCGCACCTCGAACAGTTTCTCCGCGCCCCGGTGCATGTAGCCGATGATCGGCTCGCAGGACAGCACCCGCTCGCCGTCGAGCACGAGCCGCAGCCGGAGCACACCGTGCGTGGACGGGTGTTGCGGTCCGATGTTGAGCACCATGTCGGCGGTGTCGAGCCCGGCACCGGTGCCGACGGTCACCTCACGGAGATCCGGCATGCCGGCCATCGTCCCACGTCCAGTCGTCGATACCCACCGGCTGGAGCAACCACCAGTGGTCGCCGAGCCCGCCCGGCGTCATCAGCTCGGCCGCGGCGGACGCCGCCGCCAGCGCCCGCACGTAACCGGCGGGATCCGAACCGGCCAGGCTGATCGGCGGTCGCCCGCCGTCGGCACCGAGCGCTTTCAAGGCCTGCCGCTGCGTCATCAAGGTGTACGCGCGACGCGCGACCGCCGACCCCGCCAGCGCGACCGCGTCGATGGCGACGTGCGCCGTCACATCCCGGCTCCCATCAGGCACCGGCGCCACCTGCCGCCCGGCCTGATAGCCGGCGAGCGTCCCGTCCAGCGGCCGCCCACCCAGCAGGTGCCCGTAGTCGACCGCGACCGCCAGCCCTCGCTCGACCGCCCCGACAGCCCCGGCCCACGCATCGTCCCGCGCGCGTCCGACCTCGCGCCGCGGCCCAGGGGTGCAGAGCAAGGGAGGCCACCAGCGGTCGAGCCAGGCCGCGTCGGCCGCCTCGATCGGTCCGCCCGGGCGCTCGGTGCCGGTTGCGGGCTCGACCTCGACATACCGATCACCCTCGACCACGTCGAGCGGCACGTTGTCGAGCCACTCGGTGGCGATCATCAGCCCGGTCACCCGCGCCGGCAGCGCGTCCTGCCAGTCGATCTCGGCGGGTAGGAACGGGGGTCGCGGCGCCAACTCGACGGCGACCGGGTGGAGGCGGTCGCGCAGCGCGTTCGGTGCCAGCGCCAGCACGCCGGTGAGCAACTCGCCGCGCCCGGCGCCGACATCGACGAAGTCCAGCCGGTCAGGCTGCCCGAGCGCGGCGTCGACCCTGGTCAGCAGGCGCAGGACGGCCGCCGCCAGGACCGGCGAGGCGTTGGCGCTGGTGCGGAAGTGCCCGGCCGGCCCGGCACCCGAGACGAAGAACCCGTGTGGTCCGTAGAGGGCGCGGGAGATCGCCGCAGACCAGCGCACCCGAGAAGCCTAGACGGGGGCGAAACCACCCGTGAAAGTCTTCACACAAGCTGTGTCCGATCTGTTTCCGGATCGCATACTTGATGTTGACCGGTACCTAACCTTACGAGGACTGGATCAATATGAGCGCACTGCCGCGCCACCCCACGACGGGCCCGCTCACCGTCGGCGTCATCGGCGCCGGCCGGGTCGGAGCTGTCCTCGGCGCCGCCCTCCAGGCCGCCGGCCATCGCGTGGTGGCCGCATCCGGCGTTTCCGCCGCCGCGAAGGGCCGGATCGCCCGCCTGTTGCCCGCAGCCGCCAACCTCCCGGCCGACGAGGTCGCACAAGCCGCCGACCTGCTGGTCATCGCCGTCCCGGACGACTCCCTGCCGGGCGTGGTCAGCGGGCTGGCCGGCACCGGCGCGCTGCGCCCGGGCCAGGTCGTGCTGCACACCTCCGGCGCCCACGGGCTGGCCGTGCTCGGCCCGGCCGCCATCGCCGGCGCCCGCCCGCTCGCGCTGCACCCGGCGATGACCTTCACCGGCACGGCCGCCGACCTCGACCGGTTGCCCGGGATCTCCTACGGGATCACCGCGCCGGCCGACCTCAAGTCGTTCGCCGAAGACCTGGTGCACGATCTTGGCGGCAACCCCGAGTGGGTGGCAGAGGACGACCGCGCGCTCTACCACGCGGCCCTCGCGCACGGCGCGAACCACCTGGTCACGCTGGTCAACGAGGCGATGGACCGGCTGCGCGACGCCGGCGTCGTCTACCCGGAGAAGGTGCTCGGGCCGCTGCTGCACGCCGCGCTCGACAACACGCTGCGGATGCGCGACGCCGCGCTGACCGGGCCGGTGTCCCGCGGTGACGCCGGCACGGTGGCTCGCCACCTCGAGGCGCTGGCTCGCAGCGCGCCGGACTCCGTACCCGCGTATGTCGCCCTTGCTCGGCGGGCCGCGGACCGTGCCATCGCGGCGGGCCGATTGCGCCCGCGCGACGCCGAGGCGCTGCTCGACGTGCTGGCCAGCGACCGGCCGGAGCGGGTCGCGTGAACCTCGTCGACAGCCGGGCCGCGCTCCCGGCCGCACGCGCGGCCCTGCCCGGCCGGGTCGCGGTCGTGATGACCATGGGCGCCCTGCACCCGGGCCACGAGGCGCTGCTGCGCGCAGCGCGGGCCGACGCCGACGCGGTGATCGCGACGATCTTCGTGAACCCGCTCCAGTTCGGGCCCAACGAAGACTTCGACCGCTATCCGCGCACCATGGAAGCCGACCTGGAGATGTGCCGGCGGACCGGCGTCGACCTGGTGTTCGCGCCCGGCCGCGACGAGGTCTACCCGGGCGGTGAGCCGCAGGTGCGGGTCAACCCGGGGCCGCTCGGTGAGTTGCTCGAAGGCGCCAGCCGGCCCGGCTTCTTCCACGGCGTGCTGACCGTGGTGCTCAAGCTCTTCAACCTGGTCCGCCCCGACCTCGCGTTCTTCGGCGAGAAGGACTACCAGCAGCTCACGCTGATCCGCCGGATGGTGCTCGACGTCAACCTGCCGATCGAGGTGCGCGGCGTGCCGACCGTGCGGGAGGCCGACGGGCTGGCGCTTTCCAGCCGCAACCGCTACCTGACCGAGTCCGAGCGGTTCGCGGCGCTGCGGCTCTCGGGCGCGCTGCGGGCGGGTGCGGCCGCCGCCGGGCGGGGCGCCGACGCCGACGGCGCACTGGCCGCGGCACATCAGGTCTTCGCCGACGGTACGACCGACGTGAACCTCGACTACCTGGTGCTGCTCGACCCCGACCTGGGCCCGCCGCCCGGCCATGGACCGGCCCGGATGCTGGTCGCCGCGCGGGTCGGAAGCACCCGCCTGATCGACAACGCACCGATCGATCTTGGCTGAGCCAACCACCCGTCCTCAACCACCTGGACGCTGACGCGTCCAGGTGCCTTGCGGTCTTTCGATAACCTGGCGTGACCAGGCGGTTGCGCTCCGCCGTTCCAATGTGCTCCGCTTAGGACTGCACAGGCCTGAACGCGCCCGGCGCCCGTGGGGAGGACGCGATGCGTCGATCGATGGCAGCGGTCGTGGTGTTGGTCCTGGCGAGCGCCGCGTGCGGCACGACCGAGGGTGGGGGAGGCGGCGGCGGCTCGGCGGTCGCACCGGTCTCGGCCAGCCCTTCGCCGCCGCTGCGCTGCCATGGGCAGGCCGCCGCGCGCACGGCGGACGTCCTGGTGGGCACTGTCGACTGTGCCGCGCCGCACCAGGCGGAGACCATCCACACCGGAGAGTTCACCACCGCGGCCGTTGCGGTGCCGGCCAACGAGCTGCCGGCGATCTTCGGCGAGTGTGACAAGACGGCGGCGACCGCGTTGGGCGCCGACTGGCGCGCCGGGCGACTGCGACTCGACCTGGTGGTGCCGTCGGCGTCGGCCTGGACCGCCGGCCAGCGCTGGTATCGCTGCGACCTCGTCGAGCTCACCGGTGTCGGCCCCGACGCCAAGGTCGCCGAGCGTTCGGGCAGCCTGGAGGGCGCCCTGGCCGCACCCGACGCGCCGCTGCGGCTCGGCTGCGCGCTGGTCAAACTCGACAAGCGCAGCAACGTGGACACGGTCGCCGACAGCCCGTGCGACGTCAAGCACGAGGGCGAGTTCACCGGCGTGTGGACGGCGCCCGGCAAGGTGGTCTATCCGGTCAAGGACCGCGACTACGTGCCGTTCTACGAAGGCTGCCTGAAGACCATCGCGGCGTACGTGAAGGTGCCCTACGAGCCGGGGTTCGCGGCCCGGACCGGCTACATCCCGGTGCTCGCCGACAAGGCCACCTGGACGATGGGCGACCGCGGCGTGCGGTGCTTCCTGTGGATCCGGTTCCGGCCGCTGACCACCTCGGCCAAGGCCGTCGGGGCCAAGGGTTTTCCGGCCAACATCGGCCTGCCGAGTTAGCCGCAGCACAGTTTCGCGGCTCCGGGCGGACACCTGATGATCTGACGGGGTTCACTGAACGGATGGACCCCCGTGTCGCGGAGTTGCCGGAGTTTCCCCGCCGCCTCGCCGGCCCGGAGCCGGGCTGGGTCGAGTCGACCGACGTGCTGGTGATCGGTTCCGGGATCGCCGGGCTGACGGCCGCGCTGCACCTGCGCGAGGCCGGCCGGCACGTCACAGTGGTCACCAAGGAAAACATCGACGACGGTTCGACCCGCTGGGCACAGGGCGGCATCGCCGCCGTGCTGGATCCGTTCGACACGCCTGAGGCGCACGCCGTCGACACCGAGATCGCCGGCGTCGGGCTCTGCGACCCGGCGGCGGTGCGGGTGCTGGTCGAGGAGGGCCCGATCCGGGTCCGCGAGCTGATCCGCCTCGGCGCCGAGTTCGACCGCAACGAGGACGGCTCGTTGATGCTCACCCGGGAGGGCGGCCACCACGCCAACCGGATCGTGCACGCCGGCGGCGACGCCACCGGTGCCGAGGTGCAGCGGGCGCTGCACGCGGCCGTGCGGCGCGACCCGTGGATCCGGGTGGTCGACCACGCGCTCGTCCTCGACCTACTGACCGACGCCACCGGCCGGGCCTGCGGGATCACCCTGCACGTGCTCGGCGAGGGCACCGAAGACGGGGTCGGCGCGATCATGGCCCGCGCGGTCGTGCTGGCCACCGGCGGGATGGGCCAGGTGTTCGCGTCGACCACCAACCCGGTGGTGTCGACCGGCGACGGTGTCGCGCTGGCGATCCGGGCCGGCGCCGAGGTGACCGACATCGAGTTCGTCCAGTTCCACCCGACGGCGCTGTTCCTCGGTGACACCGCACGCGGGCAGCAGCCGCTGGTCAGCGAGGCCCTCCGCGGCGAGGGCGCGCACCTGGTCGACGCCGACGGCAAGCGGTTCATGGTGGGCCAGCACGAGCTCGCCGAGCTGGCGCCGCGCGACGTGGTCGCCAAGGGCATCCACCGGGTGCTGCTGGCCAACGGCACCGACCACGTCTTCCTCGACGCCCGGCACCTGGGCGGCGACTACCTGGCCCGGCGGTTCCCGACCATCGTCGCGTCCTGCCTGGCGGCCGGCGTCGACCCGGCCACCGAGCCGATCCCGGTCGCCCCGGCGGCGCACTACGCCAGCGGCGGCGTCCGCACCGACCTGCACGGCCGCACCTCGATCCCCGGGCTCTACGCCTGCGGCGAGGTGGCCTGCACCGGCGTGCACGGCGCCAACCGGCTGGCCAGCAACTCGTTGCTGGAGGGGCTGGTGTTCGCCAAGCGGATCGCCGACCACATCGCCGTCGACCTGCCCGAGCAGTCCGAGCCGGCGCCGGTCGCCGGCGGCGGCTGGGTGCTCGACCCGGGCGTCCGGCCGGCGCTGCAGCGCGCGATGACGCGGGGCGCCGGCGTGTTGCGGTCGGCCGACTCGCTGGCCGCGACCGCCGGCACGATCGTCGGGCTGGGCGCCACCCGGGGCCGGCCGACGACCGCGAGCTGGGAGGCGACCAACCTGGTGACCGTCGCCGCGGCGCTGGTCGCGGCCGCCACCGCCCGCGAGGAGACCCGCGGCTGTCACTGGCGCGAAGACCACCCGGCGGCCCGCCCCGAGTGGCTGGGCCACCTCTTCCCCGCCCTCGACGGCACCGGGACCCCGACACTCACCTGGGAGGCGTGATGTTGCCGCAGTGGATCTCCGACGATCTTCGTGCGAAGGGCCTCGACCCCGACCCGGTCGAGCGGGTGGTGCGCGCCGCCCTCGACGAAGACCTCGGCCCCGAGCACCGCGACGTGACCAGCGAGGCCACCATCCCGGCGGAGCAAACCGACACCGCCGACGTGGTGGCCCGGGCCAACGGCGTGGTCGCCGGGCTGCCGGTGGCGGCGGCGGTGTTCGCGATCGCCGGGCCGGACGCCCCCGAGATCGTCCTGAAGGCCCGCGACGGCGACCGGGTGTCAGCCGGCGACCTGCTGGCGACGGTGACCGGGCCTACCCGCACCCTGCTCACCGCCGAGCGCACCGCGCTCAACCTGCTCAGCCGCCTCTCCGGGGTGGCGACGCACACCCGAGCGTGGGCCGACGCGTTGGCCGGGACCAAGGCGATGGTCCTCGACACCCGCAAGACCACGCCGGGGCTACGCGCGTTGGAGAAATACGCCGTCCGGGCCGGCGGCGGCACCAACAAGCGGATGGGCCTGTTCGACGTCGCGATGATCAAAGACAACCACAAGCTGGCGGCCGGCAGCGTGGCCGAGGCCTTCCGCCGGGTCCGCGCCGCGTTCCCGGACGTGCCAGTTCAGGTGGAGGTCACCACCGTCGAGGAGGCGACCGAGGCGGTCGAGGCCGGTGCCTCGTTCCTGCTCTGCGACAACATGTCGCCGGCGGTGCTGCGCGAGGTGGTCGCGGCGGTGGGCGACCGCGCCGAGCTCGAGGCGACCGGGGGACTCACTCTGGAGGTCGCACCGGCGTACGCCGCCACCGGCGTCGACTACCTTTCCGTAGGGGCCTTGACGCATTCGTCACCTATCTTGGACATCGCACTCGATCTTCGCCCGCCGCACCTGAGTCGGAGCTGACACCACATGCTGCTGTGCATCGACATCGGTAACACCAACACGGTGCTCGCCACGTTCGACGGCGACAAGTTGGTGCACAACTGGCGGATCAAGACCGACGCCCGATCCACCGCCGACGAGCTGGGTCTGATGTTCCGCGGCCTCCTCGCGGGTGACGCGGTGGAGATCACCGGCGTCGCGGCGTGCTCGACGGTGCCGGCCGCACTCCGCTCGCTGCGCACGATGCTCGCCCGCTACTACGGCGACCTGCCCAACGTGATTGTCGAGCCCGGTGTGAAAACCGGGGTCCAATTGGCGATCGACAACCCGAAGGAGGTCGGCTCCGACCGGGTGGTCAACACCTTGGCGGCGTTCACCCTCTTCGGTGGTCCGTCGATCGTGGTCGACTTCGGCACCACCACCAACTTCGACGTGATCAGCGCGCGTGGCGAGTTCCTCGGTGGCGCTTTCGCGCCGGGCATCGAGATCTCCTTCGACGCGCTGGCCGCTCGCGCCGCCCAGTTGCGCAAGGTCGAGCCGGCGAAGCCGCGCTCGGTGATCGGCAAGAACACCGTCGAATGCCTGCAGTCCGGGCTCTATTACGGGTTCGGCGGCCAGGTCGACCGGATCGTCGAGCGGATGACCGAAGAGCTGGGTTCGGTGAAGGCGGTGATCGCGACCGGCGGGCTGGCGCCGGTGGTGCTCGGCGAATGCCGCACGATCACGCACCACGAACCGATGATCACGCTGATCGGGCTCCGGATGGTCTACGAGCGCAACGTCGACGCCCGGTAGACCCACGTCCGGTAGGGCAGCGTGAACGAATCCCGGCCGGCGAGGTCGGGATGCGTCTCGACGAGTTCGGTGAGCTCCGCCTCGAAGCGTTTCCGCTCGGCGGCGCCGGCGCTCAGGTAATACGACCGGGTGGTCATCATTTCCACCAGTTGGGCACCCGTGAGCGACGTCTCGTGTGCGAATTCGCGGTGCCGCACCGCGTCGAACCGCGCGCCGAACGAGGCGGGCCGATCGTGTTCCTGGTCACCCGCGGAGCGGGCGATCCGGTCGAGTGCGGCGACCCATCGTTCCCGGCTGTCACGCAGGTTCCAGATGGCGGCGAAATAGCCGCCCGGGCGCAGCGCCCGGGCCGCCTCGGCATGTGCCACCTCTGGGTCGAACCAGTGGTAGGCCTGACCCGCGACGACCGCGTCGACGCTTCTGTCGGGCAATGGAATGTCTTCCGCGCTGCCGGCCAACGCTGTTCGCTCCGGCGTGGCCGCCGCCAGTTGGGCGCGCATTTCCGCGTCGGGCTCCACCGCGGTCACCGTGTAGCCGGCGGCGATCAGGCCCCGGGTCAGGATGCCGGTGCCGGCGCCGAGGTCGACCACGCGGCGCGGCGGCGGCCCGCCGACCGCCCATTCGATCGCCGCCCGCGGATACGAAGGGCGGAATCGGTCGTAGCGCGCGGCGACTGCGCCGAACGAGAGTGCGCGGTGCTTCTTGGCGTCCATCGCGGCTGAGGCTAGCGCACTTATTCGTGACCGACGGCAATGTGACGGCCACCGATCCAAGCGGTGTCAATGGATCGGCGCGATTCAACGGACCCACGCGGTGACCCACGGTGTCGGTGCCTGCTCATCACCGCGAGCGGGACGGGCGGGTGTGTTCGAGTCCGATCCACGAGATTCCGATCAGAGCGTGACGCGCCTAACAACAACTCGCGACCGGCCGGCTGCGCGAGACGGCTGATGGATCGTGGCACGGTTCACCCCGACGGCGCGAATCAACCACGCTCTGTTGCCCAATCGGGAATCGTGGATCCGGGGTCCGGGGCCGCGTTTTAAGGAAAGTGCAAGACTCGGCGCTGATTTCGCCGTCCTATTGACCGATCGCGCGGCGAAGGAGCTATTGTGCTCTTGTTTGTGGGAGGGACCATGCGAAAGGACGGCCCGTGGCAAAGCAGATCATTCACAAGCTGGTCGATGACATCGACGGGGGCGACGCCGACGAGACGGTGAAGTTCGCCCTCGACGGTGTTCAGTACGAGATCGACCTCTCCAAGAAGAACGCCGACAAATTGCGGAACGCAATCGCGCCCTACCTGACGGCCGGCTCCAAGGTGGGTCGGGGCGGGGTTGTCGTTGGCGGTCGCGCGGCGCGCGGTCGTGGCGGGGCTGCCGCTGATCGCGAGCAGAACAAGGCCATTCGCGCCTGGGCGAAGAAGGAAGGCAAGGACATCTCCGACCGGGGCCGGATCCCGCAGGAGATCGTCGACGAGTACCACGCGAAGGCCGGCCGCTAAGCGGACACGTCGCCGGGCGGGGGCCCCTCCCTGCTGGCCGCGGCCCGCGGCCGGCTGTCCCCGCCCCGGCCGGAGCGCCTCTCGACGATTGCCTCTCGCGCTTTGTCCCGGTTTGCGCCTCGATCTCTGTCGTTACCCGGTCCCGTTGCTCCTGATCACCGAAATCGCAGCCCCCACCGTGTTCGCTCTGCGCGTACACGTTCCCACCCGGGAACAGCCGATAAGCGTGCAGAGTTGGCACATACGTCGCGGACAGGGGCCAGTCCGGCGCGCACGGCCGTAGCTGACCGCGCCCGCGGCGATAGAGTGAGAGTGCGCAGGCGTCTTCCCCAGGCGGCTGTGCACTGGTTCCGCCAAGTCGCTGGTCCGGCCAGACTCAGGCGCACGGCACGTGAGGAGCACGAGGGCATGTTCGAGCGGTTCACCGACCGAGCGCGACGGGTTGTCGTCCTGGCTCAAGAAGAAGCCCGGATGCTCAACCACAACTACATCGGCACTGAGCACATCCTGCTCGGCCTCATCCACGAGGGTGAGGGTGTCGCGGCGAAGGCGCTGGAGAGTCTCGGTATCTCCCTGGAAGGCGTCCGCCAGCAGGTCGAGGAGATCATCGGCCAGGGTCAGCAGGCGCCGAGCGGGCACATCCCGTTCACGCCGCGGGCCAAGAAGGTGCTCGAGCTATCGCTGCGCGAGGCGCTGCAGCTCGGTCACAACTACATCGGCACTGAGCACATCCTGCTCGGGCTGATCCGTGAGGGCGAGGGCGTCGCCGCCCAGGTGCTGGTCAAGCTCGGCGCCGACCTCAACCGGGTCCGCCAGCAGGTCATCCAGCTCCTCTCCGGCTACCAGGGCAAGGAGCCGGCGGCTGCCGGCGCCACCCCGGGCGAGGCCGCGCCGTCGACGAGCCTGGTGCTCGATCAGTTCGGCCGCAACCTCACCCAGGCCGCCCGCGAGGGCAAGCTCGACCCGGTCATCGGGCGCGAGAAGGAGATCGAGCGGGTGATGCAGGTGCTCTCCCGCCGCACCAAGAACAACCCGGTCCTGATCGGTGAGCCCGGCGTCGGCAAGACGGCGGTCGTCGAGGGGCTGTCCCAGCGGATCATCAAGGGCGAGGTGCCCGAGACGCTGAAGGACAAGCAGCTCTACACCCTCGACCTCGGTGCCTTGGTGGCCGGCTCCCGCTACCGCGGTGACTTCGAGGAGCGCCTGAAGAAGGTGCTCAAGGAGATCCGCACCCGGGGCGACATCATCCTGTTCATCGACGAGATCCACACCCTGGTGGGTGCGGGTGCCGCCGAGGGCGCGATCGACGCGGCGAGCATCCTCAAGCCGATGCTGGCCCGTGGCGAGCTGCAGACCATCGGCGCCACCACGCTCGACGAATACCGCAAGCACCTGGAGAAGGACGCCGCTCTCGAGCGCCGGTTCCAGCCGATCCAGGTGGGTGAGCCCTCGCTGGCGCAAACCATCGAGATCCTCAAGGGCCTGCGGGACCGCTACGAGGCACACCACCGTGTGTCGATCACCGACGCGGCGCTGGTCGCCGCGGCGACGCTCGCCGACCGCTACATCTCCGACCGCTTCCTGCCCGACAAGGCGATCGACCTGATCGACGAAGCGGGCGCCCGGATGCGCATCCGCCGGATGACCGCGCCGCCAGACCTGCGTGACTTCGACGAGCGGATCGCACAGGTCCGCCGCGACAAGGAGTCCGCGATCGACGCGCAGGACTTCGAGCGGGCCGCGCAGCTGCGCGACAAGGAGAAGCAGCTCCTCGGGCAGAAGGCCCAGCGGGAGAAGGAGTGGAAGGCCGGCGACCTCGACGTCGTCAGCGAGGTCGACGACGAGCAGATCGCCGAGGTCCTCGCCAACTGGACGGGCATCCCGGTCTACAAGCTGACCGAGGAGGAGACCGCCCGACTGCTGCGGATGGAAGACGAGCTGCACAAGCGGGTCGTCGGCCAGGAAGACTCGGTCAAGGCCGTGTCCAAGGCCATCCGGCGTACGCGGGCCGGCCTCAAGGACCCGAAGCGCCCGTCCGGCTCGTTCATCTTCGCCGGCCCGTCCGGCGTCGGTAAGACCGAGCTGTCCAAGGCGCTCGCCGAGTTCCTGTTCGGCAGCGAAGACTCGCTGATCCAGCTCGACATGTCGGAGTTCCACGACCGCTACACGGTCTCCCGCCTGGTCGGGGCGCCTCCCGGCTACGTGGGTTACGACGAGGGTGGCCAGCTCACCGAAAAGGTGCGCCGCCGGCCGTTCTCGGTGGTCCTCTTCGACGAGATCGAAAAGGCACACCCCGACGTCTTCAACACGCTGCTCCAGATCTTGGAAGACGGTCGCCTGACCGACGGTCAGGGCCGCATCGTCGACTTCAAGAACACGGTGATCATCCTGACCACCAACCTGGGCACGCGTGACGTCGCCAAGGCGGTGTCGCTGGGCTTCCAGGCCTCGGAAGACTCCGAATCCACCTATGAGCGGATGAAGCAGAAGGTCAACGACGAGCTCAAGCAGCACTTCCGCCCCGAGTTCCTCAACCGGATCGACGACACGATCGTCTTCCACCAGCTGACCGAGATCGAGATCCTGTCGATCGTCGACATCATGATCCAGCGGATCGAGGCTCAGCTGCGCAACAAGGACATGGGTCTGGAGCTGACCGACAACGCCAAGAAGTATTTGGCGAAGAAGGGCTTCGACCCGGTGCTGGGCGCCCGGCCGCTGCGCCGCACGATCCAGCGCGACATCGAAGACAACCTGTCCGAGCGGATTCTCTTCAACGAGCTCAAGCCCGGCCAGATCGTCGTTGTCGACTGCGAGGGCGACCCGGAGAACATCGAGAAGTCGAAGCTGGTGTTCAGCGGCGCCGAGAAGCCGGTCGAGGTGCCCGACGCGGTACCGGCCGACCTCGGCGCGGCGGAAGCCACCGACTAAGAGTTCGACAGCAAAAGGGTCCGGCGCGAAAGCGCCGGGCCCTTTCGCTATCTCCGCGGCAGGGCGAACAGGTCGCCGGGGAGCGGGTCGACCAGGCCGTCGTCGATCAGTCCGCGCAGGGCGCGGTCGCGCTGCATCGGCTCCGGCCAGACCACGTCCAACCGGATCCGCGGCACCGGCTCGACCGCCTCTCGGAGCACGGCCAGCAGCAGGCCGCGGACCTGGCGGTCGGTTCCGGCGTACGTCTGTGGGCGGCGGCTGGGTCCGTCGAGTGCCGGGCGGCCGGCGGCCCGCCAGGCACAGCGGTCGGCGACCGGGCAGATCGCGCAGCGGGGCGCCCGCGCCACGCACACCACGGCGCCAAGCTCCATGAACGCCGCGCTGGCCCGGGCCGCCACGGCCGGCTCGTCGGGCAGCAGGGCGGCGGTCGCGGTCAGGTCGGCCGGGCTGGTGGTGTGCCCGCCGTCGGCGGCGCCGGTCACCGCGCGGGCGACGAACCGGCGGACGTTGGTGTCGACGACCGGCTGGCGTTGCCGGTAGGCGAACGCGGCGACCGCCCTGGCCGTGTAGGCACCGACACCTGGCAGGGCGAGCAGCGCGTCGAGGTCGTCGGGCACCACGTCGCCGTGCCGCTCGGCGATCGCGGTGGCGCACTCGTGCAGGCGCAGCGCGCGGCGCGGGTAGCCGAGCCGGCCCCACATCCGGATCGCCTCGCCGGGCTCGTCGGCGGCCAGCGCGGCGGGCGTCGGCCAGCGGGCCAGCCACGCTTCGTAGGCCGGCAGCACCCGGACGACCGGCGTCTGCTGGAGCATGACCTCGCTGACCAGGATCGCCCAGGCACCCGCCTCAGCGTGCCGCCAGGGCAGGTCGCGCGCGTTGGCGTCGAACCAGCGAATCGCTGCCGCCGCGATGGTCTCCTCGACGATGTCTCTCCATTCCTCACCCGGGTCGCCGCTCTGCGGCGACCCGCCTTGCGGCCGTGTCGCTCCATTCCTGACCCGCCTTGCGGCCGTGTCGTTCCATTCCTCACCCGGGTCGCCGCTCTGCGGCTACCCGCCTTGGGACATATTCGTCGATCCTGCCACCCCGCGCGGCGGCCTTCGGAGCGGGTGGGAATCGGGCAGACTCTCACGGGTGGACGAGCTCGCGATCACCGTGATCGGCCGGGACCGGCCCGGCATCGTGGCCGACGTTGCCGAGGCCCTTGCCGATCTCGGCGCCAACCTCACCGACTCGACGATGACCCGGTTGCGCGGCCACTTCGCGATGACCCTGGTGTGCACCGGCCCCGACGCGGGCGACGTCGAGGCGGCGCTCGGCCCGCTGGCCGTGCGGAGCCGGCTGCTGGCCACCGTGCGGGCGGTCGGGCCGGAGGAGGCGACAACGCCGACCGGCGAGCCCTACGTGCTCAGCGTGCACGGCGCCGACCGGCTCGGCATCGTGGCCGCGGTGACCCGGGTGGTGGCCGACGCCGGCGGCAACATCACCGACCTGACCACCCGGCTCGCCGGCCCGCTCTACGTGCTCGTGGCCGAGGTGGAGCTGCCACCGGGCAGCGCCGAGGCGACCGAGCAGCGGCTCAACGCGGCGGCCGCGGGCCTGGGCGTCGACGTCGTGCTGCGCCGCGCCGAGTCCGATGTCCTGTGACGCCGGCGTGAGCCTGGACGCCTGGCTCGCCGCCCTCGCCCAGCCCGGCACGGTCCGTCCGGTGGTCAACGCGCCAAACCCGGTGCTGGCCCGCAGCGGCGACGAGGTCGACCCCACCGACCCGGCGGTGCTCCGGCTGGCCGCGGACCTGGTCGCCACCATGCGCGTCTCGCCAAGCTGCGTCGGGCTCGCGGCGCCGCAGGTCGGCGAGTCCGCGAAGGTGTTCGCCGTCGACGTGACCGGCCACCCGAAGGCGGTGACCGTGCACGGCACGTTCGTGCTCTGCAACGCGACGGTCGTCTCCGCGACCCGCTGGCGTCCGGGGCGCGAGGGCTGCCTGTCGGTGCCCGACCTGACCGGCGACGTGAAGCGGGCCAGCCGGGTGGTGGTGGAGGGTGCCCTGCCCGGCACCGGCGAGCCGGTGCGGCTGACCACCGATGGCTTCGAGGCCCGCGCGTTGCAGCACGAAATCGACCACTGCGCGGGCATGCTGTTCCTGGACCGGGTGGCCGGCGCGCACGCGTTGTATCAGCGCAAGGTCTATCTGTAAACAACCCGCTCGCCGCGCTGATGTCACGCGGCGCGTCGCAATGGCAAGAACGGCGCGCACCGATACGGTGATCCCATCATGCGACTGACGGTTGGCCCCCTGCCTTCCGCCGTCTACTGGCGGCGTCGGGCAATTGTGCTTGGCGCAGCCGTGGTCGTTATCTTCCTTATCGTGCAGTCCTGCTCGGGCGGCGATGCCAGTTCGTCAGGCAATGCCCAAAATGGGCACAGCAGCGCACCTGCGGCGGCGCCGAAGACCGCCGTCACGATCCTGCAGCCGCACACCGACGCACCGCCCGACGACACCGCGCCCACCGAGAACCCGCAGGCGAGCGACCCGGCCCCGAACACCGGCGCGGCCGCGCCGCCGCCCGACGACGGCTCGTGCACCGACGCGGAAATGCTGATCACGCCGGTGCCCGAGGTGGCCACGGCACAGCGCGGCGCGCTGATCGCGATCCGGTTGCGGATCAAGAACTCGGGCAAGCGCACCTGCAGCCGCGACGTCGGCGCCGACCAGCAGGAGCTCTACATCAAGAAGGGCGCCGCGAAGGTCTGGTCCTCGGACACCTGCGGCAACGTCAAGGGCAGCGACGTGCAGCCGTTCACGCCGGGCTTCGAGCGCGAATACCGGGTCGACTGGAACGGCCACGACGTCAGCAAGTGCGCCAACAACCTGGCCGACGGCCCGATCCCGGCCGCCGGCGACTATCAGGTGTTCGGTCGCCTCGCGACCAAGACCAGCAACCCGGCCAAGCTGACCCTCAAGTAGCGGGGCAAGGCCGTGTCCTGACCGACAGGATACGGCCTAGACGTAGCGCTCCAGGATGGACGCTTCGGCCAGCCGGGACAGTCCTTCGCGGACACCGCGGGCACGGGCGTCGCCGACGCCCTCGACCGCCTGCAGGTCCTCCACTGTGGCGCCGAGCAGGCGCTGGAGGCTGCCGAAGTGGTCGACCAGCCGGTCGACGACCGAGCCGGGTAGTCGGGGGACCTTCGCCAGCAGCCGGAAGCCGCGCGGGCTGACCGCCGCGTCGAGCGCGTCGGAAGCGCCCGGGTAGCCGATCGCCTTGGCCACCGCCACCAGGTCGATCAGCTCGGTGGCCGAGAGCAGGTCGAGCTCGACCAGCGCCTCGTCAAGGGTGCGGGCGCGGCGGCCGACCGGCAGGTAGTCGCGGATGACCAGGGTGCGGTCGGCGTCGACGCCGGCCATCAGCTCGTCGAGTTGCAGGGCCAGCAGCCGGCCGTCGGTGCCAAGCTCGACCACGTAGCCGGAGATCTCGTCGGCGATGCGCCGGACCATCTCCAGTCGCTGCACGACCGCGACCGCGTCGCGGACCGTGACCAGATCTTCGATCTCGAGCGCGGATAGCGTGCCGGCGACCTCGTCGAGGCGCATCTTGTAGCGCTCGAGGGTCGCCAGCGCCTGGTTGGCGCGGGAGAGGATGGCGGCCGAGTCGTCGAGGACGTGGCGGTGGCCGGCCACGTAGAGGCCGATGATGCGCATCGACTGGCTGACCGAGATGACCGGGAAACCGGTCTGCTTGGCCACCCGCTCGGCGGTGCGGTGCCGGGTGCCGGACTCCTCCGACGGGATCGACGGGTCAGGCATCAGATGCACGGCGGCCCGGACGATGCGGGTGCCGTCGCTGGAGAGCACCACCGCGCCGTCCATCTTGCACAGCTCGCGCAGGCGGGTCGCGGAGAACTCGACGTCGAGCGGGAAGCCGCCGGTGCAGATCGAGTCGACTTCCTTGTCGTAGCCGAGCACGATCAGCGCTCCGGTGCGGCCCCGCAGGATGCGCTCCAGACCGTCGCGCAGGGCGGTGCCGGGCGCCATCAGCGCGAGGTTGGCCCGCAGCGGATCGCCCGTCGGGGTGCCGCTGGCCGACACCTGGGGCGCGTTAGCCCCGACCACCCGCTGCTGGGGAGCGCCGGCGGCACCAGCGCGGCCCGGCAGGCTCGCGCCAGGGGTCTTGTTGGGGTCGCGGTCGAACGGCACAGGCAACAGTCTACGGACCGTCATGAACTCGCTGCGGTCACGGTTGGGCGCCGGGCCCGACGTGGGAGCCCCGGCGCCGCGGGATCCGCTGACAAGCTGGGCTGAATCGGGCGAATCGCCGCTGGTCACTCGGCCGAGAACCGCGCCGCCCACTGCAGCGCCGAGGAGAGGTCGGCGACTTCTTCGACCCGCAGCCCGGGCGCGGCGACGCCGCTCTTGGTCGGACCGCAGCCCGGCGGCACGAGCGCGTAGCGGAAGCCCAGCCGGGCGGCCTCGGCCAGCCGGCGCGGGACCGCACCGACCCGGCGCACCTCGCCGGTCAGACCGACCTCGCCGATCGCGGCGAGCCGGGGGGAGATCGCCAGGTTGAGCCCGCCGGAGGCGACCGCCAGCGCCAACGCCAGGTCGGCCGCCGGCTCGGTGACCCGGATGCCGCCGACGGTGGCCGCGAACACCTCACGGTCGTGCAGGGTGAGCTGCTTGGTGCGGGTCTGCAGCACGGCGAGCACCATCGCCAGCCGGGCACTGTCGATGCCGGAGACGGTGCGCCGGGGCGAGCCCGGCACGGCCGCGCCGATCAGCGCCTGCACCTCGGTGACCAGCGCCCGCCGCCCTTCCATCGCCACGGTCACGCAGGTGCCGGGCACCGCCTCGGCATAGCGGGTCAGGAACATGCCGGACGGGTCGGCCAGGCTGGTGATGCCGGCCTCGTGCATCTCGAAGCAGCCCACCTCGTCGGCCGCGCCGTAGCGGTTTTTCATGCCGCGCACCAGGCGCAGCGCCGAGTGCTTGTCGCCCTCGAAGTGCAGCACCACGTCGACCAGGTGCTCCAGCACCCGGGGACCGGCCACCTGGCCGTCTTTGGTCACGTGGCCGACCAGCACGGTGGCGATGCCGCGCTCCTTGGACACCGAGACCAGCGCCGCGGTGACCGCCCGCACCTGGGTCACCCCGCCGGGCACCCCCTCGGAGCCGGGCAGCGAGATGGTCTGCACCGAGTCGAGCACCAGCAGGCCGGGCTTGACCGCGTCGAGGTGGCCGAGCACCGCACCCAGGTCGCTCTCGGCCGCGAGGTAGAGCCGCTCGTCGAGGGCGCCGATCCGCTCGGCGCGCAGCCGGACCTGGCTGACCGACTCTTCGCCGCTGATCACCAGCGAGTGCGACTCGCCCGCCTCGGCCCAACGCTGGGCGACGTCGAGCAGCAGCGTCGACTTGCCGACACCGGGCTCACCCGCGAGCAACACGACCGCGCCGGGCACCAGGCCGCCGCCGAGCACCCGGTCGAGCTCACTGACGCCGGTCGGGCGGGCCCGGGCCGGCGCCGCGCTGATCGTCGCGATCGGTCGCGCCGGCTCCGACGGCATGCGGGTGGCGATCACCTTGCCGCCGACGGCGGGGCCGGTCGTGCTCTCCACGACCGAGCCCCACTCACCGCACTCGAGGCAGCGGCCCAGCCATTTGGGCGGCTGGTGGCCGCAGGCGTCACAGACATAGGCCGGGCGCGTGGCCGCGGATCGGGTGCTCACCCGCGGAATCTATCGAGGAGGTCTGACAATCAGCCTTGGTTGGGCGCGGTGTCGGCCTCGTCGCCCTCGTCGGGCACGACCTTCGGGCCGCGCGGCACCGGCGACAGCGGGACCGCCAGCCCGGCCTGCGTGGCGAGCTGCTGGCCGCCGAAGTCGAACACCACCGGCACCGAGTCGGCCGCGTTGAGGCCTTGGGACAGCCCGGTGAGCAGCAGGAACGAGCCCTGCTGCTGGTTGAGCTGGACGAACCCGGCCGGCGGGACGGTGATCTCGGCCGGTCCACCGACCGGCGCCTGGGTGGCCTGCGCGGCGGGCGCGGTCGGCGTCGTGGTGGCGTCGGCGGACGGCGTCGCCGTCGGCTCCGCCGGGACGGTGCTCGGCGTCGCGTTGGGATTGACCAGCCGCACGGCCTGCGCGGCCGGGCTGGTCACCGTCACCGTCACCGGCTCGCCGGTGTTGTTGTAGAGCGCGAGCGACAGCCGGGCGTCGGAACCGGAGGGGTAGCCGTCGAGCTTGAACGCGACGGTCAGGTTGCGCACGCTGTAGGAGCCCTGGCCGTTGTTGGCGGTGAGGTCGGCGTTGACGCCGTCGACCGCCGCCACCGTGTCGGCCGTCGACGAGGTCTGGCCGGAACCGCAGCCCGACATCAGCAGGCTCGCCGATGCCGCGACGGCCAGACCGGCGAGCAGCACCGAGGCACGGCGGGTCCGGAACTTCGAGCGCGTCACGTCGCTCCTCCTCGCTTGCAGATGTCGCGGCCGGGCCTCTCCGGCAAGCCGCGCTCCAGGGTAGTGGGGGGTGATCCGCCGTGGACGATCGACCCGCACGCAGCGCGCCGCGCGTCTACGCCGTCACACCACGCGACCGCTCGCGACGAGCAGGACCACGTCGATCACGGCGACCGCCATCACCGCCTGGAACATGGCCACGGGCCGGCTGCCACGGGCAGCGGCCGCGCGGCCCACGTACCAACCGAGGGGTAGCACCACGGCGGCGACCAGCACGGCAGCGACGCCGGCCCACGACGGTGGCCCGGCCGGACCGACCACCAGCGCGACGGTCGCGGCCAGCAGCAGGACGGCAGCGGCGAGGCGCGAGCCGGCCGGGCCCAACCGCTGCGGCAGGCCGCGTACGCCGGTCCGGGTGTCGTCGTCGAGATCCGGCAGTGCGTTGGCGAAGTGCGCGCCCGCGCCCAGCAGTGCCCCGGCCAGCACCAGCCAGGCCGGTGGCGCCGGTGCGCCGGGAAGGGCGACCACCACGAACGCCGGCAAGAGCCCGAACGACACCGCGTACGGGAGGACGGACAGCGGGGTGAACTTGAGCGGCCAGTTGTAGAGCAGCGCGGAGCACAGCGCCGCGATCATCAGCAGCGCGGCCGGGAAGCCGGTGGTCAGCGCGACCAGCACGCAGGCCACCGTCGCGACCAGCCCGCAGCGGCCGACCAGCCGCCGGTCGATCGCGCCGGTGGCGACCGGCTTGTCGGCGCGCCCGACCGACCGGTCCCGGCCGGCGTCGAGCCAGTCGTTGACCCAGCCGATCGCGAGTTGGCTGGCGAAGATGGCCCCGGCCGTCTTGGCGATCCCGGCGCCGTCGTGGCCGACACCCCAGGCGAGCAGCGCGGTGACCGTGGTGACCGCGACGGCCGGCTCCGGATGGGAGGCGCGCACCAGCGCCCGAAAAGACCAAGACATGAACGAAGTCTGTCGGTTCGCGAGCCGTCGTGCCAGGCACGACGTGCCTGTACCGTTTTGGAAATGCGGCTTCCGCGCCCCCGAAACGACCCGCGCCAGTATCACGACCTGGCCGGCGAATGGTGGCGGCCCGATGGTCCGTTCGCGATCCTGCACTGGCTGGCCGAGGCCCGTGCCCGGCTGGTGCCGCCGGCCGCCGAGCCGGGCGCCGTGCTGGTCGACATCGGCTGCGGCGCCGGGCTGCTGGCACCGCACCTGCGCACGCACGGCTACCACCACGTCGGCGTCGACCTGCTGCCGTCGGCCCTGGAGCAGGCCGCCAGCCACGGTGTCACGCCGCTCGCCGGTGACGCGGGGTCGATCCCGCTCGCCACGGGCAGCGCGCACGTCGTGGTCGCCGGCGAGATCCTCGAGCACGTGCCCGACCTGCCGGGCACCGTCGCGGAGCTGTGCCGGGTGCTGCGCCCGGGCGGTCTGCTGGTGCTCGACACGCTCAACGACACCGCGGTCTGCCGGGTCCTCGCGGTGCACGTCGCCGAGCGGATGCCGCGGGCACCGCGGGGCATCCACGATCCCGGTCTGTTCGTCGACCCCAACCGGCTGACCCGGCTGTGCGCGGCGCACGGGGTGCGGCTGGAGGTGCGCGGCATCCGGCCGTCGGTGCCGGCGGTCGCCGGTTGGCTGGCCGGTCGCCGCCCGCTGCCGGGCCGGCGCCGGATCGTTCCCGTCGCGACCACCGCCGTGCTCTACCAGGGGCGGGGCCGCAAAAACCGTTAGGACAGATGGAAATGCTGGTACGCGGAGGGGGCAAGTGGTGGCGGTGGTGAACGCGCTGGACGTGGCGCGGCGGATAGCGCCGCGGATGGCGGCTCGAGCGGGCGACTATGACCGGGCGGGTGACTTTCCGGTCGAAGACTTCGCCGACCTGCGTACGGCGGGACTCTTCGGTTTGATGGTGCCCTCGGCACTTGGCGGCGCGGGCGCCAGCTTCGCCGACTACACGGCGGTGGCCTACGAGTTGGCTCGCGGCAACGGCGCGTCGGCGCTGGTGTTCAACATGCATGCCTCGGTCACCGGCGCGCTCGGCGCGGTCACCGAGGAGTTGGCCGACTCACTCGGCCTGCCGGACAGCGCGCTGGTCGCCCGCGACAAGCTGCTCACCGACGCGGCCAACGGCGCCTGGTATGGCGTGGCGATGAGCGAGCGCGGCGCCGGCTCGCGCCTCTCCCAGCTCACCACCACCTACGAGGTGGTCGACGGCGGCTACCACATCAAGGGTGCGAAGACGTTCTGCTCGGGTGCCGGGCACGCCGACGCCTACCTGGTGGCCGCCCGCAGCGTGGGCGACCAGTCGGTGGTCTCGCAGTTCCTGGTGCCGGCCGGCAGCGACGGGCTGCAGGTGGAGAAGACCTGGGATTCGCTCGGGATGCGCGCCACCTCGTCACACGACCTGCACCTCGACGTGACCGTGCCGGCCGACCGGCTGCTGGGTGGCATGGAAGGGCTGGCACTGGTGGTGGCCCAGCTCATGCCGCACTGGTTGATCGCCAGCTACGCGGCCGTCTACGTCGGGGTGGCGCAGGCCGCGATCGACGCCGCGGTGGAGCACCTCAACGCCCGCAAGCTGACCCACCTGCCGGCCGTCCGGGCCCGGGTGGGCCGCGCCGACGCGGCGGTGGCGGCCGCCCGGTTGGCGGTCGCGGAGGCCGGCCGGCGGGTCGACCAGGAACCCGGCGATCCGGAGACCAACCGCTGGGTCTGGCGGGCCAAGCTGCTCGCCGGCACGACCGCCGCCGAGGTGGCCGCCTCGATGCTGGAGGCGGCCGGCACGTCGGCGACCCGGCGTGGGCATCCGCTGGAGCGGCTCTACCGCGACGCCCGCTGCGGCTCGCTGCATCCCGCCACCTCCGACGTCTGTGCCGACTGGCTCGGCATCGCGGCGCTGGGCGGGGACCCTGACCACGACGGATCGGCTCCTCGGTGGTAACGGGGGCGGCCACTGTCGCGGGGATCGGGTTGGCGTTGCCGCCGGGTGCTAAGCAGACCGACCTCTGGGAGAGCTACTTCCGGGAGCACTTTCCGGCCTCCGCGCGGTCGCTCGCTGAGCGGATCTTCGCGCACTCGGGTGTGGACACCCGCCAGGCGTGCGTCAGCCCGCTGATCGAAGACGTCTCGGACTGGTCGACCGCGAAGCGGATGCAGCGCTATCTGATCGAGGCGCTGCCGCTGGGCAAGGAGGCGGTTAGCCGGGCGCTGACCGACGCCGACCTGTCGATCAACGACATCGGCATGTTCGCGGTCTGCTCGTGCACCGGCTACGTCACGCCCGGCCTCGACATCCTGCTCAGCCGTGACCTGGGGATGGCACCGGACACCCAGCGGCTCTTCATCGGGCACATGGGCTGTTACGCGGCGCTGCCCGGGCTCGGTGCGGTCGGCGACTATGTCACCGCTCGCGGCCGGCCGGCGCTGCTGCTCTGCGCCGAGCTGACCAGCCTGCACGTCCAGCCGGCGGTCACCCGCTTCGACACACAGCAGATCGTCGCGCACGCGCTGTTTTCCGACGCCGCGGCTGCCGTCGTGGTCACGCCCGGTGGCCCGGGGTATGCCCTGGCCGAGGTCGTGTCGGTCACCGACACGGCCACCGCCGACCACATGAGCTGGGAGGTCACCGACCTGGGCTTCCGGATGGGGCTCTCGGCCAAGGTGCCCAACGTGCTGGCGCAGCACGTGCGGGAGTTGGTCGACGGGCTGCTAGCCCGGCACGGCCTGCGCCGCGGCGATGTCGACGGCTGGGCGGTGCACCCGGGCGGGCCACGCATCCTCAACGTGGTCGAGCGCGAGCTCGAGCTCACCGCCGAGGACATGGCCGCGTCGCGGGAGACCCTGGCGGAGAACGGCAACTGCTCGTCGCCGACCGTGCTGCTGATCGTCGAACGGCTCCGCCGGCGGGCCAACCCGCCGGAGCGGATCGTCACGCTGGCGTTCGGGCCCGGCCTGACCCTCTACGCCACGCTGATGCTTCGGAGCTGAAATGAAGCCGGCCGGCGCGAAAGCGCCGGCCGGTCATCAGTGGGATGGCCCCCGGGTCAAGCGCGCATGCTCGGCACGCTGGGCGCGCCGCATGCGGTTGATCCGGGCGAACAGCCGGGTGCGGTCGGCCGCGGCGATGAGGTCGCGCTGGTGTTCGTGGGCCAGGATGAGCATGAACTCGGCGTTCTGATACATCGTCGCGTCTCCTTGAGTGGCGTTCGCTTTGATGTATCTATCGTCGGCCGAAGCGCCGCCCGGGACATCGGGAGCGGTTCCCTAACTTGGCCGGCCGGGGGTGCTTACCCGGGTGCTTACCGGCGCCTAGGCATACCTATGCCGGTCAGCGGACGGGCAGGAAGGCCAGGTCGGCGCCGTACGCGCGCAGCGGCGTGGCGCTGTCGACCACCCGGGTCACTTCACCGGAGCGGGCGACCAGCGCGACCGGCGCGGCCATGCTGCCCGGCGTCGGGGTGCCTACGAGAAACCCGTCGAGGACGCCACCTGGGTCGCGCAGCCGGCGCACGGTGGCATCCGTCGGGCCGGGCGGTGCCGACGGCGGTGGGCTGCCCTCCACGTCGCCGATCGCGACGACGGTGACGCCGGCCGGCGCCGCCGCGGCGATCTCGCCGGCGCACGGGCAGTCGGCGCGCAGGATCAGCACCGCCGGCAGCAGCGAGCCGAGCGGCACCGGGCCGCCGCGCTCGTCGATCAGGTCGAACGCCGGGACCATCCGGCGCGCGTCGCTGGTGGCGGCGGCCGGGCTGGCGGAGACGCTGCTGGCCGGTGGTGGCACGCCGCGCCGCTCGTCGGGCCACGCAGCGGCGAACAGGCTGATCACCGCGGCGAGCAGTGCTGCCGTCATGATCAGCAAGGGGATCCGCAGGGACGCCGGCTCGGTGGCCGCCGCGCCGCCGTCGGGCGGGACGCTGCCGCGGAACCCGCCGCTCGGGAAGACCCGCCCGGACCGGGCGCTGCCGACGCGTTCCTCGCGCAACTGTTGCCGCACCTGTGCGGCCTCCTCGTCGAGCTCGGACGCGTCGTCCGGGATCCGCACGTCGGGCGGGAGCTCGGGAAGCTCGTCGAAGGGCCCGCTGTCACCGTTCTCCGGCGTGCCCATGCTGCCCCCTGCGAACTTGATCGCGGCCGAAGTCGCGCCTCCATCCAGAGTGGCGCACGAGGCGGACGAACGCCACAGTTCACCGGGAGATGGCCGTGATTCGATCTTGCGAATCGTCACTGTCGTCGCCCGCACGTGGGCGGCGAATGACCCTTGCGGGTTACCCTTAGAGGTGGGAAGCATTCACGCGAGATATCGACGAAGCCCCTGCGTATTCGTAACCCGAAGGTTACTCAGCGTGTTGGAAGACGTCGGCGCAGAGCGTGTCAAGCCTGAGAAAGACCCGTCACAAGCCCTCTGAGCTGCACTAACGGTCAGGACCGGGATGGGACATCGGTGCTCCCGCGTGTTACCCTAGACACAGCGAAAGGGGTTTCGAACCTATGGTTTTCAGTGTCGGCGAGACCGTTGTTTACCCCCACCACGGGGCCGCACTCATCGAGGCAATCGAGACTCGGGTCGTCAAGGGCGAGGAAAAGCTCTACCTGGTTCTCAGGGTCGCTCAGGGTGACTTGACGGTGCGGGTGCCCGCCGAAAACGCCGAGATCGTTGGCGTGCGTGAGGTGGTCGGGGAAGAGGGCCTGAGCAAGGTCTTCGATGTGCTCCGTGCTCCGCACACCGAAGAGCCGACCAACTGGTCGCGGCGTTACAAGGCAAACCTGGAGAAGCTGGCTTCCGGCAACCCGCTCAAGGTTGCTGAGGTCGTGCGTGATCTCTGGCGTCGTGAGCGGGAGCGCGGCCTGTCGGCGGGCGAGAAGCGCATGCTCGCCAAGGCACGCGACATCCTGGTCGGCGAGGTGGCGCTCGCTGAGAAGAGCACCAAGGACGAGGCGGAGATCCTCCTCGACAAGGTGCTCACCGAGGCCTGACGTCCGTTCTGCAACAGATCAACTCCTCGCGAGGACCGCGACGTGACCGCGCAGCTCAACCCGCGCGGTGACGTCGCGGTCCTCGTTCCAGCCGCGGGCAGTGGCACCCGCCTCGGCCCCGGCGCACCCAAGGCGCTGCGGCTGCTGGGCGGCGAGCCGCTGCTGGTGCACGCGTTGCGCCGGCTGTGCCGGGCGCCGTCCGTCGCCGTCATCGTGGTGGCCGCCCCGCCCGGCGAGGTCGACGCGGTGCGCGCCCTGCTCGCATCCGTCGCACCCGTCACGGTGGTGGCCGGCGGCGACCATCGGCAGGCGTCGGTGGCGGCCGCGCTGGCCGCCGTACCTCCGGATCTGCCGATCGTGCTCGTGCACGACGCGGCCCGCGCGCTCGCGCCGCCCGACCTGGTCGAGGCCGTCGCCGCGGCGGTCCGGGCCGGCGCCGAGGCGGTGATCCCGGTCCTCCCGGTGGTCGACACGATCAAGGAGGTCGGTCCGACCGGCGAGGTCCGCGGCACGGTCGACCGGGCGCCGCTGCGGGCGGTGCAGACACCGCAGGGCTTCCAACGGCACATCCTGGCCGCCGCACACGCCGCCGCCGTCGACCCGCTCACCGACGACGCGGGCCTGGTCGAGAAGCAGGGTGTACGGGTGACCTGCGTGCCCGGCTCCGACCACGCGCTCAAGATCACGCGACCGTTTGACCTGCTGCTCGCCGAGCACCTGCTCGCCAGCGAATAGGCTGCCCGGGTGGAGCTTCCTCGGGTGGGCATCGGCACCGACGTGCACGGCTTCGAGCCGGGCCGGGAGTGCTGGGTCGCCGGCCTGCTCTGGCCGGGCGTCGACGGCCTGGCCGGCCACTCCGACGGCGACGTCGCCGCGCACGCCGCCTGCGACGCACTGTTCTCCGCGGCCGCGTTGGGTGACCTGGGCAGCAACTTCGGCGTCGACCGGCCCGAGTGGGCCGGTGCGTCGGGCGTCACGCTGATCGCCGAGACCGCCCGCCGGGTGCGGGCCGCCGGCTTCGTGATCGGCAACATCTCCGTGCAGGTCATCGGCGTACGCCCGAAGATCGGTCCGCGCCGTGACGAGGCGCAGAAGGTGCTCGGCGAGGCCGCCGGCGCGCCCGTGACGGTCTCCGGCACCACCACCGACGGACTCGGCCTGACCGGCCGCGGCGAAGGCCTGGCCGGCATCGCGGTCGCGCTGCTGCACCCGTCGGCCTGATCGTCCGGGCTTGGGCCCTGTTTCCTAGCTGGGGCCGGGCTGCGGCGGGCCCAGGCGCCGTCTGACCGCACGGCGGCTTCACCCGGATACAACACCGGTATCCGGGCAAAGCCGCCGCACGCCCAGCCGACACCTGACCTCCGCCTCGCCTCGACCCCAGCTAGGAAACAGGGCCTAGGCTC
>Ga0193743_1000616_pt1 | contig 27892 bp, 18 predicted proteins | sample L2c2metaG_FD_143038 | JGI IMG/M metagenome (GOLD analysis project Ga0193743, IMG submission 143038) | Soil microbial communities from a riparian zone of the East river system, Colorado, United States - L2c2 | ecosystem: Environmental > Terrestrial > Soil > Riparian zone | place: USA: East River...
TGTCACTGAAGGTATTTGAGACGTAGACTTTGTTTGCTGCCTCGTCGACCGCGATTGCGTAGGGACGTGCCGCGGTGGGGATCGTAGCAATCGTCTTATCCGTGCGGCCATCGATGACCGATACAGCGCGGCTGCCGGAGTCGACCACATAGATCTTTTCGGTGCGAGGGTTCAGCGCGAGGGCAATGGGCTCGCTGCCGACTTTGATCTTCACTGGAGGTTTTGCGGGAGCAAGAACGACCACTGCGTCGTGAGAGGAATCGACGAGATAGATCTTTCCGGTCTTCGGACTGTAGACCGAGGCATCGCGATTGATGAGCCCTGTCTGCGGCGAGGACATCTGCGCAAAAGCAGTGCCACCAGACAGCATGCACAACATCAGAACGCTCAAGGAAAGGCGCTGCATCCTGATCCTCTCGTTGCAGACACAAAGGTTGACCTTATGAAGCAAACGTTTGTCTACAATGGAAGACGATTTTAGCAAGGTTATCATCTTGCCTGACTGCCGTGTCGCAGATGTAGCTTACTTCACCCCATGAGGCCGCTCGAAAGATGCGAGGATTTTGCTGGCGCGTGACCGCCTTGATGATGATCGCCTGTGCCGCCTCGACGGTGGCGCAGGGGAACGACGACGCCACTGCTCACGCACAGCAGGCGAAGTTTCATGTGCTTGCGTTTTATTCCGAGACCGTCGAGCACGATCACGTGGACTTTGCTCATCAGGCGATCCAGTTCTACAAAGATGCTGGCAAGAGAGACAACTTCGAGTTCGCGACAACCACGAACTGGGACGACATGAATGCCGCAAAACTGGCGGGATATCAGCTGATTGTCTGGCTGGATGATTTTCCACACACGCCACAACAGCGAAGCGCCTTCGAGCAATACATGGAGCATGGCGGGGGATGGCTGGGCTTTCATATCGCCGCCTATAACGACAAAGATACCCACTGGCCATGGTTCGTCAGCTTTCTTGGGGGCGGAGTCTTCCATGGCAATAACTGGCCTCCGATGCCAGTTACTCTTACAGTCGACGATCCCAAGGATCCGGTGACACGGCATCTTCCCGCGAGCTTCGTCGCGCCTGCGAACGAGTGGTATATCTGGCAGCCGTCACCGCGCCAGAACAAGGACGTGAAGGTTCTTCTGACCCTGTCGCCGTCGAACTATCCACTGGGCATGAAGGATGTCGTACGCGGCGGAGATCTTCCGGTGATGTGGACCAATACGCGCTATCGCATGCTTTATATGAACATGGGGCACGGCGACAGAATCTTTACCAGCGACATTCAGAATCGTCTGCTGGAAGATGCGATGGTGTGGGCAGGAACGACGACACCGCGCGAGTGATCCATGTGGCCCGAGGCCGAAAGAATTCCGGCCCCGGGGATATCGAGTTTTTCTGTTTTAGCGATTGACCGCGGCGCCGACAAGATCGAGAACATCGGCGATGACGCGCGTGGTCGGGTCGTAGGCTACGACATAGCCGTCATAATAGCCATATTGATAACCGGGTGGCGGCGGGACCTGTGCGTAATAGGAACGTGGAACAGCCTGGAAGTGATAGTTACCGGGGATGCGCTCCCCACGTTCGAAATGGGGCCGCCCATGAGAATTGTGCTGCCAACGGTTAACGTCTTTCTGGTAATGGGGCGCGAAGTGACCCCGATCCTGGTCGTGAAACCGGAAGTCCTGGCCGTGTTGATCATGGTGGTCGTCGTGCTGATCGTGATGGTCGTCGTGATCGTCATGATGATCGTGGCCCTGGCCCTGTGCGACGCTGGTGGAGATGGCGAAGACCAGAACTGGAATGCACACACCTTGTAGAAGCTTACGCACGATGAAACTAGCTTTCATTTATTCCCCTTTAGCGACATGGGTATGTCCCTGTGTTGAGATGCTAAAGGAGGTGAGGAAAACTCCCGTAAAAATTGAAATATATTCAGTTACGGGTTGCATTGCCTTTTTTAAAGGCAAAACGGCATCGGGTTACGATGCCGTTTGAAAATAAAGACAGATCGGTGCGACTTACCTGGCGACGTCCCGGGCAAGGCGGAGACCCGAGAACTGCCAGCGAGTGGCCGGCGCGAAGAAGTTGCGGTAGGTGGGGCGGATGTGCGTTGCAGGCGTAACACAGGAGCCTCCACGCAGGACCATCTGCGAGCTCATGAATTTTCCGTTGTACTCGCCAAGGGCTCCGGGCAACGGGGCATAACCGGGATAGCCCGTGTAAGGGCTCGCCGTCCACTCCCAGACATCGCCAAACATCTGCTGGAGGCCCGCAAGATGGCTTGCAGTGGAAGGGTGGAGACTGCCGCTGTCGAGCAGGTTGGCCTGCGTCGTACCGGAGGATCTTGCTTCAGTCTCAGATCGAGAAGATTCCCTGTGAAGCGGCGAGGCCTGCACCGCTGCATATTCCCATTCAAACTCGGTGGGGAGACGATGACCGATCCAGCGGGCGTAGGCATCGGCTTCGAAGAAGCTGAGATGGCAGACGGGGGTCTCGGAGAGGTCTTCAAGAGGGATGAGGCCGCGCAACGTATAGATCGACCAGCCGGATTTGGTCTCCGAATCGCGCTGCCAATAGAGGGGGGCCTGCCATCCTTCGGCGCGAAGTGTAGTCCATCCCTCTGAGAGCCAAAGCTCGGGCCGGTTGTAGCCGTTCTGGTCGATGAAAGCAAGATATTCAGCACAGGTGACGAGACGGGTAGCGAGACGGAAGGGCGCAATATAGACCGGGTGGCGCGGCACCTCGTTGTCGAAGGCGAAGAGTTCGGTCGAGGAGGAATCGGGGGTGAGGCCGATTTCAGTCAGACCCGGAGCAAAGTCGATCCATTCGAGCGGCGGAGCGATGGTTGTGGCTGAAGTCGGCACGACGCGTTCGATGTAGGCCGGGTGGAGCGGATTGGTGAAAAGCCCATGCTTGATATCGGTGGCGATGAGCTCCTGATGCTGCTGTTCGTGCTCGATGCCGAGGGCGATGCGACGGGCGGCTTCATCTTCTACAGGATGCTGGAGAAGCTGCTCGATCGAAGAATCGACGTGGGCGCGATAGGCGAGGATGAGATCGAGAGGGGGCCGGGAGAAGGAAGAGCGGAGCTTCTTTTCCGGCATGTCTCCCAGGGAGTTGTAGTAGCTGTTGAAGAGCCAGCGGAAGTCTGCGTGAAAGGGAGTGTAGGTGGCGAGGAATTCGGAAAGTACAAAGGTCTCAAAAAACCAACTGGTATGAGCAAGATGCCACTTGACCGGGCTGGCTTCCGGACAGGACTGCACCATCATGTCTTCAGGGGAGAGGGGTCGACAGAGCGCTTTCGTAGTATTCCGGACCGCCTTGAAACGGTCGAGGAGAGGGGGGGCGGCATTTTCGGTGAAGGCTGGCATATTGGTCCTTTTACGTAATCATGGGATGGGTTCGGAGCGGCTTTTGTTGCTTTTTTCTGGTCAGCGCGGCATCGAACGGCCAGCCCGATTTATTCACTCTTATCGCGAGATCGCCTTAAGTCGAGTGATTGAGAAGACTGGCTAACAGGTAGGCAGCGGCCGCAGCTGTTCCTCCAATAAGGACAGTCTGGGTGGCGCTGCGGAGCCCGCCGGTTCCGACGATTCTTCCCTTCAGCGCGCCGAAGACGGCGAGAGCCACCAGCGTGATCACGACGGAGAGCCGGAGCGCGAGTCCGTTGTTCGAGACCAGCATGTAAGGAAGCAGGGGAACCAGTCCACCGGTAATGTAGGACGCTGCGATGGTAAGGGCGGAACGAGGAGCACGGCCAGGCTTTGGCTCCTCAAGGCCGAGCTCGAAACGCATCATGAAATCGACCCATGCCGACGGATTCTGCTTGAGGGCTTCGAGAACAGGTGCCGCATGGCTACGAGGGACCGAGTACTGTTCGAAGATTTCGTAGATCTCTTCTTCCTCGTCGCGAGTGCGCTCTACCACTTCACGCTCCTCACGCCTCTTCTCTGAGACGTAATGTTCGGCATCGCTGCGCGCGGCAAGATATCCACCGAGACCCATGGCGATGGATCCAGCGGCGATCTCGGCAAGACCCGCGACGACAACGATGCGTGAAGAAGCGACGGCGCCGGAGAGTCCCGCCGCGAGCGCGAATGGAACGGTCAGACCATCGGAGAGTCCGATGACGATATCGCGGACAGTCGCGCTGGACTCGAAGTGGCGTTCTACGTGGGGCGGGGTGCTGTGCGGAGAGAGGGCTGAGCCTTCGGATGGGCTGGCGTATTCAGGCATGGCCGTAGTGTAGACCGTGGGCTCTGATGATCCTGTTGGAATGTGGTTTTTTGTCGCTTTACAGCGTCTTTCGGCGCAAAGACGCGTCTGTATCAACACAGGTCGGATCGGCGAGGATAGACGCAGATGAGAACGAGGTTGGGGCGGTATCTTTTGACCGCTGCGGTTGTTGTTGCAAGCGCTGGAACTTTGGTTGCGCAGGACGGTCCAGCAGGCGACGGCGCTGCCTTTGCGCGTGGCCCCATGGTCCGCGGAACCGTTACGGCCACGGCGGCGGACCACCTGACCATCAAGACCGATTCGGATGAGATCTATGAGATTGCACTAACGCCGAATACACGCCTGATGAAAGACCGACAGCCGGTTCCGCTTGCCGAGGTAAAGGTGGGCGATGGCGTAGGGGCGATGGGCGAGTTGGATACACCGAAGAAAACTTTGCACGCCTTGTTCGTAGCAGTTGTCGATGCCGAGCAGGTAAAGAAGATGCGCGAGGACCTGGGGAAGACCTACATCACAGGAAAAGTTACGGCAATCGACGAGGTGAAGCTGACCGTGATGAGGCCCGACCACGTAAGCCAGGTGATCGAGGTCGACGAGACAACCTCGTTCCGCAAAGGGAGAGGCCGCCGCCGCGGCGCGACGACGCCTGACGGAAGTGCGTCGATGGCACAGGGCAATGCCGCAGCTGCCGCGGATGGCAGCGGAGAGATGGTTACGCTTGCCGATGTAAAGGTGGGCGATACGATCGCGGGCCGAGGTTCTGTAAAGCATGGCACGTTTGTCCCGACGAACCTCGCCATTCTGCCGCCGGGTGCGGCGGGAGCGATGGGAGCGCGACCACGGCGTAGCGGAGACGGCACATCAACGAGCGAGACCGCAACTCCGGCTCCTCCAACGAAGCAATAGTTTGTCCTCTTGATGGTCTGGCGATTCGGCTTGAAGGATTGGAGCGAGGTCTCTGTGGAAAGAGCGTTTCTAAAAGCAGCACTGTGCGTGTTCGTGGCTGGCGGGATATGCCTGGGAACTTTGAAGGGTCAGGCGCAGGATGCGCAGCCTGCTGCCGTAACCGCACAAGCTGCGCCGAACGGCGGCACACTCAAGGGGACAGTGAAGGCGGGCGCGGTTCCTTTGCCCGGCGTTGCCATCACCGCAACGAATACGCTGACCGGAAAGAAGTATGCGACGACGACCGACATTACGGGCTCGTTCGCCATGGTTATTCCACGAAATGGCCGTTACGTCGTGCGGGCGGACCTCGCTGCCTTTGCCGGTGAGACGAAAGAGGTGCTGATTAACGCTGCGGGAGAGAACGGCGGTAAGCCTGATCAAGCCGCCGATTTTACGATGCAGCTGGCATCCCGAGTCGAACAGCAGCAGGAGCAGCAGCAGAACCAGCAGGGCGCCACGGCGGGCGCTCTTGCGGGCGCCCTCGGACGCGGCATGCAGTCGCTCAGTGTGACGGGAGGCGGCACCGACCTGGCCGATGCAAGCGCCGGCATAGGAAACACAGGAGCACAGATGCCGACGATGGCGGGCCCAGGCAGCGATGCTGCATCGACAGATTCAGTTGCCGTAAGCGGGCAGATGGGCCAGACCAACGGACTCGCAAATTTGAGCGAGGATGAGATTCGACAGCGCGTTGAGGAAGCGATGTCACGGGCCCGGCAGCAAGGTGGCGCGAATGGGGACGTGGCCAATGCGGTAGCGGGAATGCTGGGCGGAATTATGGCAGGTGGCGGCGGTGGCGGGCGCGGCGGATTTGGCGGAGGCCCGGGTGGTGGGGGCGGAGCCTTCACCGTACGTGGAGGAGGGCGAGGAGGCAGAGGCTTCAACCCGACCCAGCCGCACGGCGCCATCTTCTATCAGGGAGGGAATGGCGCACTTGACGCGACGAACTACTCTCTTACAGGAGCTCCGGTTGTAAAGCCTGCCTACAGCACGAATCAGTTTGGCGTCACCTTTGCGGGATCGCCCTTCATCCCTGGCTTGATCAAGCCCAGCACAAAACAGTTTGTGTTTTTCAACTTTACCGGCCGCCGCAATACGACTCCTCAGAATCTCTATGCGACGGTTCCCACGGAGGCCGAACGCAGCGGCGATTTCTCGCAGCTCAATACGCCAATCTACGATCCTGCAACCGGACAGCAATTCCAATGCAATGGCGTGGTAAATGTAATCTGCGGCAATCGCATCTCGTCGCAGGCAAACTCACTGCTGAAGTACTATCCAACACCGAACATAGCCGCCGTGGGCCAGCAGGGGTATAACTACCAGACCATCACGTCCGCCGGGCAGAACAGCACCAGCCTGTCCAGCCGCTACGTTCGCAACTTCGGCCAGAACGCAGGGATGGGCCAGTTTGGAGGACGGCGTCAGCAGGCCAATGGACCGAAGACGTTGCGCCAGAACATCAACCTTGGCTTCAGCTACAGCCATTCGGCCAGTGACCTGCCGAATGTCTTCCTGCCGCTGGGAGGGTCGAGCGCATCGGAGGGCTACAACGTCTCCGCGGGATACACCATCGGCTATGGAAGACTTACGAATAACGCGACTGTTACCTGGAATCGCTCGCACGCAACGACGCTGAACTTTTTCACCAATGGCACTCTCAGTCCTGCCGCAGACGCAGGTGTGCTGGTCGGCAATGCTGCAATCGCGGGCAACCCTTTCTACTATGGCGTTCCTTCGCTTACCTTCTCCGGACTTACGGGGCTGAACGAGACTTCACCCAGCGATGCCATCAACCAGACCATCTCGATTACGGATTTCATCAGCTGGAGCCACAAGAAACATAACTTCCGGTTTGGTGGTGATTATCGGCGCGTTCATGCCGACAGTCTGACGGCTCCTGGAAATCTACAGAGTGGCGCGAGCCCTCTGGGTGCATTCACCTTTACCGGCTACGCGACGCAATCCGCGCAGACAGGCGGCTTCAGCTTTGCGGATTTTCTACTCGGTCTGCCCCAACAAGCCGCCGTACAGGCCGGACTTGCGAAGAGCTACCTGCGCGCGAACGTATGGGATCTCTATGCGAATGACGACTGGCGCATTCTGCCAAACCTGACTCTGAACTATGGCCTTCGTTACGAATATTTTTCGCCTTATGCAGAAAAGTACAACCGCCTGGTCAACCTCGACCACAATGCGGATTTCACGCAGGTTGTACCGGTAACTCCAGGAGAGAGCGGACCCTTCAGCGGAGCGTTTCCGAATACCCTGGTGAACCCCGATCGCACGATGTTCTCTCCGCGGTTCGGCTTTGCATATCGGCCAAAGGGGAGCTGGTTCAAAGAGACTGTCATTCGGGGCGGATACGGCATCAACTACAACACGCAGCAGTACAGCAGCTTTGCGCGGCAGCTTGCGTTCCAGCCTCCGTTTTCAGTAACGCAGACCAATATAGCCACGCGTCAGGGTTGCGGCGTGTTGCAACTGGCTAATGCTTTCAACTGCTCCACGGCAGCGGTGCAGAACAACTACAGCGTCAATCGGGACTATCGTCTGGGCCACGTCCAGATCTGGAATCTCGACATTCAGCGCACGTTGCCGATGGATATCGTCCTGAACATTGGCTACAACGGAGCGATGGGCGGAGATCTCGATATCGTGAGAGCGCCGAACCGCACTGCCGCAAGTGTCCTCAATCCCACGGCGCAGCCATTCAACTACGAAGACTCGCTGGGATTCTCGCGATTCCATGCTTTGAGCGTCAATGCGCGTAAACGCATGCAGAAAGGTATCTCGCTGCAGGCCACGTATCAGTATGGACACTCCATCGATAACGCCTCCTCCATTGGCGGGTCAACGGCAGTGCCGGCGCAGAACGATCTCAATCTGAATGCCGAAGAAGGCAACAGCTCCTTCGACATCCGTCAGAAGCTAACGGGCAACTGGGTTCTGGAACTTCCCTTCGGCCCGAATCGGGCGTACTTCTCGAAGGGTGGGTTCTGGTCGAAAGCGCTTGATAATTTCTCTCTGTCAGGCGACTTCACTTTTGCCACCGGAACTTATTACACACCGCACTTTGTTGCCCCAATCGGCGCTACGGCGACGGGAGCGAACAACTCACAGCGCCCAGATCGTGTATTTTCAGAGTCGATCCAAGGATCGGGGACGATCCTCAACTGGTTTAACAAAGCAGCGTTTGCCCCTCCGCCGCAGCAAGATCCCTTCGGCACCGCCTCTCGCGGCTCCATCATGGGTCCAGGAACCATCGCCGTCGATGCTTCTCTCTCCCGCACTGTTCCATTAGGCGAAACACGCTCCTTTGAGGCACGCATGACAGCCAATAACGTCTTCAATACGGTGCAATACTCCGGCATCGATACGACCTACAACTCGCGCACCTTCGGGCAGGTGACATCGACAGCGAATATGCGACGTCTGACCTTCATCGCACGATTCAGATTTTAGAGAGGGCAAGAAAAAATGCGCCGAATCACGGCAGCGATATTGGCGGGAATCTTAGCTGGCATTCCTGGCTATGGCAGACCGGCAGCAGCCCAGCAGGCCGCTGCCGACGGCACCTTCACACTGAAGGTGCAGAGCAATATCGTGCTCACGAATGTCGTGGTGCGCGACAAGAAGACAGGCGCGGTGGTGAAGGGTTTGACGACCAAAGACTTCACCGTCCTCGAAAACGGCAAGCCGCAGAAGATTGAGAGCTTTGATTTTCAGAGCGTCGACGAAGCAGTTGCGCTGCATGAGAATGCAACCGTCAGCGGCAAGAGCTCTATCGCAGATCTGGTCAATCGCAACTTTGCAGCAAACCCCGCGCAGCTCAAAGACCACAGGCTGATCGTCATGTTCTTCGACCTGAGCAGCATGCAGCCGGAGGATACCGATCGCGGAGTCGAGGCTGCGCAGGACTACATCAACAAGAAGATGCAACCGGCCGATTTGGTGGCGGTGGTCAGCATGGGCACGGGATTGAGCCTCGATCAGGATTTCACAGCCGACAAGACCGCATTGCTGAAGGCGGTGGGAAAGTACAACGGCACCGAGGGCACGGGCTTTGCCAACGGGAATGAGGGCGGCAACTCAGGCGGAACGTCGGATGACGCATCCAGTTTTACCGCGGACGATTCCGAGTACAACGCCCTGAACACAGATCGCGAGCTGTATGCGATTCGCACGATTGCCAAGAGCCTGGAAGGCGTCGATCAGCGCAAGAGTATGCTTTATTTCTCCGGCGGCCTTACGCGTCAGGGGGTCGAGAACCAGGCCAGCATGCGTGCCGCGACCAACGCCGCGGTTCGTGCAAATATGGCGATCTACAGCGTGGACTCGCGCGGCCTGCAGGCGCTGCCGCCGGTCGGCGATGCCTCGAAGGGAAGCCTGCGCGGAACTGCAGCCTACAGCGGAGGCGCGATGCAGAGCCAGCTGGATGCCAACTTCGGCTCGCAGGAGGTGCTGGCTACGCTCTCGACCGATACGGGAGGCAAGGCGTTCTTCGACTCCAATGACTTCGCCCCGGCCTTCCAGCAGATTCAGCACGATACGGAGGCCTATTACATCCTTGGTTTCCGCTCCACCGACACGGCACGCGATGGAGGCTACCGCAGGTTGACGATCAAGCTGAATCGCAATGACGTGAAGCTGGATTACCGTCCGGGATACTATGCGCCGGCAGACTTCCAGCACCAGAAGAGCGAAGATCGCGAGCTGGCGCTAACGGAGCAGATGCGCAGCGACCTTCCCGCCACCGACGTTTCGATCTATCTGCAGGCGCTCTACTTCCGCAACGGGGACAACCGTTTCCTTGTCCCGGTATCTCTGATCGTACCGGGCTCCCAGATCCCGTTTCTAAAGAATGGCGACCGCGACAAGGCGAGCCTCGACATTCTGGGACAGGTAAAGAACGCCCAGGGCATCTCGGTCGGAGACGTGCGCGACACCGTGAAGCTGGCGCTCGATTCCACACAACAAGTGTCCCGAAAGAACATTCAGTACTCGACGGGATTCAGTCTTGCCCCGGGCCGATACCATCTGAAATTCGTCGTGCGCGAGAACCAGACAGGGCGCATGGGAAGCTTCGAGACCGATCTACAGGTTCCCGATCTGAAGAAATCTCCTCTCAAACTCAGCTCGATCGTGCTCGCAAGCCAGCAAACGCCCAATACCGCGAGGAAGACGACGAATCCCCTTGTCCGCGATGGTGTCGAATGGATCCCGAACATCGCTCACGTCTTTCGCCAGGACCAGCATCTCTACTTCCTCTACGAGGTTTACGATCCTACGCGCGAGAAGGAAAACGGTTCATCGCCGAAGCCTTCGCCGGGCCTGACGCGACGGCCCTCCGGATCAGTGAAAGTGCTTACCAGCATTGAGTTTCTGAGCGGCGGAGTCAAAGTCTACGAGACGCCGCTGATTTCGGCGAATAGCGTCAACGTACCGGATCGCGGAGCCGTGGCCTTCCAGTTCGACGTTCCACTAACCCAATTGAAGCCGGGAACATACGTCTGCCAGGTCAATGTTATTGACGACGCGGGCGGCAGCTTCAGCTTTCCACGATTGGCTCTACGGGTTGAGCCTCCGGCCCGGCCCGCTCAACAGACTGCTGCAACTGGCGCTGGAGGGCAGGAATAACCCGATTCCGGTGACGAGTGGACGTTGACAGTCGTGCATCCGAAGCAGATGATGTGGGCGTACCTCGTGGAGGTATGCCATGGGACGCCCGGGTCGCTTCTCTCTCTTCTCAATTTTCCTCGTTATTCTGCTGCTCATCAGCGCAAAGGGACTCGCGCAAAGGACGATGAGCCATGAAGAGGCGCGCGCACTCGATCACCAGAATCCAACCTGGAGTTCTGTTCGTGCCCATCTGCCCGATCCGGGCATCGCGTCCGCGGAAAAATTGGAATCAGCGGCCGATATTTTGCGAGCCAGACGATTCCTCGAAGATGCACTCGACTATTACGGATTCGCCCTGACGCGCGGCGGCGATCCGGTCCATCTTATGAACAAGATGGGCGTAACCCAAATGGAGCTGCGCGATATGACGGCCGCACGAGCCTACTTTCAACGCGCAGTTAAGATCAACAAAAAGAGCCCGGAGGGCTGGAACAATCTTGGAGTGATCGAATACCTGGGCGGACGATACGATCGAGCCATCGGCAACTACAAGCGTGCGATCAAACTGGATAAGACCTCTGCCACCTATCACTCCAACATGGGGACTGCCTTCTTCGACAAGAAGGAGTTCGATCGCGCTCGCAAAGAGTACGACACCGCGTTGAAACTTGACCCGGAGATGTTGCAACACCATGGAAGCCTGGGCATCACCACGCGGATGCTCTCTCCCGAAGACCATGCGCGGTTCTGCTTCGAGCTGGCCCGGCTCTATGCGCAGCGCGGGGACGAGACGGCGATGCTGCGCTATCTGACAACCGCGAGCGAGTCCGGTTTTGATATCGCAAGCGCCATGAGCGCCGACTCGGTACTCTCGCAGTACCGCAAGGACCCGCGAATCCTCGTGATCATAAAGAACGGCAAAGACCTACACAGCAGAGGCACGAATATCGCAGAAGGGTTGGGGCCGCTTCCCCCACTGCCGCCAGAAAAACATTGATTCGCCTGCCTATTTATAAGGACAGTGACGACAGTTCGAGTTGCAGCAGTAGCCCCGCTTGAGATGGTAGGCCGCCGTGAAGACCAGGTAAGGCCCCTCGTAATAGAAGTCCTCCGGAGCAAGCGATTGCCCTGTATCTCCTTCCTCGCCAGGCAGCGAAGATGAGTTCTTGTCGGAAGAAGGCTCGCGATTCGACATGATCAGAAGAGCGCAATCGCAGCGACCTGTGGCTGCGGCATTGCGGCATAGATAGAGTCGGTGGGGATCGGTTCAGGGTTTGGGGAACCTTCGCCGAAGAGCCTTCCGTTGCAGTAGCGAACCTGCCTGCCGGGGATGGAAGGAACTCGCTCACCTGGCAGGACGATTCCCGCGAGGTTCGTGGGGTCGGCGCCCGCAACGGCGATCACGGTTTCACTTTCGCGAGAGCGGGAGGCGCGCAACGAATCCGCAGCCTCAGGCAGAGCATACTGCTCACCGCCGAAGCCTGTGACAAAACGTCCGCCGCGAATCTCACCACGGGCCTCAAGACGGCGCAGAATGCCCAGCAACTCACGCCATTTAGGAGCGTTCGATTCGCGCGCCAGCAGATCGCGAAAGACAACTCCATAACGGGCGAGCAGCATTCGTGCGTACGATTCGAGCGCTTCGTCGTTGCGCTTCGCCTGTTCGATCGCGCTCGGCGCTGCATGAACCACCTCGTTGAGCAAAGACCATCGGCCCGCGGTAGAACGCACCGGACGGCGGGTGGATACAGGCTGGGCAGTCGTCTTACGACGCGGGTCCATCATCGCCCGGAGCTGATCGAAGCCGTCCGCGGAGGCAAGGCCGGCAGTGGCAAGCTCCCACAGAGCGAGCTGGGTAGACTGCCGCGAGAGGCCGAGGATTCGTCCGATATCGTTCGCGAAGCAGGCGCCACGCTCTTCGAGCAAGGCGCGCACCTTGAGCGCCTCGGCACTCAAGGCCTGACTGAGCCGCGACTCTTCGATGCGCTCACGAGCGAGGGCATGCGGAAGCCAGTCCGCCGACTCGCGGATGTAGAAGGTGATCGGAGCTGCGTTGGTAGGGATGACACGGCGGGGACCGGCACCGTCGGCGCTGGACCAGGCTGGATGCGGAGAGATGCGTCCCCAGCCCACGGCTCCAGAGAGGCATAAGGAATCGAGCCAGCGGGAGTCATAGTTCGCGATTCGAGCCGGAAGGAGGGTTCGCTCCCACTCGATCGCCGGAGCTTCAAATCCTTCCAGCTGATGCAATGCCTCGAGAACGCCCTCTTCGCCGCTCAGCTGCGTCTGGGGCGCAAGGTGTTGCCAGCCGAGCAGCCAGCGCATGTAGACCGCGGGCGAGACCGGCTCGATCTGCTTCCGCAGCGCATGCAGGGTCCGGCGGTGGATTCGTTGCAGGATGCGGCGCTCGCACCATTCGATCTCCTGATCCTCGGAGGGCTTGCCGCGCTCGAAGATGCCGCGCATCAACAGACCCTGCATCTCCATCGCGAGAAACATCTGGAAGACATCGGAAGCGTTTAGACCAAGACGTTCCGCAAAGGCATTCGCCGTAGTGGGACCGAGGACCTGAACCCACCCTTGTGCGCACTGGCGAAGAGCCTGGTCTTTGCTGACGGAATCAATCGCATCTTTCCAGAGTGCTGCCAGATGCTCCGCTCGCTCTGCAGAAGCCCAGCATACGATCCCGTTGCAATCGACCGCCTGAACCCGGCCGGAACGCAGCAGGCGATCAAAGAAGGTGGGCCAGTCGCGCGCTTCGGGCCGACCGGCAAAGAAATCTAGCGGCAGGGCCACCAGCGAGTGGAGCAGGTCGTGGAACTCATGCTCGTCGCGGATATCCGGCCAGCATTCACGGCGAATCTCATCGATGGCTTCGGGATCGAGGCGTCCAGCCTCTTCCATCACGCTCGCGGGCAGAGTGCGCGAGAGGGAGACGGCTCGGGCGCGGCGCTCTTCAAGGCCAGCTTCATCGAGATAGGCATAAGGATTGGCGTTCAGCAGCTCGTGCGCGAACTGCGACGGCACGGGAGTATCCACCGCGAGGCAGCGGATGCTGCCATCCTTGATGCCGCGAAGAACTTCGATCAGGCCTTCGAGGTCCATCGCCTCACCAAGTACATCCTTCATCACCTCGTCGACAAGCGGGTGATCGGGAATCCGGATGTCGCCTTCAATGTTCTCAAAGCAGGCAGCGGCCTGCGGGAAGACGCTGGCCAGCAGATCTTCAGAGCGCATGCGTTGAATCTGCGGAGCGACGCGCTTGCCTTTGGAGAAGCGTAAAAGCTGCAGGCTGCGGTTCGCCGCCCAGCGCCATCGTGTCTTGAAGATGGGAGACGCAAGCGAAGCCTGCTCGAGCAGCTCCTTCGCCGTATTCTCGGTGAGAAACTGGAAGACATCGGCGAGTGGAAAGCTGTGTTGCTCCGCAAGCGAGATGTTGATGCCGTTATCGGTGGCGGCCGCCTGCAGCTCGAAGTTGAAGCCACGACAGAAGCGCTTTCGCAACGCGAGTCCCCATGCCTTGTTGATGCGCCCACCGAAGGGGGCGTGCAGGATGAGCTGCATGCCTCCACCTTCATCGAAAAAGCGCTCGGCGATGATGGTGGTCTTCGACGGTACGGAGCCAAGAACGGCTCTTCCGGTCACAACGTATTCGATCAGTTGCTGTGCCCCGCCCGCACAGACGCCGCAGTGCTCCATCAACCATGCAATTGCTGAATCGACCTCCTGGTCTGCAGGAGAGATGTGGCCGGGCGAAACCTTCGCCGTGAGCGCGGAGATCTGTTCCCGCAGCTCGCCTACGCCCGTCGAGAGGATTGCCGTGCGCTGCGGCGCTTCTCCTTCCCAGAAAGGCAGGCTCGGCGGCGCGCCGTGAGCATCTTCCACAAGCACACGACCGGCCGCTTCAATTCGCTGAATGCGCCAGCTCGTATTGCCGAGAAGAACAACGTCGCCTGGAGAGGAGTCGACGGCAAAGTGCTCGTCCAACGTGGCGATCTGCACACCCTCGGGCTGAAGCACAACGGAGTAGAGATTCGTCTCCGGGATCGCACCTCCGTTCGAGATGGCGATCATGCGCGCTCCGCGACGCGGATGAAGCTGGCCGTGAATTCCGTCGCGCAACAGATAGGCTCCATAGCGTCCGCGGCTGGATTCGATACCCGAGGTAAGCAGAGCGACAATCTCGTCGAAGCGAGCGCGCGTCAGATCACGATAGGGCCATGCCCGCGTGAGCATGACATAGAGCGATTCCTCATCCCACGGCTCCGCCCCACAGGAGGCAACGATCTGCTGCATCAGTACGTCGATCGGCTGCGGCGGAATCTCAAGTTGATCGAGCATACCGGCGCGCATGGAACGAATCAGCGCGGCCTGCTCCATCAGATCGTCCCGTGTGGTGGCGAAGAAACGACCCTTGGGAATCGCTCCACGCCAGTGGCCTGCGCGTCCGATGCGCTGCATCCCGACGGCGACCGATCGCGTTGTGGCGATCTGGCAGACGAGGTCGACGTCGCCGATATCGATGCCGAGCTCGAGCGATGCCGTCGCGATAAGGATCTTGATCTGCCCGTTCTTCAATCGCTGCTCTGCATCGAGGCGAAGCGTGCGCGAGAGCGACCCATGATGTGCAGCGACGTTCTCCACTCCGACTCTCTCTGCAAGCGAGAACGCGATTTTTTCCACCAAGCGCCGGGTGTTGACGAAGACTAGCGTCGATCGATGCGTGTGGGTGAAGGCGGCGAGCTTGTCGAAGATCTCCTCCCACATCTTCGTGGTGAGAACGGAGCTCAATTCGTCGGAGGGAACCTCAATCGCAAGATCCAGCTCGCGGCGCTGACCGACCTGGATGATCGTAGCGCGCGGTCGTTCGGGGTGGACTCCCGTGAGGAAATCCGCAACCAGCTGGATCGGATTCTGTGTGGCCGAAAGACCGATGCGCTGTGGCGCCGTGGAGCGACCTGTCACAAACTCGCCGGGAGAGAGCCTGTTTTCACCGCGCACCAAAGCGTCCAGCCGTTCGAGCGAGAGTGCGAGATGAGCGCCGCGCTTATCGTCGGCAACTGCGTGAATCTCGTCCACGATCACGGTCTGCACGCGCCGCAGGTGCTCGCGCGACTTCCCTGCTGTGAGCAGGATATAGAGAGACTCCGGTGTGGTGACGAGAATGTGCGGCGGATTGCGCAGCATCGCCGCGCGCTCCTTTGGCAACGTGTCTCCGGTGCGGACGCCGGTGCGGATCTCCGTGGAGAGATAGCCACGCTCCAGCGCAAGCTGCTGGATCTCGCGCAACGGCTGATCCAGATTCTTCTGCACGTCGTTGGAGAGCGCCTTCAGCGGGCTGACGTAGACAACCTGCGTCGCGGGAGCTAGGTTTCCCGCGATGGCATCGCGCAACAGCTTGTCGATGCAGACCAGAAACGCGGCGAGTGTCTTGCCGCTGCCTGTGGGGGCGGAGATGAGGGTTGCGTTGCCAGCGAGGATGCTGGGCCAGCCATCCTCCTGCGGTTCGGTCGGAGAGCCGAACCGGCGCAGAAACCACTCCGCTGTGACCGGATGCGCCCACGCAAGGGAGGTCGGGATTTCGAGCGCTTCTGCGGCCACAGGCATGCGCTATTCTAGCGCGAATCTGTTCGATCTTTGTTCGCCAACGACTTAGCGGGACGCCCCGTACCCCTCGCTCAGGCGATTACATATTTCCTACACCTACATCCGCAATCCCGGCTGCCTGGTTGTCCTCGTCCAGATATTGCTCGATAACCCTGTCGAGACTTCCCTGGATGGAGAGGATGAAGTCGATCGCGTCGCGGCCTGCTCCCTGGCCACCGCGGTTCGGCGTGATGTAGTGAGCCACATCCTTGACCTGCTGCCGCGCGTTCGCAGTGGCGATGGCGAGGCCGCACTGACGCATGACGGGAAGATCGATGATGTCGTCTCCCACATAGGCGAGTTCGTCGATGGAGCAGCCCGTCTTCGCCAGGATCTCGCGGATGGCGTTCATCTTGTGCGCCTGTCCCTGGTAGACGAATTCAAGCTTGAGGTCGCGCGCCCGGATGGCAACCGTCTGGGAGTTGCGCTTGGTGATGATGCCGATGCGGAGGCCTCCGAGGCGTCCCAGCGTAATGCCAAGACCATCGTGTGCGGCAAATCCTTTGGACTCGATCCCTTTTCCGTCCAGACCAGGGATGACGAAGATCTGTCCGTCGGTAAGAACTCCGTCTACATCGAAGATAAGAACTTTGATCTTTTGTGCGCGTGCTTCAACAGTCATGGTTCGATGATAGCTTGGCCGGAAGCGCGGGAGCGTGAATTCACCTCTCCCACGCCGGCTCTCAGATCCAACGACCCTCGACCCACACCCATCCGTGCTGGGTCTGACGCCAGCGGCCTGGGCGCCAGCGATACCCTACATGCGGCGGCCGCAGATAAGCTCCTGGAACCCAGACATAGCGACCTCCATGCCAGCGGTAGTATCCGCCGCGCCAGGCCCAATTGGGATGAGCGGCTGGAGTAGCGGGAATCACCTCACTTGGCGGCGGTGGAGGCGCCATCCGCGGCGGTGGAGGAGGCGGCTGAGCATGCGCAGTGGCAATGGTGAGGGCAACAGCGCAGGCTGCAACCAGCAAAGAACTTCTCATCGTTTCTTTTTGTCTCCTCGTGGGACTGAACCCAGTTCAGAAGGATAGGACGCGGCGGCTCGGGGGTAAGGTGCGCGAATTCTCCGCGCTCAGCGGTGACCGCGATCCTTTGACATAAACCGATGCGAGCAGTCGAGGCACTTCCAGGGGAAGTAGCCCAGACGGACCCAGAAGGTCCTCTGAAGCAGGGATCTTCGATGGGCACGCACCGTGCGATAGTTTCCGCAGCGTTTACAGACGACGGCAGAGAACGAAGCCGGTCGCCGAGGTTCGACCGCTTTGAGTTCAAGCGAAGGAACAGCATCGGTGACGATTGGAGGGAGCGAGGGGGAGGTATTTACAGACATTACGCGGGGCCTCAAAATCCGGAGGTAAAAGGTAAAAGATGGAAAATTTAGTTCAGCGAAACTTTTAGCATAACGCCTATAGGGCTGGATAGATTCCAGAAGGAGTATCTGCAACCAATACCTTGGGGTCCCCCTGTACTATTTTGCGCAAAGTATTCAAAAATAAAGACATAGATCCGGACCAAGTCTAACACTTCCCCTTTTCAAGAAGGTTAGTGAAGCACGGCCATATCCTGTTCTTCGTTCTCCACCATCCGTACAATCGTTGTCCGGCCTACCAGAAGCACGATGAGCGCGACAACGGCTGTGGAGGAGAGCAGGGAGATTACCGCGCCAGCTCCCAGCATGCCGATGCCCATGGAGATTAGCGCTCCGGTTCCGGTCTGGAGACATCCGAGCAGCGCCGAGGCCCGGCCGGCATGGCGCGAGTACGGAGCCAGAGCCAGCGCGGCGGAGTTGGGATAGGTAAGCCCGATGCAGGCGAGGAAGACGAAGAACAGGACCATCGTTGCCTTAAGGCCGATGAGATGACCCCACATTCCAGCGAAGAAGACAATTCCTGTAATCACCTGCACAACTAAAGCAACGAGGAAGATCCTCTGGCTCGTGAACCGCCGCAGAAGGAAGACATTCATCTGGTTTCCGCCAATGAAGCCCATCACCAGGACCGCGAAGACGATGCCGAAGGCCTTCGTTCCCATGTGAAAGCCATCCATGAACAGGATGGGCGATCCGGCCACGAATGCGAAGAGTCCAGCGAAGGAAAAGCCGCCTGCAAGCGTGTAGGTGAGGAACTGCGGCTCCTTGAAGATAGCCCAGAAGCCGCTCGCCATGGGGCCCGGACGCAGCGAGATGGAGGGATCCGGCTGGTGTCCCTCCGGCAGGAAGAAGAAGGTAACGGCCAGGATGGCAGACGCGATCGCAGCCAAAAGGACAAAGATCCATCGCCATCCGACAGCCGCGAGCAGCAGGCTTCCAATGGTCGGCGCAAGCAGCGGGGAGACTCCGATCATCAGGAAGAGGAGAGAGAAGATCTTCGCGCTCTCCTTTACCGGGAAGAAGTCGCGAACCATTGCAATCGCTCCCACCTGCGCGACGCAGCCGCCGAGCGCCTCAAGAAAGCGAAGGGCAACGAAGGCATTGAGACTGTGAGCCGTCGCACAACCCAGCGAACACAGAATGTAGAGCGCGAGACCGATATAAAGAGGCCGCTTTCTTCCGAAACGATCCAGCAAGGGTCCGTAGATCATCTGCCCCAGGGCGAAACCCACAAAGTAGGTGGAGAGCGAGAGCGAAATCTGCGATGTGCTGGTCTTGTACTCCTTCGCAATGGTCGAGAAGGCCGGAAGGTACATGTCGACGGCAAAAGGAGTTACAACGCACAGCGCGCCAAGGAGCACAATAATCCATGGATTGGATTGTTTCCGATCCGCCATCTGAACCCTCTCTTTTTTGTAATGTTCCCGACTTGTGCGGTTGAAGATCTACCGCAGTGCAATAAAGATTAACGATTGGTTGTCAGCTACATCATTCGAGATCCCCGCACCCCCAACCTTGCGGAAGACATCGATGGAGAGAATCTTTCTCTGGTGTATTGATCTGATGGCCGACAAGTCTGGATCGATCCATCGATCCAGATACAAACTATCCAATTACAAGGATAGCTTATGGACTCGATCTAATCGGCAGATACAAGTCTTTTACATTCAGGGTCTTGAATCTTAATCGGCTTGACAAGGATTTTCTTCCTCTGTGATTTGATAGGGAGATGAAAAAGATCCTGTGCAGCTGGAGCGGAGGGAAAGACTCTGCCTGGGCGTTGCACCTTTTACGCCAGTCGACGGAGTTTGAGGTTTGCGGCTTGTTGACAACGGTGAACGAGAAGTTCCGACGGGTTGCTATTCACGGATTCCGGGAGGAGTTGCTGGATCTGCAAGCTGAGAGAACCGGGCTTCCCCTCTGGAAGGTGCCTCTTCCCTTCCCCTGCTCGAACGAAGAGTACGAACTTCGCATGGCGGAGGTCTATCAACGCGCAAGGCAAGAGGGCCTGGAAGGCATCGCCTTCGGTGATCTTTTTCTTGAGGAGATCCGTGCCTATCGCCTTGGAATTTTAAAGGGCACCGGGCTGGAGCCGGTGTTTCCTCTGTGGGGGATCCCAACCGAAAGGCTGGCCGGCACGATGATGGCAGGTGGACTTCGAGCACGCCTGACCTGCATCGATCCGCGAAGGCTCCCTGCCGAATTTGCCGGAAGGGAGTGGGATCCAACGTTACTCAGCGACCTCCCGCCCGGAACCGATCCGTGCGGAGAGAATGGGGAGTTCCACTCGTTCGCTTATGCGGGTCCGATGTTCCACACTGCGATCCCGGTGGTGTCCGGAGAGCGAGTCGAACGGGACGGATTTATCTATGCAGATCTTCTGCATGAGATCAGCTGACCCCATGGAGCTTTTGGATCATTCGGCTCATGCCGATGTGATCGCATAGTAGGGCTGATTGCTCAGCGTGGGATTGAACGGCGGATGCAAGGTAGCCTGATCTTTGGTGTGGAGTTCGAAGTAGTACTGCAAGGGATAGGGTGAGTCGGTATAGCTTGCAGGAATGGGGAAGCTGCAGGAGATCCCGGACTTCTGCATTGGTGCCGAGGACCAGCGCTCCCCCTGGTTCACGTGGCGATACCACACGATCGATTCCGTCACAGACACCGGCACAGTAATTGTCAGATGAAGTTCGCTTCCGGGATGGAACGAGGCGGGTGCCGTGTGTTTCGCGGCAATGGCAGGCCGCGGGGATGGCTTGATTGCATTCTGAATCGCTGTTGTGGCCGAGGACGACTGCGGGGACGCATCGGCAAAATGTTTTTTGAGCGCTGCCACATCTTGCTCGATGAGTGGCGAGCGATCGGCCCAATGGCCCCGGCGAACTTCCACATCGCCATAGCTGATGTCGGCGGTATAAATCTTTCGTGCTCGTTCCGCCATGCGGGACCAGGCATCGCACGCTGCCTGGTACGCACTGAGAGATCTCTCGGCCGCAGCCTGATCGCCTGTCTGCTGGTGGATGGAATAGAAGAGGGCGGCACGGAAGAGGCCGACATAATAGAGTCCGAGGCCGTTGAGGATGAGGATGTCTTCTTCAATCTGACGGAACTCAGGCGACTTCGCCTTTGAGCTGTCCGCTGCGCGCGCCGCTGCTAGAGATTGGTTCGACGTGCGGATCATTGCTTCGAGCCACTCGACGACCTCAACCGGACTGTAGCGGGCGTTTTTCGTGCCACTCACCAGGTCCTTCGCGTGCTGGTCGATCGTATTGAAGAGCTGCGGGTCGAGCGGGCTGATTGCGCTTACATTGTGCGGCGCTGGCGAGTCGCTATAGAGCGGCTTGCCTGTTGGAGGAAGAATGGAGATCGGGCTGTAGAGCTCCGGCCAGAAGCTGTGATTGGAGGCCGAAGGCAGCCAGGCAGTCGTAATGAGAGGCAGGATCCGGCTCGAGTTCACCAGAGCGGCCTCCAGCGCCGGTCCCGAGGCTCCAAAGTCCTTGCGGAAGTAGCGATGATGCACTTCGGCAGCGGTGTCGGGATTGTAGAGATAGCGTCCCCACACCAGATAGGTGAAAGCGAACTTCCTGCTATCCGCATCGACCTTCGCGAGCGCGGAATCCGCATAGGAGCTGCGTCCTCCGGGATGGCCCGAGCCCTCGCGTCCCTTGAAGGTGAGCGGTTCGCATAACTCCATGCCGGCGGCTCCGCAGAAGTTCGCTGCGTGTCCATATCCCGAGGCAAGCGCGGGATCTCCCCACAGCAGATGCTTCTGCGTGCCCGGCCATACGCGATAGAGAACCTCGATCTTCGACTGCTGTCCGTAGAAGTCGCCATAGCCGTAGCGCGTGAAGTTGCGCTCTCCACTGGAGACGGCAAAGGTTCCGGTCACGCCTTTGCGTGGATATTCGGCAGCTCGAATGTCGGCCTGGTGATATCCCAATCCCTGATGCTCCGCCCAGAACTTGGCACCCGCTTTCACGGGCATGCCAGTCTTCCGAGCCATGTCGATCATCTCCTGGTTCAGGCCCTTGGCATGCATCTCGATCTCGAGGGTGCGTCCTGCGCGCGGTATGGCCTCGAAGAGCGTCTGCCAAAAGGGGTAGCTTCCTTCGGGGATGCCGCTCTCCCCATGAATGCGCAGCGTGAGACCGCTGATCTGGGGACATTCCTTCAGCAAAGCGGAAAGGGCATCACGGCAATAGGCTGCGTGGTTCTCCGGCGTCAGGCCGACGATGTGATGATCGCTGTGCGGGCTGTCAGTCCACTGATAGGCATGGGTCCAAAGCCCAAGCTGAAAGTCGAGGCCGCGGCGCGCAGTCTCCGCAGCGATGAACTGCAAGGTCTCCAGATTGCGCTGGCGCTCGCCGGGTTGCAGAGAAGGCTCCACGTTGACTTGTTCGTATCCCGGCAGCTCCACAAGGTAAGGATAGGGAAAGTGAAGATAGTCTCCGGTAACGCCGCGGGGAAAATCGTAGCCGAAGCCGAGCGCGAAGTTGAAGCGGTTGAATCGCGCCGAGGCAATCGTATCCAGGTAATCCTTCCAGAAGCCGCGATCGTAAAACCATGACTTGTCCTCGATCTCGGAGAGGAAGGGCCGCGCCACGCTGCGAACCTTGTTGGGCGTGACTTCAACCAAGGGTGCAGAAAGATGGAGCGCCGTGAATGGATTGCTGTTGAGGCTCACTCGCTCGGCGAGTTCCGTGATGCCGTAAGCGAGCCCTCGAGCGTCCATGCCCGTGACAAGAATCGCAGGCGCGCCTTTGTAAGTGCCGGGAATGAGCGCGGTGGTCTCGGCCTGTGAGATGTTCGGGAGACTGCCAAAATTCTTCGCTAGAGCACCGCTGTTCGGCGATACCAGAATGCACAATCTCCGGCTGGCATCGGACAGACGAATCCCCTTCGCCGTAAAGGCGCCTCGAAGCTGCTCCACGGCCCATTGAACGGGCTCGCTCGTGGAGATCGGCGAGTCGTGGTCGAGGATAACGGCAACTTCATCGCTGACAGGCGCGGCGCGTGAGAGCTCGACGGCGGTAAGGGAGGTGGCTGCGGTTGTAAGTTTCAGGAAGCTGCGACGAGTGGTCTGCGACATAGAAGGGGACATTTTCCTAACGCCGGACATTATCTCGTGAATTTGGGATCGCGTGTGAATCGAAAATTTTTATGCAAAGGTTGAACGCGCTCGAATCAAGGTAGGGAGGCCGCCTGTGGCACTCAACCCTGAAGATTAAATTTTCAGCTCGCATCACAGGCAGCAGCTTCTTTGACGGCTGGTACCCGCGATGCGATGGGAGCCGGTGATGGGGCGGAGCGATTCATAAGGACGAGGCCAGCAATGACGATGAGGACACCAAGGTAGGCAGTCCACAGGATGGGCTCGTGCGCGACGTAGCCCCAGAAGAGTCCCCATATGGGCAGTAGATAAGTCACTGCGACGACGTGCGTGGACGGGATACGGCTGAGCAGATCGTAGTAGAGCAGATAGGCGAGCCCGCTGCCTGCAACCCCAAGCAGGCTGGCGGCGAAGATGGAGCTGCGCGCGATAGCGCCGGGGTGCGGACCAAGGGTTGCGACAGGCAGGATCATCAGCCAGGCAAGGGAGAGCTGCGTGGTGGCCAGGCCGATAGGGTCAAGCCCCTGGAGGCGGCTCTTGGCGATGACGGTGGCGATAGCGTAGCCGAGCGTGGCAATCACGATGAAGGTGACACCGAGGGAGAATTGCGCTGTGGTCACGCTGCCGTTCGCCTGGCTGCCATGGCTGAGCACGACGGTGAGGACTCCGGCGAAGCCAAGGACAATGCCAATTACGACGTGGCGCGCAGGACGGGTGCTCTGCACGGCGAGGGTCAGCAGCAGAGTCCAGATTGGCATAGTGGCATTGAGCACGGCGGCGATGCCGCTGGGGACAGTCTGCTCGCCGAGAGCGAAGAGGCAGAAGGGTATCGCGTTGTTGAACAGCGCTACCAGCAACAGCGGGACGATCAGCCTGCGCGGCGGAAGCGTGCGACGGCGCAGCCAGAGGACGCTCCAGAGAAAGGCCGCGCCAAAACTGAGGCGCAGCAGCGCGACCCAGGCGGGCGGAAAGCTGCGGCCGGTGATCTCGATGAGAATGAAAGACGCTCCCCACACGGCAGAGAGCAGAAGAAGCTGCAACAGATCGCGTCGGCCCATGGATGCGGCTCCTTGGTCATTACACGCAAGAGTGTGTACAGAATCACAGAGGATGCGAAGTCGTTGGCGACATCTGTCGGCTGCCGGACTGCATCGTTGTGACCTTTGGATGAGCAGGTTGTTCATGGGATTTTAAAAATCAGCATGAGACAACACCTGTAGTCGGAGTATCGTTTGCCTGTGGGAAGAGGAGGCAAGATGCAGCTTGAAGGAAAAGTGGCGGTTGTTACTGGTGCAGCCTCGGGAATCGGGTACGCAGTTGTCCATCGCTTTGCGAAGGAGGGTGCGAAGGTCGTGATCGCCGATATGGATCGACAGCGGTCGGAGGACGCGGCTGCGGAGATTCGCAAAGCTACCGGCGCAGACACGCTTGGCATCGCGATGGATGTAACGGATGAGGAGTCTGTCGAGACGGGGATCGAGAGAGTGCTTCGCGAATATGGAGCGCTGCATATTCTCTACAGCAATGCGGGCGTGCAGCATATCGCCGGCGTTCACGAGGTTAGCTTCAGCGATTGGAAGAGAGTGATGGCGGTGCATCTGGATGGCGCGTTTCTGACGACGCGGGCCAGTCTGCGGCACATGTATGCGTCCGGACAGGGTGGGTCGATTCTTTATATGGGATCGATCCATTCGAAGATGGCTTCGGTGCTCAAGGCACCCTACGTGGCTGCGAAGCATGGGATCGTCGGGCTCTGTCGTGCTGTCGCCAAGGAGGGGGCTCCGCATGGGGTGCGAGCCAACGTGATCTGTCCGGGATTTGTGCGGACGCCGTTGGTCGAGAAGCAGATTCCGGAGCAGGCGAAGATTCTCAACCTCAGCGAGAAGGATGTGGTGGAGAAAGTCATGCTTCGAGAGACGGTGGATGGACAATTTACAACGACGGACGAGATTGCAGAGACCGCGGTGTTTCTTGCCGGGCAGAAGACGCTGGCGCTGACGGGCCAGAGCATCGTCGTCAGTCATGGGGTTGCGATGGGGTAATGTCTCCCCTAGGAGGTCCCCCCTATCTTTTTTGTGCAAAGTCTTCGAAAAATTGGACTTAGATCCGGACCTCGCATCTAACGGTCCCTTGGTCCAACGTTCTTCGAGAGGAAGCCTGGAGTTACCCGGCCTCCTTCTTCCTCTCCTTTATTAAGTGTAGCGAAGTGAGGGTAACTGATCGGCAACGCGGTTCCCTCCTGCTTTCTTAGGCTTGCGTCAGATTGAGGGTTGACAGCGGTCCGATGGACGCATGCGAGCCCTTCTCCAGCAAAACTTCTCGGGGTTACGACTGCATGCGAGTGCTGGCGTCACGGAGGTGGCCGGTGGCGGGCTCGTGAGTTCCGGCGCGGGCGAGACCGTAGCGCGGCATGTTGGCGTAGATGCACTCGGAGTGTCCGGCGGCGACCTGATAGGTCTCGTGCCAGATGCCGACGACGCCGTCCGCGTTTCCCGCGCTCTGGTTGAAGGCCTTCCACGCGGGAAGGTGTTTGGCATCGTTGGCTTGAGAGTAGGCGAGGAGGTGGTCGAAGCTGCGCCAGTACTGGATGAGGTTGACTCCGCGCCAGACGACGCAGTACTCGGCGGAGAGGAAGCCGAGCGAGGGGTTGGCGGAGAGCTCGCGGATCATGGGCGGCATGGCTTGGAAGGTGGCCCACCATTTATGCGGGGCCAGCAGGCGGTTGATGCGTATGCCAATGAGGAAGACGACGAAGGGGCCGTCGATGCGGGAGGTGTAACGGCCTTTGAAGATGGTGGCCATAGTAGGAGAAGGATACCGTGGGGGGAGCGCGGCTGTGGGAGGAGCGAAGGATCGGTTGGGAGTTTTGTGACGGATCATTTTTGCGTAAATTGTGCACTCACTACGAGGCTCGAGCTAAAGCTCGAATTCGTACAAGGCTGGTTATCGGATATCGCAAGGGCGCTGCGTCCGGTCATGCCGGACCGGGCGCACACTGGACGCCTACTGTCTCCTGACTGTCACAGGAGTCTGGAAGCAGGCCTGCCAACCACCCTCCTCATAGACTGTCTTCTGGCAATAGGTGGCGGTGGGATAGTACGGTCCCATGACGTTTGCGGTACATGTGGCGCTGTCCTCGGTGGACATTCCCTCCTTGGTGCATTGAGTATTGGCCGTCTGGGTGGTCATGGTGAAGTTGGTGCCGGGGAGCATGTTGCGGAAGATGAGGGCCTTCGTGAACTGGGTCCGTCCCCATGGAAGCAACGTGACCGTCGGGTCGGTCTTTGCGTTGGCAGGGACATCACGCGGCGTGGCGATGACATAGGTGTAGTAGCCGTCGTGGTCGAGCGGCGTTTGATCGTCCGCGGCACAGGCGGTCTGGCTCCCCTGAGTGACGACCGGGTAAGGAAAGATGTGGTCGTAGTTACACATGGACCAGTAGCGGAGTTCCTGATGCGGTTCCAGGAGCGGATAGTTGTTGGACCCGTTTGAAGGCACCGTAGCAGCGCGGCCACGCACTACGGCGATGACTCCTTTCTGATAGGTCATGCCGGTGACAACGTACTTGTTGAAGTCGTTGGGGAAGGCGCCGCTGGCCTGATTGCCTACGGGAGGGCGGAACATGAGCTGAGTGGGCTCAGTGGCTCCGGGTGCGTTGAAGTTGCCGTTCCAGGAACGAATCAGCGCGTTATAGAGGAGCAGACGGAGACTGTTCGAGAGGTTCTTGCACGGAGGAACGGTCTTGAGTGGATGACCGTCGAAGAGGATGGTGATCTTTGGAAGGACGCTTTGACTTACATTCGGGTCGAAGGGGATGTAGGCGCGAATGACGACGTATCCCTGGGCAAAACCAAACTGGTTGGTCTGCGGGCCATAGAGGATGTCGGGGCTTGTAGGAGGTGATGGCGGAATTGGGGTAGGGCTGGGAACGATGGTTGCGTGAAAGCTACCGCCGGAGGCGCTGGGAGTGTTGAAGGGATTTTCGCTCCCCTTGTCGAGCACAAACTTAACGTCGTAGATGGAGCTGAGGGAGTTGCCTTGCGAATTATAGGTGTTGATGGAGAGGAAGCGCGCGGGAAAGAAATCGCCTCTGATCTCGAGGCTGCTGCCTGCGAGCTGGATGTAGGGAGTGGTCCAATAAATGGCGTTCGCATCGGGATACATGACGTTGAGGGTTTCAGGGGTGGTTTTGAAAGGCCAACCACAGCCCAATGTGAGAGGCAGGGAAAGCTCAGCCTGCGCAACGGGAATCAGTCCTATCGTAAGCAAGAGAGCCCAGAGACAACGCAAACCTCTTCTACGATCGCGGAGAAGGATCATGTCAGGAACCTCGTTGGATTTTTTTTGGGGGGAGCCCTGGGCCGGATGCCCAATATAACCCGTCGCAGGTCGATGTACAAGGAAAGTGATCCGTTGAGGACACCGTCGGTGCTACTGAATCGATTGGCGAGGCATGTTAGCCTTTTCGCTTGAAGATCAACGAATGACGAAGACCAACAACGGCATTCAAAATTGAGAGGTTTCTGTGAACAGACGGGATTTCTTCACGGCGGGCGTAGCCGCGACTCTACCCCTTGGCACCCAGCTCCACGCGCTGGCCGCAGAGGTGACGCAGGGACTGAAGATTACCGGCATGGAGACCGAGGTTCTGAAGATGCCTCCCGGAAAGTACTTCATGGATGCAATCCATCGCTTTGGTGCCGAGAGCGGCGGCGTCGTTTTGAAACTTACGACAAACGCCAACATTACAGGCTGGGGTTACATCTCATTTGGTTTTGAATCGGGCGGCCCCAAAGTGGTCGAGGACATTCTGCAAGGGATGTTGAAGCAGGCGCTGATCGGGCAGGACCCCACTCTGTCGAAAAAGCTGCGCAAAGACATGTGGCGTGCCGCTGAGTACAGCGGGACCTCCGGCCTTGTGACCTGCGCGATGGCCGCGGTGGAC
>Ga0193743_1000617_pt1 | contig 27837 bp, 40 predicted proteins | sample L2c2metaG_FD_143038 | JGI IMG/M metagenome (GOLD analysis project Ga0193743, IMG submission 143038) | Soil microbial communities from a riparian zone of the East river system, Colorado, United States - L2c2 | ecosystem: Environmental > Terrestrial > Soil > Riparian zone | place: USA: East River...
CATACAGTGGACGATCTAAAATCCATCCGTATCACATGCCGAACGATAGGTATTGGGAAACACTCAGCGCTCAGCGCCTGTCTCACCGACACACTGTACACACTCGCACGGTCGAACCAGGATCCACACGCTTCGTATTGAATGTGTGGATAATGTACCGTCGTCCTTTATCTTCATTACAACATTTGGGTCGAAAACATCAACGTATCCTTGGACCACCCCCATCCTGCTGATGCTTCGATCATCTTCGTCCCGCCCTATGTTTGCTTGAAATAACCGATAGGGATGGTTCCGAATCATGGACACATTTTCAAAATCTCTTCTTCGCCTCCGACTCCTCAATTCAACTCAAATCCCGTTCTTTGATCTACACCAATCATCCAAAAGTGACCGCTATACCGATCTTAGGAGACAACTTTACATCGTTCATCAACATCTGCGGTCCGTCGATGAAACATTTGGATACGAAGTATAAGGGCATTTATGTCTCTTCTCTGCTTGTTCTTTTATCTCATTCTCCTCAGCCAACGAAATCAGATTTCGTACCATAAACCTGTCACCTGTAACATCACCTTGACAATCTGTCTTGACAACAAGATCTTCCAACACGATCCCTGAGTCGAAGGTTGGATGACTGATAACACTTAAATGGGAAGGATGTAGGTGGAGGATCATTAATATGTTCTCCCATGTGGAGAGGAAGTATCATCCGTTAGGGGATGGGAAAATGAGTTGTGAAGCAATACAAGTTGAGAACCCCGATTCAATGAACAAGAAAATCAAGAGGAAACAGATTGTATGCAGACAAAATTAAAAAAAACACACGTAGGAAGAATGGAAACTAATGGAATACTGAAATGAGAAACAATGGAGAAATAGTCTACAAACAGATGTGAGTAGCAGCTCCAAGAGAAGTTTGGACTAGAATATGTCATTGAACTACCTCCCCGAAGATATCTTCGGGATTAAAAGAACCCCAATCACTACCCCGGCCAAGTACATCAAGATCTATTTGTTGAATGAATACATCACCTGGACAGTGGTCAAATTCGCTGGCGAAATTCCATTCTATATCCAAGCCTGGTTCCTTGTATGCCACCACAAGTACATACTTAACCTTAACCTCAAGGAGCGGCCACGACTGCTGTGCCTGTGTCATAACCGCGTTAATGATTTCAAATCCCTTTTTCGCACCATCGTGGTCGCGCTGGATGGTTATCTGCAATACCCATAGAATGACCTTTTCGGACGAGACCTCAAAGAAGAACGCATCAAAAAGGGGGTTATTGAGGACGCTGGGACAATAGTACGACAAGGCATCGATAGAGATATTCCTCTCGTCTCTGTACTCGACACGTCTCCGGGACGACCAAGGCTTTTTGTTGTCCCCGCTTGCAGAGAGAGGACTTTCAGAAAGGTGTAGCGGGGAACCCTTCAAGACAACGCCGCGATCACCATCAATAACGACGGTCCACTTGTGCCCAAGTCTTTTGTAGATGTACCGTATGGGGAACTTTTCTCTTGATGACGCGACCTGTGTCATCTGTGCAAATAGGCGAAACGTACCCAGGTCAGAGTTTTCACCAGAAGTGTAGCGGATCGCAAGGCTTTCAAACAGGTTGCCAGCGAACACAGCGCCTTTAGGACCCATGCCAGCACAAACACGGAATAGCCGTTCTGCTTCCTTGAGCTCAAGAGTGGTATATCGGTCCATTATTTTTTTCTTTATGTCCTGCGACTTTAGCTGAATGTAATGCTTGTCACTCTGGAACACGGTTTCCGAGACTGGTCCTAGACGCTGAACAAGTATGATACTATGAGAAGTCTCATTTGAGGATTCAAATGGAGTCTGGATGAGATCGACGATGGTCTGGAGGGTTTGCGATTTTTGCAAAGCTCGATTGACGTTGTTCTCGAGCTTCGTAGGATCAAGCAACGCATCAAACATATCACGGGGACAGGGACCAACTTCCGCCACAAGAGATTGGACGGCGGGAAGGGTTTCGAACCGTTCTTTTTTCATTGCTAAGCAAGGGGGAGTGGTTCAGCCTGGAAAGAGGCCTGAGGTCAGTCACAAACCGGTCAGTCAGGCCGCAAGGTACATACAGAGTAAAGAGTTCTTCATCCTTCCACGCGGACATCCACCATATGCTAACACGACCTTTTGCTATTTCTTTATACCGCGATATATCCAGAGAAACAGCAGCAACGAAGAACACTCGTGACGGATACGCACTGGTGACAGAACTGGGAAGGGGAACTTTTCCTTGAGGGCTGTCAACCAATGACCAGATTCGAGTGGTAGAAGGAGAAAGATCATCTATTGTGAATTGTGCCGTAGGCTTCTCCAGTACACCTTCCTTGTAAATTAAAAAGGTGGAGCCTGTGGAGTTCGTGAAGAGTACAGTTTCCTCTTTTGATATGCATATCAATAAGAAGAAGAGGAGGAAGACAGATTTGCCTGGAAAAGTACTCAGTAAATATGCTGCAGAAAAGATCTCAACTTCACCAATGCCAGGCTGACCGAGAAGCAAGCAGCCCCATAACTGGTAATACGACAGCTTCGCTTTTGCGTTCCGGATACGATTGGCGAAAGCTCTGTACTCGGCGCGCTGAAACAGGAAGCCGTCCGTTCCCTGAAGGATTCCAAGTTTTTCGCAGATAAACTCCTGCACGAGAAGCGGCTGGGCCAGATTTTCTTCCCAGGGTTTACCCCACCATACCTCATGAAATTCGTTCCACGGAGTATGTTGAAGCGCATTCCACATATCGCGATACGACTATGAAAAAAATGAGTTTCCCATTATAAACACCATGGAAGCTCACCGTGATTCGAGATTTCTTCACCGGGGAGATAGGGCTCTCCTCCGTCCCAGAGCGCTTGGTCGGGGCGGAAGGGCTCGGTGACTGGGATTGCTGGCTCATCGCAACACAACAACAGTTATGCGGGTGGCGCCACTTGTGGTGGTGTGAAGGAAGACGAGCGCGTCTCCGAGTGATTTGTAAGCAGATTAAAGTATACGCAAGCTGATTTGTTGTCTCCTTGTATCTTTATTATCATGACTTCTCCTGTGGAATTATATGTTTACGATCTCAGTAATGGAATGGCTCGACAACTATCAGCCCAACTGACTGGTAGACAAATAGATGGAATTTGGTACCCCCCCAATGTCTTATGACCACCCTCTCCCCTTGTTCTAACTCTACGTGCACATAGGCATACCTCAATCGTCGTATTCGGGAAAGAGGTCTTCTATGGTCAAGGGATCAATACCACCCTTCCAGGCCGTTCCCATGTAAGTCTGGATTGCGATTGGATTTACATGATGTAACCCCTCCCTCCCAATTAGCATGGTGCACCATTGAAAATTATAAATATGGGGGAAACAGCATTAGATGAAGATACATTCAATGAATATCTACAGGAAATGAAGGAACATTATACCGCAGACAAGGTTAGCAGTCTCATAACCGGACAAACAAACTGGAATGCTCAAATATGTACAGTATCATCTTCTAGGTAAACTTACAATGATCTCTATCTGTCTCGAATCTTTTTTTTTTATGATGAAATTGTTTGGAGCAAGATTTTAACTGTAATTCGTTTACGGATGACTGCGTTGGGTTTTTGACAGGAGGAACTATACCGTCTTCTATCAAAGGTGCGTTAATTGGAAAAATACAATCCTCTATATGAGATTGACCAAATGTCCATTAATAGACTTACCAACTGATTTCTTGTCGACTCCTTTTGGTGCTGCGCTGCGACCTACGATCGATGCCATGTATCGGCGACCTGCACCAGAGACTGCAGCCCAAACAACAGCCACGAATACATCCACAAATCCACAGCTTGCAGCCTCTATATTACAAGCAGTCGCAAGTCAAGCTGCAAATGGATCTGCCCGCACCAACATCCAAGCCACGAACTCACTTACATCACCAATGCATGTCATCACAAATCCAACCACCTTCAACAACTTTTTAAAAACCCATAAAGCTGCGGTTGCGTTCTTCACAAGTGCTACTTGCCCTCCTTGTAGGATGATTGAACCAGTATTTGAGCGTCTTTCTGAGGAGAAAGGATTGCATGAGGACAGAGATGGAGCAGGGTTTGCAAAGATTGACATTGACGTGGGCATGGGCAGGAATCTAGCAGCGGAATGGGGTATTCGAGCTACCCCAACATTTTATTTTTTCCTTGATGGAAAGAAGGTACGGACTTGTTTGTGCTCTGACAACATTCGGCTTTTTGAATAAATCGTCTCCATTAGCTTGATGAACTCAAAGGCGCAGATGCCAATGAGTTGAGGAGCCAAATTGATCTACTTCTTTTCCAAGCATATCCACGTTCGTTTACTTTACCCACTCACCAAATTTGTTTTCTCACTGGAATATATATTTATAGCTCATCCTCACACATCTCTTTCTATTCCCACTATCCAAGCTCTATCCCTCAACCCAATCATCTTTTCACAGGTTCCGGCCGTCGAAACTGTAGTTTCAAAATTATCTTCATTTATAGATGAGACCTCTTGGCCAGCCTCGGCCTCACAATCTAAAGAGCAAACCAAGGTAGTTTTATCAAGGACCGTGTTGCCTTACCTCAAAGCTCGGTTTCCTTCTCCACCTCCTATTGATGCCAAAGCACTGCCATCAGCCACACCTGCTATTCTCACATCATGGACTCAAGCAACTAGCGCCTTGGCACTTGCGCTTCCCGTCGAATCTCTCTTTCCTCTAGTCGACATGTGGCGACTCGCTTTCTTAGACCCTGCAGTTGGGTCTTGGTTAGCCGCTCTCGATTCTCCTACAGACCCTATCATCAGCGTATTCCTCCCAAAAGCTATTGAAGCGCTTGACAACATCAATCCATCATCGTACAAAGGATCCCGAAACTATATCCTCACCATCCTACGTATGCTATGCAATGCTTTCTCACACTCTGCTCTATCTCGAAAACTACTACTACTGTCGACGAGTCCCACGCGAGAGAAAGTGACACAAGTGTTGGTTCCTAGTTTGTTGCATGCAGATGCGTTGGTTCGAACGGCTGCTGCTAGTTTGGCATTTGATGTGTCGACTGTTTTACAAACGTCGAGGGTGGAATCGGTCAAGAGTGGACGAGGGATTAAACCGTATGAGGATGATAGATTCGTAGATTGGGAAGTGGAGATGGTGAGTGCTGTCGTAGAGGCAATAGATAGAGAGAAGGAGAACGAGGAAGTTGGTGAGTTCGATTCTTTTCTTTTTTTTTGTTTTTTTTTTTTTTGTTATACTTCTCTTTTTTTGACCTTTTTTTTTGTTGTTTTGCAAAAGTACATCGATTAACGGCTGCTCTGGCCTTTTTCCTACGCCTTTCTCCACAATACGAGTCTCAAATCAAGGCTTTATTGGAAGTACTCCAGACCCGCAAGCTACTTAAAGGTAAATTGGTGAAAGGATCTGGTTGGAATGTAGATGGGGGAATTGGAAAGAAGGAGATACGGAAATTGATAGAGGAAGTCGCGATGAAACTGTGTCCTTGAATTTTTATGGATTTCTTTTGTGTTTAATAAGACATCTAGTTTTTTTTTTTTTTGCTCAGTTCAATAGCCTTTAGAACGGCTATATATACCTGGCTGGGTCCCGATAGAACGCATCGAAGGTAGAGAGAGAGAAAATATGAATATACATCCAGCAGATTATGTAGGTGGACAGCAACACTTTTCTATTTATTCTAAAAAAATAAAAGAAAATAAAAACAGAACTTTACAGCTTCCCTTTCTCATGACTGTCGCTGAATCTCTTTGCAGCTGTCAGCATATTCTTAACCTCTGTAGCTGCTTCGGCAAGGTGACGTTTCAGCTCAGCTGTGTTCCTCCTCAAGCTCGTAATCGTCCATCGGATATAGTCATCTCCGATCGAATATGATAAACCGTAACCATCAGGTACCACTGTAAAAGAAAGAATATCACAATTCAGCATTTTGAAAATTGAAGGAGATAAAAAAAAAAGCAAACAAAAAAGCTCACCCTCGCCGTATCCCCAACCATCGAAAAATCGACTACTTAGTTGACTTGTGCTCAACTCCCAATGATTAGACTGCCCAAATGCAGGGTCGGTGTATATCTCAGGTACAGGTTCTCCTTCTTTCAACATTTTCTTGAGCCCGAAAAAATGACGATCGACGCCTTGGCCGTCAGCCGCCCATGCAGCGTACTGAATGTGTCGACCAGCGGCACGAGTGAACAAGGAGCGGAGGTGGACGGGGTCCTAAAAAAATTTAAAAAAAGGGGGGGAACGAAATTTTGGATGAACAACGATAATAGGAAGAGGGGGGGTAGGCAAATTAAGTAGAACATACTTGCTGTTTAGGATCAAGCATCGCCTCTGCCCATGCTTTACTCTCTTTACTTGCACTACGGATAACTTCCGTACGACCCAGTTGGTATTTACGTGTTTGAGCACTTTCGTAGGTGACACCTGGACGACCGAACATTTTATGGAATGCTAGTTGTTTGATCAATTGGGCAGTAGCGTCAGGAGAAGTTTTGTGTTCTTTGGTGAAGTTCTTTCCGAAGCCTTCATAGTGCAATACCTTGTGAAAATAAGAATGATAAGTGGGGAAAGGATAGATGAGGTATATTTATCGTACTTCGAGATCATGTTTTCCAACTAGTTCGTCGAATCGTGCTTCAGAGTCTTTAACCGCTTTTTGAACCTTGTCGTCAAGTTCAAAGACGAGCTCTTCAACTCCAGGTAATCTCGATCCGTTCGCTCGAGAAGGACCCAAGTCAGCTTTGCCGCTTGCAATAGAAGCCAATACGAATTCGTTCATGCGCAACGTCGGCGTGCCATCCATACATGAATGTTCACCAAGGAATCCAGATCGACCATTGTCGTAGACAATCACTATTCAAAGAAAGAAATTTCGAATGCTGGTCCAATCGAAATAAGGTTAAAAAGGAAAGACTGACACTGGTGCTTATCGTACCACCTGTTCCGACCGTCGCCTACCCAAGTTGACCAACTAATTTCGTTATGTGTTACAGGTTTTGTGTCATCCAAAGCGAGAATGATCATGGCTCCTTCGATTTTTTCGAGTAGTTGGGCATTTTTACCAGAAGGAGACGCCGCTAGCAGTGCCTCACGTGCGTCTGTCCATATATCCCTATTATCAGAAGTCAATGCACCAACTGGGGTTGGTGATGCCTCTGATCCAGCATGATCAATGATATTTTGTAATTGTATCTCAAGTTCGGCAGCACTGTATTCGTTCCCGGTGATATCGACTAGAGGCACGACGAAGAAACGGTTTTTGCGGATGACGATGATATGGTTGTTGGAAGTAGGGTTGAATTTCTTGGCAGTGTCGGAGGGTTTTACGGGGTATCGTGAGGAGTGGAATAGCCACTTGTAGGAAGCCATGCAGAGCGGTGCACCTCGCACTTTTTCTGGTTCAAGCCGGCCACTATGGAAAAAAAAAGAAGGTAGATAAATAAAAGTAAAAAAATAAAAAGGAATATATAGAGGTACCTTTCAGTAAGCTCTCTGAAAGGAAGCATTGCTTTTATCAAACTGGCTGCGCGTGCAGCAGGGTCTGTTCGAGAAGGATCGTCAAGATGAACGTAGTAATAGCTGACATAGACCACGACAGGGTCACGATAGCCCATATACGCAGCGTCGTTCCACCAATCACTGAGCCAATTTAAAGTTTCCGGTTGAGCAGCACGGTCTTTGAGACGACTTTGCAGCTCGGCGGCAAGTGGAGAGGCTAGAAAGGAAGATACAGAGGATTGCGTTTTTGCATAAGCCTCAGGAGTAAGAAGGGGCTGTACAGTTTCCAGATATTTTGCACAGGTTGACTCTAAAGTAGGTACTGGTAGTTTGGGAATGGAAGCCTGGTAGCGGAGCATAGGGGTTGCCGTTGGGTCGATGGCATATCCTACAGGCAATGGTGTTGCGACTGCTGCTGATGATTTTCGGACCATAACTGTTGGAGAAGGACGCTAATTTGGGCAATGACACGAGATTTCAATAGACAGATACATAGGGACTTACAAGGATACGTTTGGATAGGCTGGTAGTCAGTCTGAGCATGACAGAAAGACGGTTAACAAAAAGGGAAAGGCGAACGGAACGAGGGGTTCTCAGAGCCTTAAATGGGACGACGATGACTGTAAGTTTTGTTATAAAATCCAAGTGGCTTTATAGTGTAAAATATAAAAAATGGACCGGCTTTCCACAGAATTCACGTGTTTCTCAGTTAACCGGACCACCATTTCCAAATTCCATGTTCCAATCGTCATTTCAACTTGGATATATATGAAAGCTAATATTACAACGGTGGTAAATATAAATGAACAATGCAGACTTGTTTAAACCGAACAAGCACCACGAGGAGCACTCATGTCGAACCCAAACATCAAGGTTGAGATGAACGACAGTACAATAGTCGTACACGTGTGCCCGTAGCCCTCAGTTTCTACTCAGTTTCTACTCATCTGCTCAAGACAATGTTTTCTCTGCGTCCCATCCTCTTCCTTATATTTCTGGCCATTCTTGTTCATCCGACTCTTGGGAAGTACAATGTACCTTTGCCCAATCCTCCCAAGTTGTGGATGACTTCGGCGAAACAGTCCAATAATGACTTTGGCCTATTTGTATTCGCTCCTGGGATAGACCTGGTCATAGAGTGCGTGAATTTGCTACTGTGTATCTTGTTGTCATTTATAATCTTTCCATGTATAGCATCGTAGCCATTCACGGACTAGATGGACATTGTAAAAATTCGTGGACGGCAGCAAACGGAAAGCTCTGGTTAAAAGATTTTTTGCCTGATAGGATTCCGCGTGCGCGCATAATGTCCTATGGCTACAATGCCTCCACGACCAACCGAAGACAATTGTCAGACCAAACTATATACGACCATGCGGAGGCTCTCATAGTCGCCTTGGCCTCTAAACGACAAGAAACTGATGTGAGTCTCTGATCTCATGGACGTTATACTTCATCTGATAGTCATGTAGACGGAACGACGCCCCATAATCTTTGTGGCTCACAGTCTTGGTGGGATTGTCTTGAAATATGTAGGTTGCCTTCACTTCTGGCCCACTTCTATTTGCGGAAGCAGCAGTTCAACAAGGCAGTCCCGCTGTTGAACCGCTGCTTCTTTGGGAATACACTCCAGGAGATATCATTGGAAGTCTTTCCCAATCTCTGTTTCGCCGAATACAGAATAGATGTGCCAGTAGTGCTTATTCGTAAATAGGCCATGCTCCACGCCAAGAGGGGCAATCGATTCAAGGCTGTTGAGCTTTCAACTTACGGAATCAATTTTCTTGGGACGCCTCATCAGGGTAATGATAACGCCGACTTGGGCAACCTTCTTTTACTCATACAATCGATCTATTCTGACTCCAACAATGCCGTTCTATGGGATCTCAAACCCCAAACCGCGGCTCTACAGCAACAGCTCTCACAATACGCAGCGATAAGTGGGACCTACAACACCAAGTTTTTTTTTGAAACATTGGATACTCCACTGCGGCACTTGGGGGGCATCAGGAAGAGGGTACACCGTCTCTTATATTCAAATGCTAGTATATCTGACGTGAGACCCTCTAGCTCGTTCCCAAATTCGCCGCGGTTGTGCCAGGCGCGATCGATGCAGAGGCGATTCCTCTGCATAAAGACCATGCGGCCATGACAAATTTCGAGAGCGACAGTGATGAGGACTTTCAAGCTGTTGCTTCGCGGTTAATTAATATGGTCGAGGACGCCCCAGCGACTATTGCAGCAAGGTGGATGTAATGGATCTTAGTGAGCATTTTCGTTTAGTATACCACTATATTCATGACTAATGTAGTTAAATTGCAGCGGATGAAAGTCTGTTCCGTCTGCCCTTGATTCCAGTACTTTCTGACTCCTTGATTCCCCCATTCAGCTACGTTGAATACACTTCCTTATGCCGACGGTACTTCATACAACCCGGACAAGGTCTGCCTGCCTGGTACTAGGACTGACGTCATCGACGGCATTATGGCATGGATCAAATCAGCCAATTACAAAAAGAAGGTTGAAATATATTATCTGTATGGTGTAGCGGGTGTAGGCAAAACATCCATTGCCCACACCATTGCTCGACATTGCGACGACGAAGGGATTTTGATGGCATCCTTCTTTTTCGATGGGCAAATGGCGGAGAAAAGCAGACCCATAATGCTGTTCAGCACCATGGCACGTAACCTAGCTGACAGGAATGCAGCTCTCCGTCAACGAATTGTTCATGCTGTTGGGACTACAAAAAGCCTAGCGGGGGACGCAATATCTGTCCATTTCAGGGAACTGATCCTTAAGACATCTCATACTCTACCAGATGATCAACCTGTAGTTTTGATACTTGATGCACTGGACGAAGGTCGTGCTGATGAAGCACGTCAAGTTCTTAAGGCTCTCCGCGACGAGGTTCCAAAGCTCCCCGGGACTTTCCGCATCCTTCTGACTGCAAGGCTGACACCAGACTTAGAATCCTATCTTCTCCACCACGATCCCCGTCGGATTCTCCCCCGCCACGATCTCCATCACATAAGGAAGTTACATATCCAACCATCTAACCTGACCGACTCGAACGCCATTTCCATATACTCGTGGCACAAGCTGAAGGACCTCGCATTGCAAAAAGATCTGGGAGATGAATGGCCGGAGACACGGCTTTTTGATGCCTTCATCTTAAGATCAGGAGGATTGTTCGTCTGGGTTTCAACAGTATATGAATTCCTTCTCAAATCTGTTGATCCAGATAAGCAACTAAGGTCGCTTATCTCGACACAAACCAAATCCGACAATAATTGGGCTCCCGAGAAGATGATGGATGCGCTATATCTGAGTATTCTCCAGGACTGTAACTGGAAGGATCAGGATTTCGTTCATGGGTACCACCTGATCATGGGCTCCATAATAGTCGCCAAAACACCACTCTCGATATCTGCGCTACAAACCCTGCATCGCAGGACACTAGCATTTCCAATTAAACCCTTCCTCATTCAGCTTGCGTCGCTCATTACAGACATCATAGATGAGAACGCACCTGTCCAAATACTGCATTTATCGCTGAAAAACTTCATCACTCAAGACGCACATTACCCAGGCCGTCAGCTTTACCTTGATGAAGCGGAGCACAACCAGCGGCTTGCCCTTCTTTGTGTTGATTTAATGAATCAAGACTTGCCAAAAATAGTGTCAGTGACGGGGAGGTATTTAGCAGATGCCGAGTCTCAGGCAATTCCACAAATCGCAGGAGATGTTGTCTCGGAAGCGCTTTTATATGCGTGCCAGTTCTGGATGGACCATATCGTTACCATTGCGAAGCCAACGCAGGAGCTCCTTGATGCATTGCAGATCTTTCTTGTAAATCATATTCTAACTTGGATGGAACTCGTGACGGCCAAGCAGTTCGCAGGTCTTTCGAACGTGATAAACTGGATTAAGGTACGTGATTTGACTGCCACAATTGCCAACATAGTCAAATATTCACCCATTAGGCAAGTGATAGTAGGATCATTGGCACTATAAACCCGGAAGTGGCAGAATCTCTCTTCCAGTTATCATTCAGATTGGCCCACATGGGTCGCCATGAAGAAGCACGACAGACGACTCTAGCAGCCGTTGAGCTGTATCAATTACATTCAAAGGCGCGTGATGACCTTGCGGCCCGTTCTCATACTCTTAGATATCGAGAAGAAGCATTGGCCGCAGCCATCGAAGAATCCAAACCCCTGTATCTATATGCAAAAGCGCACCCTGAGGCATTCAGTCTGGGTTTTGCATACCCTCCCGATGACCTCGCAAACTATGTTTCTGCTCGTGGACGTCGAGAAGATGTGAGCTTCGTTGAAGGAACCGTCGAGGTGCATCAATCACGTGCACTGAAGGCAGTGAAGATGCTGGCCTTGTGCGCCTTGTTCGCCCGGCCTGCTGTATGCCCTGCTCGGCCTACCATGTCCCTTTGTGTTCGGCCTGCTGTATGCCCTTGTGTTTGGCCTGCTGCATACCCTTGTTCCCGACCTGCTGTATGGCCTTGTGTTCAACCTGCTGTATGGCCTTGTGTTCAGTCTGCTGCATGCCCTTGTGCCCGTCTTACTGTATGCCCTTGTGTTCGGCCTGCTGTTTACCCGAGACCTCGCTCGCAAACCTAGTAATGCATCAAGAGAGAAACAGAACGAGAACAACACACTTGTGGCAGGTGGTATTTTCAATAACGCGCAGGGCGATATCCACATCAACAGCTCAGGCGAATCCACAGCTGATAGAGGTAAGTAAATTAATTTTTTTCCCTCATTGAGGACGGGCGATGACTTGGCTACAAGGTATTGCCATATTACTCGGGAACGTCGCCACAAGGGCATTTCATAACTCTTGGGACCGTTTGGTTCCACCGAAATGTCATCCCAATACTCAATGTCATCCCAATATTCAATGTCATCCTAATACTCAAGTAGCTGCCATACAAGAGATCCTCGACTGGTTGGACGATCCGGAGTCAGCAGAACTTGTCATGTGGTTACACGGAGCAAGGGGTGTTGGAAAATCAGCCATCGTGCTGACTATTGCACAGTTGCTCTGTGAACAAGGGCGACTTAGTGGGAGTTTCTTTTTCCCTTCGGGAAGTACCCCCGGAAAAGACGATGAAAGGAAATTAGCTCCTACCCTTGCGTATCAACTTTCCAAGTTCTTGCCTGAGACACGGGCTCACATTGCTACGGCAGTTCTTAACGATCACGCCATCTTCGATCTTGCCCTTCTTTCGCAGGTTCAGGATTTACTTATCGACCCTCTCCAGATCGCTTCGGATGCGGTTTCTTCTCCACCTAACGCTTCTCCTCGACTCTTTATCGTTGATGGGCTAGCTGAGTGTCATACTGAAGATGTTCAGTACTACATTTTGCAGGTATTCGCAGCCGCTGTGGAGTCTATGCAACATCGCCTACCCCAAAGGATCTTGATAGCCAGTCGATCAGATATACACCATTTGACTGGTTTCAATGAACTTGATACTGTAATATGTCGTCGATTACCGTTAGATACTGACTATCATCCGGACCGACGATTTTTGCAAGACAATTTTGCCAAGATCAGAGGCGAACACCGAAACACAAGAAAATTGACTTGGCTACGGTGCCCCTGCAGTAATACGTCACCATAACGGTAGTGCATGGGTATGCTTTAATACTGAGTACTATTGTAAAGTCATTCACCAGTAAATACAGCCTACATATCTACTACTATATACATTTATAATAACGCGATGAACAGGCGTTATCAGTGCAAAACCGGTCAGTGGAACAAAAGTGACAACTTTCCAGTCATTACTACTTCAGACAGATAACGACAAAACTTCCGCCATGCATATCTCGAGGCGCCGCATATGACAAAGACCATTAAATTCGACCGAGAAAATCCTCTTACTCGATCAGTGAAGAGGTCGAAAGTTTCCGTTTGGGTAGCAAAAAAGGAGTTGCCGTTGAGGGTAGATTGGAAGAGGGGTCTCACTAGAGTCAAGCGACTAGGCCTGGAATCAAGATGGTGAATGGTAGCACCTGAAGACATATGGTGGATGCCTGCCGTAGGGCTTACGGTGAGCTTCGAAATTGGATGACAAGTATAGCAGTATACCTTGTCTACAAATATATGTTATCACTTCTATCATGCCCCTCCTCCCGCACGTCGTTTCTCTCGTGAACCTCGACCTTTACTATCATTTTCCACGGTAACAACACCTGTCCGACGTATCTGCCATCCTCATCGATTTTCAACTTCTGCCCTGGACCTTGAGTTATACGATATTCCTCGGCATTGACAAGGATTATATTGAGAGGTTTATCTGTGCCAGCGAAAGTACCTATGAAGATGCGGCTATCTACGGTTGTGATACGTAGGATCTGCTGAAGATAAGACCGGACAGTGTCGAGGGCTGTTGAGTTAAGGACTTCCATAGAAGAGGACAGGTGTAAAGCATCTTTGCCGAGCCTTGCCGTATATTGCCGCTCTGATGGCTGCCGACAAACACAGTCAAATAATTCCGCTTCGTCAGACTATAGATTATCTATGGACCTAGATTCCGTGTCCCCTTCGTGCATTTCGTATGTAGTCTGATTTTATGCGCACCATTTCAAACAAACAAGGTCACATTTTCTCCTAGAAGGAGATTTCCAAATGACAGCGAGGATCTCAACATTCAACAGCTCTTCCTCTATCCATGTCGACCAGCTGTTTCCGATTGACAGATGCCTGCACCCACACTCCTCTACTTGCTAGTCAGGCCTACACTCCACTTTCTGCTTACTCAACCTGCCTGGCAAATCCCACCTCTCACCACTTCATGACAACCAGTGGAAAATCTAGCACGGCCATATCGCAGTGGACAGGGTGATGAGAACTGTCGGCCAGGAAGTGAACCTAGTATACACCGTAATGACCAAGAGAAGCATCACGACCATCAAGTGACATGCATATTCCTTCAAGATGGTAGTTGTGTGGTATTATAGAGATTGGGTGATTGGCAGCAAGGATGCCTCGCATGATGGAACACCCCACAGGTGTGTTAGAGGTCACAGCAGTGCTTGCAGGTTGTATTTGAGAGTTTTTGGTTATTCCATTTGAGAAATATTAGAAAGAGTGGATTAAAGACGCGTTAATTATGACTACGTGTCGCGTTTGCATGGGTTTGTTTGCATTGCACGTGTTCCTTATTGAAGGTGCTGACTCGCAACAAAAAAATAGACTCAACACTCTTCGAAATGGCCGATGCACCAACCATATTTACGAAAACCTCCGCATACTCTCTGGCAGGCGTAGCCACTGTTGGACTCATCGCCTATATAGGCTCAAAGACCCTCTTACCGAAAAACGCAAGGTGGCAGGACAGATATACCTTCGTGTGGCTTGTGAACTTCATTGACCATCATATCGATCATGTTTCTCCATATTAATATACCCCTTTTCTAGGCTTTTGATGCCCTTATACACTTCTGTTTTGAAGGTTCTTTCCTATGGATGTCAGTTTTCGGACGTCAAGTCAACACTCAAACTGGTCCGCTCGCACAGATGTGTATGTTGAACATCCAATATTTTTCATATTCGAAGATTCCTCATGACTATATTTCAGGGAGAGAATACGCTGCTGCAGATTTTAGATGGGGTTTCTCTGATCCTACTGTCGTTTCTCTCGAGATCTTGACTGTTCTTGGTGCTGGACCTCTGTGTTGCTACATATTGACGCAGCTTGCAAATGACGATCCTGCGCGTCATTACTGGTTGATCGTGCTTAGTACGGCTGAAATATATGGAGGGTTCGTACCATAGAACTCTAGGGGCAACTTGCGAAATAACGCTTCATTTTTATTTATTTTTTATAGCTGGATGACCTTCTGCCCGGAATGGCTTACCGGTAGTCCGAGCCTGAACACATCGAATGCTTTACATCTCTGGGTGTATCTTGTTGTAAGGCGTCACTTCTTTTCCCCAACTGCATTCTGACTAATGGAACGATCGACGACTTGCTCTATTAAAAGTTTATGAACCTCATGTAAGGGGTATTCTCTTCTCTAATGAACGCTCGACTAATCAAGATCCTCTGTAGTTGGGTATTCATCCCACTTTGGCTCATGTTTGATTCATACACGCACATTGCTGGTGCTCTTCGTGCTAGGCAAGGCAGTTCGAAGGCTAAGAAGGCATGACGCCTTCTTTATGAACAAAGGGATTAGCCCTAGTTATATATACCCATCTAGTGGATTTAAAACCAAAGCCCCCGAGATAGCAGACTGCAATTGACTTCCTCAGTTGGATTCTTACCTTGTACATTTACTCGTCATAATGCTACGATCTGATTATGACCTCACAGATGTTTTGATGTTTGCAAAATAATCAATGTTTCGAAAAAGAAAAACTACTATTAAGGTGCATAGAGCGTAAAATATTAGGGACAACATGGAGAGAATGACTCAAAGCAGTGGGGGGGTGGATAGTTGGTGAATTAGAACGCGGCGACTCGGACCTTAACCATTATTACTGTAATACTTAGTAAGTGGCCCTGTAACGTATTGTGGCCAACCAAAGCGAGGCTTGAAGTAACAATTTCATGCCCTATCTAGTGGATTTTGAACTTGGGCGACTTGTTTCCCTGTGTAGAATCTGTAAGTTTGATTTCTGTCCGATTTTACATTACACAAGTCACTTACCGAGTCGCCGAATACTAGCAGCCAGACCGAAAATTAGAGATTTAACTCGATTGAACAAGGAGGTTTGCCACTCACGGACAACGAAGTAATCATTTCGAGCTGGAATATTCGAGGGCATGATAACAGTCGTGTTGCCAGATCTCATGGAGAATCCAGAAGCAAGGGGATGTTCTTGAAAAAAATATTAAGATTAGGAGGACCAGCCAAAACATCGTAAGGGGGGTTTTGCTCATACCGATATTTAGGTTCTCGCTCCCGTTCGCCATGTGGCCTAGAAGGATGAGACCAGTCTCATTGATCATCTTTGCTGGGATGCCTTTCGTTTCTTTTGGTTACACAGGAGGTTCAATAAATGGTAAAAGGGTTTGACCAAAAGCGAGTTGAACCCTCTCACCCCATCTCACAGTCTGCCTGGAACCCATGGGCCACGCCACGGATGCTTTTGGGGAGATGATACGAGGGTTGAAGACGATGAGTTCTTGTGGGTTATTAACTGGTACTGCAGTGGATGCTGTGGCGAAGAGAATAGCGATAAAGGTGTTTAAGAAGAACATGATCAGGCAAGGCGAGGTGTTGATTATAACGGGTAGGTATTATGCAGGAGGATTCAAGGCGACTCGAAAAGTGAAGGTTGCGGGTTTTTACCGTTGAGAGAGCAATAGAAAAGAGATAATAGTACGTTGGGGTTTTCCCCTCCAGCGGGGCCAGACTTTATAGGTACCCCCTCTCTAATGCATGATCAAGAACCTGGACTGCATTCTTTCTTACTTCGATAGAGCTCAGAAGCATTCCCATACGAACACGAGGCCGCTGCCTGTCCGCGAACTATTTTCTTTTTTTGTTTTGTTTGAGGGGTGTGAGATTTATTCTCTTTAATTCTTATGCGTAAGTCAAGGGATCCTTTGTTCCACTTTACCAGCGCTGTTCCTTGCCTCGTTTTCTTGATTAATCTAAGCCTATCAATGGACGAAAACAAGAAAAGCCCAGAATCCATGGATTAAGGTGAAACGGTTAAAGTGGTAGGTTCTTTTTTCTTTTTTTGGGTCTAGAGTATAGCTTCGTTTGGTGATCAGTCAGAATCATCAGATCCGGTGCTACGAGATTTGGGTAAGCTGGGATGAGACCAGGAAATGTGTAGTAGCTCCTTGGGAGGTCACCTGCACGGTAACTGCAAGCGAAAGAACGTTTGACTTGACGATCCAAAGGCAGCTTACTCGAGCTCCAGTTGACACGTTATTGAAAACTTCATTAACGTCATGGTCAAGTAAAAAGGCTGATGGCAAAGATTGCATTTCGTAGAGATTGAAAACCCCATTTGTCAACGTAGTAACATCAACCTCCAGATTAGTGTCGATGCACATGGTAAACATGTCCTTTAAAGTGGCCCATGGCTTTAAAACTTTCAGGCCGGCGGCTGTGAACACCATTAATGGATCGCTATAAATCTACCACGCTAATTGATGTCCCATCGAGTATAAGATCAAGCTTAGAGGAAGAAGCTTTGTACCACAACAAGATATTAACCCAGGAGTTGCGAGGAGAACGGCGAAGTCAACATCGATAGAATTGAAAAGATCTACTACTCTCTGATCGAAAACTGTGGGCTACGGTTGCCAGAATCGCCGAATACTTGAAAAAAAAAAAAAGTGATTGGGGTTTTGATAAGCCAAAATCGTGGGGACTTACAAACAACGATGTACTGTTTATCAGGATCAACTTCAGGGCACTTGATGGACACGAAACCATCCTTGATATCAAAACCTTCAGCCAAGGGATGCTCTTGATAGATCGGTGATCAGTGGGTGAGACGTTTGCAGGGGTATGCAAGGCGAGCAAAAGAAAAGATATAACCCACCAACTTGAAGATGTTCGTCTTCACTCCCACCCTCCAGATATCCTAGCATCAACGATCCTTTCTTGTTGGAGATATTTTCAGGCATATCGTGGTGATCCCTTGATAATCGGAAGTCCCAGAATGATCAGCCACTTTGACTGCAAGAATACGACGGAACAGGAATTCACCACGTAACAGCTACATCGGAACCTATGATCCATATCGTATTTTTCGTGGGGCTCGTGATCTTCGGAATGCAAAGACCGCGGGTAGAAAACGAGTGGTCCCAGGGAGTATCTCTCCTATTAGGTTTATGACAAGGCATGCAAGACCCAGCAGACGAGTCGAGGTAAAAGCAGAGAAGGGTGATAAGCAGAGCGGGCAAGGTAAGGCTGTAGAGCATCATGTCCGGCAGGATTTCTGAGTTTAGAATCAGAGGTAAAAGTAAATCTTTTTTTTTTTGGCTGTGTGCGTCTTGTGTTTTATTTTCGGGGGGGCGGAGTAAATGAGGCAAACGATAATGAGAGAAGGCCAAGGCTTGTCGCTTCTTCCGAGTTATAATAGCCAATAGGAGCCATTTTGTGGTAGACTTGATCATCGGAAGAGCGGAATGGCGGAACCAGTGCAAGTCGGGATAGGTAGCCATGCCTTGTGTCGCTCTCGTTCTTGACAGAAGTAGGGGTTTGTGAATATCGATTAAAAAATATCCAGCAAGGCAGAGAGTGGAGAGATGCCAGTCCCAGTCTTTAACTCTAAGAGAAACTTTAGAGGTGACACCGATTCGAGGCGTTAATGCTTATCAGGCTGCCCGAGGAGTTCAAGAAAGACCGACGCTTTCGCACTTTGAGATGCAAGTGCGCAACTAGAAAACTTTACTTGAGCCCTAAGGCAGGCGTAGTACTGGATCCCGATTCCTTTGGAGTCGAAATAAAGTATGACTCTGATTGGACTCTGACTCTGAGGTTGGAACCGGTGCAGAGTAAGGTGACTAGCATTTGAGGGCGGCATGCGCGACTTTTATCTCGTCAGCTTCTCCTGTGCACACGTTTTGGAGCTTTCAGAGCTTTTTGGTCGACGTTGAATGAAAAAAGGCATCGGATCCAATGGAGAACCGTGAGACTACCGTTGGCCGAACGAAGCCGCCGGCAGGAAACCAACACTACTGGATAGGCAGAACTAGAGATTGAATATTAATACTTACAGCCATACTATCATGACCCCGCACATCGGCCGGACTTCATTATTGAGACCACTCTTTGCCAAAATAATACAAGAAATATACTATGAATATGCATTAGAACTCACACTGGCATTCAAGATTTGAGATGGATTGATAGAGAAGTGGGCGAGATATTCAAAGTGGGCGAAAGGTAGGTCCGGCCGATGTGTGGGGTCATAGTATCGATATGAGTATAGCTTTAACGGTCTATACTGGAATAGTCCACAGTTCAGAATTTTATTTAATTGTATGGTGATGCAACAAGTACGGCAACCCGGTTCAATTATAATCTTTATGATGGGATCACTACGGCGGTTTCGACTGGGAGATGGCAAATCTCCCGAATGACCTGAGTCTGTACTAAGAAGAGAACAGAGTCTCGTGTTTGGGTGATTACGGTTAGAGAGGTACGGAGGAAGTGCAAGTCTGCCATAGGTACATATTCTTTGAGAATTTCGATTCGACTGGCATAGAAATCATATGGGAGTTTGGAGGTTGTGAGTGTTGAGAGCAAAGGTGAAGCTTACCTTGTTGGGTTGATCTGCCCCAGGAATCTGTTAGCGCTGGGGAAGAACTTATCTCAGTCACGTGAGGTTGATCAACGCGCCTTAATCCCTTGCTTCGAGTCAACACGGGTCCACCACAGCTCGAGTTCTGCCAGCGACCACATCCTGCCACACATAAGCATATATATCGACGCAGGCGAGCTAATTATTTCAAAAGGATATATGAATCCCTGGACACGGGTGACCTTGAACGTCCGGAGCAGTCTTCGACAAGCCACGAGGTACAAGGACACGAAAACGAAATAAATGACTCACAAGCGAATTATCCGAATCATATCAAGTTCACTTTTACCGCGTGTAGTCCCTCTTACTTGTATTCAACCCAGCTGCAATCATCATCTCAGTGGGGTTCATGGATCTTCCCCGTGTCGCATAGAAAGATAATCAGAAACGTATCTCGCTGCGAGTAACTTGCCTCGCAACTTCAAGATAAATATACAAGATAAATATACTACAACATCAAAACCCCCAGCATCATCAGGAGAGCGACAACGTGGCTGCCATCCACCATTGGTACCGATTCTCACTCTGTATATATCCCTTGCACTATGGCTACCAGTGCTGAAGCAAGACAACCAATGCAACTCGCCATATCCGAAACCTATTTCGCATCGCCAATCCAAACCCTAACTGAATCCATAAAGGATCCCAGACAAGATTGGATCACAACTCATGACCTCGTGGAAGCATATAATGTACTTTCCACTAGAATACGCTCCCAGATACATGATATTCTTAGAGTCGACAAGCCCCTGCCGCAATTAGCCATTTTCAAGGAGCAGTCCTCGCAAATAGTAGAATGCATCTCTCGAGACTTAGAACGACTTTTACCCAGTCCATTCGAGTCTCAGCATGGTGGTCGATCCTATTATTCTGATCGCTCTTTAAGCGATGACGACCTCTATGTTGCAATCAATCATGCCACGCTGTGTCATCACGCCCTTCGATTCATGACCGACATCTTCACATTTCAGTTCTTGTACTCCAATTTTACGAGTAGGTCTTGCAAATTCTTATCCAATGATCCTTATTAATTTTTTTTTTGCTTACCAGACGATCAACTATCGTCCCTTTTGTACGATGCTCTATCTCTTTGTAAGACACCGGAAATTCCGCTACTTAATCCAGCCAAGGTTCACGCAATGGTGACCTGGGCTCTCAAAGTCCAGCAATTGCCTCTACCAGTCTTGGTACGCGGAAAGCGGATCATTACTTCTACACTCCAGAATATGATTACTCTCGAATTAGGTGGAGATATTGTAAAACTCGACGCTTTCAAGGTTTGACCGCATATTCAAAGGTTCCTTTTCTCGCTCATCTCGCTTTATAGGCTATTCATTGTATTCTTAAGCAACATCCCATTTTTGTCGATGATTTCGTTGTACTTCTACCATTGGTTCTCGACCATTTAACTTTCGGCTCTCTCGCAATCAGATGTAATGCTGCGATGGCGCTCAGTGGATTTACGCTCGCTAAGCTGCATTCTCCAGCGATCTCTAATTATTTTCGGGGCCGAATTTTTGAACTTGTACAAACATATATTGATGGACAAACTTCAAGGCGGGACAGCTTGGGCGCCGAAATTCGATTACCTGCCATATTTCAAGCTGCATTGGCGGGCGAGCCGTTTTGGGAAGGCAAAGGGCCATCATTCGCGATATCCGTCACTTCTTGCTTGATTGTGCTTTTGGACTATTCCTTCTACTCAAGCCCCCGATCGCTCAAATTCATTTTTTCCGTCTTTGCACGATGCTCAGGCCACCAGCAGAAAATTATCCGTGCTATCCAGCCGCATATGTGGAAGCTTGCCATCTGGGCGTTCTCTCGTATCCCTATAACAGTAACGGGCGAAATTGATCAGACTGAAATCTCTACGTTCCTAGACATACGAGATCGCGCATATTTGATTTTACGCCAAGACGTGAGGCACGGTCTTGGGACAACTCTTGTCACGACTTTGCTTAATGCGGGGGAAGCTGAGGAGGATAGAGAAGGTGCAACTAATGATATGCAAAAGGCATTGGAATGCACTACTGCCCTGGTTCACAGCGATGACGTCTCGGAAAGAACAGAAGGTTACGCCATTTTGTGCAGATTTATGAGTAGCATTGGGGTTGCACCATCCTTGCTTAGAGATGACGATCTTGGAAGTACCATCGCACCTTCTCCTGCGCTCATAGACGGGAGTCTTCTCGGCTCTAGTGTGGGTTCCATCACCATTCCTCCTCGAGCACCGGCCATCGAGCAAGTCAGACCACTCTCAGAAGCAGAAGCATCAGTGCACTGGGAAGAGCTCTCGAAGATATGGGCATCCCTTGCCCAACACTTTCTTTCAGGGTCAATGCTTGAACTTTCAGTGAGTTGATACACCAATCAATCGTAATGTCACCCTTAAGTAATGATCTTCATCAGCCAGATCTCGTCCACATCTGGCAAGGATTGCTGCTTGTCCAAGCTCAACTGACGCAGGAAAACCTTCACCTTACATCCTCGTCGTTGTTTGCAGGAAAAGTCGCCTCAATCATTGCCAAATTCTCAATACCACTGGAACAACCTGATACGCAGGCACGATATCTTTCTTTCGTAGGGAAACTTTGGGGGGTAATGAAGAATGTGTTCGAGTCTTCATGGCTCTGTTCGCCTGCGGAGATTATCTTGGCTACGCTCCTAAAGAAACAGTTCTCTCTCTCGGATGTCCAAGTCAAGGATTTGTGGAGTCAACTTTGTGCGGATCTCATTGCTGTGGGGATTCCGACCGTGCTCCATGTTCTTCACGTCCGGAGCGAGAGTCAAGAAGGTCTGGAAGTGACGAGGCAATTGTGGTTCATTTTGGCGAATAATGGTCCGTTGGCAAATGTTGAAGAGGATTGGATGAATTTGTTATGTTTCTTGGTGATGCCTTTTGGGTGAGATCGGTGCTTTTCCTGCTTTTGGACATCTGCTAAGTGTTCCTCTTGCAGTGTATGGGTTATGTCCAACACCGAAATTGAGATATGGGAGGCTATCTTTGACCGCGCAATCGCCATAGCGTCGAGGACAGCTGAAACGAAGGATGCCGTCGTATCCCACTTTCTCAAATCACTTGGTGAAGCGAAATTGGCATCGTGAGTTATTCTGCGCTGGCATATCGACACATTCTGAATGCCCAGCCCTTAGACTAGCGCAAACACCAGCGCTTTTGAAGATTCTTCTCCGAGTGTCATCTGCCGAAGATTCCAAACTGAATACTGACTTATTGGCATCCGTCGACGCTGTGCTTGTATCTTCATACTGTCATTCTGAGGAACAAATTGAATTGGCCCTCGATCTGCTCCGCTTCCTGGGAGAACTGATCCCCACGATGGTGGAATCCGAGCTTGTTCAACTCTTATCTTCTTTACAGGCCTGCATGATACGCTGGATAGTCGACGAAGATACTCTACTCTCCGATGATGAACACAGGGACCTAGTTAGTCATGGTCTTGCTGACATTGCTAACTAAAAACATGAACTCATTTAATCTAGATCATTGCTATCTACTGTGCATCTCTCGACAAACTGGCCCTCATGGAACCTTCCATAGTTATTCTCAATGCCATCGCGCCGTTCATTCAATCAGTTTTTGTCCGAGTTCGAGGACATGGGCCTCTAGCTTTCCAGACGTTTTGGCGAGCGACGTACCATACACGGCTCGATATGCCTAAGAAGGATTATCCACTTCTCATTCAGACTTGTCTCAAGGCTTGGGCTGACTTCTGTGAGGATAGTCTTGCTGACGGCATCTCTTTTGACTCCGAATCGCCGAGTGTGGTGGGTGATTATTCACCTTTCGGTCTCTTATTTTTATTCACTTCTACCTTGTTTTGATCTGGCACTAGACGATGTCATTCATTGTCCCTGATTCTCAGTCTGGAGAATTGGAATCATCCAAAGTGAGGAACTCTGCTTTCGATTTATTTAAACAGCTCAATATGAATGACGCCGATGTTGTGAACATGGGTGTAGAGCATGCTTCAGATGATTCCAGGTCTCATGGAATTATAACGCCGATTCAACGAAGTCGTCGACAGAGCCCTCTGGACATTAGTGGAGATGTTCCCCGTTCGAATACAAATCCAAAGCACCTTGGAGGAAGAAGCTTTGATGCTGACCTTCAAGGCCCGAATACTCCTAGGGCTCCTGAAAAACACCATTCTTCTGATGCAATGACGACATTTGGCATCAAACGTGCAGCTGACCCTGACAGTAAGTCCTTCCTTCATAACAGGTAGAACACTGAGAGTCATTGATTGTCATCAAAGTGCGTTCGACAAAACGACGAAAGTCCGATCCCGAAACACTTCCTAAACCTCAGGCGGGGAAAGGAAAAGGACGAGCTTTGGAGTCTGATCTTTATCTGCTACCAAACCGACGTGTCTCGAAACTATCAGTCTCGGAGTTCATGACCAGAGCCTCATCTGAATTATTTGCACACACTCATTCTAGTAGTCAACCGTCTGGATCAGGACGGAGGACGGAGAAAAGTCGACTGTCATTATCTTCTCGAACAGAGGACAAATCTACCTCTGGATCTATGTCCGATCGCTCTGACTATGTTCTCAGGGATTCACCGGTTCTTGAGCCAATTGTGATTTCAGATATCTATGATAGTTGGGAACAAGGCGTGTCTGCAGAAGATCTGAAGCAACTGCAGGGGACGTCGCAGAACCATTCTGGTATGACTTATTATCTACATCAATGTTGTCCAGCATTCTGACAGTTTGTTTTAGATTTAGAAAGCATAGTTGGCGCGGAAGTGGAGAATGATTTTACAGAAAAAATGGGCGGTAAGTCAGGTGTTGCAACTATTTAAATTTGCTGCGAGCTGAAACGAACATGGTAGACGATGAATATATCCTGAGCCCTTCTCTAGGCGAATATCCGTTACGATCTAGACGACGCGAACGATCTCAAACCGCCCCGCAACTAATAAACGAGTCATCCCATCAAGCAACATATCCACAACCCTTACGACGGAACCAGACGAGTCCGTTGCACAGTAAAACATCCTCGGCTCAACTTGATGTACTCCAGCAGGCATATGCGGTCATCACTGACATGGGGACATCACAAGTCGACGTGCAAGATATAATGCAAGCGAAAAGGCTAGCTCACCAAATCAGTCGAGTGTTAGACGAACAAATGTGTGCCAAGTTCGGCGCACAAAGTGATATCCAAGGCGGGGTTGGATAGAAGGACGGGACTTGTACTTGTATCAAGCTTTGACCTCCTGATCGATAAGATATCCCGAACTCTTTTAGTCCTTTTCATATTCGAATTTGAGGCTGGAATATTCTCTCTCTCTCCCTCTCTCTTTTTTTTTTTATAGTTTTGCTCTATCTTTATTACTTTCGATTCAGTACCCTTTATTGTTGTTGTATCACTTGGTCATCGGTATGTCCGATTTCTCTTTGAGTTTGTATCATCTACCTCGTTTATCATCTCGATAAATGTATATACTACAGGTTTTTCATTTTCAACAAATGCCATCCGATTGTCCATGCCTCAAATCTCTCCGCTTGAATCGTAAAACGTCCACCTCTGGGCTTGTTTCTCTGGTTTCCGAGTTGCCAAAGCTTTTCCCCATCCGAAAGATCTTGTTGAGCTTTGATCATCTGGTTCAACACCAAATGGATATGATGAGGAAGTGAGGGCTTTTCCACAAAATGAACTTTGTTTGGCAGTCCAGATAAATTTTGACAATGTTGGATGCCTTATTACATAAGTAGCTATAGATCGGATAGAAAACTGCCAAAACCGGATCAGGACTCTCGTGTCCTGCTTTTACTGCCTTCTTCTGGTCCAGCTGTGAAGCTGCGCCTCCAGTCTCGAGCGTATCTTCAACATATTTCCTAATTTCTGGTATTGATGGACAAAGCTGTTGGAATATGAGGGTACTTATTACGCTTCTAGTAAGCCAGATTATAAAGGAAAATCACCTCACTCCAGTACTTGGCTTCTTGCCTCATCGAGATTTTTGGTCTTTGGTCATGCCCAGGTGAGTAAGATACTCTCGATATACTTCGCTCACGGCATCCGGCGCAGTATGAGATGAGGATCAGATATCATTTTTTAGTATCTCAGCGTTATATTATCAACATTGATGAAATTGCTAGGCGCTTGCGTTGCACTTCCTCCTTCGAAACCGACATCATATTACGCGTTGAATATGGGTGACTCGCGCAAAGTCTGCTAATTTTTCTAGTAGGGCCCACTTTACCTTCTTAGAATATATAAGACGCGACATTACGATTACCAGGATGATCAAGGTCATTGATCAAAAAAGGACTTCCGTCAACTGACGTTTGTGAGTCAGTCGTACTTCCTATTAGTACTGCATATAACCCATTTTCTACCCCTCCACCCTATGAAATCCCACGTCCTCGAAGTCAGGAAAAAGATTGTCACACACATCGAAGCAGGACGTATCGGATTTTACGAATCTGATATCGATAGTAACTTGAAGCAGTCACGGTCGTTCAGATTTTTTTTGTTGTTCCCAACCAATGACGACGCGGTTTTAGCGCTTACATGTGTATAGAACAAGATAAAAAAATTGCGTTTTCAGATTTCAGCACGAACTTGAAGTCGTCTACTCTGACCACAGTTCCTACTACCTCCTTCAAGTTCTTCCAGTCCCATCCTCACGCGAGCTCTCATGGCCAACACAACCTCGAACACTATATGATGAGATATGGGGTATTTATTTGTTTGAAATCAACATCTAGGAAACAGACCAAATATTATTATCTTGGTGTCTTCATAAAAAGGCGAGAAGCACAGACTTCTGGTTAAATGCCCGGTCCGCGAACTACAGAATCTGACCGTAGCTAGAGAACTAGCCCAAAACACAATTGTAGAGGTCGTGGATGTGAGGACTACTAATGGGCGTGGTACAGTTCGTCTATGATATATCCCTTGGTTCAGATTTGCGTACTTAACCTACCCACGTTGATAAGTTAGCTTGATTCCAACGACGCCGATGGCAATCAGTGAGAGTACAAAATCGACTGGGTGACTGCCGGTCCAGCAATCTCGACAGTCCGACTACCTCACACAATACTTTATCCTCAGCCAGAGGGCAGCTCTATCTGTTCCAATCTTTCATTGTTGACTACATCGAAAACAGAGAGGAATCCGGAATCAATCTACCTGCGCTTCCTTAAATAGGGAGCGCCCCAAACACAACCAAATACGCTCTGTAAGGATGGCAGCCTCACAAAGGCAAAGTGAAAGTCTCTTGCTACATTGTCGCGGGCCGAGCCATTCATTTTTCGGCGAGATGTACATGTTTCCAGCGATTAAAAGCACCATAGGACACGAATGAGGGTATCTCACTCGGGTACTCCTTCTCAAAGAAAGTGCCCCGTCGGCTGTAAATCGAGATTTCAAGTCATAGATGGCGCAAGCATAATACATCCTCTCTTCTGGAATAAATGTCTAGTAAGTAGTACAGCGTCCCGGAACGATCTGTGCCTCCAAGAAGAAAGTAGAAGGTATCGGAGTATCAGTGTTACACTTTGCTTCTTGTAAAAATGACTTCATACTTCCATCCCCAAGCTGGAAAAGTTGATTCCGCTGTGATATCGATGATGTGACTGGGGAAGAAATACATCAATACTCACGCATCACGCACGAAAGAGATCTAGAGGATAGTGAGGTCCGCAAAGCGCTTACCTGGATACCCGACGAATAACCTAATGACGAGAAGAGTGATCGTTGCGAAGACAAGGCCCTCACTGTGAATGGGTCTATTGGTAGACGAAGATGCCACCTGAATCACCCATGTCCTCCGTGTAAAAGTTTTCATCGCGAATACGTACCGCCAATTATCCATCACTATGGCCAGAATGTTGAGATAATGTCACAGCTAGAACAAGTAAGTCTCAGCTTCTATACGAAGATCATCACATTAGGACTATATACCTAGAACAAGTAACTATACGGTATAAGTCTATGTGTATGAGAGATAATATA
>Ga0193743_1000618_pt1 | contig 27834 bp, 20 predicted proteins | sample L2c2metaG_FD_143038 | JGI IMG/M metagenome (GOLD analysis project Ga0193743, IMG submission 143038) | Soil microbial communities from a riparian zone of the East river system, Colorado, United States - L2c2 | ecosystem: Environmental > Terrestrial > Soil > Riparian zone | place: USA: East River...
GTGAGTGAGACGTGATCCCGTTGTCCGGCGCGAGATCTGGTCTGGCCGGTGGCCCGCAGTTCGCTGGCGGTCCGGTCGGCCCATGGCGTGGCCCCGAGGCGTTCGAAGGTTCCGAGCGCGGCCATGAGTTGCCGGCGTGATTCGCTGGTGGCCTGGGTCCGTCGCAGTCGTTCGCCGTAGGCGAGCTGCACTCGGGCCAGCTCGAACGGCCAGGCGTCGGCGCCGGGAATTGCCAACGCTTCCTCAAACAGCCCCGCGGCGCTGTCCTGGGGTGCGGCGATCGCCGCCGAACCGGCCGCGAGCAAGGCGAACCGCGGGGACAGCGCGGCAATGTTCGCTGCCTGGAGCGCGGCGACATGGGCGTGAGCCTCGGCATGGCGGCCAGTGCGTACCGCGGCCTCGACCAGATCCATGGGAACCAATAGGGCTAATGACACGTGGGAGGCGAGTGCCCCGGCTGGGCTGATCGCGCTGGCCTGCCGGTAGGCTTCCTCGAAATCACCGCGGCCTAGTGCGGCGAGCGTTTGCGCCTGCCAGGCACACCACTGCACGAGCCGGGCCCCCCGTGGCGCGGCCCACTGGATCAACTGGCCGGTCAACTTCCGTGTCGTGTCGAAGTCACCCCGCCCGGCGGCGAGCAGGGCCTGGACCCAAAATGCCCCCGACCGCAGCAGCAGGTAGCCCCGGGTCTCGCACAGATCGACGGCCTCGTCGGCCACTTGTCCGGCCTGCTCCCACTGGCCGCTGAAGAACCCGTCCAAACCGAGCCAGACCAAGGCGGAGATGCCGGCGGTGATCGCCCCACCCTCGCGTGCGTCGTGGACCACCCGCCACAAGGCCTCGCGGCAGCCCGCCAGCCGGTCCACGAACTGCACCGTGGCCGCGAGCTGCACGATCCGGACCGGGTCTGCGTCGCCGGTGAGTCCTTCCAAAACGGCGTCAACCTGGTTCAGCACCGCAGCTGCCGTCCGCACGGGGTCGGCGCCGATCTTGTACATCAGATGCGGAAGCGCGCGGGCCTCAGACGGGAGGCGGGCGAGCGCATCTTGGAACACTTCCCACAGCTCGGCGCGGCCCCCCACAATGCACACCTGCAACAGGGTCGGGAGCACTCCCTCGGCCGCGATAGCGGTGGCGAAGTCGGGCTGGGCGCGGATCGCGCCGACCAGCAGCCGGTGGGCGGTGTCGACGTCTCCGTCTCCGTCTCCGTTGAGCAGGAGATAGGCGGCGGCCACCGCGGCCTGCAGCGATCCCCCGGAGTCTGGGTCGGCCATGCGGGATTCGGCCAGCAGCCGCGGCGCACTGCGCAGCTCCCCGGTCACGTCCGCGCCGATGTAGGCGGCCGCGGCCAGCCGGCGGCTGCGGTCGGCGCCGTCCGGGCTCAGCTCCGAGGCCCGGATCAGCGCGTGCACCGCACCCACGCCATCACCCCGTCGCATGATGCGATGCGCCGCCTGCTCGAGCAGGCTCGCGATGTGCTCGTCGGGCCCGGTAGCTGCTTCGGCGAGATGCCACGCGCGGCGTTCGGGCTGCTCTGCCCACAGCTCGGCCAGCGCCGCGTGAGCTCGGCGACGCTCGTCGTGCGTCGACAGCTCCGCCACCGCGGTACGGATCAGCGGGTGCCGGAAGGCCAGGCGGCGGGTGTGCTGATCGACATAGACCAGCCGCGCCCGCTCCGCCACGGCTAGATCATCAACCCGCTGCTGGCCGCCTCGGGCCAGGTCGACGATGCGGGGGTCTCCGCTGCCATCCAGCGCCGCCAGCAGCAGCAGCTGACGGGTCTGGGCCGGCAGGCCAGTCACTCGGGAGCCGAACATTGCCAGCAGACGCCGGCTCACCGGGAGTACGGCCGGCAACTGTGCCAGGACGGCGGGCTGGCGGCCATCTAATACCGTGGACAGCTCCAGGAGGGCGAGCGGGTTACCGCGCGCTTCGGCCAGCACCTGCCGGCGAACCCGCGGCACCAGCGTGGGGAAGCGGGTGCTGACCAGCTCGCTGGCTGCCTGCTCATCGAGCGGGCCCAGCTCATGTTCGGGCAGCCCGGCCCGCTCAAAGAAGCTCTCCTGCTCTGACCGCGAGGCGGCGAGGAAACCTACCCGGCTGCCGGTCAGGCGGCGGGCCACAAATCCCAGCACGCCGGCGCTCGCCCGGTCCAGCCACGGCAGGTCATCGACGACCACCAGAATCGGGCGAGTCGCAGCCGCGTCGTGCAGCAAGGTGAGCGCCGCATTGGACACAACCAGCCGGTCCGGCGCCGGACCTTCACCGAACCCCAGGGCCACGTTCAGCGCGGCCCGGTGTGTGTCGCTGAGCTGCGAAAGCTCCTCTTGCAAGGGATCCAAGACCTGGTGCAGGGCGGAATACGCCATATCCGCCTCGAACTCCACGCCGGCCGCACGTAGCACCCGGGTGCCCGCCTCCGAGGCCGCCGCGCGGCCGGCGGCATCTAGAAGCGCCGTCTTGCCGGCACCAGCCTCTCCGAACAGCAGCAGCGCCTCCCCGCCGGCTGCGGCCCGATCAAGAAACGCGCCGATCAACGCCAGCTCGCGCCCACGCCCGATCAGCGTCTTCGTTGCGCCCGATCGCGCATCGTCTATGTTGACCACGGCCCAGTCCATGCATTGGACACACCAGGAGCGGGTACCATACGCCCTGGCCGGCGAGTCATTGGACGGGGGATGGCCCGCGCGCATCGACTCATTTGACCCTAGATGAGTTGCGCTCCAGGCCACTGGCAACCCGCCGCAGAGTGATCTTCCCGGCGGCCCTGCATGATGATCGAGGCGGACAGTCGGCAGTGGTCGACATGTTCTGTCGGGCGTAGCGGGCCTCCGTGCTGGCTGGGACAGCACGGGTCGTCGGTGATGAAGAAGTGGGCGTGCATCGGAGAGGAGAGGTCCGGCCATGTCTATCAGCTGGCCCAGGTGGCCGAACGGGTCATGGCGTCGCTGTAGGGCTGGCTCAGCTGTGCGCGGCCTTCGCCTGAGCGATCCCGTCGGCCGGATAGGGCGGCCGGTCCATCGGCGCGAGGTCAAGGATGGACACTTGTGGCACCGCAATCGGGACGTCCTTGCCGGCACCGCCCCCCGGCCGGTGTTTCGGTTGTCAGCCTAGCCGGGGGAACAGCTTGAGTGCGTTGGCGCGCTCGACGCCTCGTAGTTCGTCCTTGGTGAAGCCGTCGAAGCTGGTCAGGTTGCTGGTGTTGCGTTCGACAGTGGGTTCGGGGGCGGCGGGCCAGTCGGTTCCGAACAAGATGTGGTCGGCGGTGGTCAGTTCGAGGGTCGGCAGCAGCGAGTTGCGGCTGCCGGCCAGTGCCGTCTCGTAGTAGAGCCCTCGCAGCACCTGCGCGACGTGTTCGGGATCGATGTCGGCGTCGTGCGGGCCGCGTCCCATGACGGTGTGTTCGGCGATCCGCCATCCCAGGGTGGGCAGTGCTCCTCCGCAGTGCGCCAGGATCAAGCGCAGCCGGGGATACCGCTGGAAGACACCTGTGTACAAGGCGTTGGTGACGGTACGTGCGGTGTCAAAGGGAAATTCCACGATCGAACTGGGGCGGCCGAAGCCAAGGACCTCGATGTGCGGACAGTCCTCCGGGTGCACGAAGACCGGTACTTCCCGCCGTTCCAGTTCCGCCAGCACCGGCTCGAGGGACGGATCACCAAGGTAACGTCCCCGCACGTTCGAGGTCAGCACGACTCCGTCGAGCCGCAGTTCGTCCAGGGCATACGCGAGCTCCTCCAGCGCCTGCTCGGGGCCGTCGGCCGGTAGCGTCGCGAAGGCCCCGAAGCGGCCGGGGTGTGTCGCGATCAGCTCGGCGTGCCCTTCGTTGATCATGCGGGATACGTTTGTCCCGAAGTCCGGGTCGTCGTCCGATCCGGCGAACGAGATCGGCATGGACACGAGCTGGGCGGCGATCTGCTGCCGGTCCATGTAGGCGAGCGCGGCCTGTGCGGTCCAGCGCACCGATATCCGGTAGCCGCCGGTCGGCTCGTAGCCCCGGCCGGCGACCGCCGCGACCGCTTGGTCGGACATGCCGTGAGTGTGCACATCAATACGTTGGAAAGGCATGTCGGCGCTCCTCGCCTTCTTGGTAGATGGACATCTGGCTATTCAGCCGCGCGCCTCCCGCGTGCGCCCACCGATCGCCAGCTGATCCGCCGTCGCAGGGTCGCTCGGGAACCGCCGTTTACGGACTCGCGCGGTGTCGAGCCGGCTCGGCTAGCCGGGAGAAGAGCCGCGAAGTGCCCGAACCGGCTGGGGTGGGCGCGTTGGACCTCCGCGCCGGCGTCGTTGACATGCCGGGCCAGCGCGCGGGTAGCGGCGGGGTCGCCGAAGGAGACGCCTGGCGAGGAGATCGACAGGATGGAGGCCGCGATGCTGCACCGATCCATCAGGTCCAGGTGCTCAGCGGCGCTCCAGGTGGGCCAGCCGGGTCCGCCGTCAGGGTGGAGGTGCCCGGCGTCCTTCGCCGTCCGGACGTAGTGGTCGGTCAGGAAGTGGACGTGGACGTCCACCAGAGCCGTGCGTGTCGGTCCGGCATCGGCCATCGGGTTGGGCCCTTCAGGGTCGGGTGCGGGCGGAAGCGGTGCGGTCGGGCGCGGATGTCGCGGCGGCTGGCGGTGGTGGCGGCAGCGCGGCCAGCTGGGAGCGTTAGGACCAGTTGCCGACGAGTTCGAGAAACGCGGTGCCGGTCACCTGCTGTCCTTGGTAGGTGCCGGTGACGGTGGCGGTGCCCTCGAACTTGGTGAGGATGTCTATGTCGGAGACGATCTCCTGCTCCTTGTAGGGCACCTCCACGTCAGTTCGGTGTCGATCTGTGAGGCGCGGAAGACACATCAGGTGGGGTAGCGGTGCCCGGTGGTGGGGCTGGTCCAGTACTCGCTGGTCTCGACGGGTTGCGTGCGGGGCACCACGACGTGGGTGCCGTCGGGGTGGACCGCGGTGAGTATGAGGTAGATCTTGTTGTTGATCATGTCGCGGATCTGGGCCGCGGCGACGTTGACGCCGTTGTCGAGCTGGGGTTTGGTCCAGATCCAGTTCATCACCTTGGGGGCTGCCGCGGGGTCCGGGCCGGGGGCTTGTGCGCTGCCGCCGAGTCCACGGGCGAAGAAGCCGGGCAGTCCGCCCTACTGGCGGTCCAGCCAGGAGGTGCCGGTGACCTGGTAGGTCACGGTGTCGATGACGACCGTTCCGCGCGTGGGCATCGCGGGGAGGGCGAACTCGTACTGTTCGTCGAGATCGATGAAGAAGAATTGCCCCTGCCCGTTCATCAGCAGCGGCGGGGCCGCGGCGGTCGTGGTGAGGTCGATCCGCGCGGCCTTTGGCTCGGACGCTGACCGCGCAGCCGGTGCGGTCGCCGCTGAACGTCAGCTCAGAAGAGCTGATGTGCATGCGGTCCGCGCTCAGCTCGACCTGCTCGCGCGGGTAGAGGTACTCGAAGTTGCGCGAGATGCCAGCGCTCTCGTTCACGGCGACCACGTTGAGCTGCATCACCTCGAGCCCGGTCGGCGGGGTCTGGATCTGGAATTGGAGCTGGAGCCCGATCCGCTGTCCGTCGCAGTCCAGGTTGGAAACGATGAACCAGGACTCCATGGGCCACCGGCCGCTGTGCCAGGGCAGGTCGCGGTTGATGTCGAGGACCGTGCGGGCTTCGGCGACCTCGTAGGTCACCTCGTCGACGGTGACCCTCTCGGTCGGTACGGGCGGGGCTGTGGAGACGGACTTCATCATGCGCTCCTCAGATGCAGTGATATCCGTAAGGTCAGTTGGCGCGTGTGACGTCGGGGCCCGGTTAGGAACTGCATCAGCCCTGCTCCGGCAACGTTCTTCGGTGGCTCGGGCAGTCCTTGATGCGGCGGCTCGTAATCAACGGGGATGTTCGGCGTAACGCCGGCGGCCGCCGCAGCACACAGGTGAGTGCGAGCAAGGCGAGGCCGGTGGGCAGGGCGGCTGACGGTGGGCCGGCGATCATAAACAGGGCGGCGCCCAACCCGGCGCCAGCGGCGAAGCCCACGATCGCCGGCCAGGTGTGGTTGGCGCGTCGGCGCGCTGCCGCCACCTCGCCCGGGTCACGGCCCAGCAGCACTTCGCCGACGTCCATCGTGAACCGGGTGATGTTGGTCGTCATAACCGCCGTACTCGGTGCCTCTCGTACGGAAAGCTGCACCAGCGCGTTCTGCACTGCCATCGCCGAGACGCCCAGCATCCCGGCGAGGACTCCGTTCAACCCGTCCGGGTCGATGCGTGGGCCGGCGGAGATGCTCAGCGCCAGGAAGCCGCCGAGCAGCACGAACTGCAGCACCAGCAAGGGCCGCAACGAGGCCAGCCCCAACGCTGCCAGCCCGGCCGCGAGGAATCTGAGCAGACCGAGCACCAGGATGAAGACAGGGACCGACAACATGGGCGCGATCCCAACCCGGGTGCCAGTGACGACGTGGGCGGCGAGAATGACCAGGTTGCCGGTGATGTGCGCGACGAAGAGGCCTCCCAGCCCCAGGAAGCTGATCACGTCCGCGCTTCCGGCGATCACGCTGAGTACGGTGGGAAGTAGCTTGAGGCCGAGCGAGGTGTCGACCGACGGCGCGGCAGTCATGGCCGGGCGAACGCCTCCTGTCTCCGTCCCGTTAGGGCCGTCTGAGTGATGTACGCGGCCACTAGACCCACGACGACGCCGACCACGGTGTCGGCGAGGCGCAAGACGGGTTGCTGCCAGGCGTGGTCGGGGCTGACCGCCGCGACGACCATCACGACGGTGGTGGAGATGGCGGTGATGACAGCGTCCTCCAGCCGGCCGGCAAGTGTCACGGCGAGGGCCCCGGCACCGACCAGCACCGCCAGAGCCCACGGACGGAACGGAAGACCAGCAGGAACACCAGACAGAGCAGGAAGCTCACCGCCGTGGCGGCGACACGCGAGAGCGCGGCGCGCACGCTCTGGTGGTAGCTGCTCCGGTAGACGAACGCGGGGGCGACCACGGCCCACATGTCGCCGAAGAGCTCGTCTGAGCGGGATACCGAGTAGACGTGGGTGAGGATTGTCGTGATCAGCCAGTAGCTGACCAAGCATGCGATGGCCAACCCTAGACCACCGCCGATCCCATTGCGAAACCGGTATTGACGGCCGAGCCTGTACCGCAATAGCGCGGCGCTGGCCATCACATGCCCCTTCCGGTTGACTAGCTTGTCTTCCGCGGATCGAAGGTCGCTGTCCCGTGCGTGTGGAAGATGCGGAGCGGTCGCTCACCCGGTGGGCAGGCCGACCATTTTTCCGGGGTTGACGATCTTGTCGAAGTCGTCGGCGTTGATGTAGCCGGTGGCTAGGGCGGCTTCGCGGAGTGTGGTGCCTTCGTCGTTGGCTTTGTGGGCGATGGTGGAGGCCTTGTCGTAGCCGATGATTGGGCTCAGGGCGGTGACCAGCATGAGTGAGCGGTCGAGGTACTGGTCGATCTGCTCGCGGTGCAGGGCGATGCCTTCGATGCAGTATTTCCGCAGCTTTTCGCAGGCGTCGGCGAGGATGGTCGCCGAGTGTAGGAAGTTGTTGATGATTATGGGGCGCATCGCGTTGAGTTCGAAGTTGCCCTGGCTGCCGGCGAACGCGACGGCGCTGTCGTCGGCGAGGACCTGGATGCAGACCATGACCATGGCTTCGCACTGGGTGGGGTTGACTTTGCCAGGCATGATCGAGCTGCCGGGCTCATTCGCCGGGAGGATCAGTTCACCGAGGCCACAGCGCGGCCCGGAAGCCAGCCACCGCAGGTCGTTGGCGATCTTCATGAGCGGCACGGCCAGCGCCCTGAGCCCCGCCGAGGCGCTAACCATGGCATCCAGGCCGCCCAGGGCTGAGAACTTGTTGGCCGCGGTGGTGAAGGGGTAGCCGGTCAGGCCCTCGATCTCAGCCGCGACGGCGGCGCCGAATCCGGGGGGTGCGTTGAGACCGGTGCCGACCGCGGTGCCACCGACCGCGAGTTCATACAGTCCCCGGGATGAATCTCGTACCCGATCGATTGCCTGGGTGAGCTGGTGGGCGTAGCCGGACCATTCCTGTCCGACGGTGACCGGGACGGCGTCCTGTAGGTGGGTGCGACCGGTCTTGGCCACGCCCATCCATTCCGCTGACTTGGCCTGGAATGCCTCTTGCAACGCCCGCGCGCTCGGGATCAGGTGCTCGTGGATCTCTTTGACCGCGGCGATGTGCATCGCGGTGGGGAAGGTGTCGTTGGAGGATTGGCCCATATTGATGTGGTCGTTCGGGTGCACGGGGGTCTTGCTGCCCAATGTCCCGCCGACGAGTTGGATGGCTCGGTTGCTGATCACCTCGTTGGTGTTCATGTTCGACTGGGTTCCCGAGCCGGTCTGCCAGACATACAGCGGAAAGTCCTCGTCCAGCGCTCCGGTGATCACCTCGTCGGCAACCCGGGTGATGAGATCGGCCTTCCACCCCGGCAGCCGCCCCTCGCGGCCGTTCACGATCGCGGCGGCCTTCTTGACGTAGCCGTAGGCGTGGTAGACCGCCTTGGGCATCCGATCATTACCGATCGAGAAGTGGATCAGGGAGCGCTGGGTCTGCGCGCCCCAGTACCGCTCGGCCGGCACGTCGATCCCACCCATCGAGTCGGTCTCGCGCCGGGTTCCGGTCGCCGCCAGGCCCACTGGCAGGTCCAGGACCCGCGGGGCCTCCTCAAGGGCGCTTGGCCGGGCCGGGCGGCTGTGCTCGGTGGTCGCCATCAGCGGGCCGCGTCCGGGTAGGTCGGCTGCCACATCGCGTCCTGCACAGCCTGGACCGCATCGCCGATCTTCTTGGTGGCCACGCCGTCCGTGGCCGCGGCCTGGGCCACGGCCACGGCCGTGGTAGCCGACGAGGCGCGCAAGTTCTCAACCGCCGGTACCAGCGCGGCGCCCGGTGCGCTGACATCCACCTGGCCGGCGACGGCCTCGGCGGCGGCGAGCAGCATGCCCGCGGTCACCCTGGATGCGCCGGCGACAATGGTGCCAAGGCCCAGCCCGGGGTAGAGCAGTGCGTTGTTGGCCTGGCCAATCGAATAGGTCACGCCCTCGTACTCGACGGGCGGGACCGGGATGCCCGTGGCCACCAGCGCCTTTCCCTTCGACCAGGCGATGACGTCGGCCGGCATGGCTTCGATGCGCGAGGTCGGATTGGAGATCGGGAAGATGATCGGGCGCTCCGCGGCGGCGCACATGGCCTCAACAACATCCTGGGTGAACGCCCCGTGCGCGGTGGACGTGCCGAGCAAGATCGTCGGCGCGACGTTGCGGACGGTGTCGAGCAGCGAAGCCCCGCCACCGGTCCAGCCGGCAAACTCGCCTGGGTCGCGAGCATAGGGCTGCTGGAAGTCCCGCAGGTCGGTCATATTGCTGGTGAGCAGCCCCTGCTTGTCCACCAGCCATACCTGTGCCGTCGCCTGGTCGGTGGATGCCCCGTCGCGGACCATCGCGTCGCGTATCTGGTCGGCGATGCCCACCCCGGCGGTGCCCGCTCCGAATACCACGAGCTTCTGCTCCCGCATCGGCACGCCGGTGACTTTGATCGCGGACAGCGTGGCGGCGAGGGTGATCGCGCCGGTGCCCTGCATGTCGTCGTTGAAGATCCGGTACCGGTCGCCGTAGCTGAGCAGGATCCGGCGCGCATTGCCTGGGCCGAAGTCCTCGAAGTGCAGCAGCGCGTCAGGGAACAGCGACGACGCCACCTCGAGATATTTGCTGATGAACCCGTCGTAGTCGGCGCCGCGGACTCGCGAGTGCCGGTTGCCCAGGTAGAGCGGATCGTTCAGCAGGGCCTCGTTGTCCGTGCCGACGTCGAGCGATACCGGGATGACCCGGCGCGGGTCGATCCCCGCGGCGGCGGTATAGACCGCCAGCTTGCCCACCGCGATCTGGATCCCACCGACGCCCCAGTCCCCGATGCCCAGGATCTCCTCGGCATCGCTGCACACGATCAGATCGACGTCCTCGGAGCCCAGCTGCAGAGTCGCGAACGCGGCCTCGATGTCGTCGGCCCGGTCGATCGACAGGAAGACACCCCTCGGGCGCCGATACTCGTGCGAGTACTTCTCGATAGCCTCGCCGACCGTGGGGTCGTACACGATGGGCAGCAGCTCGGCCAGGTGATCTGACAGCAGCCGGTAGTACAGGGTCTCGTTGCGGTCGTGCAGTTGCTCCAGATAGACGTTCTTGGCCAGGTCGCTGCCCTGCTGCTGTAGCTGGCGGTAGGCCCGTTGCGCCTGCTGCTCCAGCGTCAGCACCGCGGCCGGCAGGCGCCCGGTCAGGCCAAGGGCCTCCCGTTCCGCCGCGCTGAACGCCACCCCCCGGTTGAGCACCGGATCGTCCAGCACGCCACCTGCAGCCGGCGTTCGCGTGGTGCTAATGGTCATGATCTTCTCCTCACGCGGGGCGATGCCCCGCCGGCGGCGGATACCGAGTTAATGCTGGCCTGCGGGGCGCGGGGCCAACTTGGGTCAAATGGCCTGAGCTCGGAGGGCGTGCGCGAATTTTGGGCCTCGCTGCCGTTGCAGCGGGCGATGGCTACGCAGTGGGCGAGGCCCGGAGGCCTGGGCAAGTTGGAGGCGAGGCGTAGTTGTCATAGACGCTGTCCAGCTGGACCCACGAGTAGGCCTTGGCGACCGTTTGAGGAAGGGGAGGAGTTGCGGGCGGCGTGCGGGCCCAGGCAGCGAGGGGTGCCGATGGCTTTTCCGGACCTCGGGCACGGCGAGCAGGGCTTGCTGGAATCCTCAGTTCGGGTCATTTGACGCAAGACGGCTCGTGCCCCCGAAGCCACCATTCATTCGTGACCTGCTGATCATCGGCCGCACGATGGTCAGCTTCGGCTTGATTTCACGACCGCGAACAACTCGCCTTTCTGTCTTAGGCAAGATGCTGAAGCTGCTGGCGAGGACCGACCTGCGCAACATCCCCCGGGCAGGCCCTGAGGGCTCCTGTTCAAACGAGAAAGGGGCCTACCGTGCGTGTTGGCCTGATGGTTCCCTGCTACATCGACATGTTCTATCCCCAGGTCGGCATAGCGACGCTGGAGCTGCTGGAGAAGCTGGGGGTCGAGGCGGACTATCCGTTCGACCAGACCTGCTGCGGTCAGCCAATGGCCAACAGCGGCGCGTCAAGCCAAGCCAAAGCCACCGAAGAACTATTCATCCGCAACTTCGCCGACTACGAGTACGTCGTCGCGCCTTCGGGCAGCTGCGTGCACCACATCCGCAACAAGTTCACCGCCGCCGACGACACACCCGAGCGGCGACGGGTGTCCGCCCGGGTGTGGGATCTTGCCGAGTTCCTCTGCGACGTGCTGCGAGTGCACGAGTTTCCCTGGGCCGAGTTCCCTCACCAGGTGGCGCTGCACGTGAGCTGCTCGGCCATCCGCGGTCTGGGCGAGCAGGCGATGAGCGAGCGGCCCAACGACCCGTGGTTCTCCAAACCGGCAAGCCTGTTGGAGAAGGTCAAGGGGATCAGCATCGCCGGCTTCGACCGGCCGGACGAATGCTGCGGGTTCGGCGGAACCTTCGCGGTCACCGAGGAAGCCGTCTCAGCCGCGATGGGCAACGACAAACTCGAGCGAATGGGCGCGACAGGCGTGCACCACATCGTCTCGCCGGACATGTCGTGCCTGATGCACCTGCAGGGATGCGCGCACCGCAACCGCGACGACTTCAAGTTCCTGCACCTGGCCCAGATCCTCAACGGGAGCGCTGAATGAAACCGATCGATCATGCGCGCAACGCGCTGGCCTTTCTGGAGGACCAGACCCATGAGCAGGCATTCGACAAGTTGATCTGGGGCCTTCGGGTGCGTCGCGACGCGGCGGCGCGTGAGGTCCCGGAGTGGGAGCAGCTGCGCACACTGGCGTCGGGGATCAAGGAGCACACGCTGTCGAACCTGGCGCACTATCTCGAGCTGTTCGAACAACGCGCCACGGGCAACGGCGTGCGTGTGCACTGGGCGCGCGATGCACACGAGCACAACCAGATCGTGCACGACATCCTGCGCTCCCGGGGCGCCAAGCACCTGGTGAAGTCGAAGTCGATGCTGACCGAGGAATGCCAGACGCGCCCGTTTTTGGAACGACGCGGCATTCAGGTCACCGAGACCGACCTAGGTGAACGCATCCAGCAGCTCGATGACCAGCCGCCCAGCCACATCGTGGGGCCGGCCTTTCAGAAGACCACCCGCGACGTTGCCGAGTTGTTCCACCGGGTCTACGGCTCCGAACCCGATAGGGCCGACCCCGTCTACCTCGCCGGGGTCATGCGCGAGCACACCCGCCCGCTGATTCTGCAGGCCGACGCCGGGATGACCGGCGCGAACTTCGCGGTGGCACAGACCGGAGCGGTGGTCACGGTCACCAACGAGGGCAACGCCGACCTTTCCGGCAACGTTCCGAAGCTGCGCATCTGCTCGGTGGGGATCGAGAAACTGATCCCCGGCGTGGCTGAGCTGGCCGTGTTCATCCGGCTGCTCACCCGCAGCGCCACCGGAGAACGGATCACCCAATACACCTCGCATTTCGCCGGTCCCCGCGACGGCGGCGAAATGCACATCGTGCTCGTCGACAACGGTCGCACCCAGCGGCTCGCCGACGAACGCTTCTGGCCATCACTCAAGTGCATCCGCTGCGGGGCGTGTATGAACACTTGCCCGGTTTATCGGCGAAGCGGCGGCCTGAGCTACGGCTCCACCTACATGGGGCCGATCGGCATCATCATGATGCCCAGCTTCGACATTCGGCGCCACAGCGAGCTGCCCTTCGCCTCGACAATCAACGGCAGCTGTACGAACGTGTGCCCGGTCCACATCAACATCCACGAACAGATTTATCAATGGCGAGAAGAGATGAACGCCCACGGTGAGTTCTCCACCACCAAAAAGGCGGCGATGAACCTCGCGGACAAGCTGCTCAGCCATCCCGAGGCCTACCGGGCGGTCACCGCGGCCGGCGAGGCGGCGGTGAAGGTCCTGCCGCATTTCGCGATCTATAACCGGCTCAACGCCTGGGGACGACATCGCGACATTCCGGGCCCGGCGGCGGAAACTTTTCACCAGTGGTACGCCCGCAACCGCGGCAGGCCGAACCGGCCGGCCCACCCGGCCCAGGAAACCGACACGCCCACCGAGGGGACCGACCGTGGGCGCGCGTGAAGACATCCTGACCGCGGTTAGCGGGCGCGGGCCGGCCGCACAGGAACTCCCGCTGATCCCCGACTTCCATCGCGGCGCCGCCGACCTCATCGGCCTGTTCGCCGCCGCCCTGGCGCGGCTGGACGGAAAGGCCGTCACCGAACCGGTTGCCGACCTGCAACGATGGCTGTCTGACAGCTTCCCGGACGCCCACCGCATCTGCTCGGCGGTTCCCGAAGTCACCGGAACCGTCACCCCGGCCGCGTTCACCGACTGGGCCGCACCGGCGGATGTGGATGTCACGGTCGTCCGGACGCCACTGGGCGTAGCCGAGACCGGATCGATCCTGGTCACCGAGAACGAACTGGGCATCAACACCATCGCCGTGCTGGCCCAGCACCTGGTTGTGCTCCTGGACCCCGCCGACCTCGTGGAGAACCTTCACGACGCCTACCGCCACCCCAGCTTCCTGCACACCGCCTACGCGGTGCTGCTGTCCGGGCCATCTGGGTCCGCGGACATCGGTGGCGTCACCGTCCACCCCGCCCAAGGCGTCACCACCCTCACGGTGATCCTCTCGCCCATAACTCAGCCCAGCTTCGGCCGGAAAACGCAATCATGAGCACCGCCCCGCCGGTAGTTACCTAGACCGCTCTGGCTCCTGCACGGCCTGTCAGAGGCTCAGTTGCCGGCAAACTCATTCCCGCTCATCCCTAAGAGACGCAACTAACGATGGAGAATCGCGATATGTCTCAAACCTCGTCAACCCATTCGACGGGATCGGCGGGAAAGGACAACGTCGAAACTTGTCGCAGCGCCCAGCGGGTGGTTGAGGGGGTCCAGGCTCAGGGGGTGCGCCACATATTCGGTGTGCCGGGCGCCAAGGTCGACGAGATCTATGACGTCCTCGCCGACGGTGGGCCCGAATTGATCGTCTGTCGGCATGAGCAGAATGCCGCGTTCATGGCAGCAGCTGTGGGGCGGCTGACCGGGACACCCGGCGTGGTGCTGGTGACTTCGGGTCCAGGCACCACCAACCTCGCTACCGGGCTGGTCACCGCGAATACCGAGGGCGACCCGGTGGTGGCGCTGTGCGGGGCCGTCATGCTGGCTGACCGGCTCAAGCGGACGCACCAGTCGATGGACGCGGCCGGATTGCTGTCGGCGGTCACCAAGTTCACCGCCGAGGTCACCGATCCCGGTAGCGTGCCCGAAGCGGTGGCGAACGCGTTCCGGGCGGCCGTCACCGAGCCCCGTGGGGCGGCCGCGCTGATCCTGGCCAACGACGTCATGGCCGCGCCGAGCGTCGCCAGCATCGCCGGGGCTCTACCGGTGGGCGCCCTCGGTCCGGCACCCGCCGACAAGATCGAGCGGGCCGCCGAGTTGGTTCGCTCGGCGAGCCGTCCGGTGCTGCTGGTGGGCTTGCGCGGGGCGGATGTGGCGGCATGCGCCGCGGTTCGGCGGCTCGTGGCGGCGACGGGTCTGCCTGTGGTGGAGACCTTTCAGGCGGCCGGGGTGGTCTCGTGGCAACTGGAGTCGCACTATGTCGGGCGGGTCGGGCTGTTCAAGAATCAGCCGGGGGACGTCTTGGTGGCTCAGGCGGATGTGCTGGTCACTATTGGCTATGACCCGGTCGAGTACGACCCGAGGCTGTGGAACACCGACCCGTCCCGCACGGTGATCCACATTGACTCGATCCCGGCGCAGTTGGACAACCACTATCAGCCCGTCGTGGAGTTGCGCGGTGACGTGGCGAGCACCGTCGAAGGCCTCACCCGACTCGTCGCGGGCCTGGAGCTGTCTGAGGAGTTCGCCCGCGCGGTCGACGTGCAGCGTCAGGCCCTCGCCGACATCGACCAGGTCGCGGTGCGGGGGGCGCACGGCCCATTGGGGCTCAACCCGGCCGCGCTCGTGCTCGAGCTGCGGGCCACCCTGGACGACGACGCCACCGTGGCGGTCGACATGGGCACCAACTACATCCACATGGCCCGTCATTTCCGCACCTATCACCCCCGGCACCTGCTGTTCACCAACGGCCAGCAGACCCTTGGTGTCGCGCTGCCCTGGGCGATCGCGACGACCCTGGTGCGGCCGGGCAAACAGGTGGTCTCGGTGTCCGGCGACGGCGGTTTCCTCTACAGCGCCATGGAACTGGAGACCGCCGTGCGGCTGGGATCGACGTTCACCCACGTGATCATGCGCGACAACACCTACGACATGGTGGGATTCCAACAATTGCTCAAGTTCGGGCGCAAATCAGGCGTCGCACTCGGCGACTACGACATCGTGCACTACGCGAAGGCGTTTGGCGCATCCGGATATCGGGTGACTACACCCGACGATTTCGGCCCCGCCATGCGGAAGGCGCTCGCCGAGGACGGGCCTTCGATCGTCGACGTGGCGGTCGACTACAGCGGCAGCGTCGACATCGGCGCACAACTGCACGACGACGTTCTCGACTGAACAGACTCCTCCATCCGTCACACCCTTCGATCGGGGCAGGCAATGAACAATCTGAGCCGAGACACATTCCGCGCCTGGGCGCGTGCCGTGCTCGCGCACCACCACCGCGCGTCTCCGAATTCCCAGAGGACCGCCGAGGTGTACCAGACCTCGACCATGGCCGCGCTACTCGATGGAATCTACGACGGAGAGGTCACGATCGCGGAGCTGCTCAGCCACGGCGATTTCGGGCTCGGCACTTTCAACCGTCTCGATGGTGAGATGGTCGTTCTCGACCGCATCTGCTATCAGCTGCGTTCGGACGGCTGCGCCAGCGCCGTCGCCGACGATGACCTCACTCCGTTCGCCGTTGTCACCTGGTTTGAGCCGCGGACGGTGTTCTCGGTGTCCTCGCCGGTCGGCCGAGACGAGCTCGTGGCGAGGCTCGACCACACCATCAGCAGCGCTAACCTGATGCACGCCATCAAAGTCACCGGCACATTCAAACAGGTGCGAACCCGCACGGTGATGGCGCAGACTCCGCCATACCCGCCGCTGACGGAAGCGACCGCCGACGAGCCGATTGCTGTCTTTCATGACGCCGTCGGCACGCTCGCCGGCTTCCGTACCCCAGAATACGAGCAGGGTATTTCCGTGGCCGGATATCATCTGCATTTCCTCGACGAAGGCCGCACACACGGTGGTCACGCCCTCGAGTTCGAGCTGGCTCAGGGCGAAGTGGCTATCAGCACCTGCTCCGAGCTTCATCTGAGCCTACCCACAACCAAGGCGTTCTTGGCGGCGAACCTTTCCCACGACGGCATCGCCAATCAGATCAAAAGGGCCGAAGGCGGTTAATTTGGACCGCGGTGCAAGGGAATCCATCTCGTCGGCGCCGAGAAACGGCGTAACCCGGGCTTGGATCTGCCGGCGGGGCTTCGGGGTGAAACGGGCGCAGAACTCTGGACACGCCCGGTCTGGGGTGCTTTCAGTGGTGGGTATGGCTGCTGATGAGGGAGCGGAGCCGTCACCGGATCAGGTGCGGGCCGCCCGGGAGGATCTGCCGACGCATTCCGGTGAGCCGCATGCCGGGGTCGGTCTGGGACGGTTGAACTGGCTGCGCGCCGGTGTGCTCGGAGCCAACGACGGGATCGTGTCGGTCGCCGGCATCGTGGTCGGGGTGGCCGGAGCCACCGCCGCCCGCGGGCCGATCTTCACCGCGGGGCTGGCCGGGCTGGTGGCCGGGGCGGTGTCGATGTCATTGGGCGAGTACGTGTCGGTGAGCAGCCAACGCGACAGCGAGACCGCGGAGCTGGCGCAGGAGAAACGGGAGCTCGCTGAAATGCCCACGGCGGAGTTGGCCGAGCTGATCGCGTTGTATGAGGCCAAGGGCCTGTCGGCGGCTACCGCGCGGACCGTCGCCGCCGAGCTCACCGCCCACGATGCGCTCGCCGCGCACTTGGACGTCGAATTGCATCTGGACCCCGCCGAGCTGGCCAATCCGATTCAAGCCGCGGCCGCGTCCGCGCTGTCGTTCACTGTCGGGGCGCTGCTGCCGTTGCTGGCGATCCTGCTTCCCCCGCCGGGCTTGCGGGTGCCGGTCACGTTCGTGGCCGTCCTGCTCGCCCTGGGAATCGCCGGGGCGGTCAGCGCCCGGATCGGGGGCAGCCACGTACGCCGGGCCGTGGCCCGGGTGGTCATTGGCGGAGCCATCGGGCTCGCCTTCACCTACGGCATCGGTCACCTCTTCGGCGCCGCGATCGGATAGCGCTCATGTGCCGGTCGCCCAAGGCGTGACTATCCCGCTGCCCCAAGAACTGCTCGAGAGGTTGTGGTGAAGCGCCCGCTTGCGGAGATCGTTCCGCGCTGGCTGGTCGAGGTCGTACGTCCACGACCGGCGCAACCACCGTGGCCGAGGATGGTCCGTGCGCCGCTGGCGATCTGCCTGCCCTTGGCGGCGGGCTTGGTCACCGGTCATACATCGGTTTGCCTGCCCATCGCGCTGGGTGGACTGGTCAGCTCAGTGGTCGATCGCGGTGGCCCGTACCTGGGGCGGGTGAAGCGGGTGGCCACCGCCACGATCGGTGGTAGCGCGGCGGGCCTGGCGGTCGGGTTGGTGCTGCACGGTCGCGGCTGGGCCACCGTCGTGGTGATCATGCTGCTGGCGGTGGCGTCGGCGCTGGTCAGCGCGGTGGGCGAGGTGGGCTCGGTGACCGGGTTGCAGCTGTTGGTGTACGCGGTGTTGGGCACCGGCCCGCTGGGCATGCTTCGGCCGTGGTGGGCGGTCATCGGGCTGTTCCTGCTCGGCGCGGCCTGGGGGCTCGGGCTGGCCGTGTTGGGCTGGGTCCTCAACCCCTCCGCACCGCAGCGCGAGGCCGTGGCCAGCGTGTACCGGTCGATCGCGCAGGCGTTGCGGGCGGTCGGCACCGCCGACTTCGAGCCGAGGCGGCAAGCGGTGACCGACGCGATGAACACCGCGTACGACCAGGTCATGACCGCTCGTGAGCAGGAGTCACGGTTGGCCGCGCTGCTGCTGCGGGCCGACGGGGTCATCGAGGCGACGCTTACCTTGGCGCGCGAACCAACATGTCCGGATCCCCAGCTGATCGTGGTCACCGATCGGATCGCCGAGGTGATTTCGCGTCCCGGCACGAGCGCCGCGCCCTGGGTGCCCTCGGTCTCGGACAGCGCGCGCACTCCCGGGCCGCTCGCATTAGCCCAGGCGCTGGCCGCCGTGGCCGACCTACTTGCCAGAGACACCGCCGCCGAGCCGGGACTGGACACAAGCTCACCCAGCCTCCGGACCCGCCTGTCCGAGCTCACGCGAGTCGAACGCTACGGCCGGCTCGCCCGGATCTACGCGATCCGGCTGACGCTGTGCATGGGCGTCGCGGCGGTGCTCACCGAGGTACTGGACCTGCAGCGGTCCTATTGGGTGATGCTGACCACCGCGGTCGTCCTCAAGCCCGACTTCGGCTCCGTCTTCGCGCGAGCCCTCCAGCGGGCCATCGGCACCATGGTAGGGGTGGTCATGGCGGCCGCGCTGTTGGCGGTCGTCCCGCACGGCCCCCTGCTGATCATCCCGCTGGCGGTGTGCGCGTTCCTGCTGCCATACGGCATGAGCCGAAACTACGGCCTGTTCGCCACGTTCCTCACCCCGCTAGTCGCGCTACTGATCGACTTGCTCGACCCGACCGGTGGATGGTCACTCGTGCTGACGCGGCTGCTGGACACCCTGCTCGGTTGCGCGGTCGTCCTGCTGGTCGGCTACGCCCCGTGGCCAAGCAGCTGGCACGCACTCGTCGTGCCCCAGTTCGCCGACGCGGTGCACTGCGTCGCCGGCTACCTGCGGACCGCGATGCGCCCGGACTCCGCTGAGCGACCCCCAGCACGGCGCCGGGCCTACCGAGCACTATCCGACCTCCGGGTTTTGCACCAGCGCGCGCTTGCCGAACCCGCGCCGGTCCGCCGGAGGATCAACCGGACCTGCCCCTATCCGGCCATCGCCGACCTGGAACAGATCCTGGACGCCGCCACCGCCACTGCCGTCGCAACCGACCGGGGCGCGCCAGCCCCGACCGCGACCGAGGTCGACCAACTAGTGACCGCGCTGTACCAGATCGCGGACACCATCCGACACGGTCACACCATCGCCCGCCAGCAACCACTCCCCACCGGCCCGGCGGCCCGACCGATTGCGCAACGTATCCGCGCGGTGACCGAGCTGATCAGCGCCGACCGCTGAACCGCGCGTCTGACGGTGCTGGGGACCTGCTGCCAACCGCCGGTGTTCGGCGCACCGTTCGGGCCAGTCCGTTTCTGGTACGGCATCTAGTCTAGGAAGCCGCCACCCAACGACCGATCGGCCCTGCGATGGTGAGACTGCTCGATCTGATCTCCGGGCAGCTCGTGGCCCGGTGCGGACTGCTGGTCCGGAGCGCACGCGCCAGGTAGCCCCGATGGTCGGCTCAGAACGGCTTCGCGGCGGGTCCTGCCCGCAACATCGCGGCATCGCCGCGAGCGCGCAAATCGGCGGCGACCTCGTCGTGGGTGAAAGCTGTTCGCTGGAAAACGTCGCTGCGTAGCACCGGAACGATCGACGGATCCGCGACTCGACCACGAGCACGGCGAACGGGGTGCTGGTCGGCTGAGTTCGGGTCATTTGGCCCAAGATGGGTGCTGCCCCAGCGGGGGAGCATTCGTTCGGCAGCTGCTTTCGACGCAAATGTCGAGGGTCGGGCTCGAAGGGCGAGTGGATTGTGCACCGGAAGGCAGGTAGCGATATGGCATCGAAGTTTGAGGGGGCCGCCTCGCGTGCGGCTACGGCGGGCGCCGCTGGCCATGGCTGGCAGCGCTCACCGATTGTCTGGCAGGTGCTGAGCGCGCTCTTGCTCCTGGCGATGGGCGGGATCCATCTCGCCCTCGTCTTCCAGTGGGCACGTGGCCTGCTCGGGGTCCTGTTCGTACTGAACGCGATCGGCGGGCTCGTCCTGGCGATCGCGATGCTCGCCGCGCGGCGGCTCCTCCGCTTGGCAAGCTTGCTGAGTCTGTTGTTCATGGCAGGCACGTTGCTCGCGCTGGTGCTCGCGCTGACCGTCGGCCTCTTCGGGATCACCGAGAAGTTGAGCACCGCACTGGTCGTGACGACGCTCATCGTGGAGTCAATTGGCACTGCTGTCCTCGCGGTGACTACCGTCCTGTCGTTCGGGACGCGGCGCGACGCCTGGGCAGGGCGGTAGGCGGCTTTTCGTCAACTCGACGGAGCGTGCCCCCGCGCCGTGCCCCCGCGCGCGGCGGACAAGGCCCGGTCAGCCCAGGGGAGCTTCGGGTTGGTTCTGCGGAGTACAGCGACCTCTGGCGCAGGATGAGCAGCAACAGCCCAGCGGGGAAGACGATCGAAGATCAGGTAGTGGAAGCGTAACGCCCCCCGCTATGCCGCCACCGCAGTCACCGCCGACGTAATCGGTGTGGGCGAAGCCCGCAACCGCCTACCCCGTGCCGTGGAACGTACGGTGCCGTTCGGGCTGACCTGCCTGAGTCTGGTCACCGTCTGGTATCTGCACGGCCATTCACATGATGATGCGCTTGGCCATCGGGCTCGGGCCCGCTGGTACACCACAAAGACCGAACCATCCTATGACGACATGGCCATCTGACCGCGCAGGGCAAGCGCAACAGCCGACCCCAGCTTTCCTCGCTCCTGACGGAACAACGGCAGATTTGCTCGAACAGCATCTGCGCCCGTGCCAGGTTGGCTGTGGCGCCCGTGTGGCGATGCTCCGCTCGCGGGCACCCGGGAGGAGGAGAGCCATGAAAGGCTCAGTGCGCCTTGGTTTGATCATAATTCTGTTCGCGATCGGCGGATCGGTCCTGGCCGGCTGCTCGGGCGGTGGCGACAAGGGCGCGCGGTCGAACTCCGGCGGCTCGATCAACGTCGCGGTCGTCGCCAACCCCCAGGCGCAGGATCTTGCGCGTCTCACGCCGTCGCTCTTCACGGCGTCGAGCCACATCAACGTGAACTACACGATCCTCGACGAGGGCACCTTGCGTGAGGTCATCACGAGCGGCGCGCGGGCCCGGGGCCGCCAGTTCGACGTCGTGATGATCGGCCCGTACGAGGCGTCAGAGTTCGGCAAGGACGGCTACATCACCGACCTCACACCCAGGGCCTCCACCGACAAGACCTATGACCTCGACGACGTCATCCCGTCGGTACGGAAGGCACTGTCGTTGAACGGCAAGCTCTACGCGTCGCCGTTCTATGGGGAGTCGTCGTTCCTGATGTACCGCAAGGACGTCTTGAAGGACGCCGGAATCGAGATGCCGGCGCGCCCCACGTGGACGCAGGTCGCGCAGATCGCCCGGAGGATCGACACGCCGGCCATGGCCGGCATATGCCTGCGCGGCAAGCCGGGCTGGGGCGAGCTCGGTGCTTCGTTCACCACCGTGCTGAACACGTTCGGTGGCACGTGGTGGTCCGCCAAGCCGGACGGCTCGGCGGACAAGGCGATGGTCGACCAGCCTCAATTCCGGGAAGCGCTCGAGTTCTACGTCGACCTCGTCAGGGACGCCGGCGAGGCCCACGCCGCCACCGCGAGCTACAACCAGTGCCTCGCGCAGTACCTGAGCGGCAAGGTCGCGATGTGGTACGACGCGACGGTGGCCGCTGGCCTGCTCGAGGCCGCCGACAGCGACGTGAAGGGCAAGAACGGCTACGCCGCCGCCCCGGTCGAACAGACGGAGGCGTCGGGATGGCTCTGGTCGTGGGCGCTGGCGATTCCGACATCGTCGAAGAACACGGACTTGGGGTGGAGTTACATCGCGTGGGCGACCGGACCGCAGTACATCAGAGAGGCGGGGAAGGGGATTGCTAGCGGGTGGGCGGCCATCCCGCCGGGCACGCGCCGGTCCACATACGAGATTCCTGACTACCAGAACGCCGCCCGCGCATTCGCCCAGCCGACGGTCGACGCCATCGAAGCCGCGCCGGTCGACAACCCCGGGACGACCAGGCGGCCCGGCAACCCCGGCGTCCAATACGTCGGCATCCCCGAGTTCCAGGACGTTGGCAACCAGTGCACCGAGCAGTTCGCGGCCGTCATCGCCGGCAGGTCGTCGGTCGATTCGGCGCTCGCAAACTGCCAGGAGATCGCTTCCCAAGCGGGTCGGTGACCCGTGCGGCCGCGACAGATTGCACCAGTGGCGCTGATTCTGGCGGTGGCCGTTGCGGGGTTCGTCGTCGCGGGCATGCTCGCCGAGCGAGACGTGCAGCGCGACTCCGAGCGCCGCGCCGAGGTCGCCGCGGCACAGATCCATGGCCGGATCGCGCAGGCGGCGTCGCTCACCGAAAGCCTCCGCCGGTTCATGCTGGACGCCAGCGGTACCGGCGTGACAAGCGACCAGTTCGCGAGGAATGCGTTCAGGTGGCTCAGCCCGGCGGACTTCCCGGCCGCTGCGTGGGTCGAGCCGGTTCCCGACTCACAGCGTGCGGCGTATGAGCGGCGAATCGGCCAGCCTGTCGTGACCCCCGACGAGGGACACAGCGTCGTGCCCGCCGGATTGCGCTCCTCCTATCTGGCGGCGACGCTGGTGTCTGGCTTCCCTCCCCTGGCGCTGCCCGGCATCGATCTGAGCGGCGAACCCGATATGGCCACGGCGCTCGATCGCGCGACCCACCTCGATCGTGTAACCGCGACGCCTGTGGCAGGCCCCGACACCGGGACGAACGGCCTCTTCCTGGTCGCGCCGGCGCCGAATCTTGTTGGGGAGTCCCTGCGCCCGGGGTACGTGGTGGTCTTCGTGCCGGACATGACGCTGCGTGCGGCGGCGAACACGCCGGGGTTGCGGCTGGCGGTCGGCGGCACTGGCACCGGCGGACCTCCCGGTGAGCAGACCGTCCGCACGTCGTTCACCGAGGCAGGACAGCGATTCGACGTCATCCTGCCGAGGGGCTCGGTCCAGGGCGCCGCGACGGCCTTGCCTAGGATCATCCTCGCCTGCGGCCTCGTTCTCGCCGGCCTCGCGGCGGCGCTCGGGATCAACGCGGCGCGGCGAGCCAGGGCGCAGAACGAGCTCGACCGCATCTTCAATCTCTCGCCCGACCTGATCGCGGTGGCCAACTTCGAGAGGCATTTCACGCGGGTGAACCCGGCCGTGGAGCAGATCCTGGGCTACACGCGGGACGAGTTGCTCGCGCGACCGTACCTCGACTTCGTGCACCCGGACGACCGCGAGCGGACAGCGGCGGAGGCGGCCGCGATCAGTCAGGGCAAGACAACGCTGTCGTTCGAGAACCGCTACGTCGGCAAGGACGGCTCGTACCGGGTGCTCGAATGGACGGCGACGCCGGTCGTCGAAGAGAACGTCATGTACTCGGTGGCGCGCGACGTGACTGAGCGCCGGCGGGCCGAGATCGAGCTCGAACGCCTCGCGGGCGAGCAGGCAGCGCTGCGGCGGGTGGCGACGCTGGTCGCCGGCGGGGCGCCGCCGGAGGAGGTGTTCACTGCGGTGACCGCGGAGGTCGGCCGGCTGCTGGAGGTCGACTTCACGCATCTGGGTCGCTACGACCCGGACGGCGCGGTCACGACAGCCGGCGTTTGGAACCCCACCGGCGGCGTCAGGCCCGTCCCCGGCGAGACCCGGTGGAGCCTCGGCGGGTGGAACGTGACCACTCTGGTGTTCGAGACCGGTCAGCCGGCGCGGATCGACGACTACGGCGACGCCTCGGGCGCGGGCGCCATCGTCGGACGCGAGTGGGGGTTCCGCTCGGCGGTCGGCGTGCCGATCAGCGTCGAGGGGCAGCTGTGGGGGTTCATGCTCGCGGCCTACACGCACGAGGAGCCGCTGCCGGTGGATACCGACGCGCGGCTGGCCCGCTTCACCGAGCTGGTCGCCACCGCGATCGCCAACGCCGAGGGCCGCGCCCAGCTCGAGGAGAGCCGCGACGAGCTGCGCGGTCTCGCCGACGAGCAGGCAGCGCTGCGGCGGGTGGCGACGCTGGTGGCGCACGGCGTCCGACCCGAGGAGATCTTCGCGGCCGTCAGCGACGAGGTCGCGCGGCTGGTCGGTACGGATTCGGCGACGGTCATGAGGTACGACGACGACGGCCCGGGGATCGTCTTCGTCGGCGTCGCGAGCAACATGAGCGACGCGTACCCGCTCGGAGCGCGCTGGGAGTTCCATGATGGGATGGCTTCGGCGGAGGTGTATCGCACCGGGCGCTCTGCCCGCGGCGGCGCGAGGGACTGGTCCACACTTGAAGGACCCGTTGGCGAAACCCACCACCGTCTGGGCATCGTCTCCACAGTTGCCAGCCCGATCGTCGTCGAGGGCCGTCTCTGGGGCGCCATTGCCGTCCAGTCCCAAGACCCGCTGCCGATGGACACCGACGAACGCCTCGAGAAGTTCACCGAGCTCGTCGGCACCGCGATCGCGAACGCGGACAGCAAGTCCGAGCTCGCCGCCTCGCGCAGGCGGGTCATCACGGCCGCCGACGATGCCCGGCGCCGGATCGAGCGTGACCTCCATGACGGCACCCAGCAGCGACTCGTCTCGCTCAGCTTCGCGCTGCGTATGGCCCAGTCCACGGAGCCGTCGAACTGCTCCGCCCTTCAGGCGGAGATTGGTCGGGTCGCCGACGAGCTCGCCGGGGCGATCGAGGAGCTGCGCGAGCTCGCCCGTGGCATCCACCCGGCGGTCCTGTCCAAGGGCGGGCTGGGCCCGGCCCTGCGCGGCCTGGCCCGCCGGGCCGCGCTCCCGGTGGAACTCGACATCCGGACGGAATCCCGCGCCGCGGACCGGATCGAGGTGGCGGCCTACTACGTCGTGTCCGAGGCGCTCACCAACACCACCAAACACGCCCGCGCCTCGTGCGCGCGCGTGTTGGTCGAACACCGCGACGCCCTCCTGCACCTCTCGATCCGCGACGACGGCATCGGCGGCGCCGATCCCGCCGGCGGTTCGGGCCTGATCGGGCTGCGCGACCGGGCGGAGGCCCTGAGCGGGTCGATCGAGGTCAACAGCCCGCCCGGGGGCGGGACGGAGATCGTCGTCGAGCTTCCGCTGTACCCGCCTGATCGCTCGACCACCACCGACGCACGGGCCGGCGCGCCGCACAACCTGCGGGTGGTCGACTAGACCCCTGGGAGACGCGCGGCCAGCAGCGCCTCGCCCTGGCCGGCGGTCAAGTGCCCACCGGCGCAGGCGGCGGGTTTGCCGTTGGCCTGGGAGCGTCGGTGCAGCGCCGCCGACCGCGTGTACCGCGTCATAAGGCCGGTGGGTTGGCTTGTGCGGGCGTGACGGGGCCGCCCGGTATCGGTGTGGCCTGGGCCGGGAGGTCGGGGTGTCCGGGTCGGCGGGCGTGGCGTGCCCGGGGTGGATCGGGCCAGGCGCGCCGCTTTGAGTGTGCGCGGGCGGCCCGACCGGCGGCGCCCCGGTGTGTGGGGCGGACGAGGGTGGGGGCTGCGGGCCGCCGCTGGGGGTGAGTGCGCGGGGCGCGCCGGCCGGCTGACCGCTGTGCGGCGCGGTGATGTTGGAGCGTGCTGTGGGCGCGGGTGTGTGTGCGGGCGGCGAGGAAGGGTTGGGCGGGGGTCTGCGGTGTCGGCCAAGCCCGGCGCCGTCCCGCCTCGCTCATGATGAGGGCCGCCGGGAAGAGCGGCGGGCTAGCGAGCGGCCTCGCGCACAACTCAGCTAGGGTCAAATGACTCGATGCACGCGAAGCATCCTCGGTCAAATGACCCGGCGACCGGGGCGTATCCTGCTACGCAGGATATGTCCAAGTGCTTGGACCGGCGTCGTGGTGAACTTTCACAATGCGCGATCGGGCGCAACGAAGACGCTGGTGGGGCGTGGGCGCGAGCTGGCGTTGATCGGCGCGTTTCTTGATCGGGCCGCAACTGCCGGGGAGGCGCTGCTGCTGTGCGGAGAGACTGGTGCCGGCAAGACGGCGCTTCTAGATGCCGCCGGCCGCGCGGCGGCCTCGGAGGCGGGCACCCGGGTGCTACGTGCGGCAGGCGTGGAGTTCGAGGCGGATATGGCGTATTCCGCCCTGCACCAGGTTCTGATTCCTCTACACGAGGAGTTTCCGCAGCTCAGTGACACACACCGGGCCGCGCTGAACGTGGCGCTGGGGTTCGGCGAAGGTCCGGCGCCGGACCGGCTGGTGGTGTCCAATGCGGCGCTCACCGTGCTGCGCGACGCGGCCGCGACTCGCCCGATTCTGGTGGTCGTCGATGATCTGCCGTGGCTGGACCGGGCGAGCGCGGGGGTGCTGGGGTTTGTGGCCCGCCGCCTGACCGGCAGCCGGGTGGGTTTCCTCGCCGCCTCGCGGTCAGAGCAGGAGAGCTTTTTTGAGCGGGCCGGGCTGCCCGAGCACGAGTTGGGCCCGCTCGATGAGCAGGCAGCCGGCGAGCTGCTCACCACCTGCTTCCCCACCCTGGCCTTGCGGGTTCGCCAGCAGGTGCTGGCCGAGGCGCGCGGGAACCCGCTGGCCCTACTGGAGCTGTCCGCGGCATTAGATGGCCGCCAGCCCGCCGCCCTGGCACAGTTGCCGGCCGTACTCCCGGTGAGCCGACGCTTGCTGGGAATGTTCGGCTCCCGCGTGGTCGGCCTGCCCGCCCAAACCCGTCAGCTGCTGCTGCTGGCGGCGCTGGATGGCACCGGAGACCCCCGCATCATCGACGCAGCCCGGGCCGGCCAGCAGCGGCTTGATGATCTAGCCCCGGCGGAGCGGGCGCGGCTGGTCTATGTCGATCAGCACACCCGCCGCCTGACGTTCCGGCACCCACTGATCCGTACCGCGGTGGCGGAGCTGTCGACCCACGACGAGCGTCGCCAAGCCCACGCGGAGCTGGCCGAGCTGTGGGCAGAGCAGCCCGAGCGCCGGGCCTGGCATCTCGCCGAAGCGGCTACCGGGCCCGACGAGCACATCGCGAGCCTGCTCGAGCAGGCGGCGCTTCGCGTCACGCGGCGGGGTGATGGCGTGGGTGCGGTGCACGCGCTGATCCGGGCCTCGGAGCTGAGCCCGGACGGCGCCGACCGCAGCCGCCGGCTGGCCGCGGCCGCCTACATCGGTGCCGACGTGACCGGGGAGCTGCACAGTGCGCAGCGGCTGCTGGCCGAATCCCGCATGGCCGACCCGGACTCCGGGGGATCGCTGCAGGCCGCGGTGGCCGCCGCCTATCTCCTGCTCAACGGCGACGGCGACGTCGACACCGCCCACCGGCTGCTCGTCGGCGCGATCCGCGCCCAGCCCGACCATGCCAGCGATACCGTGCTCGAGGAGGCGCTCACGACCCTGTTGCAGGTGTGCACTGTTGGGGGCCGCGCCGAGCTGTGGGCACCCTGCTCCGATGCACTCGCCCGCCTGATGCCTGAGGCCGACACGCCTCTGCATCTGATAAATATGACAATCGCCGACCCGGTACGAACCGCGGCTGCGGCGCTGAACAAGCTTGATGCGGCGATCGAGGGACTCGCTGGCGACGCGGACCCGGCCCGGATCGTGCGCACCGCGATCGCGGCGATTTTCGTGGACCGCCTGGCGGGCTGCCGCGAGGCCTTGTGGCGGGTGGTCCACGACGCACGCGAGGGTGGGGCGATCACCCCCGGCATCACCGCCTTGATCATGCTCGGCTTGGACGGCTTCCTCAGCGGCCAGTGGGAGCAGGCCCGGCAACTGGCCGACGAGGCCGTCGATCTGTGCGAGACCCGGGGCTACCTGCTGCTGCGGTCGGGGGCATTTTGGGTCCAGGCC
>Ga0193743_1000620_pt1 | contig 27828 bp, 16 predicted proteins | sample L2c2metaG_FD_143038 | JGI IMG/M metagenome (GOLD analysis project Ga0193743, IMG submission 143038) | Soil microbial communities from a riparian zone of the East river system, Colorado, United States - L2c2 | ecosystem: Environmental > Terrestrial > Soil > Riparian zone | place: USA: East River...
TCTCTTCGTTGCTCATGAGAAGGGTCTCCATTTGTAACTGATCGAGTTCGTTATGTGGAGTGCTCAAGGCTCGACCGGGCGATCGAAGGGGCGCCGGCCGCAGCGCATTCCCTGACGAAACCTCTCGCGCTCTTCCGGGCTCATCTGCGCCCAACGCTCTCTCATGCGGCTGTTCTTCCAGTGCCGGCCGCCGGAGTGACGATGAAAGCCGCCGAAGAAGATCTTGGCAAGAAGGAGCAGCCCGAGCGCCTGCCAGAAGGTCAGCGCGTGCCATCCAAAGAGCGGCGGCATCAGGGCGTTCCACAGCCCCTTCACGACGAAGCCCATCACGGCGCCCCCTACCAGTACAAACAACAAAATCTTGATTACTTTCCATGGATGCATTTGATCTCTCCTTACTTCCAGCTCCGGCGTTCTGCCGGCTCCGGCATTCGATGGTTTCATCCCTCTCCCCCGACAAGATCTTCGTAGAGGGATCGCAGACGACGGCGCAGATGCTGAACGGCGTATCGCTTGCGCGAGAGCAGGGTGTTGATGCTGGTGCCGGTCTCCTCGGCATACTCTCTGAAGCTTGTGCCCATAACCTCGTTAGCCACGAAGATCTCGCGCTGCTCCTGCGGCAGCTCTTCGATCGCGTCTTCAAGAGCCTCCAGCAGGATCCGGCGAGCATAGACGGCGTCCGGTCCGTCCTCGGCCGAGGGAAGAAGGTCCTCGAGAGTCAGGGACGGATCGCCCTCTTCGGCCCGCCCAGGTTCGCTCAGCGATCCGGGGCGACGGCGGCGGAAGAGATCGACGATGCGATTGCGGGCTACGCGAAACAGCCAGCCGCTCACATGCTCGATGGGCCGCATCATGCGGTAGGCCTCCAGAAGCTCGTAGAAGACGTCCTGCAGGATGTCTTCGACCTCTCCGGTATCTCCAACATAACGGCTGATGAAGCTGCGCAGCCTGGGCCGGTCGCGCTCCATGGCCTCGGAGAAGAGGCGGTCCTGCTCGGAGAGTCTCCAACCGTCGATGGGAACCTGGGGCATCTGCTGGAAAGACGTTTCAGGGGAGCGAATTATTGTGCTCCTGGGAAAGAATTTGCAATAACCAACATTTGCCGGATTGTTCATATTCGGCTACACAGGGTGCGGTAAGCTCGTAGACCTCTATGAGTACTGAAAAAAAAGCCACTGCCAGGAAGAAGACAAACGCCTCTACAGCCCCTGTGGAAAGTTGCTTCTTCAACCGCGATGAATCCTGGATGAAGTTCAACCAGCGGGTCCTCGAAGAGGCACAGGACCCGGAGAATCCCCTGCTCGAGAGGGTGAAGTTCCTTGCGATCACGGCGAGCAATCTGGATGAGTTCTTCGAGATTCGCGTGGCTGGAACCCTGCAGCGCATCGAAGATGGCTACAATTTGCCGCTTCCTTTGGACGAGGGTGGACTGACCACGCAGGAGCAGTTGGACCGTCTGAGCAAGCGGATGGTGGAGTTTGTGGCGGAACAGTACCGCTGCTGGAACGAGCTTCTACCCGCCATGGGCAAAGAGAAGATCCGGGTCCTGCGCTGGGACGAGCTGAGCGAGACTGCCCGCGCCCATGCGCTGCAGTTTTACACCAATGAGGTCGACCCCCTGCTTACGCCGGTGACGATCGACCCGTCGCACCCCTTCCCTCGTGTGCTGAACAAGGCTCTCTGCCTGGGGCTTCTGCTGAAGCATAAGCGGAGACAGACCGGCACGCGGAATATCCCGGCGGCACTGGGGGTGGTGACGGTGCCGCGCTCGCTGCCCCGGCTGATTCCTTTGCCGTGCGAGGAAGGTTACAGCGACTTCATCATGCTGCACGAGCTGATCGAGTCGCAGGTGGAGAAGATGTATCGCGGCTACGAGGTGCTGACACGCGTGGCCTTCCGGGTGACGCGCAACAGCAACCTCTACATGCAGGAAGAAGAGTCGCGCTCGGTGCTCGAAAGCGTGCGCGCGGAGCTGCACAACCGGCGCAAGGGCGATGCCGTGCGGCTCGAGATCGAGACCAGCGCGCCGGAGGAGATCGTCGAGCGGCTGCGCACGAACTTCGAGCTAGACCCCTGGCAGGTCTTCAAGACCGATGGGCCGGTCAACCTCTCCCGGCTGATGAACCTCTACTCCGAGGTCAAGCGGCCCGCGCTGAAGTTCCCACCCTTTGTGGGCAAGGAGTTCAGGGTCAGCACAAAGTCCACAGACATCTTCGACGAACTGCGGAAGAGGGATGTCATGCTCCATCACCCCTTCGACTCCTACTCGGCGGTCGAGGGCTTCATCGAAGCGGGCGCCGTGGACCCGAATGTCATCTCGATGAAGCAGACGCTCTACAGGACCAGCAAGGACTCGCCGATCTTCCGCGCTCTGATCGAAGCCGCGCAGAACAAGGACGTGACCGTCGTCGTGGAGCTGATGGCGCGCTTCGATGAGGACTCCAACATCCGCTGGGCGCGCGAATTGGAGGACGCCGGCGTCGGCGTCTATCACGGAATCTATGGCTACAAGACGCACTGCAAGCTTGCCCTGCTGGTCCGGCGCGATCCTGACGGCGTGGTCCGGCGGTACGCCCACCTGGGGACGGGCAACTACAATCCGGTCACGGCGCGCTTCTACACCGATATCAGCGTGCTCACCTCGCGTGTGGAGCTGACCGCTGCCGTGCAGAAGGTCTTCAACCATCTGACCGCCGATACGGAGTCCACCAGTTACGACCCCCTGCTGGTAGCTCCGCTGACCCTGGCCGACAAACTGGTCGGGTTGATCGAACGCGAGGCCGAACACGCCAAAGCCGGCAGACCGGCCGCGATCGTCGCCAAGATGAACGGTCTGATCGACCGGCGCACCGTGGAGGCGCTCTATGCCGCCTCGAAGGCGGGCGTGGAGATCGACCTCATTGTTCGCGGCATGTGCTCTCTGAAGCCCGGCATCAAAGGGCTGAGCGAAAGAATCCGCGTGCGAAGCATCGTCGGGCGCTTCCTCGAGCACAGCCGCATCTTCCACTTTGCCAACGGAGGAGAGGACGACATGTATTGCGGCAGTGCGGACTGGATGCCGCGCAATCTCGTAGAACGTTGCGAGGTCGTCTTCCCTGTCGCGCAGCCGGATCTGAAGAAGAGACTGCGTGACGAGATCCTGAAGGCTTACCTCAAGGACAACACCAAGGCCCGGATCCTGCAGCCGGATGGAGAGTATATTCGGGCGCCGAAGAACGGAGCGCCCTTCATCGCGCAGGAGTACCTGATGAGTCTGACAGAAGCAAGCGAAGAGAAGGCCCCGGCCAAAACGCTCTCCGGAGACTGATCGCAGATTCGGTTCAGAAAGAATGAAGGCCGTTCTCTCCAGGATTCACTCCGGAGAGAACGGCCATTTCGTGAACTAATTTACCGTCAGGGTGATGACCGAGGTGTGGACAAGTCCATTTGCTGCTGTCGCGGTCACATTGATGGTATAGGTTCCCCGCGCAGCGTTCGTTGTCGTTGTTCCAGGGTTCGTGGTGCCACTTCCACTGCTGCCGCCTCCGCATCCGGAGACGCTGACTGCGCCAATGGTGAGCAGGAGCGCCACAAGAGGAGCGAACCGGCGGCGTCTCGGCAGCGTCAGCAAAAGGATTCCGGCCAGAGCGGCCCCGGAACCGGCCGTGTACCAGCGCGAGAACGGGCCACCGTTTCTCAGGCTCGCGGCCGTCGTGGGTTGCGATGCCGTAATCACCAGCGATGTCGTCGCCGGAGAACCGGAGACATTTACAGAACTTGCCGAGAAGGCGAAGCTGGCCGCGATCGACGAAGTCGCGTTGACCGTGAAAGAGACGGGCCCGCTAAAGCTGTTTGCGGGCGTCACCGTAAAGGTGATCCCCGAAGTCGCAGCTCCCGAGTTGACGCTGACCGCCGGGGTGCAGGGTGTCAACCCGAAATCCGCCGAAGTGGAGGAGACGAAGTCGCTGGCCAGAGTGCCCTTGGAGCTGGAATACGTGCCGTCTCCGGAGTAGATCGCCGTGATCGTGTGCCCGCCCGTCTTCGTCTGCGACGGAATCGAATAAGTCCCCGTTCCGTTGCTCAACGTCACCGTGCCAGCAGCAGCACCATCCACAAAGATCTGGACCGTTCCCGTGGGCGGAGGCAGGGAGCTAGTGCTGCTGGCATTCGCCACGGTAATCGTGATCGACAACGCTCCGGTAATGCTGCAGGCGGCGTTGGAGGTGCTCGTGGCGTTGGAGGTGCTCGTGGCGCAATTCGAGGTGCTCGAGGTGCTCGTGGTGCTAATCGTCATGCACGAAAGGGCAGCCCCGGTTCCGGTCGAGCCTCCGGCATCCGTTCCGCTGCTCCATTTGGAGGCAAGATTGGCAACATCCAACGATCCCCACCCCGTGGCCAGATCGTAGCCTATCGAAGCGGTGTAACCGATGCTGCCGCCGCTGGGGCAGTTTGTCGTTCCGAGCTGACACGGGCTGTTATTATTTCCGCTCGTCGTATCGTGAAAGATGTTGTTGTAGAACTGGCCGTTGGCCAGTCCATAAATTCTCGGGTTAATGTTGCCGAGCCGGGTACCGCCCAACTGCTGTTCCAACAACGCGAAGATACCGGCCAGTGCCGGCGCCACCGCCGAAGTTCCACCCACAACATTAAGAGTTCCCGCCGAGTTGCGGAAGCCGTTGGTGCACGAACCCTGCGAGCAGAACAGATAGCCGTCATGGCTGGCAGCCGCATTCAGGGAGATGTCCGGAACATCGCGCGAGGAGTCCGCCGGAGTCCCTACCTGCCATGTAGGCTTCGAGAAGTAGGCGCTCACTCCTCCGCCTCCCGAGCTCAGATTCGAGGAGTCCGATTCATTCCAGGCCATCTCGGGAATATATCCGAGGGCCGATCCGGCGTTGGCCGTCGAAGAGCTGCTGTTGGAGTTCCAGTAAGACGTCGCTCCGGTCGCCGAGCCCTCGTTGAACATCGTCCCTCCGGCTGAGGTCGCAAAGGGAGAGCTGCCGGGAAAATCTACCGCCAGGCCGAAGTCCGCAGGAGGAGCCGCATCGCAGTCGGTCGCTCCGGCGTCGCCCGAGGCGCTGAAGAAGGTGATGCCCTGCGCATTCGCCTGCTGCAGCGCCTGATTGATCGTGTTCAGGTTGGACTGCCCCCAATTCGCCTCGCAGTTGCCATAACTCATGGAGATGATAGGAGCGACGTTGTTCGAGATCGCGTAGAAAAGCGCGTTTACAACCGAAGCCGTGTTGCTGGATCCGACCGTAACGAAGTTGATGGTGGCGTTGGGTGCCACCGCGCCTGCCCACTCCACGTCAAGCTGGGACTCATCGACATCGCCCGAGACCGTGCCCGCAACATATCCCGTCGCCTGAATCACAGTGGGGGCCTTTGCAGCCAGTCCAGAGGCCGCCCGGAACGCAGCCACGTCCGCGAGACTGATATCGGTCTGCCCGACGATGGCAATCGAGACCCCTGTCCCGTTGATATTGTTCGTCAGCATTGGATTGACGTCGTAGATGGTATAGAAGTCGCCCGGTGCGATGAAGTGAGTGCCAGTCGTGGAAGAGGTGAAGTGCGGCTGCACGATCGAGTGCGCACGCGGCTTGAAGTCGTTCAGGCCCGTAATTCCGGTCACGAGGTTCGCGATGGCCGTAGGAAGCTGCGGGTCCGAGATGTTCGAGATGTGCTGCTCCCCGTTCACGGAGAGGGAGTGGATCGTCGTGCGGAAGGCGCTCTCGATCTGCCCGACCGTTCCGCTCACTGTCACATAGTTCTGACTGGGTGCAACCTCGGTGATCTTAAGCCCCTTGCTGGTCAGCCACACCGTCACCTTCGCCATATCCGTGCTCGAGAGGCCAAACCGTGCCCCGTACTGTTGCGGCGTCAGCCACTGGTGATAGTGCGGCGAGGCGGGGTTCTGCTGGTCGGCCAGAAGCTGCGTCAGATCGGCCTGCTGCGCGGCAGTCAGGTTGAAGTGAAGGCTGACCGCCGAGAGCGGTCTGTCCGAAGCAGCCTCACCCTGGTCCGCCGCCAGTTTGGCGCGAGCTGGAATCGTCTCCCGGACTGAGGTGCAATCCGTATCGGAGATCGCCGCGCTGAGGCGGCTCTGCGGAGCTGCTGCTGCATGCGCAAAGACAGTCGAAGACCCTAGGACTGCGAGGACGGGAACCAGGAAGCGGGGAACCACTCGGTTACGAATAGACATTCTGTTCAGCAAACCTATCTTTGCGAGGACCTGACTAACGTTGTTGCAGGCGGACGCCTTCGAAGAGGAGGGCTCGACCTCGGGGGACCCGACTGCATAGGAAACATCGGTATAAACCTGCTGCACAGCAAAAGGTTTCGGTAACAAGGAAACTTATCCGTCTTGATAGACGACGTTCCGCTGTCAACGGATGCAGTTCCAGACAAAACTTTACAGCAGTGCGACCGGATTCTGAACAAAGTATGCCCGATGGGAGGTCGCAGCTCCCTCCGTTTCTGATAGAAAAGAACATCGCCGTTCCCGAATCGGTAAGAGCCTCAATCCGCTCCCTTATCAGGCAAACCGGCTAAGCCCTACAGAGCATACTTCCCTGCCCGGATTACATGCTGCGCGACCTGGCGCCGCAGCCCAATCGTATCGGCGGGGTCGTGTTTGGCCAGCCTCCTCAGGATGGTGAGCTGCGTGCGCAGCATATCTCCCTCGGCCGCGGCCGCAAGAATCCTGCGGGCGGCCAGCTCAATCTTCTCCATTGCCGTCTCGGCATAAACGCGCGCCATCGCCACGGCAATCACCGCGCTCCCCTTGGCCGACATCTTCTCGGCCCGCAGGATGCCGGACTCCATCGCGTACACCTCGAGGATCATCTCGGCGATAGCTCCCATCACCTCCTGCTGCTCGGCGAGCTCCTGCATATACCTCTGCGTCGCTGCTCCCGCGGCAAACAGCGTCAGCTTCTTGGCACTGTCCAGCAGGGCAAACTGCTCCGCCAGGGGGCCCTCCCGGTCCTCGCGTTCCACAGAACCGGCCATTACCTCGTCCATCAGCTGCTTGATCGCCGGCATCAGCGCCAGCTTGCCGCTCATCGCCGACTTCATCAGCCAGCCCGTGATGATCAGTCGGTTGATCTCGTTGGTCCCTTCGAAGATGCGATTGATGCGCGAGTCACGATAGGCCCGCTCGGCTGGATAATCCTCCACATAGCCGTAGCCCGCGTAGATCTGCAGCACCTCATCGACCACCCGGTCCAGCATCTCCGAGTCCCACACCTTCACGATGGAGCACTCGACGGCATAGCCCTCGATGGCCTTCTGGATCGCGGCCGTATCGTGCTTCTCGACTCCTGCAAGCGCTGCGTCGATCATCCCCACGGTGCGGTACGAGAGTGCTTCCCCGACGAAGATACCCACAGCGCAGTCGGCAATCTTCTCCTGGATCAACCCGAACTCGGAGATGGTCTTGCCGAAGGCCTTGCGCTCCTTCGCATACCGTATGCCATTGCCCAGGCACATACGAGCCGCGCCCACGGCGGCGTTGCCAAGCTTGTAGCGGCCTACGTTGAGGATGTTGAAGGCGATATGATGCCCCTTGCCCACCTCTCCCAGAAGATTCGCCGCAGGAATCCTGCAATCGGTAAGGATCAGCGGACAGGTCGAGCTGCCCCGTATCCCGAGCTTGTGCTCCTCCTTGCCTACAGTAAAGCCCGGAGTTCCCCGCTCCACCAGAAAGGCCGTCAGGCGATGCTTGCCTGCATCCGCGCCCTCCTTCACCTCGCACTGCGCGAAGACGGTGAACAGATCGGCAAAGCCCGCGTTCGTGATCCACATCTTCTCGCCGTTGAGCGTGTAGGTCTGCCCATCTTCGGAGAGAACGGCCTGGGTCCGAGCGTTGAGAGCATCAGAACCGGAGGTAGATTCCGAGAGCGCGTAGGCGCCAATGAACTCTCCACTGGCAAGCTTCGGCAGATATTTCTGTTTCTGCTCGGCAGTGCCGTACCAGACGATGGGCAGGGTTCCAATGCCAACGTGCGCCGAAAACGCGACAGAGAAACTTCCCTGCTTGGCGATGTTCTCCGCGACAATCGCAGAGGTGACCTTGTCCATCTCCAGGCCGCCATACTCTTCGGGAATATCGACCGAAGTAAGGCCAAGTTCGCTGGCCTCCTTGATGAGCCGCCGCGTGACGGAGAAGTCCTTCGCCTCAATCGCATCCGACATAGGAACAATCTCATTCAGCGCGAACTCGGAGGTCGTCTGCGCGATCTGGCGATGCTCCTCGGTGAAGTCCTCAGGAAAGAAGCAGTCCTCGGCAGAGGGATTAGAGATCAGAAAACTTCCGCCCGCAAGGATCTTCCTCGCGATGGGAGAAGCAGCTAGCGTAGCCATAACGTCACCTCGTACATGAATTTCATGAAGCGATCTCGAAGATTCCCGCGGCGCCCATGCCGCCGCCAACGCACATCGTCACCATGCCGTACTTCGCGTTGCGGCGAGGCATCTCGCGCAACAGCGTTGCGGTCAGCTTGGCGCCAGTGCAGCCCAGCGGATGCCCGAGCGCAATCGCTCCCCCATTGACATTCAGCTTTGCCGGATCGATCCCAAGCACCTTAATCACAGCCAGCGACTGCGCGGCAAAGGCCTCGTTCAGTTCGATCACATCGATCTGATCCAGCGTCAGCCCCGCCATCTTCAACGCCTTGGGGATCGCATGAATCGGCCCAATGCCCATCTCCTCCGGATCGCAGCCCGCATAGGCGAAGGCCACAAACTTCGCCATCGGCTTGATGCCGAGCTGCGCTGCGCGCTCCGCCGACATCACCACCGCGGCAGCTGCGCCATCCGAGGTCTGCGATGAATTCCCCGCCGTCACCGTTCCCTTCGCATGAAAGACGGGCTTCAGCTTCGCCAGCGCCTCAAGCGAGGTATCGGCGCGCGGACCTTCATCGGTCTTGAAGAGCGACTCCGTCGTCTGGGCCTTGCCCTTCCCGTTCATCCTGGTATTCGTCACCTTGATGGGGACGAGTTCGTCTTCAAATCTGCCAGCCCGAATCGCCGCCAGCGCCTTCTGATGGCTCTGATAAGAAAACTCGTCCATTGCCTCGCGCGTGATGCCGTAGTGCGTCGCGACACGCTCGGCGGTCAGCCCCATCGACATATACGATCCCGGGTAGTTGTCCACCAGCCAGGGATTCACCGAGATCTTGTTCCCGCCGAAAGGCACATACGACATGCTCTCCGTGCCCCCGGCCACAATCACGTCTGCCGATCCGCCGCGAATGCGATCCGCCGCCAGCGCAATCGACTGCAACCCCGAGGCGCAGTATCGATTGATCGTCATCGCCGAGGCCGTCACCGGCAGTCCCGCACGAAAGCTGGCCACGCGAGCCACGTTCATTCCCTGCTCGGCCTCAGGCATGGCGCAGCCCAGAATCACGTCTTCTACTTCCGACCGGTCCAGCTGCGGGAGCCGCTCGAGAGCTCCACTGATTGCAAAGGCGGCAAGATCATCGGGCCGCGTCGTGCGAAGTGTTCCGCGCGGCGCCTTGCCGACCGGGGTACGAACTGACGATGCGATGATGACGTCTCTCATAAGCACTCCTAATTCCTCAGCGGCTTGCCTGTCTTCAAAGTGAAGGCGATCCGCTCCTGCGTCTTCTTCTCTCCGCAGAGAGAAAGAAACGCCTCTCGCTCCAGGTCCAGTAGATACTGCTCGCTGACTGGTGTTCCTGGAGCAACACGGCCACCGGCCAGAACATGAGCCACCCAGTTGGCGACCTTCACGTCATGGTCGGAGATGTACTCGCCCTCGCGCATCGTCCACACCGCCAGCTTCAGCGTCGCCAGCACCGACTCGCCCGGCGCTGCAATATCGACGCGTGCCACCGGCGCAACGTAACCCGCATCCGCAAGCAAGCGGGCGCGGAGCTTCGCGTCCGTCACCAGACGATCGCGATTCACCGTAATGCCATCGCTGGGCCGTAGAAAGTTCAGGCCATATGCCTCGGCAGCACTCGTCGAGACCGTCGCCTTCGCAATCGTCTCGAAGTTCTTCTTGATCGCCTCGAAGATCTCCACCGACTCTCCGCGCGCGTCCGGACGAATGCTCGAGCCCGCCTCAATCGATCGCAGCAGCATCTCCTTGCACCCTCCGCCGCCCGGAATCAGCCCGACTCCTGCCTCGACCAGTCCCATATACAGCTCCGCGTGGGGCTGCCGCGCGGCCGCGTGCAGGCTCATCTCGACGCCGCCACCCAGGCACATCCCATAAGGCGCAACCACCACCGGACGCGGACAGAACTTGATCGCCTGGGTCATATTCTGGAAGGCGCGCACGGCAAGGTCTACCTCGTCCCACTCCTCATCCTGAATGGTCAGCAGAAGCTGCATCAGGTTTGCGCCCACAGAAAAATTCGTCGAGTCGCCAGTGATGACGAAGACCTCGAAGCTCGCCACCTGCTCGCTCGTAGGCTTCAGCGTCTGCGTAATCAACGAGACGACGTCTCCTCCCAGAGCATTCATCTTCGAGTGCAGCTCAATCGCCGCCACACCATCGCCCAGATCGACAACCGAAGCGCCGGCGTTCTTCTTCACCACACCATGCGCCTTCTTGAAGACGGCAACCGACGACGTTCCTTCGGGTGCGGAAACCGGCTTATACGACTCGCTGAAAGGATCGAAGTACAGCCGCCCGCTCGGCGCGGCAGTATCGTCCTTGTACCAGCGCGGCTCCGTGTCGCCGTGCTCCTCGGCCCACTTCAGCAAGCTCTCCACATTCGCCGCAACCGGTTCACCGGCTGCGCGCATCTTCTCCGTCGTCGCGCGCACGCCAACCGCGTCGAATAACTCAAACGGCCCCAACTCCCAGTTGTATCCGGTACGCATCGCCGTATCCACCTCAACGATGCTTGCAGCGGGTTCATTCCCCTTGTCCGAAACACGATTCGCCGCGTAGGTAAACAGTTCCGTAAGCAGAGGCCAGTAGAAGTTCGCCGCCTTATCGCGCTTCGCATCGCCATGCAGAAGCTGGGCCACGCGCGCCGGGGTCGAGTCCACATTCTTCGCCATCTCCAGAGCAGGAAACTTCGGCCGCTCCACCGGGCGATACTCCAGCGTCTGCCAATCCAGCACCTGTCGCAGATCGCGACCCTCCGCGTCTTTTCCTGCCTTCTTGTAAAAACCGTGCCCGGCCTTATCGCCCAGCCACTTTTTCTCGAGCATCGTGTCGAGAAACGCGGGCAGCTTCACGTCGGCGCGCTCATCCCCAATCCCCGCGGCCTTCGCTTCGAAGTTCCGTGCCACATGCGCGAGCACATCCACCCCGACCATGTCGCCCAACCGGAAGGTGCCTGTCTTCGGCCAGCCCAGCGGAGCTCCGGTCAATGTGTCTACCTCCTCGACCGTCAGCCCCTGCTGCATCATCAGGCGAATCGCGTTGCCCATGGAAAAGGTGCCGATGCGGTTGGCGATAAAGTTCGGAGTATCGCGTGAGGGAACGACGGACTTCCCCAGCCGCTGATCGCAGAATCGTGTGATCGCCGCAATCGCCTCCGCTCTCGTCTCTGGCAGAGGGATTAGCTCCAGCAGACGCATATATCGCGGCGGATTGAAGAAGTGCGTTCCGAAGAAGAGCGGCTTCACTTCTCCTGGCAACGCCTCTGCCAGGCTCGCAATGGGTAGACCACTGGTATTCGTCGTCAGAATCGCGTCAGGCCGCCGGTGTTGAAGCACCTTCGCATAAAGAGCATGTTTGATCTCCAGGTCTTCGGCGACCGCCTCAATGATCCAGTCGCAGCCGGCAATCTGCGCCATATCGTCATCGAAATTACCCGGTGTGATCAGGCGCGCGGAATCGCTCGCATAAAACGCTGCGGGCTTCGTCTTCTTCAGGCCATCGAGTGCAGCAAGCGCGAACCTGTCTCGTTCACGCTTCTGCGCCTCAGGAGTAACGCCGGGCGGCACCATATCCAGCAGCACGACAGGGATCCCGGCATTCGCAATGTGCGCCGCAATACGTGAGCCCATCGTTCCGGCTCCAAGAACGGCAACGCTGCGAATCGCACGTGCGGGCGTGGAGCGGATCGTCATGCCTGAACTTCCTCCTCGGCGAGGACGAATCCTCGTATGCCGACGAAGCATACTGAATGACCATTCAGTGGGTCAAGAACGCCGTGCAAATCCTTGGTAAATTTATGATTCCCTGTGATTTTCCAGACACGAAACGCTCCAGGCCGCTATGATGGCGAACGGTGAGAGAGAACGCTGCCGGAACGGATTCCTTCCCGCGCGACGTTGCCCGGATAACCTGAGGAACGGTAGAAAACGATGCGCTTTACGAGAAGAGAGTTTTGCGTGCTGGCGGCGAGTGCAGCCAGCGGAAGGCTAGCAGTCGCTCAGGCCAAAGAAACCTACTCAGGCTATTCGCTGGTCGCATCGACTGATCACAATCGCATTCTCTCAGCAGCCGACAGATATCTCTCCGAGAAGCCCATCACCGTAACAGCGTCGCACTCCGAGCGCAGTCCAGGAGGCCCGCACGACTTCTACTCCGAGGGCGACTACTGGTGGCCCGATCCGAAGAATCCTGGCGGCCCGTACATTCAACGGGACGGATTCAGCAATCCGGAAAACTTCAATGCGCATCGGCAGGCGATGGTGCGGCTCAGCCTCATCGTCCCCGCGCTGACCGCCGCCTGGCTGCTGACGCGACAGAAGAAGTACTCCGATCACGCCGCGAACCACCTGAACGCATGGTTCGCCGATTCCGCAACCCGCATGAATCCGAACCTCGAACACGCTCAGGCCATCTTCGGCGTCAACAAAGGTCGAGGCATCGGCATCATCGATACCCTGCACCTGGTGGAGGTGGCTCGCGCCGCCACACTGCTGGATCGCGCCAGCGCACTTCGCTCTGGTGGCGAGATCCGCCACTGGTTCGCCGACTATCTCGAGTGGATGCGAACCGCAAAGAACGGGCAGGAGGAACGCGACGCAAAGAACAACCACGGAACCTGCTGGGTCCTGCAGGCTGGGGAGTTCGCTCGCTTCGCCGGCAATCAGGAGGTTATGGAGTGGTGCCGCGAACGCTTCCGCACCGTACTCGTACCTGGTCAGATTGCACCGGACGGAAGCCTTCCCCTGGAGCTGGCCCGCACCAAGCCTTACAGCTACTCGCTCTTCGACATGGACGTACTGTGCGGCATAGCCCAAAGTCTCTCCACCCGGCAGGAGAGCCTGTGGGCGTTCTCGACTCCCGATGGCCGCGGCCTGAAGAAGATGATGGAGTTCCTGTTCCCCTTCATCGACGACAAGACCAAGTGGCCCTACAAGCACGATGTCGAGCACTGGGACGACTTTCCTGTGCGCAACCCTGCACTTCTCTTCTCCGGGATGGCCTACGACAAGCCGGAGTACATCACCGTATGGAGACGGCTCAATCCCGACCCGACCGTGCCTGAGGTGATCCGCAACTTCCCCATCCGCCAGCCCCTGCTCTGGATCTCCTGAGAGATTTCTTTGATCTCCTGGGATCCGAACGAACAATTTGATTGTCATTCCGACCGGAGCGTAGCGGAGGCCTCCCAAAGCCTGTCAAGCCCCGAAACCATCCAAATGCCAAAAACCAAAAGAGATCGGGATTGCCGATCAGTTTCTCTCAGCCTGTTAAAATAGATTCAGAGCAGAAGAAAGAACGCCCCGGGGATAATCCCCGGGGCGTTCCGCTTTCTAGTACTTCTGGACAGAAGGTCCAAAGCTAAAGCAAATTAAATGAAGACTTTGCACAAAAACAGGGGGAGGGTACTACTTCTTGCCTCCCGCAAGACGGTTCATCTCGTAACCCGCCATCAGGAAGCCGCCCACGCCATAGACATGGCTGGCCGAGGGCTTGAACTTGCCCGGCTGCGCATCCACCGGCTGAATGGAACCGAGACGTCCGTCTGCATAGACATGCTGCAGCATTCCCTTCCATGACTTCTCCACCACCGGCAGATAGGTCTTTCGGTCGAGGATGTGTTCGTTGATGCCGTATGCGATCGCGTAAGTGAAGAAGGCCGAGCCCGAGACCTCGGGCAGCTCATAAGCATCAGGATCGAGCAGACCCGAGCGCCACAGACCATCCTTGCCCTGGATCGACTTGACCTCCTCGGCCATCTGGCGGAACTGCTCGATGTACTTTGCGCGGCCGGGATAGTTCTTCGGCATAATCTCGAGCACCTTGACCAGGCCACCCATCACCCACCCATTGCCGCGCGACCAGTAAAGACTTTTGCCGTTCGCCTGCTTCTGGGTCAGGTAGCGCTCATCGCGGAAGTAGAGATGGTCCTGCTGGTTGTACAGAGCCTTCGAAGTCTCCCACCATTCGCGGTCCATGTAGTCGAGATACTTCTTATCCCCCGTCGCGAGATACATGCGCGACAGCACCGGCGGCGCCATATACAGAGCGTCGCACCACGACCAAAGCAGCTTCGCCGGATCGTCGGGACGAACCACGAGCCGGTCCATGATCTCCTTGGTGTTGGCCATCCGCTCCGGCTTGCGCGCCTTCTTCGCATCGTCGAGGTAGAGAGCCATGTAAGCCTTGCCCAGTGCCTGATCATCCGCATGCGGGAAGCGGTTATCGATCAGCTGCCACTTCTGCTCCTCCGAGAACTTCTGTACGGCGTTGCGAAACGCGGGATCGCCCGTCGTCTTCGAGGCGGCCAGCAGGCCGTCGTAGAGCGCGGCATAGGTCCACAGACGATTGAAGGTCGGTTCGGCGACCTTCACCTGCCAGGTGGCAACCTTCTCCACTACCGCCTGAATCGCCTTTGGCTTCAGCTCCGAAGAGATATCCGTGGCCAGTGGCCCTGGATCGTCCGGAGCGTCCCCGGACGCTTTGGAATCAGGTACCGGCTTACTTGCCGCCTGCGGCGCGGGCGAAGCGAATGCAAAGGCGCTTTGGGTCGTCCACGTACTCAAGGCAATCAGACCGATCGCTCCAGCACGACGGGCAGCAGACAGGCCAACAAAAGAAGGACGCAGCGATTGAAGTTCCACAACGGACATAGAAGACAGACTTCCTTTCGGTTCAGTTAAGACCCTGGTTCATGACGAGCGCGACTGCACTGCGCAACCGTGCCGTGTTGCCCTCAAACGAGGGACGCAGCTTGGGCGCCTTCGAGAAGGCATTCTGCTTGAGCTCGGCCTCGATCCTGGGGCCGAACAGGTGCCATGCGCTTGTAATATCGCCCACGATGATGATCTCGCTCGGCGCCAGGGCGGAGGCGATCATCCGCAGCCCGCGGCCAAGAAAATCGGACATCTTTTCCAGTGCCCGGATAGCATTGCGGTCCTCGGCCTGCGCCATCTTCACCAGGGCGGCGAAGCTCGGGGTGCGCTTCCCACTGATCTCCTGGTAGTAACGAAGACCGGCACGGTTGGAGGCGACGGTCTCCCAACAGCCGCGGCCACCGCAACCGCACAGATGGCCGTTGTGCTCCATCTCCACGTGACCGAACTCACCCGCCATTCCGTTCGCTCCGCGCAGCAGACGGCCGTTGGAGAAGATACCGGTCCCAATGCCTTCGGAGACGTTGACGACCACCAGATCGTTCAGCCCATCACTGTCGCCGAACCATACCTCGGAGAGGGCGCAGGCGTTGGCGACGTTCTCCATCTCCACGCGCAAGCCGGTGGCCCGATGGATCTTCGACTGGATGCTCTGCATGGGCCACCGCACGTTCGGCGCGAAGATTGGTCGCTTCTGCTGCGGATCGGCGCGGCCAGGAAGGCTGATGCCGATGCCGTCGAAGGACTTGTCCGCGTGGTCGGCCATCAGCTTCTTGATAGCGGCGACGATGGGCGCAATGGCTTTGTTGGGATCGCTGGGCAGAGCAACGATGTTCTGCGCGACGATCTTTCCTCCAAGGTCAGCCACGGCGACCGTCGTCTGTGCGGGATGAATATCGAGCGCGATGACAGCCCGCTGGTGATTGAGCTCCAGAAACGTCGGACGACGGCCACGCGGCAGCCTTCCGGTCGATCCCTCGAGCACCCAGCGCTCGTGGATCAGGTCTTCGACGATGAGCGAGATGGTGCTGCGCTGCAAGCCCGAGACCCGGGCAAGATCGGCTCGCGAGATGGGCTGCCGCGTGCGGATCAGATTGAAGACCAGGTTGCGATTGATCTGTCGTGGCGTCTTGTTTGAAGCGCTCTGTTTTCTCGTGAAGGTAAATGGATGTGTCGGAGGCGTGGGCATCAGTATTTTCTCAACTTGCAAATACGAGGTACGGCAACCATGCAGGAAAGTTTCTTACAAACCTTAGTTGGTTTCTTTCATCTTGCTTTGGCTTACTTGACATCTCGGGCAACGTGCCTTTATATCACTGACAGCCCCGGCATTTTGTAGATGGTCTGAATTATATGTTTCAGATGACACTCTCAGCACCCGGCGGCAGCCTCGACTATGCCTAACCGCCGACAGTTCCTCAAGACCAGTGCCTCCGTTGCCGCTTCCCTGTCCACCCTCTCGCGCTCGGCGCTGGGAGCCTCGCTTGCCCGGTTGGCCAGCGACTCCGCCGCTCCATCGGCTGTGGGTACCCGGCTCTCCACAGGCTGGGAGTTTCTTCGCGAGTCGCTGGGAGGGCCGTGGGAAGTCTGGCACAGCAAGGAGATCGCCGCCTGGCAATCCGTCGCCATGCCGCACTGCTTCAATGCTTACGATGGCTGCGATCCGGAGACCCCGGCCTATCGCGGTAATGGATGGTACCGCACGCATATTGTCCCGGCGAATCCCTACCCCAATGGCCGCACCCTGCTTCACTTCGAAGGCGCAGGACAGACCACGACGGTCTACGTGGGCGATGCTCTCGCCGGCCAGCACACTGGTGGCTATGACGAGTTCGTCTTCGACATCAGCGATGCGGTTCGGAACCTTCCAGCTCCGGCTGCGCCAGACGCAAAGAGTAAGGAGAAGCAGCCGAACGGCGTTCCCATCGCTATTCTCTGCGATAACTCGCGCGATCTGGACCGAATGCCGTCGGACCTCAGCGACTTCACCCTGTATGGCGGACTCTACCGGCACGTCAATCTGGTCTACGTCCCTGCGGTCTCGCTCGAAACCGTTCAGGTAAAGAGCAGCCTCGCCTCGCCGAAGTCTTCCGCCGAAGTCGAAGTTATAGCCTCGCTCTACAACCCGGTCCATGCCACCGATCCGGTCACGATCGCGATTGAGGTCTTCGACGCAAAGGGGGCCTCCGTCCACACGACGAAGCAGACCCTCGCTCCATGGAGTGGAGCAAAGCCTCTCACCAGCTTCACGCTTCGCACACCTGAGCTCTGGAGCCCTGCCTCTCCACATCTCTACGAGTGCCGCATCACCTTCACGGCCGCAGGCGGAGAGTACACGGCCCGCGAGCGCTTCGGCATTCGCCACACTGAATGGGTCGAACACGGCCCGTTCCTGCTCAATGGCGAGCGACTTTTATTGCGCGGAACACATCGTCACGAAGACCACGCCGGCTACGCTGCCGCCATGCCCGATGACCTCATCGAGCAGGAGATGCGCCTCATCAAGGAGATGGGAGTCAACTTCATCCGTCTGGCGCACTATCAGCAGTCGCGCCGCGTCCTCGAGCTGTGCGACTCGCTCGGCGTCCTCGTCTGGGAGGAGATCCCCTGGTGCCGCACCGGAATCGGCAGCGAAGCCTTTCAGGAGATGGGCCGCCGCACCCTGCGCAACATGATCGCCCAGCACTCCAACCATCCCAGCGTCCTGCTGTGGGGTCTGGGCAACGAGGACGACTGGCCTACCGAGTATCCCGAGGTCAACCAGCAGAAGATTCGCGCCTACCTCACCGAGCTGCGCGACCTCTCCCACCAGCTCGACCCCTCGCGCATGACCACCATCCGGCGCTGCGACTTCGCCCGCGATATTCCGGATGTCTACTCACCCTCCATCTGGGCAGGCTGGTACAGCGGAACCTACCCCGAGTACCAGAAGTCGCTCGAGACTCAACGCGAGCGCGTCAAACATCTCTTCCACGCCGAGTGGGGAGCCGACAGCCACGCCGGCCGGCACTCCGAAGACCCCGACAAGGCACTCGCCCGGATCGCAACCGGCCATGGGACCGACGAGCGCGGCCTCGCCTACCTGGCGACCGGGGGTGAGGCGCGCGTCTCCCGCGACGGCGACTGGTCAGAGACATACGCCTGCAATCTCTTCGACTGGCACCTGAAGGTACAGGAGACGCTGCCCTGGTTCACCGGCTCGGCACAGTGGGTCTTCAAGGACTTCACCACGCCCCTGCGCGTAGAAAATCCCGTGCCCCGCGTCAACCAGAAGGGCCTGATCACGCGCGACATGCAGAAGAAGGAGTCCTACTACGTCTTCCAGTCTTATTGGGCCGACCGCCCCATGGCGCACATCTATGGCCACTCCTGGCCGGTGCGATGGGGTGCTCCAGGCGAGCCGAAGATGGTCAAGGTCTACTCCAACTGCGAGACTGCGGAGCTATTCGTCAACGGCGTCTCGGCCGGGATCCGTAAGCGCGACAGCCAGGACTTCCCAGCCGCCGGTCTGCGCTGGATGACACCATTTGTCGCAGGAACGAACAAACTCCGCGTCGTCGCCCATAAAGGCTCCGTAACCGCTAACGATGAGATCGAGTTCGTCTACCAGACGAAGACCTGGGGTACCCCAGCAACTTTCCAGCTCAAGGAGCTGAGACGCGACGCCGATAAGGTCACTGCCGAGGTGAAGCTGTACGACGCTCAGGGCGTCCTCTGCCTCGATGCGCGCAACCGCGTTCGTTTCACTTTAGCTGGGAATGGCGCGCTGATTGACAACCTTGGGACTCCTGCTGGCTCTCGTGTCGTCGAGCTGGCGAACGGCAGAGCTGCCATCAGCTTCACATGCGCGAAGAAAGGTCAGACCACGATCGCAGTCAGCTCTCCGGGACTTGCGGATACGTTCTGCACAATCGCCTGAGAAGAAGTAAACCCGGCTTCTTCAGTTCCAATTTGGTCCTCTAATCCAGGGCTTTTTCTCTTTGCTGGCGAGAAGGCCATTGACAATTGTTCATTCCACGAACTATCTTTCAGCCGGTCCTCAAAAATAGCTCTTACAAATGCATTGGCATAAGACAAACGATTGATCTGGACCATTTTGGAGGCTTATCCATGAACGAACGCCTGAATTCTCTCGGTCGGAAGCTGCTGCTGGTCGCCTCAGCGGCGATCTTCCTGATCCCGAACGCATTCGCACAACTGACCACAGCAACCATCCTTGGCACCGTCTCTGACTCTACCGGTGCTGTCATCCCGGGCGCGCGCATCACGGCCACCAACGTCGATACCCACTTCACACGCGCGGCTGCCGCCAACGCCGACGGAACCTTCCGGCTCGAGTTTCTTCCTATCGGGCATTACGAACTCAAGGTGGACGCGCAGGGCTTCAAGTCCTATTCGCAGACAAACATCACGTTGAACCTGAATGATCAGCTCACCAATAACATCACCCTCTCGCTGGGCGATGCCACCGAGACGATCACCGTGACCGACGCCCCAAGCCTCGTGCAGTCTTCCGCTTCCAGCCTGGGCAGGGTCATCGATAACACTGAAGTGGATAACCTGCCCATCGTAGGCCGCAACGTCTACGATCTGCTTACCCTCACAGCCGGCGTCCAGACCAGCTCGCAAAGCAACGTGCTCGGATATCCGCAACAGGTCGTCTACATCAACGGCGGCACAGACAACTTCGTCGGCTCTGTCAGCTACTACCTCGACGGCGGTCTTAATATGACCAGCCTGCGCAACACCGGCAACATCCTGCCGAACCCGGACGCCCTGCAGGAGTTCAACGTCCAGACCAACAACTACAACGCCCTTTACGGTCGCATGTCGGCTGGGCTTGTCAACGTCGTCACCAAGTCAGGCACGAACAGAGTCCACGGCTCCATCTTCGAGTTCCTCCGCAATGACAGGCTGAATGCCCTTCCCTATCGTCAAACCACCAAGAGTTCGTACCATCGCAACCAGTTTGGAGCCACGTTGGGAGGGCCCATCTGGCGCGACAAAACCTTCTTCTTCGGAACCTATGGTGGCCTTAGACAATCCACCCCTACGTCCGTGACCGCCGCCGTTGTTCCAACCGCTGCAGAACGCGCAGGAGACTTCAGCGCTGATCTGCCGGCGAATCTACCGGTCAACTATAGTTGCAGCGACGCTTCGGCCGCCGATGTAGCTGCTGGACGGTTTATTGCCTGCAACCCGCTTACAAAGAGACCATTTGCAAACAATAAAATCACGACGCTGGACCCAACGGCCCAGAACATCATCAACAAATACATCCCTCTGCCGAACGCTCAAAACCTTTCGACTCCATTCCTGAACAGATGGACCGGATATACCCCTGCCGTAATGAACACCGATGAATTCCTTATCAAGGTGGACCACAACCTAACGCCAAACCAGCGCGTCCAGGTCAGCTACTTCAACACCAGCGGTATCCAACAGCAGAGCCCCGGCGGCAACCTCGTCTGGTCGCAGCAGAACTATAGCTGGCGGCAGCAGAACGCGAACGTCAGCCATACCTGGACCATCAGTCCTACGAAGATCAACCAGATCTGGCTCAACTACACCCGCATGCTCGCTGGTCGCGTGAACACTCCGGCCGTCTCCCTCGGCGACCTCGGCTCGTCGTTTACGGCTCAGGGCACTCCCTCGCTTCCGCAGATCACCGTAACCAACTACTTCACGTTGGCTCAGTCGATCGCGGGCCCCAAGGCCGGCACCAACTTCTATTCGCTCCGCGACGTTTATAGCTGGAACAGGGGCAAGCATGCTATCGCCTTCGGTGGTGAGGCTTCTCTCAACAAGGACATCCAGCAGACGCTGCTCAACAACTACGGTGTGTTCAGCTTCAACGGTACGCGAGCCGTTGCCGGTTGCCTTCTCCCAAACAATGCTGCTTGCCCGTCCGCCGGAGTAACCCGCGGGCAAAATGGCCTGGTTGATTTCATGCTTGGCCTGCCAGTCACAATGGGCCAGGATACGCCGGTAACGGCCATCGATAACATCTGGTTCTACGGTCTCTTCCTGCAGGACGACTACAAGATCAAGCCAAACCTGACTCTTAATCTGGGTCTTCGCTGGGATGTCCAGCCCGCGCCTACGGACCCGCAGAATCGTCTGTCTGCCTGGCTTCCCGGAGCCCGGTCCACGGTCATTACGAACGCTCCGGCTGGCTTGCTCTTCCCCGGCGACTCCTACAACAACTCGACGCTGCCGCGCGGCCTGGTCAACACTCGCTACCATCACGTCTCCCCGCGTATCGGCTTTGCCTGGGATCCCTTTGGCGACGGCCGCACTGCGGTTCGAGGCGCCGGAGGCCTCTTCTACGGCAGCGTCTCAGGCAACGAGTGGAATGCGAACTCCAACTTCCTTCCCTTCGCGGTCCGCAACACCTACTCCAACGTCACTTCGCTGACGAACGTCTACGCCGACAAGACGAACTTCCCCAACGGGAATCCATACCCCTACGTCTATAGCCCAACCGGTGCACGCTTCATCTATCCCGCGGCGCTCCAGGGCATCGACCCCGCGTATCAGTGGCCCTACACCTACCAGTTCAACCTGTCGGTCCAGCAGCAGTTCACCCGTGATTTTGCAATGACAGTAAGCTACGTCAGCACGCTAAGCCACGATGTACCGTTCGCTCCCGACCTCAACTACCCCATCTGGTCACCGACAGCGAAAAGCGGCGATCAAAACTCACGTCGCCCTTATGGCGCAACCGGCAAAACTACACAGACCCTGAGCACCGTGAACATAATCCAGTCCAAGCAGAAGGCCAACTACCACGGTCTCCAGATCGATGTTGAAAAACGAATGGGCCACGGCGTCAGCATCAAGAGCTTCTACGTCTGGTCGCGAACGATGAGCAGTGCCCAGGTCAACAACAGCGGCGCAGTGGTCAACAGTGTTCAGGACGCGAACCAGATGGCGCAGGAATATGGTCGTAGCGATACGGACATCCGGCACCGGTCGCAGACTTCCATCATTTGGCAGCCGAACTACTTTGCGAATCGGGGTCTGTTGACTCGATCTCTCTTAAACGGCTGGACTGTCTCCGGAATCGTCGCTTTCCAAAGCGGTACACCGTTCACCGTCCTCACCGGCTCAGATACCAACTTCGACGGTATCAGCTATGACCGCGCGAATGTTGTGGCCGGACAACCCTTTGGAAACTCCAGCTACAATCATGTGGATCCAGCCTCGAAGTTCTTCAACCCGAGTGCGTTCTGCGTCTTCAGTGCGGCCTGCCCCGGAATCGGTCCCGGGGGGTCGGACGGCAACTCAAAGCGGAACGCATACTCCGGTCCAGGCGCCAAGAACGTCAATGCCGCGATCTTCCGGAACTTCAAGGTCTGGGAGGGTGTTCAATTGCAAGGCAGGGTCGAAGCGACAAACGTCTTCAACTTCGCCAACTTTAGTTTTGGTACTGGCACTGGCCCTACAGTCAATATCAACAATGCGAATGCGGGAACCATCTCCTCGAACAGTGGGAATTTCCCGATGCGGCAGCTGCAGGTCGGCGCTCGAATCCTCTTCTAACACTCCTGAACTCCCGGGTACGGCAAGGATGCTTGCCATACCCGGGAGTTTTCTTTTTAACTTCCCCGAAGCCATCTCTCCTTTCGCCGCGTCCAACCCGAAGTCCCACACCCGGGCTTCGGTATAGTAAGACTTTCGGCTGTTCTCTGGAGGTACTCGCGTGTCTGTTCGACGTGTGCTCACAACCGTTATCCTTGGCCTTGCCCTCGGCAGCGCCGCGCGATCGCAGGATCTCGCCAGCTTCGAGAAGCGAACGCACGTCAAGGTGCTGCCCAACGGCCTTACCCTGATCGTCTGCGAGCGTCCCGAGGCTCCCGTCTTCAGCTTCTACACCCTCGTCGATGCCGGCTCGGCCGATGATCCCCAGGGCGACAGCGGCCTCGCTCACATGTTCGAGCACATGGCCTTCAAGGGTTCCACCGAGATCGGCACCTCCAACTACCCCGCCGAAAAGGCCGCGCTCGTCAAAGTCGAGACCGCCTACGCCGCCTACGACGACGAGTACCGCAAGCGTGTCGGCCAGGATCCCGCCAAGCTCGCGCAGCTCAAGAAGGCCTTCGAAGACGCGCAGGCCGCGGCGCAGAAGTACGTCATCCCCAACCAGTTCTCCGAGATCGCCGAGCAGAACGGCGCCGTCGGCATCAACGCCTCCACCGGCGAGGACTCCACGCAGTACTTCTGGTCGATGCCCTCCAACCGCCTGGAGCTGTGGGCCTATCTTGAGAGCCAGCGCATCGGCCATCCCGTTCAGCGCGAGTTCTACAAGGAGCGCGACGTCGTTCAGGAAGAGCGACGCATGCGCATCGACTCGGCCCCCATCGGCCGCATGGTCGAACAGTTTCTCGCCACCGCCTACGTCGCTCATCCCTACGGCCGCTCCGGCGTCGGCTGGGAGAGCGAGATCTCCCAGGTCTCCGCCACCGAGGCCGAGGACTTCCACAAGAAGTACTATGTGCCTTCAAACATCGTCATCGCCGTCGTCGGCGACCTGAAGGCCTCCGAAGCGATGCCCGTGCTCGAGCGCTACTTCTCGAAGATCCCCCCCGGCCCCAAGCCTGCGCCCATGACCACGGTCGAGCCGCCGCAGTTCGCCGAAAAGTCCGTCGTCATTAAAGAGGCCACTCAACCCTTCTATCTCGAGGGCTATCACCGTCCCGACTATCGCGACCCCGACGACGCCGTCTACGACGCTATCACCGACATCTTCTCCAACGGCCGCACCGCGCGGCTCTATCGCTCGCTGGTTCGCGACCAGAAGATCGCCGCCGCTGGCGAAGGCTTCTCCGGCTTCCCTGGAGACAAGTACCCCGGCCTCTTCGCTTTCTATGCCGTTCCCCTCCCCGGCCACACTCCCGAGGAGATGCGCACCTCCATCCACAAGGAACTCGACCGCCTGAAGACCGAGGACGTCACCGACGAAGAGCTTACCCGCTTCAAGACCCGTACCCGCGCCGAGCTCCTCCGCGGCCTGGCCGATAATGATGGCCTCGCCCACCAGCTCGCCGAGTATCAGACAAGCTATGGCGACTGGCGCCAGCTCTTCCGCGAGCTCGAAAAAGTTGACGCCGTCACCAAGGCCGATATCCGCCGCGTCGCCAACAAGGTCTTCGTCGACTCGAACCGCACCAGCGCACGCATCGAGTTCGTCGCACCCAAACAACCCGCAAAGACCCAGGGAGGTGCGGAATGAGTCACTTTATGAAGAGCAATCGCTGGACACTGGCCGCGGCTGCGGTTCTCATCACCGTACTTCCCTCCACCGTTTCGCTCGCGCAAGCAGCGCCCGCCACTGCCCCGGCAAAGCCCGCGGCAGCTGCAGCACTCGCGCAGCCCTGGAAAAAGATCCCCATCCCTCCCCTGCATGAGTTCAAGCCGCAGCAGCCCAAGCGTATCGAGCTGGCCAACGGCCTCGTCCTCTTCCTCCAAGAAGACCACGAGCTTCCCTTCATCAACGGCAGCATACTCATCCGTGGCGGCAGCCGCGACGAGCCCGCGTCCAAGGTCAGCCTCGTCTCCATCTACGGCGAGGCGTGGCGCACCAGCGGCACCGCAACTATCGACGGCGACAAGCTCGACGACCAGCTTGAATCCAAAGCCGCCCGCATCGAAACCTCCGGCGGATCCGCGAACACCTCCCTGCGCTGGTCCAGCCTCAAGGGCGACTTCGACTCGGTCTTCGCCTCCACGGTCGATCTCCTACTGCACCCCGACTTCAAGGCCGACAAGCTGGGCCTGGCTCAGCAGCAGATCGACACCGGCATCGCCCGCCGCAACGACGACGCCAGCGGCATCGCCGTCCGCGAGGCCATCAAGCTCGTCTACGGCCCCGAAAGCCCCTTCGCCCGCCAGCCCGAGTTCACCACCGTCGCCGCCGTCACCCTCGACGACCTGAAGGCATGGCACGACCGCACCGTCCATCCCAATGGCATGATCGTCTCCGTCTCTGGCGACTTCGACTCCGCCGAGATGGAGCGCAAGCTCCGCGCCGCCTTCGATCCACTTCCCCGTGGCCCGGTCATCGAGCAGGAGAAGTTCACCTTCACCGATCCCAAACCCGGCGTCCGCTTCGCCGCGAAGGACGACGTTAACCAGTCCAACGTCCTCATCGTCGGCCTCGGCACCGAACGCTCCAACCCCGACTACTACGCGCTCTCCGTCATGAACGAGATCTTCTCCGGGGGCTTCGGCTCGCGCGTCGTGCAGAACGTACGCACCAAACTCGGCCTCGCCTACGACGTCGAAGGATCCTTCGGCGCCTCGTACGATCACCCGGGAATCTTCTACGTCATGGCTGGCACCAAGAGCACTTCGACCGTAGCCGCAACCAAGGCCATGCTCGAAGAGGTCGAGCGCCTCAAGACCGTCCCGCCCACAACTTCTGAGCTCGCCAAGGCCAAGGACCAGCTCCTCAACGCCTTCATCTTCCACTACGACTCACCCGACAAGATCCTCAACGAGCAGGTCACCCTGGCCTTCTACGGCTACCCCTCCGACTTCCTCGAGAAGTACAAGGAAGGCATCGAAAAGGTCACCTCCGCCGACGTCGCCCGTGCGGCGAACAAGTACGTCGATCAGTCCAAACTGGGAATCGTCGTCGTAGGCAACCAGGCCGAGATCAAACCTCCGCTCGACGGTCTGGGCAAGGTCACCGACCTCGACATCGCCATCCCACCACCTCCGGAAAAACCCGGCCAGTAAGAAGAGCTCTATTTCTGCTGCGGCGCAGCCATCTCCTTCAGGTACGCGGCAGAGAGAGTTCCCTTACTCTTCGCGATTGGCAGCAGCGTCGGATAAAACTGAACGAACGTCGTCTCCACCGCCGCATGCTGGCTATGGCAGCTATAGCAGGTCTCAGTCGTTGGAATCATCTTCGCCGTCTTGCCTCCGTTAAAGCCGAAGAACGCCCACTTCCCCTGAAAGCGTGCCTCATCCTTCACATGCACCTCCAGCCCCATTACGCCCGTTCCCTGGTAGCTGCCCTTCTGGTTAATGGACCCTCTCCCCTCCGCTCCTCGAACCTCCAGAACCAGCATCGTCTTGTCGGGCCAGTTTCCCGTCTCGACAAACGACCTGTACGCCTCAGGATTGACGAAAACATTGTCGAACATGTGGTGTCCGTCGGACTGCGCGGCGGGGTTATAACTCATGTCGAAGCCTGTAGTGAGATACACCCACTCGCGATAATGTTCCGGGAGCTTCATCTGTCCCTCGCTGGTGTACTCAGGCGATGCAGCCGGTGGCACCGGCGCATAGTCCTGGATAAGTATCGGGGAAACGACCGAAGCCATACTTAGCAGTGCAACGATCCCTCTGCTAATCATGCGACCAAGTATGGCCATCGCCGTGTACACGCGTCCATACCGCTCGCTGCTCAATCCTGCAGTTCGCTGCATTGTTCAGCCGCACTCCGAACCGTAGAATACGATTCTCCCTATGGACGCGCGCTCCTCACGCCATCAGCCATCGCAGTGGCTCTGGATCCTCACCATCTGGACCACCGTCGGCCTCTTCGACGCGACCCAGAACGTCTTCATCATGCGCGCCGAAGGCATGCATCACTACTGGGGACGTCTCTACTTCTCTCTGCTGGTCGCGTGGCTCCCCTGGGCTCTGGCCACTCCGCTGGTGCTCCGTCTTGCTCGCCACTATCCTCCCACGCAGCTTCGACCACTCTCCATCTGGTTCCGGCACATCTTTGCCTGCGTCTCCGTCGGATTCACTTTCGCCGCGTGGACCGCCACGCTTGAAGTCCTCCTCAATCCCTGGGCCAAGGTTCCCGGCCCCGAGCCCTTCCTTCGCCTTCTCACCAACACCTTCTACAACGGCCTCTTCGCCTGCGCCTTCCTCTACACCTCCATCGTCCTCGTCGGCTATCTGCTCGACTCGCGCGAGCGGCTCGCCCTGCAGCAGACCGAGACCGCGCGGCTGAACGAACAGCTCGTCAAAGCGCAGCTCAGCGCGCTCCGCCACCAGATCGAACCGCATTTCCTGTTCAACACCCTCAACTCCATCGCCGGACTCATTCGCGAGCAGCGCAACGAAACCGCCGTCACCATGATCGTCGAGCTCAGCGACTTCATGCGCCGCGTCCTTGAAGACTCCAGCCGCCAGCAGGTTCCCCTTGGCGAAGAGCTCGACTTTGCCCGCAAGTATCTTGATATTCAGAAAATTCGCTTCGCCGATCGGCTGCAGTGCAGCTTCAGCGTCCCCGACGAGCTTCTCTCCGCACAGGTCCCCGCGCTTATCCTTCAGCCCATGGTCGAAAACGCCATCAAACACGGCATCGCGAAGCGGGCCCAGGGAGGCACCGTCCGCATCCTCGCTTCACGCTGTAGCAACATGCTCACTCTGCGTGTCTTCAACGATGGACCCAGCCTCGCCCCGGACGGCCATCCTCTCTCCACCGGAATCGGTATCTCCAACATTCGCACCCGCCTCGAAAGTCTCTACGGCAACGCCTTCGAGCTCACCCTCTGCAACCAGCCCACAGGCGGAGTCGAGGCCTCCGTCTCCGTCCCGTTCAAGGACTAGCTCACATGTCCGGCGACCACTCCAGTAAAATCACCGCCGTCATCGTCGACGACGAGCCGCTCGCGCGCAGCAACCTCGCCGTCCTTCTTCGCCGCACGCCCGACGTCGAGATTGCCGCAGAGTGCGGCTCCGGTCTCGACGCGCTCACGATCCTCCGCAGCACAAAGCCCGACCTCCTCTTCCTCGATGTCCAGATGCCGGAGTGCGACGGCTTCGACGTGCTCGAGCTGCTCGGAAAACATCTCCCTC
>Ga0193743_1000621_pt1 | contig 27797 bp, 26 predicted proteins | sample L2c2metaG_FD_143038 | JGI IMG/M metagenome (GOLD analysis project Ga0193743, IMG submission 143038) | Soil microbial communities from a riparian zone of the East river system, Colorado, United States - L2c2 | ecosystem: Environmental > Terrestrial > Soil > Riparian zone | place: USA: East River...
TTTTTGTTTTTCTCAAGATTTATCTATGGGAAACATGCTTTCTTTGTTTCAAACAAAGAAAGAAACACTTATCATGTTTCAAAAAGATAAATTTTGAGAAAAACAAAAAATTTATCTATGGGAAACCTGAAAGAAACACATAATGTGTTTCTTGGATTTTTCTTTCAGAAACACTTTTTGTGTTTCCATGGGAAAAACCCTTTGGAAATCACAAAACATGTCTCTTAATGGGTTTTTCCAGGGGAAACACCACCTGGCGCCAGCAGTGATGGAGTATGTGGATGGAGGTTAAGTACAGCTGTACTCTGTGGCATAATTGCCATGGAGTTGGCACAGCTGAACATGAAGATAATCAGTGGGCAATTAATATAGGACAGTTTTATATTTGAAATATTTGACAGCATAAAAAATTGTTTTACAGCTTAATAAACATTTTAAATATTGATTTTCCCCACATCCTTATTGCATATTTAATATGTTATGCTGCATATAGGAATCCTCTAAATTTTAAATATCTTTTTTTCCAATATCTTACAACATATTTAATATGTCAACCTGTAGGGATTGTCACGGGTTTGAGAAACCCATGGGTAAATGCCACTGGTTGGGCTGGGGTTGGGGTACAGGTTGGGAATTTTGAACCCCTGAAAAACCCATACCCCCAGTGACAGGTCAGGGGTAGTGTTGTGTAACTACAGCCAGCTAAATCATATCTTTTGGGCGCTGAGCACAGCTCTTATCCAAAATGCATGTTCTTGAACTCAAAATACGCATGTTATTTAACACTACCCAACAAAAAAAAACTGCATAAAAGAATATTCATTTTCTGTTGAGTTGTGTAAATTTAGCTCTTCAGCACAATATCATAACTTTTTACCTTGAAATAAAATTTCTTGGTATTTTAAATATGACTTTAAATTTTGAAAATAATACCTAACAGCTAAAATGGAATGTTATGGTGTAGTTTACCATTGAAAAACCTGGAAAAATTAAATTAAAGTGGTAATTATATCAAAACAGTCAAAAACCCATGATCAACAAAGATACCCTGGGGTTTGTCACAAACCCATACCCCTATCTGCCAAAACCCATACCCATGGTCATGGGTACGGGTTTTCTGGGGTAGGGGTGCAGGTTGGCCCCAGAAAACCCGTGACAATCCCTATCAACCTGTGTATATAGATTTCCTGAATTATAAATACTAAACATTCTTACTGCAAGTCTAGCATAATAAATACTTAGCAAAATGTAGAACCCCATTTGAGTTAAATTTTCTAATTTTCTGGAAAGGGAGTTTGTAGATTGTTGAATCTTTTTAATATATTTTTTTCCCGCAGCTTGTCCAATATTACAAATTAAAAACTATTTTATACAAACCTTTCTATATAAAATGTTTAATTCTCTACAGGACTCACGTTAAAAGCAGCTTTTAATCTTCGGCATTGCCAGAGCCATCATCCAGGAAGTCAAAGTCATGCTCATACAAGTCTTCATCAGAATTCCCATTTTTGTCCTCTGGAACATCTTTGACTGATGGTTTTTGGTGATTTTGGCTTTTTGAAAGGTTTTTTTGGCAATTCTGATCTGCTTTTGGTTGTTCTGCCCAGAGTTTTTTGGGGTCTGACAGGCTCCTTTACATATCACGTGAGTGATTATATAAGCGGTAAAGTCGGTAGCATCAACCCAAGAAAGTTGTTAAAAAACCTGTGTTGCAAAGTTGTTCCTCTCTTTATTTGATTTAACTTTTCTTGATTTATTATGGCCGAAGTCCTCACAGGAAAACCCGCTGACCCTGCGGAAACTGTCGACACTACGGCGGTAACCGCAGAATTGACAACTGAAACTAATGGCCATGGGGAAGCTCACTTAGCTGATGGTACTCTATTGGAAGAGATGAAAAAGGCCGTAAAACAGAGTGCGTGCTTTTGTCATCAATGAAGCATATCTGTTGTTCTCAATTGTTATTATTTTGTCCTTGTCAAAAAAAGTTGAGTTCTACTTCGCCGATGCCAACCTGCCTTACGACAAGTGCATCAATTTTTGGGTTCTCAGTTATCTTTCTGTGCTAAATGAGTTTTTTTATCAACAGGTTTATGTGGACATTATACTCGAAAGACCCAGAGCACTGGATCCCGATTCAGACTGTTGCATCCTTCAAACGGATGCGCCAGTTTAGTTCTCGTGGCCTAGAATGGGTCACCAATGCCCTACGGCTCAGTGATTTCCTAGAAGTGGATGAGACAGGCACAAAAGTCCGACGGACAACTGAACCTCAACAACCAAAAAATCAATTTGAGAGGAGCGTTTACGCTGTACGTGTTGGGATTTATTATTATATTTTTGAGCTCAATGTTTTTCTCATGTTTAGAAAGGGTTCGGTGAAGAGGAACCCACTTTGCAGGGACGGTTGGAGGAATTCTTTAACCAATATGGAGTAGTCAGTGCCGTGAGGATGAGACGAGACGAGCACAAGAAATTCAAAGTATGTCATTCTACCTTTAGCCCTTCATCGATAACGATTTATTTTTTACTCCTAAGAGTTCTGTATTTACGGAATTCTGTGACTATGAATCTGTCAACGCTTTTCTTAAAGCTGACCCTAAGCCAACCTGGGATGGTAATGAACTACTTATTATGAGCAAGTTGAGTTCCTTCATACAGCAAAGTTTCATATAAGGTTCACTGACGACTGTGTGAAATAGAGAAGACTACTGCGAGATGAAAATCAAAGAGAAAGGTTTGACTGGGAAGAGTGCCAACCATCGACGAGAGTTGCTGTCAACCCAGAAGTTTGATGCCTTTCGTGAGATGGCGCAAGGCGGCTCCAACCCGAAAAAGAAGGCCTCGGAGAATAAAGATGTATTCCTTGAATTCCTGGGCCATAAAATCCTCATCAAGAAAGACGCGGAAGGACGTGGGGTTATCGATGAGAAAGATATCCCATTCGTCAAAGGGGTGACCCTCAAGTTTGATGGATGTGGTGGGGATGTTACTTGGTCTGAGATCAAGGTTAAAGTTCCAGGTTTTTTTTCTCTAACGTCGTCACTCACCCTTTCTTTCTATACAGGATCCAATCAAAGAAAAGTTCGAAGGCAGAGCTCCGTATATCAAATACACCAGAGGTGAAAACAGTGGTCTTGTGGGATTCTACAAGCCTCTTTCGGAAGAAGATATCGAATTCGTGAAGAGCACTATCAAAACTATCAATAACAACGTAGTAACGTGGTCCTCTCCAAATGGTTAGTTTCTTTTGGCTGTTCTCCAAAAGGGCTCTCCCTCATGTTTATTTTTCTACGAATAGAGGAAGAAGAGAAGCAATTCGAGATTGAGCGCGCCAAGGCTGCTGCTCGTAACGCCTTCGGTACGTCTAGGGATGGCGGGGGCCGAGGTGGACGGGGTCGTGGCGGACGAGGCGGACGAGGTGGCCGCGGTGGTAGAGGAGGAGGTGATAGGAGAAGAGATAATGACCGTAATTCCGAAGCGAAAGGCAAAGGAAAGCAACAGGCAGGAGAAGAAAGTACCGCCACGGATGCCAGCGCGGGTACGAAGAGGAGGCGGGCTGTGGAGCCAGACGGCGGACCCGACGTCGGAGTGCGGGGGAATGTTGCTCCTCCGGCCATTCAAAGTGTGAAAAAGGCCAAGATAGACAATGGAACTGTTTCTACCTCGTAGCGGACAGAGAGACTAATAACGAATGGCCGTATCAAACACTTATTTCTTCTCCCCTATTTCCCCCTCCCCCCACTTCAACACGCCAAACCACAAAAAAAGGACTCTACGAATAACAATCAAAAAGGCATCGATATGTAATTATGGCTTTGCACCGTCAATCTGGCTCAGACTCATGTAATGAAAATGACTTGTATTGTACTTGTATTTTTCCACTACTTATTACTCTCGCTATCAAGTGCATACAGAAATTATAGTTTTTTGGCGCAAGCAACCATTGGTGGACTTGCGTTTAAAACCTTGTTTCGCTCTTCCTTGAAACTTCTCCTCGCCCCAAGGCTCAGGATTGATCCTATGATCAAGCCATGAATAACAGATCTATGGATTTAACTAAATAATTGCTACGCCATGCCGCTGTTTCTATAGGTTTCGAGAGACAATGTGGCATTTGGGGATGGACCTCGAATTTTTAGCGCGGCATTTCCTGGTGGTGTACGTGTTAGGGTGGTGCATTGAGTGTTTTCATAGAGGTCCATGTCAGACTAGCTAGCGGTCTTCATTCAGACTATAATTTGTTATTCTAGTATCTATGGTCTCCACATGTGCCGTCGTCCCATTTTATCGATCCGCTTGAATCGACTTTTTGAAGCTTTTCTGCCCTTCCAAGAAAGTGCCGGTTACTCCGCAAAAATAATGCACCCCATTTTGAAGAGTAGTATTTCACCGCCGCCCTACCATGATGAGCAAACCTACAGATCTGTACCGCTCAAAAGGGAAGGTAAAAATGGTGATTCCTTCATCAACGATAATTTTGGTAGGCCTGCGGAGGGGACAACGCCTGCAGCCGTCGTCGCCGCTGAGATTACTTTGGCATCCCTATTGAACCCACATAGGACAAAAGAAAAGAATTATGTGACCAGTAGAATGGCCAAAGTGAAATAAAGAATGATCAATGAGCCTCAAAGTGGAAGGTTGGCTAAAACTTATAATCACATAATGTAAGTCCTAATAACGCATTCTTTCCCATGGCCGTCGTCGTCTACCCACAATATATCCATATGCGTAGAAGCCAAAGTAGATCCAAAGCTTTGCTGGAGGCAATCTGTTATTGTTTTACGGATTATGAGGACATCTTTGGTAGGCGGTGTAATTTTGAAGCGTAGGTAGTGATAGTCCAGATGATATTGCATTTCCGTATTAGAAGGCGGATATTGAACTCAGCGGCTACAGTTTGTGTCAATCATGAAGCTTTGAAATTTGAAGGTGAATCGCAGCCTTTTTTGAATTTGAAGTTTAACTGAAGCAGTGAAGCTTAAGCTTAAACGACCACGGTAGCAGTCACCGGTCCGGATTTAATTTTTTTTCCCATACTATTACTAATAGGACCTGGGGACCATGAGATTGGAGATAAGCTTAAAGATTAAACTGGAACAGCGCCACAGCTCTGCAATGTGTTTCTGTGATTTAGTTTTGGTGGAAATAAGTACGTACTAGTTCAGTCCGAAATGATGAAACATATGTAAACTGAAGAACTTCTTCGAATCTGGGGTAAAGATTTACGAATATACAATGGGATTTATATATATTGAACATACGCATGTTTCATTCAATTTAACGCAGATATCACTCTAGATAAACTTGAGGGTGTATTAAAAAGTTCGCGGTGGCTACAATTGACATAGCAGTGGCAAACTTTAAGTGGTACTGTATGCTAGTGCCTCCAGTTTCTGAATTGTACTAATTGATTCATGTTATTGTTACTGATATTTATTATTTTTACCGAGGCCTCCAGCGTGAGAAGTATGAAAGTAATACAACTCTATAACCCACATAATTATACACAATGCAAGGAGAAATCTACATAAAGTTACAGAGCAAGGTTCGTTATACATACCCAAAACCTAGAATGAGAATTGAAGTAATCGGATTCTTGGTCTATCTTGGATTTTTTTTTTTTTCATTTCGTTCGTCGGCCGATGAAATGCTTGTTAAAGATTCCATAAACTTTGACAGGTTCTTCGTCTGTAGGTAAATCTCAATTCCAACTTGAACAAAAAAATAAGATAGAATGCATACCGATCTCATGAATTGACACCGGTAGCAGTACTATCTCCCACCTCTCTAACGAACCTCTGAAAGGCCTGGTCAATATCGCCGTCCCGTTCGACCATTCGATGAAGCGCCCGCCCAGTCTGCTCATAGTCACATGCAAGGGAATACATCCAATAAGCTAAATAAGCGCCCACATGCCCCGCGTCAGAATCGTGTAGGAATGAGAGGGTGCGACCGGAGGCGGGTTTGTTAATGAATCCTTTTTCAGCCAATGCAAGTTCGCGGTTAAACGCTAGATGTACAGTGGGGCGATCTTGTTGAGGAACAGGAGGAACGGAGTTAAGTGGTGTTGATGTTGATGCCGAGGATGACGGCGAAAGTGGAATTTCCAAATCCGAGTTTGAAGCCGATGTATTATTATAACCAACATTGTTATCGTCGTTATCATACCCGCGTGAGGAATTCGAAGAATCGTCAATCTGTTCTGTGAAATGTCCAGACACCTCAAAAGTAGGGACAGCAAAGGCTTCCCAAGGAACTGTGCCAGCACAATCCCAGTCCAATACTCCAACAATATGGCCTGTGGAGTCTACTAGGATGTTTTCGCTGTGCAGGTCTCCGTGACGCATGGGGAAAGGCCCTCGGTCGTCACGTTCGTCGACGAGGGGCATCATGGCGGTCCGCCAAAGGGAGGCCACGAATCTGCGTTTTAGCTGAGCAGCGTCGGCAGCACCCCCCTCGCTTTCACTTTCGTCACCCACACCCGCTGCAATAGCGAGTTTCTCATAAGCCTCTGCTTGAATTGCGAAGTACTCTTTCGCAGATGCGAAGGGCCCCAAGCCAAAATCTGCCCCTGGACCTACAGAAACCGTTCCCTCATGATCTATCACAAAAGAACCTATACGGTCAAACGTGATTCTGCTGAGCTGGACATGGATATCTGCAATGTCATGCAGGTAGCGCTGGAGGATTGGGCGTTTACTCTCATCTCCACCTAACGGATCTGGTTGAGCGTTTACAGTGGCGTTTGTGCCAAGTTCGTATATGGCGATTCCACAATCTTCAATCGTCATTCCGATCATGGCGGTCATGAGTACAAACGCGGGGAAATCGGATCCTAAAGGGTTCGAAGGTGAGGGAAGGGCGTGATAGGCTATTATTTCTGGAACGGGGATGGTGGTGCGCTGGCGTACGAGGTGGAGTGCTGCCACTTCGTTAAGAATTTTTCGCTCTAATTGAGCGGCGGTATTGAAATAGGCATCCATTGGCCGCATCCCAAATCGTATGATCCATGAACTGCTGTCAGAGAACAGGATTTCAAAAACAGTGAATGATTGTCCCCATGTATACTTGTCAGAAATTAGGCGACATGGAAGACGTTGAGGATGAAGAGAAGATGCATAGGCGGAGATAATGTCATGACATGGCTTTAGCTGGTCTACCAGGGATGTTATCCGGTGAGCGTATTCTGGTTCCATGATCTCCAAAGATGCCGCGACATCTGGCCAATTGTCACTGATACACAGGGTCATATTTTTTAAGGACGTGTCAAATAACTCGTAGGTAAGAACAAGCGCTAGATGGGGAGGAACAAAGGAAAGAGATTTGAGACCCACTGGAACCAACCCGTGAGCGTGTCCGAGTCGTGGATCGTGCATGGCCGGACAAACGGCCCGGACATTTCACAACAACTATTTCAAATTGACGACTGCGCGTGTATCATGACTCAAGGATGTCGGTGAAGTCTTTCTTAACGAACAACCCTTGAATTCAGTGTATAGAGCCAACTTCGTGGGCATTGATCACCAGAGCATTCCAAAGGTCACGGTGTGTTCAAGTTATATTTTTTGCTTGCTCCTTGTGATACGTAATAGCATATCTAGATGCTAGATTGGGGCTGTTAAGCTTGAAGAGGCCTCCATCTACCTTGAAACTTATCGCCGCCTTTCTGTGAGCGAGAGTCTCTCAGAGGTTCGACATCGATATTGCGTAGGGGGAGGAATCGAATACGGAGAGGAAGGTATGTTTAGCCGGTCGCAAGCATCTCAGCTGGGTCGCAGGTCAATTAATCTTCAGAGAAAACTCACAGGGTTTAACGGAAAATTCAACCTGGCCGGCGGCATGGCTTCGACTCCCCATAATCTGGGGCCGCGTCAACTAAAGAAGTCAAGCTAGAATAAATGTCGTGTGTGATGTAAATATTCCGCTCCTCTCTCTGAAAGGTTAGTCGAAGTCAGTTGCGAAACAGAAGTAAGACTTTTCATCCGAATCTCTAATTTAAAAAAGTATACGAATTTCGGCGTCCTGGCGCTCGTACGGCGATATGATCACACTTCCTCTTGTCAGTATCGGCCATACTACCATCCGCGATTGTACACTCCCACTGCGCTTCATCGTCATCCATCATTGCTTAGCCCCACTCGCGCTATCTCCCCGCAGTAAATTGGCAATTCGACAATATATTGGATATGTTGTTCTACTTTCGGTGTGATATGTATTGACGGACCAATGCGCCCTTCTGCGTACCTGCGGCCCTTGGGCTTGCCTGCAGCCTCACGCACTAATCATTTGGTCTGTAGTCCGCCGGAAGCCGGCCTTGTACCTCCGATGCCTGCATTGTCTGAGAATATTCGCTCTCCCGTCCTTCCGCTGCGCAACGACCACGATTATTATCAGCCACCTAGGGATTGATTCGACCAAACCAGCCTAGCCCCTGTATAAGCTTTTAAAATGAATAAGGTAAATGATATAAGGTAAATGACCTTAACCAATTGTGCCTTTAATTTACTGAAAAAAACGAGCATGCTGTGCTCAGCTCGAACTCGGTTTAGCGCCGCCAGGGTGGGCTTTAGTTCTTTTTTTTTTCTTTCTTATAAAAATTTTCAAAAAAACTTCTCAGCGCTACAGTGGTCCCTGCCTCTCTGCATGCCACGTTTACTAACTTTTTTTATCCATTATTAAAAGGATCAAAAGTTGCTTGCATGGCCGAGTAGCCGACAGGTTAACGAGAATTCAGTTGACTAACCATTGGTAGGTGAATACCTTCTGGAGATTTGCATGATTGACGGCTTGCTTCTTCGAAAAAAGAAGGGAACTTTGGACCCGCGTGTTATTTTCATCTCCGACATTCTCCATCGATATCTGGCTTTCTTCCACTAGCTTTAATTGCCGGAAAATGTCGCATTATGCAGTCACACGGGGTTTGCTAACTGATATCGGATGTCCGCTGAGAAATCCCATACTGCGTTTATCACGTCTGGATACTTTGCCATCAGATATCTGAACTTTCTTGCGGGCGCTGGCTCTCGTCAGAGAGCTTCTAGGCTTTATCATCGTGTCAGTTAAATGATATTTGGACGTTTAAGTGCCTTCGTCTCTTTTTTTTTTTTTTACCTTGAGGGCTCGTCCACTATTGTTATTTGGACCCCGCGCTACCCTGGTACTGGGAATCGACTATCAAGTCGGGCGCCCATTTTCATGTCTCATGGATATATTGGGCCATACTCATACCGATTTGTTATTTCTCCCGAATGTTCTTGTTCTTATCCCTGGCGGTGTGAGTCGTAATACCAGGGTGAGAACCTCCTGCCTGTTTTTCAATCAGCCCTCCAAATTTTTAATCAGGCTGGAAAAAGCAGTTGTGTACTATGGTCTACAGTCTAGCCGTGAAGCATCTTCCACCGAAGGTCAACAGGCGGATGGACAAGAACATTTGAACATTACATAACTGATAGATCAGCATGTTTGTATGACCTTACGGTACGGCTTGCCTCTTTCATTTTTCATATCGTGCTGATCGCAATCGAGAAGAAACATATAGTATCAGCTGGTCCTCCCCTCCGACGGTCTTGGGAACATTCAAGTTCTCTTGAAGAAAGGCAGCAAGGAGGAGCTTGCCCCTGGCTGACTCTTTTCCGATTTTCTTGACACCTCTTATTTCGTGTCGCCACAGGTTGACATACTCCGCTATGACATTGACAATCACTTCGAGAAGTGACTACTCAATTAGAACAGGTCATTGTATTACAGGCTTCTCTTAAATCGACCTTCGAAGTTTTTCGCATTTTTTCCTCTTGTGTTCCCCACGCACGAAGAGCGCCTGAACGCCTGGACGTAAAAGAAACACCCTCGATTACCCACCCAGACTCGATTTCGTAGTCCGCGACAACGTCTAGGTAGCGTTTTGGGAAAGCGGAGTAACTCATCCGGAATATCTCTCGTTTCTATTCTACTCAATTTCTGGGGGTCATTTTGATTTCTATCCATCTTCCAAGCTGTCAATCTTAGGCGGTTTGTGCTAGTATTCACCCTAATTTCTTGGGACAGTTTCATGGAGGTCAACTCATGGGGGTCAACATTCATCTTCCTATGCTCTATTAGGAGTAGGCCGAAGGCACCTTGCGATGGAAATATAGGCCCCAAACCACGATACACTTCATTGTAACTCAAAACTAATCCTCCCACATTCGCGCCTATGTCCGACTGAAGTCATCTTCAACGGCATCGAGGATAATGAGCACGATGTGTGTTAAAGTTCCATTACGGTCGATCAAGCCTTATACTCGGTGGTAGCATTTCTAAGCAAGTTACTACGAAGTTCCACGGGGTTTTCTTTCGTATGGCACTTGACCTGGAGGTTAAATCGTCGCGGCGGGTATAACAGCTGCATTTACTGTCGACATTGCAAATTATCGCTAAACCTATAAAATCAATAATTTAATATGTAGGCCACTGTCGGTGATCACGAAATGGTCGGACATCTATCCACTCATATTATATTTTCTATTGGATGTAGACATTCATATATTCCAATTTCAAGTCAAAGTAGAAGCACAATGTAATTTCTTGTTAATATAGTACGTTGGAGATGCGGCGATGTAATCCTTTATTTTGAGGGCTTCTTGAAATTTTGTCATGGTCATTAGACCGCCAGTGACGGATTGACCTTTTGATTACACTAGCTATCTGGCATTAGAAAATATCTACTTATATTTGAAGGTTTTCCCGACATGAGATGCTTGTTTCGCTCTAGCGTCGTTGTGTTTCATCAACATTTTTCGGACGTTACGGACATTGGTAAAAATCCAAAGGGGATCCTCACCTGATATACTATCATTACTGCCCAGCGAATGAACTGTCAGTTCCCCGCCATGATCGCTGGCCACAGCAAACACCGGGTCTTTTCTTTTCTCATAGCGATAGCCTTCCTGAGCAGGGGACCACATTGCTTATTAGATCTTTGTCTGGCAGTGTCCATGGTCTTGAACTCCGTGGCCCTCGTAAAATTGTTAAAGTTATATAGGATGAGTCATAGTTCTACTAGTATATCATAGGTTCAGCAATCGCGCGCATTAAACTAGGTTTTTCTGCGACGAAGTTTAGGGTTTTTAACTCGGATAAAAATATCTGGGGAGCAGGGCAACGGGGAGTTGAGTGGCTTAGCAAATTAATCCAAGTAGTACTTAGCTTCATCGATTCGATTTTAGATAACAGGACATTGATCATGAGGCCTTAAATCGCCGATAGCTCATTCCATAAACCGCTGCAGCATGATGTAGGACATCTTTCTAGTTGGTCAGAGAACGACGCCACATGCTATCAATGATTTCAAAAGCCTGCGGTACTAAGTACATATCAAAGTTGATCTATTGAGTCGCCCATCTTAGCAAAATGGAAATGCAAGGTCACGGCCATGGTTTAATCCTTCGATGGCCCTTCAATCTATAGGGTACTAGTAGATCATATTACTTACAAGTTTCAGGACAGAAAATCGGTGTATGCCTCGTTGAGAAGGTCACCGCACAATGTATTATTTCCTGGGCTTTGGCTCGAGCAAATTCTACAATTGAACTACCTCGTACGCCGATTTTGAGGCATCATTAGGCGCCAGTATGCTATTCAAAGAGTTATTTAGGTGAACTCTGATTTGAACTCAGATCTAATCAAACATGTCAAAGTTACCGAATAAGCGTAATAGTTGCGAAGACTGAACACGATTTCAGGCTTGAAAATAATTTATTCCACGGGAGATGTACAGGGTCCCCTTAGTCGGCCTCATTGCCTGTTTCTAATTTCTCTCTTTCGAAATATTGTCACACATAATTTCTTAATAGCCCCCTTTCTTTATTCGGCATGATGGAGGTAGATCATAGAAGCAGGAGACGATGCGCCCCAATAATGATTAATCGGACGTGTAACAGCCGTGGATGCCAGGGTAGGTTCGTCGTGAACCTATAAAAGAAAAACCAGCTATCACTGTTTCGAAATCAAGTCGATACCCATGTCTTCCTCTCAAAGCGGTGCTACAGAACAAGTGTGTACTAGCCATCCTTCATCGTGGTTGGGCGATTGACTGACTGCGTATTTAAGCAATACTATATCATCTCGCCATTCGATGGCCCACGTACTCCCAAGAGAACGCCTATGGCATGCCAATTCTGTCGAGGTAAAAGGGCCTTTCTTCCTCCTTTGCGAATTCATGGCACAATGTAGTAATCCCTCTTATCAGGCCGAAAATTAAAGTGCGATGGAATGCGACCCTCGTGCGCAAACTGCCACCGGCGAGGCTACCCATGCGCCTACAGTCCTGTTTCAGGGTGAGTTGATAAGGCGTATACTTGAAGATGACATAAATACCGATTATCGAAACCACAGGACTAATCCAAAGTCATAAATTGTTTCGGCGCTCGGTTACTATTTAGACATACCTACATAATGTGCATCAATATAACTAATTTGTTCCTTCCCCCTTTCTCCTAGCAATCGGAGGTTTCCGCGAGAGTTACTTGGCCATATCGTAGGGTTGAGGATCTTAATTTCCCGAGCATTGTCAAAATCTAAATTGAAACACTTCTCCAAGTCGCAATTTCCCAGACCCTGCGATAAACGTGTTCACAGCATCTTGACCGCACAACAGGAGTACTCCATACTCGATCAACCCGCGAGCATTGCTGGGTGCTTGTGCCTGGCTAACTAGTGGGATTGAACGCGTCTGTCAACATGCCTTCATCGCTGAATGGAGAAGCAATCCGGATCGAGACACTTACGGGGGGAAAACAGTTCAAACTTTGATGGGTCGATTCTCGCACTCTTTAGAATAAAAGTGGAAAGAGAAATGGGCTAAGTTGGCGCAATCGAGTGGTGGGACATTTACAGGTGGTGGTGAAAGAGGATCCATTTCACCATCTCCATGAACAAAGTCAGAGGTAATGCGTTAATGTGCCAAACAATAGAAGAAGGCTTCATATGAACAGTCAAGTCTGTCTTTAGTATAAACCCGTTGTCGTTAATCTAGTCGTAATGTAGAGTCGGAGTAAATATGAACGATCATGAAATGACAGAACCTAAAGGATGACATTGTAGATCAGTTTTCAACGATGAGCAGTAGCGATATTCTTTCAAGAAGTGCAAACAATGTTCCAAGCAAACTTCTCAAGAAATTGAAGGTGATCGCTGCATCCGAGGAAAAAGGTAGGTTGGTTGAAGAGAAGATGGAAGTTGAGGCCTGAGGGCTTGCATCGGACACCGTTCTTCCACCGCGCTGCTTCGGATGTATATGTGAGAAAAAGCAACATATCGATGTTTGCTAAATGGCACCATGAGGAGAGGTGACATGCTTTGAAGAGGATCTGCCAGAATGTTGCCGCCGATGCCGCCGGGCTCTGCCGCCTTGAGTCACCTGAGAAATTTCACTGAGTCGCCTTCGACAGACTTTACCATAAAATGGCTGGTGTCCTTCAAGACTTTGATTTGGAAAAGCACCGATTATTACATCTTGATGCATTTTATTTTCCAAATTTCGTAACGGTGAGTCTCAATATCCCTGAATCTGTGAAAAGTATTCAACGTTCAACTCTCATGCAAAAAAACTTTTGACATATATATGTAAGTAGGTAGAAGAAGAAGTCTACCTTATCCGAAAGGTATAGAGCTAAGAGACTTGGAATAATGTTTTTTCATTACCGCGTACACTGATTACAGATCCTTGAATCTCCTCAGCATAAATGGAGGAAATTGGCTAATCGGCGGTATGTGAGAGGCCTAATCGTCTACTTTGAACTTAATGAGTTTACTATTCGTTACTTCGGATAGTTTACAGATTTTGGGTTGGCCTGTAGTAATCATTCTTTTCCTCATTTCTGATTTACGTAGGAGGCGAGCTCACGGCAAAAGGCACCTTGATTGCTCAGTCACTGCCACCTTTTATCAAGAGCTAGTGCGTACTTTCGTTCCCCACGTCTTGCCAACAAACAAATATTTTTGAACAGCCCGGACATCATATCTCGCATCAAGGCGACGAGGGCTTTCAAAGACTCTCCTCATGGCATGCCTAATCATGTTATCCTGAACGAGGTAAGGAACATTCGCTGAGTTTGGTAATTCATACCATACAATGATAACCTTTTCAAGTACCTTCCAGGCCAAGGGATTATGGTAAGAGGTACGCGATTTTTGTCTTACGCAGCCCACGATCTTCCGCATTAGCCACATGAAGACGGCCCCCGATACTATCCTGTTGTTGCAACAATATCTCTGGGTTCACATGCCGTTTTTCACTACTACAAATATAAGGCTGAATCAAGCACCGACGATCTCGCCATTTCACACGGAGGCAAAATTATTGACATGTCTCCAGTCTTGTCTGTCCTTTTGGAACCTCGCAGCCTTATTATCTCCTCGGGTGCTATGTACACATCTCACTTACATGGGTGAGCGTGTGTTACTAACTCTCTGAAAAGTAACCTGATAGAACTTGCTAGCATCGAGGGGCTCGAAATGGACGTCATCAATTTCCATAGTTTGTCACCCAACGTCAGTGGCACTGGCGTTACCATTGGGAACTTCAACCAGATCAAGGACGAAGAGTTACTTCGCTCAATCAAGCAAGGGGATTCATTAAAGCGAAATACACGATTCAGCTTGACCTGTCGTGACATAGGCCGTGTTTCGAAGTTGCCTTTTTGACCTGCAGCAAAGTAGAGTGATCATTTGTCAACGTCAACTACTCTTCTTCAGCCTCGCTTCAAACATGATTCATTTAAAATAAGGAAGCCAGGTTTGAATTGAACGCCGAGGTACTGGCGCATTCATGATTGCACCTATACTATCACTTATATTCAGGCTCATTAATTTCTTGGCCCAGCGCTCATATTTCTGTGAATTCAGAACATCATCAAGCAAACTGGCTAGTAAATTTGGCATCCAAGGATCGATTAATAACCCACGGAGTTACTGACCTGAAAAGGAACGGCGTCTAGATTTTATAATAACGGTAATTTATAACTCGGAGCAGATTCCGAATGGCAAGGCATGTTTTCCAATGTTACTTTCCCCATTGATCACGTGAAGAATACGTCCATTGAATCAAAATGTTAAAAAAGTTGAGAATTCCCAAGTAGTGCAATGCTGGTAATAATGCTAAAAAAACTGGATACAATAACGAGATCAAGTGTTTTGCGCCGTTTCCACACAATCGGTGCATCACGCAATCGCAGCACCCGGACCGAACGACAAAATTTCTTTCGAAACAAGTATTCGATTAGCAAGAGCCATCAGGTTCGCATCGGCAACGATGACTTCAGGTGCATATTCGACATCGAAGACCTGCTTTATCGCAACAGATATTCGTTTGGCCTGCTGCTCTGACCAAAAACTGAAATCGTCATGATCGCGATATTCATGATCTATTTCAATATTCGTGGGTTCGGGCGGTGCGTCTGATGTGGGAAGAGGTGCAGAAATATTTTGTGAAAGAGTCTTGGGCACCTTGCATGACAATGGTATCAGGGAAGGATCCAAATCGAGACATAACGGGACAATGCGCATGAGAGACTCTCGAACGGAAACCAAGTTGACTTCCGGTGGTTTGTCAACTGGAGACAGCCCGGTTTAGTTAGCGTTAAAAGAAAGAACGAGAAAAAAAAAAGGGCTTGCCGTAAAGTTCGATTGGTCCATCTATACTCATGACATTGTACTTGCCATCGCGGTGGTATCGAACCTGAAAAAGTTAGGTCATGCAGACATGTTCAATTTATGGGGCTTTACCTCATAGCGTCCCACAAGCCAAGGTAGATTATTAGCCTTAAAAGTCGCCGTTCCCATCTCGGCATCACGCTGTGGACTTGGGTCTCGGCTCAAGCCCAGCGGAACATCTCCATCCCATTCTTCATCGTATACAGGAAGCCACATGCCCAAAGAGGATGTCTTGGTCACCTGCCTTGATTTGTTCGCACCAACCTATGATAGGTCATGTGTTTGTTCTAACGCCGATTGGGTAAAATAACTTACACGGTACAAACCAATCCAGTCTTTCCGCGAGTGCTTGTGGGGTGCTTGCCATTTGACGGTTATGGGTTCTCCCAGATGGAAAGATAGTCTGCCAGTTGAGGAGCTAGGGACGACAGACACCCTGTATTTTGAAGTATCATATGACGACAAATCGTTGGCAACCCGGCTGAACAAAAGCTATCAGTCAAAAGGAATAAACAAAAAGGTGTATGCTAGAGTAAAAGAAGTTTGAAAATAACGTACGAGATGACTAATCTTTCTCTCGATTGTTGCAAAAGAACTTTGGTATCCTGAACAACCTCCGAAATTTTTGGTGCCGCTAGAATAGGGAGACATGCTTCAATATGAAAACTTCTGTTAGCAATTAGAAACTCACATCGCGCGAGAAACTCCTCAACAGCGTCCGCTGTCTCTTCATAAACCTTGTCAAATGTCCCTATGACCTCCCTTGCTACCCTCTTGAGTTCAGGCGCGTGTCGTCCCGCACGGGATTTAAAAATTCGGGCGTTTTTACTGGCCACGCTCTTCATAACCTTGACGAACCCTGCATCTTTACGCAGGGAATCACCATATAGTTTACGCATGTGCGGACTGCAGAAAGTAGCGAGTTCTCGTGTAAGAATGGCGTTCGGAAGAATATAATGGCGCCAACCCACTGTTCTACACTACTGAGAAACCACCAGTTGGCAAGATGACGGATTACGGCGAGCGATAAGACAAGTTTACTTCCGCTAATGAGTGCGAGACCGAAATAAGCCGCACCTCCCATGGCCTCCGGATTATTTAGATATCTTGATGGGGAGTGGGTGAGGTCGGCCGATTGATGTAAATGAATCATAACTTACCGGTATATTCCAGTGTATTCTAAGTGTGCAGGGAATTCCTCCATGAAGAAGTCACCGAAAAACCATCCTAATAGATCGGAAGGAACGTTCAGATACCGAACACACATCGGCGTTTGACCAACACACCAAATAGTCCAAGAACCTCATAAGACTCCATTGTAGCCCAGATATGGAGACCAATAAGGAGCTAAAAGTAAAGAGTCAATGGGATGGATGTGGCACATTTAATGGTAGACGTACTACGCCCAATGTATGACAAAGGAGGTCATTTCCGACCGTCCAATCATGCGGAGTAAGATAAGATTCCCACACAATACCGATGCACGAAACTGAAAAAGAGTAAGGTGTGAACAAGATGCTGCCTTGAACAAGAATGAATCGGTCTTACCATATGTCATGCACATGCTAAGATTGTAAATGATTTTCCAGTTTGCGAAAGCTTCAACGATGGCGCTTTGTCCGGCATCATCTGTCAAATAATGATAGTTCTCGAGGTAATGTCTCACCAGAAACTTGCTCTCGCTCTGGGCACGAAGAAGCAAGCCCAAACCGAAATAGTGAATGATACACCAGGCCAAAGCATGAGTAAAGTGGAGGATAAGAGAGCCTGCATGAGATAAGGTGGGAAGGAGAATGAGAGCAAGACCGTAAAAGATGATGAGGACCAGCATGACATCAGCGGCTCTGAACGCCGTTAAAAGAGTTAGCAAATATTTTTCAAGCAGTTTTATACGGGAGCAATGTCCTCACCTCAGGAGATCTAAATGTCGTAATATAACAGTATCGCGCCTGAAATACTTGTTGAAAAGGTCATGTTGGGATAGAATCTTTCTGCTCTCCAGGGTTCCTACTTTGGTACTCCTTGGCCGGACAGAAATATTTTGGCTGTCGACAGGTGTTCCAAATTCCGCATGTTCATTTGAAGAGGTTGTACTCTCAATAGATAAATTCGGTTGGTGCCTCGATACTTTTGAAAGTTTCATGTTCAAGAAATGATTTGCTTTAGTTGTAGTAGGGAGAAGCTCCTCGATTTCTGTTTCGGTCTCGAGCTCCGTGTCCGTAGCCGTGTCACCTTCCGTAATAGCAGGGGTGGACATATAACAGTCGGACTGCAGAGGTAGATTGCTAACCATAGATGGAATTGTGCTTGATTTTAGCGGACCATCGTGTTTTATGTTTGAAACAGAGGGGAAAAGGGGGGTACGTTTGGCAATGGCCTTGCGTTTGCCGTACATACGTTGAATATCTATCCACAAGGGAAAGGATGAGATGATGAGGAGTTGATGTGCACAAAGGATCATGACATACGGGGATTCTCGAAGAAAACGAGAAAGGCAAATTGTGCAGCATGCGCAGCAAGACTGACAAACAGTACGGCATAGCTTCCGGAGATGAGAGAAAGGCCATAATAACCAGCATAACCTTCATAGAACAATGCATAAATACAAGCTCATTTCTAACTCAATCGATCGCAAATTAACTCACCAACAGAGTACATTGGATGGGGAGCCAATTCAAATACACCATCGAAGACAAGCGCGCCACGTTGGAAGAATACATCACCCCAATACCAACCATAGTCCTTCACCACGTTGTGTGCTTCAGTCTTGACCCAAAGATTAAAGGTGATAAGCGCAATGCCACCGAGCCACCTGTTAACAGGTGAGGTTCGATCCCTACAATAGCTAGAAACAATCACCTCATGGCATGGACAGCTACCGAAAGGTTTTCGGGAACTCGGAAACAGCTGAAAGCAAACATGCAGTACGACAAGAAATCACTTGGAAAAGAGGGTAAGAATATCAGTTGTGTGTTCCTGGTGCGCCATTTAATGAAAACGTACTTGACAAGAATTACATCAACAGCCTGACGAAACAAGAGCCAAGTATTGTATTCAAGAGGCAAATCCTTTTCAAAATTAGAAGGAGACGTCAAAAGTGTCAAAGACAATAGACTCACATCGAAAGAATAATCCTTTCCCATTTTATCTGCAAGCTGTCTACGAATCCATTTCCTGACTGCTGGTTTACGCTCTTCATCTAGCCATCCTAATTTCTGAACCTTTCTTACGATCCACTTCTTCTTACTCTGCTTCGTGAGCACCCAGCCGAGCCCACCGTCATAGGCAGCACGCCAAAAAGTAAAATAGAACAGAAAGAATATTTGTGCCGCCTCACGCGACAAGAAGAAGAACAGAACAATTTGCAGACCAAGCAAACCCAAGTTCAGTAGGTCAAGATGACTTTTTTGGTATCCAGGATGGAAGAGGGTAGTTAGGACGTCGTGTGTCGTCGGTACGCGGAAGACTAATATAACCCAGAGGATAGGTGAGAAAATAACATCGAGAAAAAAAATGGACAGCACTACCCTCTCCCCCCGGCGTTTTACCCCAAACCACCTCATCCTGTGGGCGTTCGACAATATCTCTTATCGACTCAGCAACAGGTGCTGTCGCGGCAGGCGCCTTGCGTTGGCGCAAAAAGCCCTCAGACGATTTCATTGGAATAGCAGGGAAGATGGATGTGTGTACTTTGTATGTACGTGGTTCTATATATACGTGATTAAAGGCTCCGAACTTCAAATTTTAACACCGCAATGCCGGATTCTGTTATGTAAACGGTAGATTTGACTGGTCTCCGAGTCGTCCCAGTCAAAAGGTACGCAGTGCACTTGCCATGATACATGTAATTCCAAGCTTTCAAGGTCAAGGGCATGTGTGCAGGTGTGGAATTTCGGGATATATTATTTATTTGATTTCATTCCACCGGGCCGAATATAGAACTCCGCTATGGTGCAGTTTAAAAACAGAGGGTCCTCTTTTCGTTCGTATTCCTCTATACGAAATGTTTATTTCAATCTATCATGATTAGATCAAGAAAATTATAAAATTCGACCTTCACGAATTTGGCTAGCTGATACTCACTGCTGATAAATGTACATGTATATCTAATGTCTTCGAAGCTGAATTATTTTCAGTTAACCCATCTCAGTAGGTATCCATCCATGCATGACATTGATATTTTGCCACGATTGCCATTCACTAGATTGTTTCCAATGGCTGCTGTGAAGCCAATCGGTATCAGATTCTCATTATTTTCCCATTCGTTCCCCCCTTTCTATGCGTGCTACCTACTGAAATCAACTCAGACACCCCATGCAACGTCGTGAGTGTTCGCAGCTGTGCGTAACAAAGAATTTTTCGTAAACCAGGCCCTCTAGAACATATATAGGAAGCACACCGTCTCCCCCTCGAGGAATACGGTACTTAAAATTCTTTTTTATAATGCCACAGATCGAATTGACCGATTTTTGGAGGCAGCATAATGGGGAACTAGCACAAAGTGCCAGAAAAACGCGACTGAAACGGCCATGGCTAATGTCCATGGATTCCCTTCGAGACTGGTCAGCTTCATCCTATCAAGAGTACAATCAAAAAATTTTATATCCATCATTGCTTGGAAACTTACAGGCGGCTCTTCAATTTGAATGGGCCTGGCAACATCTCCACAAATCCCGACATATGCGCGATGGTAAAACCAGTATATTTGGAAGTTGTGCTCATAAACTCCAGAAAAACATATTGTTAGTATCCAGGGTCTTTTACTTGGATGCTGATTGCATGGGGTCTCCAGAATCGTCCGAACAATGATATCAAGGCCGCCATTCGACACATGGCCCCTTCATGTTAAGCTATTCACGCACGAGGCTCATCAGCACTGGAAAAATAGCATGGCCATTGACATCGTCTTTCCTCTCCCAACTGGATTCACATGCACTCTTGAATTGAAAGGTGTCGATGGCAAATCTGGTCATGTAGGATCCGGGCGTCGGGGACCGATAAGCGTTAATAATGGTAAGCTACTTCTGAGCATTTCTTCGCCGCGTCTGACATTTATTCCCTCTTGATAGAAGAATTCAAATCTACAATATTAGCCAAAAACACAGCTACTGCAGCGGCAGGTGGGAACGTGGAATGCACAATCTGTCGTGAACCGATCCTAAATTATGCTGTCGTGGGTTTAATTTATATTTCTGCGCTTTCCTTTCCCTAACTTTTCTCGTTCAACAGAGCCCCTTATCGACATCGTTATGTCCGTCGTCATAGTGTCGTGCCGTTTCGCATTTAATGTGCTTGTCCCAATACTTTACTCATCAGGAAGATCGGCCAACAACTATGGTTCTCGAGGAGGGCGCTGTAAGTCATGTAAGCTATATATTGTATGGGGCGATATAATACGCGGCTGCTATCGGCGAATGCCTCCTTCCCCTACTGGACATCGACACGGACGACATGTTTGATTCAGACAATCTGGAGGTTCAAGGAAAGACAATGCCATCCAGGAGAATGAAAAAGAGCGCATCTCCTACGAAACACCGCAAGTCCTCGAAAGAAACGGGAAAACAAAGGCTATGTATGTTCCGGCTCTACGTCAACAAGCCATAAAAGCGAAATATTTGACTTGAGCGATCTCGTTACAAGTTCAGAGAGTGAAGATACTTCTGGACCAGTGAAAAGAAAGCCTGGGCGACCTCGTAAAATTCTAACTGAGCTTTCACCCCCCTTAGGTACGCCAGCTGTCTCCGAAAGACGGCGGAAAACAAAAGCGACCCGTCGCCAATTCCGTATCAAGGACAAGGGCTGGAGGCGATATTATTGAGTTCAGTAATCACGTTGCAAGCTCAGAACTTGAAGATAATGCCACGCCGATAGAAAGAAAGCGTGGGCGGCCTTGTAGGGATATGGCGACACCCTCACCTGGGGCGTCCTCTCCAGCTTTATCGGCGGCTAGGAAAACGAAAGACCTACGAAGCCTAAGCTATCCTCGGAAGGAAAAGGCAGTCAATCATCCAGCTCCCTGTCAACGAGCGAAAGCGAAACCTTTGACTTCAATAATCTCGTTGCAAGCCCGGGAAGTGAGGCCACTTCGAATTCCACACCAGTGAAGAGAAAGCGCGGACGGCCCAGCAAGGATGCGTCATTACTCCTACCTGGGTTACATCCCCAATTGTATCCACTCAACCACATATGGTACCCGACATATCTACGAAAAAGCCAAAAGGTGTAACCCCTACAAATCAAGAATTATTGAAAGAAAAAGGCAAACAAAAGCAAGCCTTCAGCCCTATATCAGCCCTATATCGCTAATAAGCAGTAGCGAAGACGAAATTTTTGATATAAACAATGTCATTGCAAGTCCAGAGCGTGGAAATTGAGGAATGGGTTGTAGTACAAGTTCATCAATTTTCTTGCCATTTTATCAGGAATGTCGACGCATGTGTTGACATTCTCTGAGAGAAAGGACACTTCTTTCGAATCATATATGATACGTTTCGATGGGCGAATGACGGCACTTCCACTCGCAGTTTTACCCATAAATTGTGGAACATACTTGAGCTTCACACACGGCACAACCTGCCAGATTTCATGTTATAAAGGCCAGAAAACCAGAAAAAGTGTAAGTTCATTTGAGCCTTTTCATCTGACCACCAGTTCAGCGGTATCACCCGAATATTGGGCATAGCAGCTTCCGCAGCAGGTGCTCCTAGCAGGTACAGAGCGGGCAAGAGACAATTGCATCTGAGTGAATTCCAGCGTGAGAGGCGCGCTACTAGTTGGATTGACATGTGTGAATGGAATTCCGCGAAGCCTTTCAACATTGATGCAAGAGACTCGTGCACTTTGTAGATCAACATGGTTAGATGGCTGATATGTAAAAGACAAACGCGCTGACCAGCAGTAACTATAGAGTTCTCGTAATCCCTGTGTATCTAGATTGAATCTAGACCACGGTCACTACTATGACATTTGATATTGGAGGTTTCACATACCTTGAACATCTATGCTTGCTTGAACCTTCTACCATTTGATCATGCCCTTCTAGCCTCCTGTTTATACCAGCCGTTCTATCGGGGTTTGCCTTGACAGCTGGGTCTTCATGTATACTGCTAACATCTAGCCACGCGATATCAAAATTATGCTTGCATACATCGACTCTGTTAGGATCCTGGTGGTAATTAAGGCGTAGTGGAATCGTTCGTCTGTCACAACAAGCACAAGGTAATGATTAAAGAAATTGGCTAGTTGAATGTAAAGGGTCCCACGAACGTCCGGTCCGAGTTTGTGGTTTTTGCGGAAAGCCCGTTAACACAAAAAAGCGAATCCTGTCTGGAAACCTACCTTCTTTAAGATATTAATATTTCTTCTTCGATAGCTTTAGAAGCCCAAGTAGTTCGCCTTTTGCTCAGCCTCTATATGGCATGTAAATTCATATCCCCGACGAGAACTATATCTGGTCGTAGACGGAAGAGGGCATCCATGAGGAATGCAGGATTCTCATTGAGCCTCTCGGAGAAGGCTACAAACCGAGGTCCTCTACCAGCGGCGGCGAGATCACCAGTGTCCCGCAAATTCAGCCTGCCAGCCCGGGAATCGATGGTAATGATGAGAACTTCATCGCCACATAAATGCACTGGAAGAGCTTGCGTTGAGCCTGTTACGCAAGTATGAGTAAATGTCATTTTGCGCCGATTGAGAACCTTACCATCAAGGGTAAGCGAAACGACGCCTGGAGGAGAGAATACTTTACTATGCTGAAGCTGGGTCCGGAAAGTTTTGAGAATGGCTTCCGTATGTTTCTGGATGACGGTGAGAAGCATCGAGCCGAAGTCCAGTTTCCCTGCATCCTGGTCTCATGTCAAAAATGGTGATGCAGGAAGCTGCCATTCAACCCACAACTCGTAGGGCATCTGTAGAAAGAACCAATTGCTCCGACGGAATCAACACGCCAAGCGCGCCTTTGGTAGGCTCCCAGTGGACCGTAAATCTTGAACCTTCCACTTCATCTGAAGGCTTGGCACCTCCAAGTTTGGTTTTTTGTTGTAATCTAGCAATGGCTCGTTTTTTTGGTGTCCTTGTCGGGCCTGAGCTGCTTTGTGCAGGACGATGAGCCTCGACGATAGAAATTATCACTGTTCCACCAAGCAGAGCCGGCCTGGGTCTAAGCCTGTTAGGCATCCGGCAGTGGCCGTCTTGAAAGTCGCATTATTAATGGGATAGAACTGATAGATATAAAGTGGCATACATCCAATATGATGACTTTAGGGTCTTTCTATCAGGCGACATTTGTATTGTCAGATAGTCAGCCCATCCCAAAGTTCTCATGCGTTCGGCCTACAACTTACTTCAGCCTTCCATATGTCACATATTGGACTTCCATACCTGATACCAGAGGATTTCAAGTTGATATGACAGAGACAATCATTTCTGTACTCCAACAGAACTATGATGGCGAGAGTTGGTGAAAAAGAAAAAGTGACATACGCAAAGAATTGTAAACACGGATAAACACGGATAAGCGGCGTATCCACATCTCGGGGTAGCTGGGCGTGGTGGCATATCAGGTTGGTCAGCAGGGAAGGGAAGATAAAATGCAAGACGAGCGTCCGCTTCATCGGTAATAACACTCCAGTTGGCCTGCGGGGAAATTCTATGCACACCGGGGATAGAGTTCAAGACACAGCTCCAAGAGGACAAACCCTGCAATCCTGTCAAACCCCCGCTTATGTTGATCAAAAAATCCACGTGAACGAAAAACTAGCCATCGTCTTTGGACGAACCACGGAAACAAAGCGAGGTGCTGAATAATTTAGGAACAGTAAATTGGACACGGCCGTCCGCTAGTAAATGGACGCCAGGCAGGTGATGGGTAGAGCCTTAAACTCACCGGTGCGGTATTGGCCCATTTCTAAAGGGAATATTTCGCTCATACGAAGGCGATAACGAATGGTCTCCTCCATATCAGAAAGTGATTTGATGACTTCAACATCCGTTAACGGTGTAGGCGGTATTGCCATTTTCTAGAGAATAAAATTAGAATGAGGGTAATCAATCGCTAAAGGAAGATCAACTTTGATGCATGTAGGAAGCCGTGGGTATCAACCCGCATCAAGAGAGGTAGGAAGATCGTGGTTTCGAAGTCTAGTGCCCTCGAACTATTGATTTTGCGTCATGAGAAACGCTGTTTTATTCTATAAAAAAAACTGTGTGAGGGAAATATTCAAGCCGTAAAGATAAGAGGACGCACCATGCACTTCTGCACTGTATGTGCATCTCGAGACCATTTTGCCACAGCATAGAGTTTAACCGCCTGCTTCCTGGTTTTCACAGCCCAATCTGCCAAAGTACGTTTGCGAGCACTGTCCGACATGCTGGGCATGCTGTAAAATGAGCTGGCCAGCTAACTTCGGGGAATGAATTGGATCCAGTATTACGTGTCGGCCAGCTCTGAGAGTTTCTGCGTATATGTGCTGAACGACACGGGACAGTAGCTCTCCAAGCCGAATTTGTCCATCAAATACCATCGGCAGTTCTCGTTCTAATCCCTCAACTTAGCGAAGGTTCCAGTACACTGTCATAATGGGAGCCATTTGGGTGGGCAATCTCCATAGAATGTCGAAGATCCACCACTATCCCATCCTGGGGGGTTGGGCCCATTAGTCGGGGGTTGCTGAAAATCAAATTTCTGGGGTTTGCGTACGGCGGCAATTAGAATCGGGTTGATGCGTGTAGCGGTCAGAGGCACGGTGGTATCAGGGAGAACACGCTGGGTGGGGTAGGTGTCTATTAGATTAGATTACAAAATTCCCTTACCTAGTTTATATAATTTCATTGGTTTACATTACATTACATTACACTCTGCCTGGTTTGAACCCACCTCCTCAGGAGCAGACCGACCGACCAGCGTTACTTCACAGCCTTTGGATCGTTGACCACTACTGTACCATTTCAATCAATTCGGCAGGCCCCGTGACCCGTGACAGGCCTGCCGAATTTTTGGATTCGGCAGGTTGCCAAAACACCCGTGACATCCGATTTTTTTTCGGCAAATACTGAAGACCCGCAAATTTTTTCATAGTGATAGGATCGAGTAACTTCGAGCTTGAGACACTGTAAATATTCAAATCCAACTTCCAACTGCTCTAGAATACCTTACATCAAAATCCAATCTACTAAAGCTAAAATCAAGTAAATACCCTGAATATTGCTAAAAATGATTCAATTGGAGTAACACTTAGCCAACGTGCCTAAGGCAACGAAAATTTGTGTTCTCCTTATTTCTCCCAACATGAGCAGCAAACTAGATCTCCTCAAAATCCCACCTGACGTGCAGCAAAGAATTCTTCTGAACGAGAATTTATCTATCCTCGATTTCTTGCAGTTTCGACTTCCTGTGGTGGCTCGGTCCCCTATCACTGACTGCCAAAAATACCTCTCATCACTCCCACCTACCATTACAAGTATCAAGGAAATCCAATCCATCCCGACCCCATCTCTGGACGTCATCAATGAGCTTGCCAGAGTACCAGATGTGACTTTCTACCGATCAATACTCTGCCCACATGCACCAGGATTGATCAATGAGGCATTGCCAATGTGGATTCTTGACTATTGGACACAGCTCACCCGCATACGGCCTCTAAAAAACCAATGGGCAGGTGCTGAAGAGAGCCTACAAGCTCAAAAAAGCAGTAGAAATCATAGTCTCAACACAAAAGGCTTGATAATTCAAATTTACAATGCACTAGCCTGTACATCCTGGTCTGGAATCATCAAAGGTTTCCAGGCATCAATAACAATGGATCATCTCTCTCATTATCTAATGAAGAACTGGTTAACAGATGAACATGAGACCAAATGTTATACCTACTGCAGCAAGAAGTATGGAGGAAGAGGCATAGTGATGGCATTGAGGTTGTGAATACCTTCTTCATGGAGAAACTTTCCGAGATAAACCAGGAGGGGGATGACTATGCTACGAAAAACGGATATGCGTGGATCTGAAAGATAGGGCAGGATTTGGCAACAGGAGTTCAAGACACTCTCATTACAATTGCAAACATCAACAAAAACCATTGGGTTGCAATCATAGTGGATTTTCAGGCATCTAAAATTTGGTATGGTGATTCAATGGCAGGAGCTATAAATGAAGATATTGAATGCAACCTTACCTGGTGGATTTATCATCATACTGGATGACACTTCACACTGCTGGTGCCAGGTGCTGTTTTCCTCAGAAAAACCCATTTCTAGACATGTTTTGTGATTTCTAAAGGGTTTTTCCCATGGAAACAGAAAAAGTGTTTCTAAAAGAAAAATCCAAGGAACATGTGATGTGTTTCTCACATGTTTCCTGTAGATAAATTTTTTGTTTTTCTCAAGATTTATCTATAGGAAACAGCCTGGAAACATGATAAGTGTTTCTGGCCTTTGTTTCCCTTTGTTTCAAACAAAGGAAGAAATACTTATCATGTTTCCAGGCTATTTCCTATAGATAGATCTTGAGAAAAAATAATAATTTATCTACAGGACATGTGAGAAACACATCACATGTTTTTTGGATTTTTTTTTCAGAAACACTTTTTGTGTTTACATGGAAAAAACCCTTTGTGAAATACAAAACATGTCTAGAAATGGGTTTTTCCAGATGAAACATCACCTGGCACCAGCAGTGTCACCACATCATACCTTCCAATAACACGCCAGAGAGATGGTCATTCATGTGGAATTTTAGCCTGGAATTCCCTTGCCGTACATCTTTTTCCAATGACATATTCACTTATCAATGTCAAAGCAGTTGCTGATGAGAGATTGAAGATGTTTCTTCATATCTCCAACCAGCATAATGAAAATATGCGCTGTCAGTCAATGAATGAGATACAATGCTAAAATTTAATTTCTTAGTCTTTCGAGGCAACTGCTGCAGGATATGATTTTACCTTCAAGGCCTCCACACAGGACCCATCTAACTCTGAAGAAGAGGGCAAGGACATCTCCGAACCAACTCAAAATGCTGCCGAGGAGTATCAGTCCATGGAAGATCAGGAAATGTCAAGCTTTGTACCTTTTGACGACACATCACCTATACCCTCATCTCCTACACCCTT